>TARA_R110002020_G_scaffold308462_2_pt1 | contig 26997 bp, 37 predicted proteins | sample TARA_R110002020 | Tara Oceans TARA_R110002020 (sample SAMEA4396489) | marine metagenome | biome: Westerlies Biome; feature: [MES] marine water layer (ENVO:01000295) within the mesopelagic zone...; material: water (ENVO:00002006), including particulate matter (ENVO:01000060) such...
GTTTAGTTGTCTTGGCTGGATTCTGTCCATTCTCAGCAGGTGCAACCTGTGCAATAGGAGCAGGTTTAATTATAGCAGTAGATGTGGCAGAAATAGGAAAATTAGCATATGACCAATATCATCAAGGACTTATGGCCAATATTGGGAGAAACAAATATGATTGTTCTTTTCCTGAAGGTGGATTTGCTCATATTTATAATATAGTATTAAATAATCCACAAAACGACCCCCATCGAATGATTGATGTTCAAGCAGCACAGAGTAATCCGGCCTCTATCAAAGGAGGACATACTTTATTAACTGCACGAAATCTTGCTTTGATAGCAGGGAGTGTGGGGTTATTCATGGTAATTTCTAATATGGTAGGTGAATAATATGGTGACTTGGATTGAAGAAGGAAAATTTTATGGTAAATCTCCTTGGACTTGTGATACACGGCACGATTGGAGAGTAGGTGTTACGCCCGATATAGTATCCAAAGATAAGGTGAAGGGATTGCCTTTATCAAAAAAAGAAATGTGGGACCAAGTGGTAGCATATGAAAATCAATTAGTTATTGAATTAGAGGCTTATGATACTTCAGGGTGGACCACAACAAAGTTGCGAAAAAGTGGTGTGAAAAATAGTATTGTAGCCAATATTACTCATTTTAATATGCATGGAAAGGTTTTAGAAAGCCCCCAACAATATATCATTAGTAATCAATACCCTACAAATATCTCAATAAATGGGGAAGGAAAATATAGGGTAATCTTAGAACCATTAGAGGCTGGAGAGGGATGTGTTATACCGAAAGGAAAAAAGACTATTTACTTTACTATTACAAAACAAACTGAAACAGAACCTGTTTATCAACCTCAAGCCACCACCCCTACTGAAATTGAAACACCACCTATTAGTGCACCCATTGTAGTCTTAGCAGCAACAGGAGTCATGCTGATGATTTCTTCTTTCTTTAAAAAAAAACCCAAAAAAGATGAAGTGAAATCCTTTGATGCAGAAGAAAAGATAAAGAAGGTGGGCTTGGTGAAGGGTAGGCACGAAATGCCAGCAACAGAATTTATCTATGATGAAATAATTTTGGATGAAAATTTTGACGAGACTATCTTGGAGGGACTCCCTGCCCAATCAAGATATTGGATGAATAGGAATCTCCCTGGAACGGATAAATTAGAATTATACATCACTGGTTTTGCTCCTGCCCTAACTGCTTTCTTAATCGAGTGGAATAAGGCTCAACCTGATTGCGAATTGATATTAATGCACTATGATGCTCAGAATGGTGGGTATGTGAGGCAATTATATGAAATGGGAACATATTAATAGGAGAAAATAATTTCTTTCAGTATGAGAAATAAGTTTTGGGATACAATTATCCATGATAAAGAAATAATCAATGATGAATATGGAGAATCATATATTGTTTTCGAAAATGTTTTAGTTAATTTAGACCTTAATAAAGATAAAATCACCATAGATGATATAATTTCTCACCATCAAGGAATGGGATATGCCTCCAAAGCCTTGAGAGAAATATGTAAATTGGCTGACCAATTAAAGGTTGTCTTGGATTTATACCCCCACCCTACAAAGAAGCAAGGATTGAATAAAGAATCCTTAAAAGAATGGTATAATCGGTATGGGTTCTATGAAGAAAATGAATGGAGAAGGATTCCTAATCATTCTTTCAAATCATCATGACCGCTACCAAAGCCACCATCTTCATCCCACTCAATACTAATTTCATCAGGAGTTTCAGATTTGGAAGGGGTAATCTCATCAATAGTGATTCGATAAACCTTATTACCCCTCTTAACGGTGGCATTTAGTGTAGTTTTCTTATTCATCTTATTCATCTTTGAATTAACAACATTATCCTTTAATAAATCATTAAGGAGTTCTTCCATCTCTCTCATAATCTCGGTCATAAAATTCTTAGGTTTTCGAGGCCTGTAGGGATTATTATTATTATTCTCAAATGGATTATCCCAATTATTCCAATCTCGCATAATATACCTAAAGAGTATCCACCTATATAAAGTTTTATATACCTCTAATTTATACTAGTATTTATGAAGGCCAAAGAGAGGATGAAAATTTGCCATTCCTGTGAACATTTGAAGATGGGTTTTATAAAACCTTCAGAATGTGAAGTCTGTGGATGTATCATTCGATTAAAAGTGAAGATTCCTTCAGAAAAATGCCCAATAGATAAATGGGACTAAAAGGATACACTTATTAAGGTGGATTAACCTCTTTCTTCTGATGGTAGATATCATTGATGTTCCAAAAGGAAAGAAAATAAGGGGTTCTCAAATATTACCCCCTTCTGAAGATTTAGGATATTATGAAAAAAAAACCAATAGTGGGATAAGTATTACACCTACAACTCAATACTGCCCATCGTGCAGTTCTACCCACGAATATAATTATGGAAAAATCAGGAGGAAATGGAATTTATTTCATGGTGATTTAAATTTTAAATTATCATATAAAGAGGATAATGAAGGTAAATTATATGCCCAATGTGATAATCCGCAATGTAATTTTGATTTAAGAATGGATGTAAATAATGAAGGATTAGTTACTCCTGAGGGTTCAGATACTTATTCCAATGAAGTATATTTAGAGAATGTCAAATATGCAAATGGGGCTTATTTAATTAAATATGAAGAATTTAAAGAATTACTAATTAAAAAGAGAAAGGGAGAACATTTAAAAATTTGTTTGAAACAAAGAATTGGACCTAGTATGAATGTATTAATCTTGGATGATGAAGTTTTTCATAATGCATCACAATTGAATATGGAAAATGATAAAATTAGTATTCCTAAAAGATATTGGAAGAACCATTAGAACAAAGTCTTTAAATAGGTAAAAAAATATAGAGTATAGTATGGAATTGCCCCATGACTTACTCAAAATGATGGAAAATTGTGGTGGGGAAGATTTATTGAGATACTTAGTAAAAGAAGATGGAATCATAAATTGGGAAACACTTCCACTATATCCTATTGTAGCATATTCTCCATCTCATATGGATGAGGCTATTTTGATAGGAATAGCATATTGGGATGGAGTAGAATTCAATATATTACATTCAGAATATGAATTTGAGGATTATCCTGCTTTCGATAAGTGGGTAAAATATCTCATGGAAATGGGGACTGATTATCAAAATGAGGCAGAAGCACTCTTAGACCACCATAGGGCCTTAATCGTCATCAATAGAGATATGAAAGAGGGGATGAAAATCGGATGGGAGGCATTACTTTCTGAAGTGATATACGGAATCAGACCTACAAGATATGACAATAGAAATAAAAGGACAACGCACCCTAAGCACGATGAGATGGTAGATATATTATTTGAGGCTATGTTTGATATTCAAAATTTTGACGAAGTAATGCAATCTTATTATCAAAATTTAACCCCCTCTAATTCTTCCAAAGATGGCTTCTCAGAACAATGGCAATCAGATTGGGCTTAAATAGTTATCTTTAAATAGATAAACATACTAATTATTGATATGTCCTATGATAAGAATACGCTATTAGAAACTTACCGACTCAGATTAGATATTCAAAATGTCCGGAGAATTTTTTCGATAGGAAGACCTGCGAGTTCAATGGAAGAAACAGAATGGGTTAATACTTATCTCTTCACTCCTGAAATGCAACAAATGGGAATGTATAAGGATGGGTTTGAATACCTTGGAGAAGTCGGAGAAGGAAATTGTATTATAGAGATAGGAGAAGGGTCTAAAACCTTATTTTCTTCCCATACTGATACAGTTCATAGAACAGGGGGGCCCCAAAATGTTATGGTCGATTTAGAAGAATCTAAATTGATTACTGATAGTGGACAATGTTTAGGAAGTGATGATGGAACGGGAATATGGCTAATGTTGGAATTAATAAAAGCCGAAGTTCCAGGTCTCTATATTTTCCATAGAGCCGAAGAAGTGGGGGGGCAAGGAAGTGCATATATTGCCAATCATCATCCTGAATTACTTCAAAAATATGATAGGGCGATTGCCTTTGATAGAAAAGATGATTGGAGTATAATTACCCATCAAGGAGGGAGTAGATGTTGTTCTGATGCATTTGGATATGATTTGGCTGCAAAATTAGAGATGAATCATAAATTAGATACGGGAGGTTCCTTTACAGATACAGCGAATTATGATGGTATAATCCCTGAGTGCACTAATCTTTCAGTAGGTTATCATAATGCACATAGTGGAAGAGAAAATCAAGAAATTCCCTACTTAATAGAATTTAGGGATGCATTAGTTAATTTGGATTGGGAAAACTTAGTTACGGAAAGAGACCCTACAATACCTGACTATTCTTATGGGGGGTCTTCAGGATACAGTGGAAGTTTTTACTATTCCCCTCCAAAGAAACCCACTACAATCGATGCAAAGGTTATTGAAGAAGAAGAGTGGGAAGAATGGGATAATGACATTGATAAAAAATCTAAAAAATGGGAAGATGATGAGGATTGGGATGATATGGACCATATACCTCATGATGTATGGAGTGGGCAATGGGATTATCTTTGGGATAAAGATATCAATGATATGAGTGAACAAGAGTGGCGAATTTACACAAAGATGACAGGTGGACACATAATTGAAGATGATGTAACTGATGAGGATAAATTTTTCGATGATGAGGATGAATTGCCAAGAACTTCCCAAGATTTTCACGATTGGATAGAACCATCTACCACCACCGTTCCAGATGATAGTGGAGTTAATGAGGAAGATGAAGAAGAGTCAATTCCTAATGTTAAGGGGCAAGAGTTAGATTGGGATGCATGGTTTGAAAGTGAATCTTTATAAAGGTAGACAATATATTCTAAATACATGAGTCGAAAAAATTTATGGGTTAATGATGTTTTTGAAATGTTAAAAGAAAGGGCTATGACAAGCACAGAGATATCTTATAATCTTAAGAAGATGCACAGATATCCCCCCCATGCTAGAAAAGTAACTTTAGTATTGAGAGGGAAGAAAGATAATTTTAGAGAGTTAGATAAGATTAATGTTTCATCTACATTACGAAGAGACTCTCACAAAGTTTGTTTATGGGGTCTGGGTAATACTAAATATGAATATGAAAGTCCCTATAATGCAATTAATAGAAAGTATATCTAATTATCTTGGTGTCTATGATGGAAGATAACCCCATATTTATTTCATTTTTATTACCGACAAGAGATAGGTATGCAGAATTAAGAAATTCAATTAACAGCATTAGGGCCAATTGTTCCCGAAATATTAATTTTGAAATTTTAATAGCCATTGATTCTGATGATGATTATATGATTTCGAAGATATCTGAAATTTATAATAGCCATCGAACAAATTTTTGTGATGTCAAAGTTTTAATTATGAAAAGACAATATTATCAAAATTTACAAAATTATTACAATGCATTATGTGCCCTATCTAAAGGGAAATTATTGTGGTTATGGAATGATGATGCAAAAATAATTTCACAAAATTGGGATACAATTATCCAAGATGAATATAATGGTGAGGATTTCATAGTATTTATGTGTCCTGAAATTAAGGATGACAAGGAAATCACACTATGGGGGGGTTTTCCCATCTTTACTAGAAACCTTTATGAATTATTGGGGCATGTTTCCCAATCACCTCACAACGATGGGTATCTACAAAAAGTAGGGAATGGAAGCGATATAGTTAAATCATCAACGGTTACATTATTGCACCAACAACTATCCTCGCCCGAAAGTATGGAGGCTGTAAGGCAACATCAAACAGTAGAAAAATTAAATTCTAAAGAAATGAGTGATATGATAAATAAGGATATAATTCTAATTAAAAACAAAATCGAGGAAGGAAAAGAATAAATAGTATTTAAACCATCCTATAACTTTAAATAGGTGAATGATACACACTCAAGATTAGGGGCGCCATATATGATTGTCGAAGAAGAAAAAGTATGTAAAGAATGCCAGTCTCGAACATTCTATTTGGACGATAACAAAGGAGAGCATGTTTGCCATAATTGTGGTTTGGTGTATGATAAAGTAGTTATTGACTATGGGCCCGATTGGAGAAGTTATGAGGGCGATTCTGCTCTCGAAAGTGGAGAAAGGGTGGGGATGCCTTCAACAGAATTACTACATGATAAGGGACTCACTACAGATATTGCATGGACTAATAGAGATTATGCTGGGTCTACTATCGGTTCAGAAAATTCTAAATTATTCCGAAGATTGAGAAGACAACATCAAAGAACAAGAATCAGCAGTTCTACAGAAAGAAATCTTGCAGCAGCACTCGGTGAATTACAGAGGCTTGCATCTCAAATGGCTCTACCTAAACAAGTTCGGGAAGAAGCCGCCTACATTTATCGGAAGGCGGTAGAGAAGAAATTAGTGAGAGGGAGGTCAATTGAAGGGGTGGTGGCCGCATCACTCTATGCTGCGTGTAGGATGAGAAAAATCCCAAGAACTTTAGATGAAGTAGGTCAATTTTCTCGAACAGGAAGGAAAGAAATAGGGAGAACATTTAGAGCCATTTCAAGAGAATTAATGTTGAGGGTAGCACCTTCATCACCTACTGACTATGTTCCTAGGTTTTGTTCATTATTGAAATTACCTGCTGAAGTAAAATCCGAAGCCGACGATATTTTGAGAAGGGCTGAGAGTATTGATTTGACTGCTGGAAGAGGGCCGACTGGAATTGCGGCTGCAAGTATTTATCTTGCGAGTAAATTAAAAGGAATTGAAAGAACTCAAAGACAAGTCTCTGATGCGGCAGGTGTAACAGAGGTAACTATCAGGAATAGATATAAAGAAATTTGTGAGGCTTTAGATATAGATGTGAATGACCTTTAATGGAGGGTATTTAATGTCAAAAGAAATTTTATGTTCATTTTTGATGCCAACGAGGGGCAATCCTGAATTAACTTTAAAATCATTAAAGAGTATTGTGACCCACAGCAGCAATACCATCCCTTATGAAGTCTTAATAGCAATAGATTCTGATGATAAAGAAAATTTAGAGATAGTTTCTCAAATTAATGAATTATTTAATAATATCCAATGTGGCACAGTAAAAGTTATCATCACCGAGAGATACTTTTATTATGGGCTCCATAAGTATTATAATTTATTAGCCAACATATCCAAAGGTAAATTATTATTTTTATGGAATAATGATTGTGTAATGTTAGATTCACACATCCACCAAGAAGGAATAAATCAGAACCACACATTCAGTAATTGGGATTTAAATTTGAAACAAGATTATGAAAATTTAGAACCCTATGTTGCCCTCTTATATCCTACAGAAGTCTATATGGAGGGAAGTGCAAGAGGTGGGCCCCCTCACCTTTCAAATTGTGGGTTTCCTATTCTCCGAAGGAACATATATGATTTACTTCCTCAGATGTCGATGTCGCCATTAAATGATGCCTATTTAACTAATATATGTAATTTTAAAATTAACAATAACCCTACTATTAAAATAAGTAGAGTAATGATTGGGCACTCATCACCCTTTGAAGGTAGAGGCCCCCAACAAGAAACTTTCAAAAAGGCAAGTGATATACATTATAGTGAAAAAGTTCAAGAACATACATTACAAGATAGGGAAGTAGTAGGGAAATATCTCAGAGATAAGATAGATAGTATTTTTCCAAGTGAATTACCTTATTGGGACAAATATGTAGAATTAAAAGAAAACCCCACTCACTATGGAATTCCCGAAGACCATATTAATCAATTAAAAAAATTAAGAGATGGTGGATTTAATCCATCAGTTATTTATGATATTGGAAGTGCTGTCGGTCATTGGAGGGAAGTCGCTCTTGAAATATGGCCTAATGCAGAAATTTTTATGTTTGAAGCAAATGAAGATTTAAAAGAATTCTATGAGTATTATGGGTGGAATAATTATCACATAGGATTACTTAGTGATAAAGATGATAAATCAACCAATTATTATTATAATGAAGAGTTTATAGGTGGTAATTCATACTACAAAGAAAATACAGACACATATAGTGAGGAAAAATTCCGAGTTTTGAAAAGTGAGAAATTAGAAACTGTTATTCAACGAAAAGGGTGGCCTATGCCTGATTTAATAAAATTAGATGTCCAGGGGGCAGAAATAGATATTTTAAACGGGAGTGGAGAAATTTTGAAATACCCCGAATATATCATTGTTGAACTTCAACACCTGAATTTTAATGAAGGTGCATTATTAGCAGAAGAAAGCATAGGTATTATTGAAAAATTAGGATATGAATTATCTGAAGAAAAATTTTCAGCGGCAATAGATATGGAGATAGATGCGGACTATTTATTCGTTAACAAAGATTATATAGGTGAAAATAGAAGGTAGTATTATGGAAATCATTGTAAGTAAAGATAATTATTCTGCTAAAGAATGGAAGGATAAAGAAACAGATGGGGAAGATAAACACCGAGTTTATATTGTGGGCCCTGCTGGAGAAGTAGGATATTTTAATGTCAAAAACAATACTTTCCATAATTCACCTAAATCTTCTTTAAATTTTGGAATTACTACTCAATCAGAGTCCAAGATTATATTGGAATCTTCCAATGGAGAAATTACATACCTCGGTGAAGTCAATAAAGAAGTCATCACTCTAAATGAATCAAGGAAGAATCTTCAAAATGCTATTAAGAAATTTAAGAAAATGGATAAAGATAATACTAAAGTAGAAATAAATTTGGGTCCAACTGTAGAATTAAACTTAAGGGGTAAAAGTAATTGGGCAAAAGCCAACATTACAGTAGGGGCAGAAAATATTGAAAATATTGAAGAATTATATGATATCGTATCAGAAATGGCGGCGGCTATGTTGGATTTAGAAATAGAAAAATTAACAAATCGGTAAAGAGTTAAATAGTATAGGGAAAATATTATAAGCATGACCCTTATTTATAATGATAATGCCGTAAATATGGAGGACACAATAAATCAAGATTATCTAAATCTATTGAATTATAATAAAAGAATTTGCAAACATTGTGGTCTAATTTTTAAAATTAATGAAAAGGGAATATTCTATTGGTGTGGGTGCAAAAAATGAAATCTATTAAAAATGTAAAATTAGGATTAAATTCCGACATGACAGTAATTGTAAATGCTGATGTAGAAATGGTAAATGCTCAAGACCAAGATGATTTATATCTTGTTATGTTCAATATTATGGATGACCCTCTCAGGCTCTCATTATTTACGATTGGCCAATTAATTAATTTAGTTAAGAGAAATACTGAACTATCTGAAACTCAAGCATATGCTATCTTGGAAGAAAATCCAGAAAAATATATCCAAATGGCGGTTCAAGATATGGAAGTATTAGGAACTTATGGTGTAGAGAATGTAAAAATTCCATTAAATTCTAAAGAAAATGCACAAAAGGCAAGATTAGTATTAACGAGTATGGTGAATAATCAACACTATCTTCAAAAATCTAAATACTTCATCAATGGTGAAACAATAGAAAAGGAACAAAAAGTAGACACTATTCCATTAATCCCTCAATTAAAGATGATGTTAGAAATAGTTAAAAGATGGGATGGTTTCGATTCATTAAAATTCAAAGAAGAGATTGAATCAGGTAAAATCAAACTGTAAGTTTAATATAGGTAAAACACTTACCATAAGATATGAAACAATTAAGCCAAGAATCTATTATTGATATCTATACTGCTTATTATGAAATGCACACATCTCCGGTCATATGGCCGAGTGATGGATTACGGACAAGTATCCATTACATGATGTATCTGCCACGACATGATATTGCTGAGATATTAGAGTCCTCAAACAATCAATGAGGGTTCTTTCCACATATACTCTGACCCAAATTTACTAATTGCTACCTTCTTGATAGAAGGGTGCAATTTCAAAAATGTTCCAATTTCTCTACTCGTAGGTTGTCTACTTCCCCATTGTTCCCATAACCTATCCTTTATCTGACCTGTAGAGAGTGATGATTTACTTTCTTTCAACAAATCTTCCACTAACCTTCGGTGTCTTACTCTTAAGCCCATTCTTCCTTTCATCTTAAATCACCTGATTTCAAAATAAGTCTTATTAACCACAACATAATTCAGATAGTCTCGCCAATCTATGAGATATTTGATATAATTAGACCACTCTTCAAGAGTGAGTAATTCTGCATCTTCAGCGAAAACATTATCCATCATAGACTCATATTCACTTTTGATTTCTGCAAGGTTATTCTCTTCTCCACCGCTAAGCCTTAGTTTTGGGATTGGTTCGAATATGTTTTCACCCGATTGTGCAGACACATCAAAAGACTGCATATTCTCGATTTTCCTAATCATATTATTAGTGGCCTCCAACATTCCTTGAGCATCTTCCCAAATTACCCTTTGGGCCCTATTGGTGGTATAATTATGTTTATTTCCATTGAGAATAGTCCCTTGAGGTTCCCATCCAAAAGCCTTCATCGAATTTAAGATTTGGACCCATGCCGCCGATTTCCATTGGAAAGTCCCATCCATGTGGCATAGTGATGCAAATTTATTACCCTCTACTATCTCCTTCCCACACATCACACTACAGGCATCATGTTGTTCTTGGCTGTGCATCCCGAAGTAATAAAACATATAATTATCAGACTCAGTAAAACTAGCAGGGGCAAGCGTCAACACTTTTAGCATTTCTAATTCGTGCCGTAGTCGGGGTGTCGTTAATTCCATTCCCATTCACTCATCTCCAATATAAAGGTCGGTAAGGCTTACTCTGTCCTTCCTGATAGTTCCATACACATTATCAATATCTGCATGTATCTGTGAGTCATATTCGTTGAATACTAACAGAGTCTTAAGCAATTGTCTCGTCACCATCTCTTGTGCAAGATTTTCTGAGAATCCCTTATCTTTTAACTCCTTTATGAGTGCAGATATATCTGCTCCATCGAAATTCGGCTCTCTCTTCTTTCTTGTCTGTTGTTTATGCCATTCCGAAAGCACCCTTTCCTCAGCAAATCTCTTAGGAACCCAATTTCCTCTACAATTTCCTTCATGGTCGCAATCGTTTTCTACTGTGGGGTCCCAAATAGTTTTCGTAGGGGGCAATAATTGAATCGCTTCCATCTTTTTAGGAGATATTCCTTTGATGGAACAATTCCCATTCCTGCATCGATATTTTTCTCTCTTGGGTTTGGCTCTATTCTTGTTGGTCTTTTTCTTAAATCCCATTCACTTCACCCCATACAGATTGGCATTCATTATTAAGGCATTCATTATTCTCTTATTACTAAGCATGAATGGTCCCACTACTATATTACTTATAAAGATTGTGGAAAATTGTGTTATACTCATCTTAACTCACCAAATTTGAAAATAATTTTTTGTATCTACACTCTCTTGTAGGTAATCTCTCCAGCCCTCAATGTAATCCAAACCTTGTAGCCACTGTGAAACCTCTTCTGGAGTTAAATCACCCCTCTCTTGTTTTACAGCATCGTCAAGATTTTGAAACAATTGCATAAAAACATTAGAAAGGTCAGAGGATGATACTTCTATAGAGGTATCATTTACCCCTACATCAACAGTATCTACTTTTTTAAGAAAATCAATTAATTTATTAGTGGCCTCCAACATTCCTTGAGCATCTTCCCAAATTACCATTTGGCCATCATTAGTATTATATCCTGCGACTCTTCCGCTGAAGGAAGGGTGCTTTCGGCTGTCGTAGGTGAAGTGAAAGGTGCCTTTAGGAACCCAACCCATTTTCCTCATAGTTTGAAGTATCTCTCCCCAACCACAAATATTCCACCTAAAATCTCCGACTTTTGGAGACATTAAATACATCCCCATTCACTTCACCTCATACAGATGGGCATTCATTATTAGGGCATTCATTATTCTCTTATTACTAAGCATGAATGGTCCCACTACTATATTACTTATAAAGATTGTGGAAAATTGTGTATACTTTTATATAGGTCAATAACCAAATTACCATTATGTATCAGTCATTAGAAGATATGGAAGACCTAATTACCACCTTAGATGGAGAACAGCACAACACAGAAGAATTGCTGAATAAAATGGAAGATGATGAGTTCTATTATGGCCACATGGGAAAGGTAGCCCTATCTTCCAGTTCTCTAAAAACCTTATTAAAATCTCCTAAAACCTATCTTCTTAGCCTAACCCAGGAATTAAAGGAATCTCAAGCATTGAGGGATGGAAAACTATTCCATTGGGCTATTTTGGAGCCTGATGTTTTTGATAATGTTCACATTGTAGATGTGAGTTCAAGAAATACGAAGATGTATCAAGCGGCTTTGGCTGAACACGGAGAGGCCTATACTAAAAAAGAAAAGGCAAATGCAGAGGTTTTGAGAGAAATACTCAATAAGAATAAACAAGTCAAGGAGTATTTAAAGGACGCAGAATATGAAGTTCCTTCTGTAAAAATGATAGAAGGGCTTGCGTTTAGAGGGAAGGCAGATATTCTCAAAGGAGATTGTATTATTGATTTGAAAACTACTGCGGATATCTCTAAATTTAAGTATTCAGCCTATAAATTTTCTTATGATATGCAAGCATACCTATATTTACAAATGTTCCCTCAAGCAAAGAACTTTAAATTCATAGTTATTGATAAGAATACGATGGATATTGGAATATATGAATGCTCGGAAGAATTCTTAGAGTATGGGAAGGAGAAATTTGAAAGAGCAATTAAAATTTACAATCACTTTTTCATTGACGAGAATTCATTAGAGCAACATTGTATTAAAGAAATTTTATGAGGGTGTATAAAGAATGGTAAATGCACATGGAATTCCCTTAGGGATATTAGAAACTTTCTTCCTCAATGTAACACTCTTGTTTATAATGGGTGGATTGATGTTAGAAATATCAAAAAATAAAAATTATGGATTAAATTTTACACTATTGGCTCTCATCTTATTTAGTGTGGTGGGAAGATTATTGTTGAATCCTATCCCCAATATTCAACCAGTAACTACAGTAATGTTGCTAACCGGAATATTTATGGGCCATAAAAGGGCTCTCTTTGCGGGATTCGCTGTTGCCTTCTTATCTAATTTAGTATTAGGTAATGGGATATGGACCCTATACCAAGGATTAGGGTGGGGTATGGTAGGGATGGTGGGGGCTTTATTAAGCCATCACCTTTTGATAGAAGATAAATTACAAATGAATAAATTAATAATTGTAGGGGCATCTATGGGTGTTGTTTTCAATTGGATAGTTTCATTGAGTATCTTACATTATGTCGAGTATATTGACTTCCCCCTCTTTATTCTTTCAGGATTAGGTTATGATTTACTCCACGCAGGTGGAAATATATTCTTCATCGCTTGGATGGCCACACCTATCCAAAATTTCATTCAAAACGAATACCCATTAAGAATCCAAAATACAGAACCTAATAAACTTCTAAGGAGTGAAAGAACATGAGCATTCATGATGAGATGATACCTTGGAGAGAACATTTGGAAAGATGTAGGTTGGAGGATGAAAAAAATGCAAGGAAATAAAATCTCAGATTGGTTAAAAGAATACCTAATGAATGCTAAACTGTCCTCCCTCATCGTAGGGGTGTCAGGAGGTATTGATTCTGCTGTGGTCTCTACTTTGGCCGCAGAGACTGGGAAACCCACCTATGTAGTAAGTATGCCTATACATCAAGAAGAAACCCAATTATTGAGGGCAAACAATCATATTGAGTGGTTAGAACAAAAATATCCCAATGTTATACCTATGGAAATAAACTTGACTCGAACTTATAATAAACTAATTGATACACTTACACCCTCAACACATCCATCACAGGCCGACTGGAAGCACCCCACCGAAATAGCAACAGCCAATACAAGAGCCCGATTAAGAATGACAACACTCTATAGTCTTGCGGCTACTTATGAAGGGTTAGTAGTAGGCACAGGCAACAAGATAGAGGACTTCGGAGTGGGCTTCTTTACCAAGTATGGTGACGGCGGAGTAGATATCAGCCCTATTGCCGACCTATACAAGTCTGAGGTTTATGCTCTTGGAAAAGAATTAGGGGTGAATGACGAAATCATAGAGGCTGCACCTACTGATGGTTTATGGGCAGATGGAAGAACCGATGAAGAACAATTAGGTGCAACTTATGAAGAATTAGAGTGGGCGATGAACTGGTTTGAAATTGGAGATGAAACTACCACAGTAAGTGAGAAGGAAAATCAAATCCTAAATATATATTTAAGACACCATCTGAGGAATAAACATAAAATGATACCCATCCCTATCTATCAAAACCTTTAATTTTTTTAATATCTGAAATTAAATCATCTAAAAATCCCTCTTTGAGATAATAAACTTCCTTGGCCAAAGTCATAGCATAACTAATATTCAAGGTCACATCTATATTATTATAATAATCAATGTTTATAATTTTCAAATCAGAACCATTCCTAATCTTTACAATACAATACATTCCATGATTTCCAACATATTCATCTTCGACCATAACTATGGGACCACAAACCACTACATAATCTAAATTCTTAACTTGAGAACCTTGATATTTTTCATACATTTAGACCCACCTACCTCGTCGGTGGCCTCAACTCATAATCTCTTCTTACTGTCTTTCCATTTTTATTGAGGGTTCCATAAGGAATATAATATACTGTTTTTGCAAATTTCTTCGCCTGTCTGACCATTTTATCTGCATCAATAGGCCACCAACATGATTTATCAAACTTTCCTAAAACCCAATTTCCTCGAGACTTTCTATAGCACCGTATCCAATACATCCCATATTTCCCTACATAATCTAATTTTCTATCATCAGGGTGTCGAAGTTTAACCACAGGGCCAATTACAACAATAATTTCATCTTTACTCCTACTATTCCCTTTGAACCTACCAATATCATCGGCCCTCAATTTATTAAATGATTGCTCTTGTCGTTTAGTAGCCATAATATAAATTACTTCTTTCGACTACTTAAAGAATGGCTTATAATCCATAATGAGAATAATTTAATTCGGCAAGTTTTTGTGCAAACGGTTTAACTACTTTGGGGGTCCTAGGTTTAGGAGGATAATAAGGTTTAAAGTAAATAATTACTCTCCTATTCTTGTTCCGTTGCCAGTGGGCTCGCCCTGGTCCTTTCTGATACCACGAATAAGCAAGGGCTCCTACTTCCATCTTTGTCCAATCAGGTTCTATGCTTAACTTTTTAAGAAACCGAATTTTATCTACTTTAAGAGGGGCAATCGCATTGTGTCGTTCAATTTTCCCCACGATGTTATTAAAAAAATTCCGAGCCTGAGTAGGGGTTGCATAACCTAATTGTTTTTTATTTTTATGAATTCTAGTCCGCTTTATAGCCCCCCATCCACCCCATAAAGTGCCACTCCATTCGGGATACGCCCCTCCTGTGGGGTTTTCCTCCCATATACTTATTTTATATCCTGGTTGAAGAGGGGTTATCGAAGTCCCTGCTGCTTTATCCGATACACCCAATACACCCCAATTTACAAAGGTATATGGATTAGGCATGGCTGTTATTTAACCTTTCGACTACTTAAAACTTATTTGGGGTAAGTTATCTCCCCTATTTATATAGGAAATAACATTTAGTAGAACATGGAGTATAGAAGAATATGGTAGCAACGGCGAAGAGAAGTGGAATGAAAGCACTAACATGGAGAGGGGTTGCTACTTTAGATACTTTTCTTATTGCATGGTTTATTACAGGTGAACCATTAGTAGGATTGAGTATCATAACTATTGAAGTAGCCACCAAATTCGGATTATATTATTTCCATGAGAGGGCTTGGAGTAAATCAGAGTGGGGTCTTGATGAATAACCATTATATAGGTAGAGCCCCCCTCTTATGATATGGTCAAAATTGCAATTTGTGGAAAGATGGCGAGTGGCAAAACAACTTTGGCCAACCACTTAGTAGATAATTATGACTTTCATAAATACAGTTTAGCAGGGGCTGTAAAGGACTTGGCGAGATTTCTTTTTGATATCCCCTATGGATTAAAAGATAGAATCCTTTTTCAAAAAGTAGGAGATGGTGCAAGAAATTACCTCTATGATGAAGTATGGTTAGATACAATGTTAAGCCAAGTAGAACAATATGAGGCTGATTTCGGACCCTCCAATTTTGTAGTCGATGATGTAAGATATATTAATGAAGTCTATTATTTAGCCTCCAGAGGGTGGAAGATTATAAAATTAGAAATTGATGAAGATTTACAAATGGAAAGATTAAAAAGAGAGTATCCTATAGATTGGGAAATTCATGCTGGGGCTCGATATCACCCAAGTGAAATGGAAATTGATAAAGTCAAAAATAAGTGGGCTGATTTGATATTAGGGGCTGAAGATGGAGAAGAGATTATAAATTCTTTCAAAAAGTTTGTCAATGATAATGAGTAACTGAATCTTCAATTACTTGAATATTCTCTGCTTTGAATGGTTGCATCTTGTGTAATTTACTGAGCCCTACAACTATTACCCCTATCGCAATTATTCCTGCAAAGTTTCCAGCCATAATTCTCCCCTCACTATTAAAATATGTAGAACCTGAAGACGGGCCTTCTAAATCAATAATACCCATACATCCTAATCGCCCTAAAGCCTCCTGAAACGCAAACCAATCGACTCCTGCCTCATTTTGTAATCTAATAGACCCATCATCCTGTTTAACTTGGCTATTTTGTCCTGATTGGACAGTAATACTCATAGGGTCAACTTGTGGATTAGAATCCCTCATAGCCCTAATAATAGTTTCTCGATTAGGGAAAATTAATACTCTCACCCTATTGTGAAATACCTCTTCATTATTATTACTATCTACTTGCTTATGTGGATAAACTAAGTATTGAGCCACATATTCATCATTATCTCTCGACCTTACATATTCTCGACAGATATCTGTGCTACTAAAATATTGCCTTCCAGTATATATTTTCCCATCCTTAAGAGGGTGACCATGTATGGTCCATTTTCTATCTTTACTTGACAATCCATTTATCATACTATCTTGAGCGCCCTTCTTTTGAGGAGACACCTCTATTCGGCTCTCACCCCCATAAGAAACTGAACCTAATTCATAAGTTCCATCGACATCATAAACATAACACATCCACTCTCTCTCTTCATTAGTCTTGTCAGAGTGCTTTTTCATAGCCTTAATAGAGTCATCAGAGAATTTAGACCATTCTTTTCTCCACAAAGTCATACCCTATATTATAACTTTCGACTACTTAAAGAGTTTGTTAAAAGGGTGCAGAGAGGAATGTTTAGGGAGCCAATTAAGGGACACTCCCCCCTGCATCTCTCCATATTATTTATTGCTACTTAAATCTTTATAATATTAATCTTAAATAGGTGTATATTCATAATATGGGTATGGGTGAAGAATTCCATCAAGTTCTTAACAAGGGATTTGTAAGGCTGATAGATACAATGGGGAATGATATGTCGGTAGTGAGGTCTGCCCGAGTATCTTATGGAAATGAAACCAAAGGAGAAGAAGCAGATAAAAAATTAATTAATTATTTGATAAAACATAATCATGGAACTCCATTTGAACACCTTAATTTTACTTTCCACATTAAGGCCCCAATTTTCATAGCAAGACAATGGTTTAGGCACAGGATTGGGTCATTCAATGAAATCTCAGGGAGATATGTCAAATTAGATTTAGATTTTTGGTCTCCTGAAGAATGGCGAATAAATGATAGAGAAAATCTTCAATCTTCTTCATTTAAAGAACTATCACCCATAGAGGTAAATGAATTAAACAGTTCATTAGAACAAACTTACAAATATATTTCAATTACTTATGACTACTTAATTAATCAAGGAGTGGCCCGAGAACAAGCCCGAACAATACTTCCAGTAGGAACATATACTGAATTTTACTGGACAGTCAATGCGAGAAGCCTATTTAATTTTATCAAATTACGAACACATCAAAGTGCTCAAAAAGAAATTCAAGATTATGGAAATATAATTTATGACATAGCGAAAGAAACTGCACCTTGGACTTTCGAAGCATTTGAAAAACATATCCTATCATAAAGTTTAATAAGGTAAGAGGATAAAACCTAACTATGTTCTTCGACTCTAACCAATCGGAGAGTGCCAATACTGACATCGTCACGAAGGGTGAGGCAAGGTCAAATTATACTATTGATATCATTGATAAGAAAATTGCTAAAGAATTGATTATTAAAAATCATTATTCTCATAGTTGGACTTCTTGTAGGTATGCTCTTGGATTGATGAAGGGGGATGAAATAGTAGGGGTCGCTATTTATGGCTTTCCAATCGGTAGGAGAGTAGTGAAATCTATATGCCCTATTCTTGAGAATGATAATGTATTAGAATTAACTCGATTATGGATTGCTGAAAGTGAAGGGAAGAATTCAGAATCTTGGTTTTTAGGGAGGACTTTTTCTTGGTTAAAGAATAATGCTCCAAATATATGGATTTTGATATCGTATTCCGACCCATTAGCAGACCATGTAGGAATAATTTATCAGGCCACTAATTGGCTATATCAAGGAAATAACATCAAGAAAGGTAAATCTTGGATGTATAAAATTCATGGAAAGTGGTATCATCCAAGAACAGCCGTTGCAAATTGGGGTTCTACTAAAGACGAAATTCTGAAAGAAGTGGATGAAAATTATGAAAGAATGATAATGCCTAAGAAACATCGATATCTATATATTCTCAAAAGAAATAAGAGGAAGGAAATATTAAGTAGTTTAAAGCACCCCACATTACCTTATGTCAAAGACAATAGCACCAGTGGGTGGGATTAAAATTATAAATACGAGGAATGAGGTTTTTCTCCACAATCATATTGATGAATCAAGAGAGGGCCACATATTAGGGGCACGACTAATTCACCCCTCATTAAATGAAGGGTGTATATTAATTCCTAAAAGTGCTTCAAGTTCTTTAAAAAATATTGGATTTGACCAAAACTATGAATGGCTTCAAAATACATATGAATATAATCCTACATTTAGATTCATGGCAACCATAAGAGAGCCTTGGGAAAGGTATATCTCTGGATTTTATGAATATTTAAGTAGGAGTATGAGTTTTGAAAACATATTCAACTTAAGACATCATCCTGAATCTCAACTTTTTATTCCTGATGACCATAAATTTAAAGCCTCATTATATTGGAGGCCTCCTGGTTCTGAAGAATTATTGGGGGGGAAAATAAAAAGATTTTGTGATAATGCATTATCTAATAACAAAATTCTTTTTGATGAACATACAATGCCTCAATATTATTTTTTAAAACCCTTCATCGAAAATCCCATCACCATAATTAAAATGGAATGTATTCATAAACATTATCCATTATGGTTTGGGAAAGATTATGACCCCCATCATACTTATCAAAGGTCAGAAGAATATGTCTATACTATCATTAAAGATTACCTTAATGAGAAAAGGAAAAATGATAAGGAATGGTTTGAGACTTGGAGTAGTTATTTTGAAGGAGATTATGAATTATACAATCTCGATTCAGGTAAGGAATATAGAATACTCTTAAATAGGTCTTAACACCCCTCTCAAATTATGGTAGATGTAAAGCAGATAGAGGCTTTCCTAGCAGAAGTAGAAGAGGACCGGCCCGACACCCCGTTGGCAAGATTTGTTAGCAGGGATAAGTTGGCTGTGCCTATTAATGAGGAAACTGGATATAGCGACCTAATGGAAGGCTATATTCTCGAGGGCTACACAAGTGGCATCGAGGGACAATTCGGTGATAGCACCGCAGTTAGACTCATTTCACCTGAGAGTGGGCGAAGGCTAACTCTTTGGCTTACTGGCTTCGAGCAGGAACACCTAAAGAGCCATCTTTCCAAGTGGAGTGATAATGGAGCCACATTTCCTATGGAAATTAAGTTCCTGAGGCACAAGGTGTCTTCCCGAAATGGAAGACTATACAATAGGTTTAGTGCAACCCTAAATGCCTACGGAGATGAGGTGGTCGTTCCACCAGTCCCTGATGACCAGTATGAAACGGTCGAAAACTGATTGTGCCCTTAACCATTTGGTTGGTTTCAATTACCCATTCCCCTTCGGGGGGAGGGGTTCTTTTCTTTAAATATCAATATTCATTATTATATAGGTGAAAACTTAGTGATATAAATATGTCCCAGGATATTCCTAATGAGATTTATGATTTTGTCAAATCTTGTGTAAACACATATGAAGAAACCACCACCACTATGGAATATATTTACCATAATACAATTACTTCTAATAGTGTTACTGGTTCGGGTTTTTGTATTAAAATATTAACTAAGGGATTAACTCACGAAAACGCCGGTTCTGGAAGGAGTATAATAAATTTCACTATATCTGATGGTGAATATTCTGTTGAATGTATAGCCCATAATGCCGAACCTGATTATTTAAGTAATCCAATGACTGATGAAGAATTAACAAATTTTCTTATCATATTAACTAATAGTCAAAAAAGAGGTAAAAGAGTGGATATCTGTGGTCACTATATTAATTATGGGAAAAAGAGAATCTTCCTATGTGAATCAGTTACAATAGATGAAGGATTAAAAGAATCACAAATGAGTAAAGACCAATTCCTCCAATTCAAATCCCTTTGCAAACAATTTAATTTATCTCCATTAGACTTAATGCTTTCTGACCAAACTATTTGGGGGGAAATATATGCTAAGGAATTCTTGAAAAAAGCAATTATGTTATTTTGCATGAATCCCCTTAAGAAACAAGATATGATACATATAGGACTTGTATCGGCGCATGGTGAGGGTAAAGACCACTTAGTAGAAAGGGTCATTCAGCCCTTAGTTCCTTGTAGAATGGCAGGAAGTGGCAAGATGTCTACTATTCCTGGTTTATTTGGAGCCATGAGTGGGGATGACTTAAACACAATTGAAATTGGATTACTACCTAAGATGAATCACGAAAGAGTAGCAGTTTCTGAGTTTCAAACTTGGGGTGATGAAACCTTTGGTGAATTGATGAATATGATGGCTAATGGTAAAATTGAAATGCAAAAGGGAGCACTCGATGTAGTGAGGGAAACGAATCTCAATTTATTATTTATGGGCAACCCTCCACACTATTATGATGAAGATAAACATGATAAAAGAGTGATGTTAGATGCATTTGGCCAATATACTTATCAAATTATTTCTCGACTGACTTTGATATTTACTCAACTCTCATTATCAGGGGGTTCAGCAATTAAAGAAATTAGAAACTCTATTATTTCAGCAATAGATGAAGATTTTAGTAGTAATGGGCAAGAGATAGTTTTCAATAATTGGAGAGCATTCTTTAGAGAATATTTAAGATATGTCTCTAAATTAAATCCTAAATTAAGAGATTATGTTCCTAGAATAAATAGCACCTATGATGAGATTGAAGCCCGACCTCAATTCCAAAATGCCTTTTGTATCCGAAGTTCTATTGATAATCGAAAATATCAAGAATTTGCTAATTTGGTTAAGGCCTTTGCCCGATTATATGGTGATGATAAAATTAATTGGCACCACCTTAGTGAAGCAAGAGATTTATTCGAAATCAGCCTTCAGACATTAACTGAAGAATTCCCATTAGCCGCTATGATTGAAGGGGTAGATAATGAATTAATTGAAATATATAGGAAATTAATGATTGAATGCCCTATTGCTGAGTCCATAAAAGAACTCAAGAATGCAGTAAAAATTACTAATAATCAATTAGATGTATTAATAAGAAGTGGTGCGATTACTAAATTTGACGATGGGAAGTATTTCATTAATGATGGTTGGTTAGACAAGATGCAAGGGGGTGCATAATATGGCTATAGAAAGTAAAGAAGAATTAGAAACTTGGCAATATCTAAGAGCAAGTTATTATCCTCGATTTGTTGAGGGTGTAACTGCAATACCTTGGGACCAAAGATTTGATGTATTGAAAGAAATTCATGGTAATTGGGTTGATATAGGAGAAGACCCTATCGAATCTATGATGGAATATATCTTTGAAAAGGGTTATTTCAATGTCTTCTGTAAAGGAATTACAGTCTATGAAGATGGTTCATTCAGATTACATCCTTTAATCTCTGTAAACTTAGGCAAACTCGGAATATATGATGATTGTTATTAAATAGTCGAAAGTATTTATATTATCTATGGTGGTGCAACATTTCTCTCCTAAAGGATTTTCTCGAAAAAGAGATTGGGCAAGACGGGCCCATGAGATTATGGATAAATTAAAGTTAGATTATAAAAAGGCCTCTACATTTGAATTTACTAATCCCCCTATTGTCCCAGGAGAGGTATATATAGGAAAGAAATCCCCGAAGTCCTACAGAGATAAACAAAAGACCATAAAATTTAAATTATTCTATATTCCCCCTGAATTACTTTATGAACCAGAGGTTTCTGATGATTATGTGTGGGGTGTATTTGTCCCTATTAAGACACATACAGCACCCCCTTATAGACACAGAGAATGGAAAAACCTATTGGTAGCCCCTGCCTCACACACAACAAGAATGTCAATACCATTAGAGGGGATGGAGTCTGGAAATTGGATTAAAGATAATACTTCATATATAAAGCAAAAAATAGAAAGAAGTTATCCTGAGTATATCTCCTTAACAGAATTAAAAACATTGTTAAGACCAATAAAATTTATCAATTGGATGAAAGAAAGGCCATTAGAACCTAAATAAAGAAACTGAAATGTAATTAATTTACATAATATTAAATAGGTAAAGGCCTTAAATATGACTATGCCTATTGAGATGTCTCCAGAAGCCCAACAAAGAGCATTGAGGGCACTCTCTTTTATGATACAAAGAGGATATGGTATTATGAGGGCTGCACGAGAGGCTGGCTCGTCTCGAAGGTCAATTCACAAGTATATGAAAATGATTGGAATCCCCTACCGAATGGTAAGGGGAAGGATGGTTATTCTCAAAACTTTACCCCAAAAAATCTATGAATTTATCATCCATATGGAAAGGGGTGACACGGCTACAAGGGCTGCAAGGAAGGCACATACTCGGATTAGGACCATGGCTAGGCAAGAGGTCGATGGGTATCCAATAATTAAGAAGGTTGGATTAAGGTGGGTCTTAAATGCTTATCCTCTTTACAATCATAGTTTGGTTCTTTATGGGCATATCCTTGGACTTGGAGACCAAATTCAAGGCAGGTATGAGGTGGGTAGAGATATTAGGTCTCCTGATGCCCCTGATATTTGGTGGCAAATAGATTTTGATGAATTTATCTCTACATTACCTGATTCGGAAGTGGGGGAGTTTTGGAAAGATGCTATAATAGATTGGTTGAGAGATGATTTACAAATGCCCATAGTAGTTAATGATGTTCTCTCTGAAAGATTCACAGGGAATGATGATGTATTGGACCATGCTGAAGAATATGGAAGAATAGGAAATGATGGAATGATTATGGTGAGTAGGTTGGAGAATATGCTCAATAGGTATAATGTAAGGCTCAATGAATATGTTAATTATGGAATCGATGACAATCACGAGGCACGAGGAATAGGTTTGATTTCCAAAGAAGACCTTGGGCCTATGCAAGCATTGGGAAGATTCCAAGTTTTCTTTGTTAAGGATGAACCAGTTGGATACCCCATAGAAGGGCCATTAGAGATGATATTTGACTATGACCTTATCGAAGAAAGACTTTAAGTAGTCGTGAGACTCAATATTGAACATGGCTAAGGATAACTTTGCTCTAGGTCTTGGTGTAGTTGCTGGTCTTGGCTATCTTTTTACACAAATAAAGGATAAAACACAGACTCATGATGCTGAAATGGTTTATAGGAAGTATAAAGGAAGGAAGGGTCCTGCTCTTTCAGCCACCTCAGTTAAGAGAGGGACAAGAAGAAGAGGTAATGATGGGAATATGTGGGAAGTCAGAAAGTCCGGTAAATCCCAAAGATGGTTCAAAGGTGCAGAATCCTTTGGTGCTGAAGGTAGGTCTTTTGAAGTAAGGGATTTAGAAGGCAATACCTATACTTTGAAACAAGTTAGTGATGTTCAATTGAATGAAATGAAGGCTTTTGGTGACGATAGAGCCTATAATAAGAATATCTTTTTTGTTGATGGGATGAATGGGATTGCTTTTTATGAGGGAGATAGGGCTTCTTGGTTTGGAGGCTTGGACTATGATGAACCAAAAACAACCGTTATTGATGAAGAAGGTCAAAAATATGATATGTGGGAAAAATACTTAATGGAGGAAATTGCAGAAGAAAAATATATGGAAACGGGAAGAGGGCCGTATGGCTTTGATGATACCAATGTGTATATGACTTATTTTATAATGTTCCTTAGAGATAATAATGATGAACCCATCAACCCACAACAATTCGGTTTTAATGCAGAATCCTTTGGGGCCGTTCCAATTTCAGGAACAGGCTCATCAGGACAAATGTGTGATGTGTGTAATGAATCCGATGACCTACCTTATGATTCGGACCATTTCAAAGAATGTGGACGGTGTAATAAATCAGTCTGTCACGAATGTTGGGATGAAATGGAATCCGATGAGAATTACTACGAGATTTGCGGAGAATGTTGGACTGTGTTAGACAATGTGGCTCAGTATGATGCTGAATCCTTTGGAGCCGAAGATAATTATAAATTAGGAAATTATGCAGATTATGAGATTTTAGAATTAGATACCCATTCTTATCTAATGAGTGTAGGCCATTCTGAATCGGAGGCAGAAGATTTAATTGAGAGATATGAAGCATTTATTGAAGTTGGATTTGAGAATGGTGATAGCCCTTATGAAATAGGAATAAGTATTACTGAAAATGAAAGACTTGATAATGAGGCAGAATCCTTTGAGGCTGGAGAATGGGGACATGGGCATGGGTTGAGTAATATAGGTATTGAAAGTTGTCGGAAAAGATTGGCGATTGCAGAATATGTATTATCTATGAGTGATGCGGTTCAATTTTACAACGACACTTTATTGCAAGAATTGGGTATTGATAGATATGCTGATGATTTTGAGGCGGAGAAGAAGAACTGTGGTTGCGGTCAAGACCCTTGCGTGACTTACGGTGCTGAAATGGGAGCAGAATCCTTTGAGGCTGAAGGGTGTGACCATGCTTGGGCAATCACTTGTAGCAAGTGCGAAATAAAATTAAGAGATTTAGGAGATGAAATATGATGTCTGACTTAACCGGAAGTTTGGTTCTTATTGAAGATTATGGATTACCACTCATATTACTTCTTGGGGCTATCTATGCTCTTTATAGATTCATGGTATTCTCTCTGTATGAGGTTAAGAATGAGTTTGGAGGGCACCATACAAAAGCCAAAGAAGATATGCAAGAAGTTAAAATCCTCCTTGCAGAAATCAAAAGTGAATTAACTCACCTAATGCGAGATAAGCGAGAGTAATAACCTTAATCATTAAGTAGTCGTGAGCAGTTAAATTACCTATGGATAGGAAAGGTTTAGTGATAGGCTCCCTCGGTCTTTTAGGTGCTACATACATATATTCTAACCTTTCATGGGCCCGATATATTAAAAAACAGAATCGGTTGAAAGCAGAAGAGAATAAACCATACTGTATAATGTGTGCATCTTATGATGAGGCCATGTTAGATGAACCTAATTTTGAACAATATCTCTCCCGAGAACATAAGGCGCATAAAGTAAGTCTCAAATTAGCCAAAGCACTTGAAAAAATGCATCATGAAATGTATACTAATGCAGAAGAGGAAATGCTATTGAATGTAAAGGTGATAGAATATAATGGTCCTGAAGAAGATGATGTAGGGGTGAATTGGTGGACAGATGATTGGGGGCCTGAAATCAGTCGAGATATAGACCCTTCTAATTTAATTTATGATTTACCCCAATCCCATGTTTATGAAAAATATAGTGATTCTCCTACTAAGGCGCTTGCACGATATGATGAAGGTAAGGTCAGTTATTATAGAAAGGATAAATATGGGGTTCCCTTTATTGAAATACACATCCCTAACGATATCGAGAATTATAAAGATAACATTTTGAGCATTACGCCATTAAAGAGATGAAAATATGGGAAGTTTTCAGATAATTTGTGAAATTATTTTAGTGTATATCGTCGCTTTTGGATTAGGTTATTGGTATATTAAGAATCATTGAGAAAATAGGCCATAACCTTAATCATTAAGTAGTCGTGAGGACATAAATTCACTATGGATAAGAGAGATATAGGTTTAGGGGTATTTGGATTAATTGGAATCGCCTATGTTGTTTCTAATGGAATGTTGCTTTCTGACTATATGAAAAAGAGAAAGCATAAGAACGCTGAAACTTTTGATGCCGAACTTAAGAAAGATTCCTGTTGCTGTGGAGCGACTGTTGAAAACCCCTGCCTATGTATGGAAGAAGGCGTGATGAATTGTAGTGCTGTTGAACCAAAGTGTCCGTGTTATGCCGCCAAAGATGCAGAATCCTTTGAGGCACAAGGGAAACCCGAATCAGTTGAAATCAAAAAAAGCACCAATTCCGAGAAGAAATTGATGGCTATTTTCACTTATAGAGATGGAAAAACCAAGACGACTCATTTCGGCCAAAGGGGTGCGAGTGATTATACTAAGCATGGTGATAATGAAAGGATGGAACGATACCTTGAAAGGCATGGGGGAGGAACTACTACAAGCACTAAAGAAGATTGGAAAGACCCCATTACCGCAGGTGCGCTATCTCGATGGATTCTTTGGAATAAGCCGAGCCTAAATGGGAGTTTCAATGACTTCAAGAAGCGATTCAACCTCAAGGGAGATTTGAAAGTTAGCAAGTCGGCTGAATCCTTTGAGGCTGAATTGAGCCATGAAGATAAGGCAACAAGAATTTATGAAGGTATTCAACAGAATATCAATAACCCTGAAACGGTAAGATTTTATTA
>TARA_R110002020_G_scaffold46747_1_pt1 | contig 26878 bp, 23 predicted proteins | sample TARA_R110002020 | Tara Oceans TARA_R110002020 (sample SAMEA4396489) | marine metagenome | biome: Westerlies Biome; feature: [MES] marine water layer (ENVO:01000295) within the mesopelagic zone...; material: water (ENVO:00002006), including particulate matter (ENVO:01000060) such...
TGAGGGTGACTTTAAAGTTCCTCCTCTTTTTTGATTCAAAGTTGAGTAGAATAAAAAAAACCGATTCATGACGAATCGGGTTTTATCTATTTTCTAGATACTTATTTCTAGCTACTCTCTACTTATTCTTTTCCATATAATCCACAACGAAATAACTCAAGGTTCGCATTCCTAGCACAAATCCACCTTCGTCGATATAGAATCCAGGCGTATGATGCGAAGGTGTAGTCAATGGGTCACCACCTTTTTTCATGCCTCCTAGAAAGATAAAAACACCCGGCTTTTCCCTCTGGAAAAAGCTAAAATCCTCTGCTCCGGTTACTGGGTTGAGGTAGATTAAATTTTCTGCTCCTGCAGCCGCTTCCAATGATGGAAGCATTTCCTTTGTCAAATCAGCGTCGTTTACGGTAGATGGGTAAAGTTTCTCAAGCTTCAGGTCGACCGTAGCGCCTGCACTTTCAGCAATATTTATTACAATCTCATTGATGCGCTTATGTACTAGCTTTTGCTGCTCATCTCCAAAGGTTCTTACGGTACCAATCAACTCCACTTCCTCAGGAATAATGTTATGGCGTATTCCTCCATGAATAGCACCAATAGTTACTACCGCCGGATTCCGGGTGACATTTACACTTCTGGAAAGAATAGTCTGCAATCCCATAATGATCTGTGAACTAGTGACGATTGGGTCCACACTAGACCAAGGATAAGCTCCATGTGCTTGTACACCTTTGACTGTGATTTCTAGATTGTCTACAGCTGCCATGATTGGTCCAGATCTATATCCTATCTTCCCAACTTCTGTCTGCGAATTGATGTGCAACCCGAAAACTGCATCCACATCATCCATCACACCTTCTTTAACCATCAGTTCTGCACCGGCAATTTCGACATCATATACACCTTCTTCTGCTGGCTGGAATAGGAATTTGACATTTCCTTCCAAATCATCTTTCATACTTGCCAGTACTTCTGCGACTCCCATAAGAATAGCTACATGTGAATCGTGACCGCAAGCATGCATCACGCCAGTTTCCTGGCCATTGTAAGTAGCTGTATTCACAGATTTGAATGGTAAATCATTTCGCTCAGTGACTGGCAGCCCATCCATATCTGCCCGAAGAGCGACTGTAGGTCCGGGCTTTCCGCCTTTCAATATGCCAACTACTCCGGTTACTGCCACGTTTTCGGTGACTTCGATTCCTAAGGAGCGAAGATGGTCTGCTACTTTCTTAGCAGTTCGGAACTCCTGATTTCCCAATTCAGGATGCATGTGGATATCACGGCGCCACTCAACTACTTTGGATTCGATGGAATTTGCCTTACTGTCGATTGCTGGTCGAAGTTCAGTTTGTGCGAAAAGGGTTCCTGTTCCCATCAAAATTGGAACAAGAAGTAGGGGGCGTAAAAGTTTTTTCATGGTTGGTGGTTTGTGTTGCTTTTATTCAAATTTATAAAAATGTGTTGATGCTCAAGCTTTTTAAAAAGATTAGGAGGGAAACACTTGGGATAAAAGAACTATTTCAATTCAAATGACTTTGTATAGAACAATCATATAATAAGAATCTATGCAACTCAATAATCAAATAGCTGTAGTAACTGGCGTAAGTAAAGGTATAGGACTGGAAGTAGTCAAATTGCTAATTGAAAAAGGAACTGTAGTCGCTGGATGGGGGAGAAATGCACCAGACTTTCAGCATGAAAATTTCCATTTTTTTAGCTGTGATGTGGCAAAAGAAGAGTCAGTCGAAAATGCGTTTCAAGCAACAACTGAAAAACTTGGAACCGATATCAGGATTTTGATAAACAACGCTGGATTTGGTGTTGCTGGGGATACGGAGACTTTTTCCTCAGAAGACTGGAAAGCGATGTTTGACACCAATGTTCACGGGATTTTCTACACCACCAAGCGTTTGATTCCTGGTATGAAAGCTGCAGATGAAGGACATATTTTGAATGTTGCATCCATTGCAGGCTTAAATGGTGTAAACAAATTTGCAGGATACGTAGGTACCAAGCATGCGGTGAGAGGGATTTCCCATTCACTTTATATTGAGCTAAGAGATTTTGGAATTAAGGTTTCAACGATTTATCCAGGTTCCATTCAAACCAATTTCTTTGACGAAATACCGGGTGTGGATGCTAATGAAAATATGATGAGACCAATCGATGTGGCGACCACAATGGTACAAACTTTAGAAACTCATCCAAATTACTTTGTGGCTGATGTGGAATGCAGACCTTTGAGGCCAAAAGGAAAGAAATAGGACATTACATCTAATTCAACTCTAAACACCGATGGACAATTTTATTGATGCTCATCGGTGTTTTTTTGAGTTATACATGTATGTTCTAAACTAGAAAATAGCCTTTTGGCTTGTTTTAAAATTGTTTTGAGCGAGTTATGTGTTTATTTTGAAAGATATCTTTTGAGCTATGAAAAAAACAAATCTGATTATACTACTAATAGTCCTTTTAGGTGGAGCTACCTACATGGGATATTTGTCCCAAATAGGAACCACCGCTGAAGCTGCTACTCTCACAGCTCCAAGCGAACTGCCAGACTTTACCTTGAATGATATCAATGGAAATGCAACCTCCATTCACGAAGTGGCAAGTGCAAAGCCGACACTGTTCATTTACTACAATTCCACCTGTCACCTTTGCCAAGAGGAACTCGGAAATATTTCCAAAAGAATTGAAGAGTTTAAGGGCTACAACTTAATTCTAACAACGGTTCAGCCTTTGGAGGAAATGATAGATTTTGTAAATGGTCTGGGAATTAAGGACAAAAGCAACGTTCATTTTTTACTTGATTCTGAAATGAAAGTAGCTAGTTTCTATCAAGTAAGGAGTGTGCCTTCTATTTACGTTTATGATGGTAAAAAGAAGTTGGTGGCCGAATATGTAGGGATCACCAAGATTGAGCTTTTACTTGAGAAATTGAGCGCTGGTAAATAATTCAGGGCGGTAATTCTGATTTTGGCTAGATTATCAAAATCAGAATTGCCCCTTTTTTTCGTTAAGTAAGTCAATCAAGTGTTTGCTAATGAAAGCTACATTTTTTCCCTACTTTTGAATGACTAAAAAAGCCCAATGTCTCTAGAAGTACGCCAGCTCACCAAACTTTACGGAACACAAAAAGCACTTGATGAAGTGTCATTTTCGGCAACACCGGGAAGGATACTTGGGTTTTTGGGACCAAATGGAGCAGGGAAATCAACTACTATGAAGGTGATTACAGGTTACATTTCTGCCAATTCCGGTGGAGTAACTGTGATGGGTAAGGACGCTGTGAATTCACCGAAGGAAGTGAGTAGACTCATTGGATATCTACCTGAGCATAACCCACTATATCTTGATTTGTATGTGCGGGAATTTCTGGAATTCTCAGGAGGCTTATATGGAATGTCTGGTCAAACCTTAAAATCAAGAGCCAAGGAATTGCTCCATCGAACCGGACTAGAGCCGGAGCAGCACAAGAAAATCGGACAACTTTCCAAAGGATACCGTCAGCGCGTAGGACTTGCGCGAGCTTTGATCCATGATCCTCAAGTGATCATATTGGATGAACCGACAACTGGTCTCGATCCAAATCAATTGGTAGAAATAAGAAGTCTGATTCAAGAAGTGGCAAAGGACAAAACGCTTATTCTTTCTACGCACATCATGCAGGAGGTAGAAGCTATTTGCCATGATGTGGTAATCATAAATAAAGGAAAAATCCTAGCCTCAGATTCACTTAGTAAGTTGAAATCTGGAACAAATGAAGTCCAATTGATTCTGGAGACAGAAGAGGAATTGCGGCTGGAGTGGTTTGAGAATGTTGGCACTGTGACCTTTGGTTCCAAAGGAACCTCAGAGCTAATGATTTCTTGTCAAGATGCGACTTTAGGAAGGAAAGCTGTGATGAACATCGTGCAGGAGCGCTCCTTGAACCTGATTAGTTTGAATCAAAGTAAAAAGAATTTGGAACAGATTTTTCGAGAGATCACTAGATGAGCAGCCTTTTTCTAAAAGAATTCAATTCCTTTTTTGGTAGCCTGTTGGGTTATCTGGTGCTATCCTTATTCTTGGTGGCTTTAGGGTTGATCGTCTGGGTTTTTCCGGAAACAAGCGTATTGGAATATGGATATGCAGATCTTGAAGCACTTTTCACTTATACTCCCTATGTATTTACCTTCCTAGTTCCAGCACTATCCATGCGAGCTATTGCAGATGAGCGTAAAACCGGAACGTGGGAGCTATTGAGAACTTCTCCACTGTCTTTGGTGCAGATTATTTTGGCCAAATACCTTGCCTTGCTTTGTCTGGTTCTGGTAGCGCTTGTACCAACTTTGCTTTATTTCTATAGCATTATACAACTTGGTGATCCTTTAGGAAATCTTGATCAGGCTGGTTTCTTCGGCTCTTGGATAGGATTGATTATGATAGGGGCGGTTTTCGCTGCAGTTGGCTTATTCGCTAGTGCTCTTACTTCTCAGCAAGTAGTTGCATTCGTGATGGGCGTGTTTTTATGTTTTGTCTTGTACTTTGGATTCTCGGCATTGGCAGATATGCAGCTTGGAAATATTTCCTATTGGGCAGATGATTTGAGCTTAAGTTTTCATTACATCAATTTGAGTAGAGGAGTGGTTGATTCGGCAGATCTATTCTTTTTGTTTGGGATGATCTGGTTGTTTTTGGGCGGTGCAGTTTTGGTATTGAGGAATAAATGAAAAACACCGCTTTACATATCGCTAAGCCTTGGTTGATACTTTTAGGAGGTGTTTTGTTGTTTGGCTTATTGGCTCAATTCCTGAATTTCAGAATTGATCTTACCGAGGAAAACCGTTATTCTCTTCATCCTGCTACTGAAGAAGTGCTTTCGCAAATCACCGAACCGCTTCACGTGGATATTCTTTTGGTTAGTGAAGATCTCCCTGGTGGCATGAGGAGATTGCAAAAATCAGTAGAAGAAACGGTACGAACTTTCAATGCCTACAGTCCTGAAAAAATCACTTTTTCCTATTTTGATCCATTAAGCATAGAAGCTGATCAGCAAGAGGATTTTATACTTTCCTTGACTCAGTATGGAATTAACCCTACCAATCTCTCTGTCAATAAACCAACTGGTTTGCAGACGCAACTTATTTTTCCAGGTATTCTTGTCAGCAATGAAGAATACGAAACCGGAGCATTAATTCTAAAAGGGGAGCGCGGAATGAGTCCGGATCAAACTCTAAATCAATCCATTGAGAATTTGGAGTTTGAGCTGAGCAATGCAATTCGAAAACTGATTTCCCCCGAGTCTTCCTCTATTGCCATGATTATGGGCCATGGAGAAATGAGTTCGGATGAAGGCTACGGCATTGTAGAGGCTTTGGATGGTGATTTTGAGTTATTCAAGGTGCCGCTTGAGCAAGCGAATACTCCTGCAGATTTAGCTGGGTTTAAGATGATTTTTATCCAAGGACCTAAGGAAGCATTTACCGAACGAGAGATTTACCAGCTGGATCAATACGTGATGGGAGGAGGAAATCTCGTGGTTTTGTTAGACGGGGTAGCAGTTGATATCGAGAATGCTGGAGGTGAAGGCACATTGGCAATGCCTGTCGATGTAGGATTGGATCAACTTCTTTTTCGATATGGAATTCGTGTGAATAAAGATTTGATTCAGGATTTGAGCTTTGGCTATATTCCGGTGATGGGAGGGAACTTCGGAGATCAGCAACAGATGGTTTCATTGCCTTGGCCATTTTATGTTTTAGCTGGAAGGATGCAGGAGCATGCAGTTACCAAGGGATTGGATGTGGTTGAGTTTCGATTTGCAAGTAGCCTGGATACTGTGAAAGCTGATGGAGTGACTAAGACTCCTTTGATCTTTAGCTCTGATTTGTCCCGAATTATGCAAGCGCCCGTGCGTGTAGCTTTTGCAGATATGGAGCAGGAGCCTGATGTAAAGCAATTTGGGCTAAGAAATTTACCGCTTGCCTATTTATTGGAGGGAGAATTCACTTCCTTGTACAAAAACCGTTTCCTTCCAGAAGGCTTTTCGAAAGCAGATTTTAAAGAAAGTGGTAAAGGAAAAGTGGTCGTAGTAGGTGATGGTGATGTTTTTCAAGCATTAACAAATTTGGAGGATGGAACCCCTTTGGCCTTAGGTGAAGATCCCTTTAGCCAGACGACTTTTGCAAATAAGCTTTTCCTAAAAAATCTAGCACAATATCTTGCTGATCCGGAAGGAATTATCGCTTCCCGTACCCGATCTTTTCAGATTCGTCCTTTGAATAAGGCTAAGATTGCGCAGCAAAAGGCATTCTGGCAAGGATTGAATGTGCTAGCTCCGGTGATTGTTTTGGTGATTTTTGGAGGATTGGTCTGGTGGATTAGAAAGAATAAGTATAGCCGCAGAATAAACTGAGTCAAAAAAATAGGTTCTATTTCATTATTTTGTCAGAGAATCATTTATACGACGGTTCGAATTAGAATTTATTTATAAATTTACCCCCATTCAAAAGTAAAAATATATTAAGCCCTACGATATGAAATCGAGCATGACTAAACTTCTCAGATTGGGATGTTCATAATCTATGCGAGATTACATATGACCTTCAATAGAAAAATTATAATCATATGAAATTTATTGTTTCCTCTTCTGCATTATTAAAGCAGCTTTCGGCTATCAACGGTGTGGTGACAACCAATCCCGTAGTGCCAATTTTGGAAAATTTTCTTTTTGAGATCAAAGAGAGTCTATTGACCATTACCGCATCTGATTTGCAGACTTCTATGATTACTGAAATCAACGTGGAGGCTAAGGAAGATGGAAATATCGCGGTGCCTGCAAAGATTTTGATCGAGACGTTGAAAAACCTACCAGAGCAGCCGGTTACTTTCAGCATTGATCATGATACATATGCGGTTGAGATCAGTTCTGACAATGGTCGATATAGATTGGCTGGTGAGAATGCAACTGACTTCCCGAAAATCCCAACTGTAAGCAATGCTACTTCTGTAGACATGTCTACTGAGGTGCTTTCTTCAGCTGTCTCAAACACGATCTTCGCAACTAGTTCTGATGAACTTCGTCCTGCGATGACTGGTGTTTACATCAATCTAAGCCCAACGAATACAACTTTCGTAGCAACTGACGGACATAGACTGGTGAGATACAGAAGAGTTGATATTGCTTCACAGGATGCTGCTACTTTGATTATTCCTCGTAAGGCATTGAACCTTTTGAAGTCAACTTTGCCTTCAGAAAATCTTCCGGTAACTGTAGAGTTCAATCAGTCAAACGCCTATTTCAACTTCAATAATATCAAGATGATTTGTCGCTTGATCGATGAGCGTTTCCCTGATTACGAAAATGTAATTCCTGCGGAAAACCCGAATGTGATGACGATTGACCGTTCAGAATTGTTGAGTTCACTTCGTCGTATCGCGATCTATGCAAATAAAACCACTCATCAGGTAAGATTGAAATTGACAGGTAGCGAATTGATGATTTCTGCTGAAGATCTTGATTTCTCTAACGAGGCGAACGAGAGACTTTCTTGTGAGCACGATGGAGAGGATATCGAAATTGGATTCAACGCGAAATTCCTGGTGGAAATGTTGAATAACCTTTCTTGCAAAGAAGTTAGCTTGAAGTTCTCTGCGCCTAACCGTGCAGGTTTGATCCTTCCAGCTGAGCAGGATGAAAACGAAGACATCCTAATGCTAGTTATGCCTGTGATGTTGAATAACTACGTATAATAACCACAAACCATAAAACGAAAAGCCCGAAGATTCCTTCGGGTTTTTTTGTGACCTTTGAGGTTTGGAATACCTCGAAGGTCTTGATTAGTTGAACCGCAAAGCCCACGGTGTTTTCACGAAGAGCACAAATGCGATTCAATGACCCTTTCTGGCGCAAGTCTTCAGACTTGTGCCATATGGAATGTATTCTTCTGACTCTCTTATATGCTTCACTTAATTGAAACTGAAGACTTCATAATGGTAGGTCCAAGTCATGAGACTTGAACCAATTAGAGCTAAATCCACTATTCAATCAAAACCTTCGAGGTCTTGAAGACCTCAAAGGTTACAATTAACCTTTCTTCGCGTCACGCAAAGACTTCAAATACAATCCTTCCACTCTTTCTCTAGCCCAAGGGGTTTTACGAAGAAACTTCAAGCTTGAATTGACTGAAGGGTCATGTGTGAAGCAACGAATAGTTATCCGCTCACCAAGTTCCTCCCATCCATAGAACTCTACCAGATGTTCGACCATGTCTGCAAGCTTTACGCCGTGAAGTGGATTGTTGGGTTGGTTTTCCAAAGTAGAATTTAAAATGGGTGAATTTAAAATTATGAATTCTTTATCGATGGATGGTTACTTTCTTTCTATAAAATCCCAAAGATTTCCATACAAATCCTTAAAGACTGACACTGTTCCAAAGGCTTCTTCGGAAGGCTCTCGAATGAACTCAACTCCTTTTGCAGTGTAATTATGATAATCCCGGTAGAAATTGTCAGTATATAAAAATAGAAATACTCTTCCTCCAGATTGGAATCCGATTTGATTTCTCTGAAGCTCATTGGTAGCTTTTGCGAGTAGCAAATGGCATGTAGATCCAGGAGGAGCAACCCTTACCCAGCGCTTTACATCACTGATATGGGTGTCTTCGATTAATTCAAAGCCTAAAATATTCGTGTAGTATTCTATTGCCTCATCGTAATCCCTTACCAAAATCGCGATTTGTCCTAGTTGTTGTTTCATTGGTGCAAATAGGGAAAAGCAAAAGGAATTTGAAACTCTGCAAAATTACTCATGAAGTTTTTTCTGCTGAGGATTCTATGTCTTCTACTATAAAAATGGAGTTATTATTAAGATCGTATAAACCAAACTCATGTGTTCCCCAAGCTGTATTTTTGAGTAGTTTATCACATTTTACCACGCCTTTTATGACTAAAGATTCAAAGTAAGGTTCTATGTTTTTGACAAAAATTCGTACCACTGATCCTCCAAGCAAGGGGTCTGAGGGAGTGTCTGCATGCCATTGCAAGTGAAGTTCAATTTCTTCCAATCGCATACCAGCATACATGTGATCACCAAAGGTTTTCACAAACCCAAATGTCCTAGAGTACCAATCAAGATCTCGGGCTATGTTTTGAGAGGGGAGCACTGGGATAGTGCATATGAAATCAGTTTTCATGTGAATTGATAAATGTTTTCCGATCAATAATTCTTGACTAAAGAAAGGCTTAACTACCTATTCTAGCTGAGTTCTCGTTTTCTCTAGTTCTATCCTAATTGCTTCAATACTTTCCCACTCTCTACCCTCTTCCCCATGCTCAATTCCCACATACTCGTGGAAATCATGGGCTAGTACCAGTTTCATCATTTTAGTATAGTCTAAGGGCGATTCATTTCCATTATCGTCCCAAACCTTTGGCTTAAGGCTCACTCCCTTTGCTCTAGGCATCAATTCGTCAACACCTCTATAAGAATCATAGGAGACGGCTTTGCCATTTACATTTGCTATTCTGAAATTACCGAAATCAGGGAGCGTGCCAGCTCGGGGATGATCAGCTTTCTTGATCATTTCAGCTAGCCACTTTCCATTACTGGAGAAGCCACCATGATTTTCTATCAATACATTGATGTCGAAGTCATCTGCAAACTCGCAAAGTGAATGTAGGCCGTCGCTGGCGAGGTCACTTGACTTATCAAAGTCTTCCTTAGAAGTACTCCATGGAACGGAAGAATAGGCATTTACGCGTATGGAATGACAGCCGAGAAACTTCGCCGCTTCCACCCACTTTTTGTGATTCTCCACCGTTTGAGCACGTTCTTCAGCTGTAGCTGCGCCCATCATTCCCTCACTGTCACACATGATCAAAACAGAACGCACACCTTCTCCTTCTGCCCTTGTTTTCATTTCCTTTAGGTAAGCCTTATCCTTTGCTTTATCCATGAAGAATTGATTGACGTATTCTACTGCGCTTATCCCCACTTTTTTGGTAAGAATTGGAAAGTCTAAATGATCCATTTTACCTGCGAAAAGCTGTTTATTCAGTGACCATTCGGCAAGAGATATTTTAAAAAGTGGATCTGCTTTGGTGGATGAACAAGCCATTTGAGGTAATCCTAACCCTAAGGCTGCAGAAGCAAGTCCTGCTGATTTGATAAATTTTCTTCTGGTATTCATGGTGATTTTAGGTAAAGACTTAGGTAATTATGAGTACTTATTGCTTAATATATTGGAGACTTGATGCAAACTGAAAACTGACAACTGATCACTAAATTTCCCATCCTTTTCTATATTCTCTGCTGAGCAATTTGTTTGCTTCAGCATCATTGGTGATCTTCAAAGTGGTGGAGTCAAAATCTACTTTTTTTCCTGCTCGCAAAGCGACTGCACCCAGATTAATAGTATCCGTAATCGTCTGAGCTCGGATAAAACTTCCCGGGGTTTGCTTTCCTGATTGTATAGCCTCTACCCAGGCTGAAGTGTTTCTTTCTACGTTTTTGGAATCTATTTTCTCGGAAGTTGGGCGAGTATCCATTTTACTTTCAGGAAGTAATACTGGGTCTTCTCCCCTGAAGCCTCCCAAGATTTTTCCTTTGGTCCCAACAAGCATCAATCCTTCTTCAGGTGTTTCTTTATCGTCTATTTCCAGTTCCTCAGGTGCAAAAGGTTTCATCCCCCCATCGTACCAAATTAGGTCAAAGGAAGGAAGGCTAGCCTGCTCCGGGAATTTCCATTTGATCATGCAGCTGGCTGGAAAAGCCACATCGTTTTTCACCCACTGATAGACGCCATTGATTTCTTCACGTGTAGTGGTTCCAAAAGCTTTGGCGCTTATCGGTGATTTGTTGATGCCTAAAGTTTCAAAGAGTGGAAACAAGCTATAATGCCCCATATCAGCCACCGAACCGCCACCGAAATCATACCATCCCCGGAAGACATTATGGGTATAGTTTTTATGGTAATCCATTTCAGGAACTGGCCCGAGCCAAAGATCCCAATTGAAGCCTTTTGGGATAGTTTCATTTCCAGCGGGACGCTTAGTCCATTGCTGCCAAACTGGTCTATATGACCAATTGTGGATTTCTTTTAGTTCACCAATCAATCCTTCATCCATCCAAGCTTTGATCTGCCGGTATTCCGGTCTATCGGACCAAGCCAGCAAATGAGTGATAACACCGCTTGATTTTGCTCTCTCGATCACTTTCCTGCCTTCCAGCAATCTATTGGAAATAGGTTTGTGGGTGACCACATGAATCCCTTGGTTCATTGCTGCCAATGCAATAGAAGCATGAGTATGATCTGGAGTCATGATTTTGACTGCGTCGACTCCTTTTTCTTTTGCAAAAAACTCCCGAAAATCCTCGTAGGAAGTGCAGCCTTTGTAGGTTCCGGATGGACTGTTTTTCTCATAATATTTTTCTACATAAGCCTGACCCACATCTCTTCCACCGGCAATTCCTTTCACTTTACTCCACCAGGTGTCATCTCCAAGTGTTTTTCGCATGTCATCTCTAATGCCATACGGCGACCAGTCAATGTAATTTTCAGTGTACTTATTTACATCGCAAACAGAAACTACCCGAACTTTCGGGTTTTGTAAAAGCTCGCCCATTTCCCGCAACCCTTGGGTACCGCAGCCAATATTTGCTACAGTGATTTGATCGGAAGGTGGGATTTTGCCTAGGCCAGCAATGACATTGGAAGGAACGATGGAGATAGATGCAGCTACGGTAGCTGCAGAACCAAGAAATTCTCTACGGTTTAAGTTTTTAATTGGAGCCATGGTTGGGATCAGGGATAGATGTTTAAGTTACCAAAGCTGGCTTTGATTCCAAAGAACTTTGCTATTAGAAGTGGTAATGGGAAATGTTCTATGGTTTTTGGTCCCTATCCTATGCAGAAGGTTTTAATTTCTAGGCTAAATAGAATAACTTGAAATGTATAAACCCACTAACCTATGAAGCATTTACTTTCCATTTGTTTTCTTTCGTCTGTCTTGTTTGCCTGTCAAAAAAAGGCAGATACACCAGCAGAAATAGTATATCCAGAACGGCCCAATATTGTCTGGATTGTGAATGAAGATATGTCTCCTGAGCATTTGGGAGTCTATGGAGGTACTGGTGGGAAAACTCCGGTTTTGGATTCTCTGGCTAGGAGTGGAGTGATTTTTACAAATGCTTTTTCCACTGCTGGAGTTTGCGCGCCAAGCAGGGCTGCGCTGATCACGGGCGCATATCAGACTTCGATTGGTGCGATGCATATGCGTACACTTTCTTTCTCTTCTGCGCCTGGAGCTAATTATCCTCCCGATCATAAGCCTTATTCTGCGGTGATTCCTGACGGAATGCATGGCTATCCAGAGTATTTGCGGATGGCTGGATACTATACCAGTAATAATGTAAAGGAAGATTATCAGTTTGTCGGTCCTGGTACCATGTGGGATGAGAGTAGTAATAAAGCTCATTGGAGAAATCGTAAAGATCCAAACCAGCCATTTTTCTCCATTTTCAATTATACCATAACCCATGAATCTCAGGTTTGGGCACGGGAAAATGAAGAGTTGCTAATAGATCCGGCTGATGTGACGGTGCCGCCAGTATATCCAGATGATTCAATTACCAGGAGAACTTTGGCTCGGTTTATTACCAATATCATGCGCTTCGATGCGCTGGTTGGAGAACTTCTGCAGCATTTGAAAGAGGATGGATTGTATGAAAACACCATCATTTTCTACTACTCAGATCATGGGGATGGTATGCCTTATTACAAAAGAGAATTGTACGATAGGGGATTGAGAGTTCCACTTTTTGTGAAAGCTCCATTTATCAAACCTGGAACGGTCGACGACCAGCTTGTCAGCTTTGTTGATTTTGGTCCTACTGTTCTTTCCCTAGCGGGAGTAAAAATCCCTGATACTATGCAAGGGCAGGCTTTCTTGGGTGATCAAAAATCAGAGCCTAGAAAATATATTTATGCTGCACGGGATCGCATGGATTCAGAAGTAGATCGAGTGAGAGCTGTCAGTGATGGCAGGTTTAAATACATCAAAAACTACATGACGGATAAACCTAACTATCAGAATATCCGCTATAGACTGCAAAATCCACTGATGGTTCATATGCTACAGCTCCACGAAGAAGGAAAATTAGATGCAAATCAAGAGCGTTGGTTTGATGAAACCAAACCCGAGGAAGAGTTATACGATACCAATTCTGATCCTTATGAGTTTAATAACCTAGCGGGAAATCCTGACTATGCAGATAAACTAACAGAGCTTCGCAACGCTCATCTACAGTGGATTGAAGATTATGGAGATCTAGGGGCAATTCCAGAGATGGAAATGGTAAGTCAATGGTGGGGTGGAGCAGATGTACCACCTACTACGGAACCTGCTGAAGTTCATTTTGATAATGGAAAAGTATCACTTTCTTCAGCGACAAAAAGCGCTTCTGTAGGCTACAAGAAAAGTACTTCAGATGTTTGGACGGTGTACCAATCTCCATTTGAAATGAGTGCCGGCGATTCACTCTATGTGCTGGCTCATAGAATTGGCTATAAGCCAAATAAGGATGCGATGGTGGTGAAGTAAAACCGGTGATTCCGATCAGCTAGGTAGCAAATTGAGAAGGCTTTAGCAATTAATTGCCTTGTATACAAGGGATTCCCTCTTTAGCATATTTTCCAAATGGCGGCTTTATTCGATATTCCTCTATTCCCTGAGAAAGGTTAAAATCTTTCATTTGGTAATCAGGCGTGTAGCGTACTTCATCCCAGTATAAAGAACGTGGATCTTTAGCTCTCAAATCTCCAGTTTCTTCCATCCAGTTTTGTAGCTTTTTCCTCATGTTTTCTTTGACAGTTGCTAGGGATTCGTCATCTGCCAAATTATTTAACTGATAAGGATCTGCGACTACATCATATAATTCCTCTTCTGGTCTTTTGTCAAATGCCAATTTGAAATAGTCTGGTGAACCAGATTTAGATTTCCCTTCCATTGCCATGATGAGAAACTTGGTGATAGAATTATCCACGTCTCCATATTGACCCACCGATTGGTGAACTGTGGGATCTCCGGCAGGATTTCGCTCAGGCATCATATTCTTGATGTATAAATACTTGTGATCTCTGACTGCTCTCATAGGGTAGGATAGGTCACCTTTTCTCACATTGGCATGGCGCTCCCTTTCCAGATATACCTGATCCCGGTCTTGTTTTTCCCCAGCAAAAAGGGGCCAAAGAGATTGTCCGCTCATCGTCTCTGCTTCTAATCCGGCAGCTTCCACAAAACTTGGGGCGAAGTCTATGAAATTCACAAAGTCATCGATGACCGTTCCTGCTTTGATTTTGTCCGGCCATCTGATCACTAGCGGCATCCGGGTGCCGTAATCATATAAATTAGCTTTGGCCCGAGGAAAAGGCATGCCATTATCACTGGTCATCACGATGATAGTATTGTCGAGTTCGCCAGCTTCTTGGAGCATTTTGATCAGCTGACCGCATTCTCTGTCGAATCTTTCTATCTCAAAATAGTAGTCTAGAATATCATTTCTGACACAGTCATTGTCTGGGAAAAATCCCGGAACGATCACATCTTCAAGCTGCATCCCCGTCTGAATTCCAGTATTTGGGACATATTCCCGATGTGGATCTGTACTTCCAAACCAGAAGGTGAAAGGCTGATCTTTAGGTCTTTCAGCAAGGAAGGATTTGAAATCCTCATAGGTTTTCCCGGATGGGTTATTTTCCATTCCACTTACTTTAAAATCTCCTGGTCCCCAGCCTTTTCTGGATGAACCTGTGAAATACCCATCTTCCTCCAGTAAACTTACATAAGTTGGGTACTGCGCTGGAAATTCTGACCAGAGATTTCCGCCCGCTTCATTTTGGTGTGGGTATCTTCCCAAAAGAACTGATGCCCTAGAAGGAGAGCAGGAAGGGGAAGCAGTATAGGCATTTGTGAACAACGCTCCTTCAGCGGCCAATCGATCAAAAGTTGGGGTGAGAACCACCTGATCTCCATACACTCCCGCATGCGGAAAAGACCAGTCATCAGCAATCAAAAACAGGATGTTAGGTTGAGAAGCTTTAGGTGCTTGTTTCTCAGTCGGATTAGAAAATAGCAGAAGTAATAAAATGAGAATCGAAAAGGCTGGCATGGTAACAGGGTTTAGCCTAATAAGTTAAGCCTCTTAAACAAGTGAAGCAAATTTAAGAATCCCAGTTTAGTTAGTCCCACTGAAATGCCAGATACCTCGCCTGTTCAGTTCCCATATTTCGAATCGCATGTGGGACGGAGGAGGCTAAGAAATAAACATCTCCAGCTTTTCCCAGGTATTTCTGGTTACCAATTTCCATCTCAGTTTCACCTTCTATCATGATGACGATTTCTGTGGCCACATGGGTGTGAGGTTCATGGCTTTTTATACCTGGATTCAGATTTGTCATGTGCATTTCATAGTATGGGCACATGGCAGTTTCTCGGTGAAAATAATTTCGAATCCCACCTAGATCGTGCGTTTTATATTCGAGTTGGCTGTAATCCAAGATCTCTGATCCCGCCTTTTTTCCTCGCTTCATATTAAAATCCTTCGAACTATAGGCCATCTGGTAATATGCCGCGCCTTCAAATGAACTTGTAAATTCCGCTTTGTCGCCAGGTATGATAACTACCACGCTATTTGCCCCAAGAGTTGTGGATTTGCCGTTCAAAGTTGCTTTTACCTCTCCTTCCTTGATGATCAGGATTTGCTCTTTTTTCGTATCGAAAAAGGTCTTCTGAGCCGATGGATTCATGAAGTTCGCTGTGAATTCCATGTCATCAAGATGCATGGTTTCTCCTTTCATAAGTACTGTGTCAGCTTTTACTGATGGAAAAGAGTATACCTGTGAAGCAACTCTTTTAGGCACTACATCACTCCAAAGCCAAGCCAGAGATTCCGGTAAAATCGAACCTGCATGATTGCCGTTATGCCCTCCAGTGCCTCCAACAAACTCATACTCATAGTCCTTGAATTTCAGCGCAGACTCCATCTGTAGATTGGCTAGCCACCAGTTTCCATAGTGATTATTGAGATCTGATGAGCCGTCTTGCATAAATACTTTGATCGCTTTTTTATCTGTCTTACGAATCATCGGTGGATAGTTGTGCCCACCACGGATGTCTGTGAAACTTCCATAATGACTGAGCACCTTATGAAAAGATTCCGGATGAAACCAGGCCGCGCTGAATGCACAAATGGCTCCAGAAGAAAGCCCTGCAATTGCTGTCATTTTAGGATTATCAGAGATGTTATAATCCTTCTTTAATTCTGGAATCATTTCATTCAACAAGAAATCACTGTAGGTAGAGGACATGTCGTCGTATTCCATACTCCTATTGCTGGCTCTCCAAGGACTTTCTGGTTCAGGTAGATCTTTATGGTGTCCTGGATTGATAAAAAGCCCAATGGTCACTGGCATCTTTCCTTGAGCGATGAGATTGTCAAAAACGGTAGGCACTTTGAAATCTCCTTCTGTATTGACGTAGGCATGTCCATCCTGAAAAATCATCAGGGCAGCTGGCTGTGAGGCATCATATTGTGATGGAACGTAGATATAGTAATCACGGATGGTGTTTGGAAATGTCGTGCTTTCCCAGGAATGTTTTGTTACAATTCCCTTAGGAATGGTCTCATAGACTTCTGAGTTTGGGCCGTATTCATAGCCATCTTGAGCCTTCACGCTAAATGTACTTAGTAGAAGAAAAAATAAAAGGAAGTAGTAAGTCTTCACGGTCTTTTTTGGGTTAGGTTAAAAGCACTGCATTTGCAAATTATAATACTTTTTCACTTATCCCATGGGAAAAGAATTTTGGATTGATCCTTAGAGTCAAGTATTTAGAAAGTCTCAAAAAAAATCTATGCTAAATCAAAGTACTTGATCATTCGATCAGCAGTGCCTCCAGGGTTTTGGGCCCACCCCTCAACACGTTTAGGTCAATGGATTCATAAATTCCCTTCATTCTTCCCTTTTCGCTAAACTGCCAAATGACCCAGTAATCACTTTTTGGCTCTCTAATAGGATTATAATTTGCTACCCAAAGGGGGTAATCTTCAAATCCATGACCAACCAGCACATCAGTATTAAACCTATCGCCTGTGTAAATAATGGGTTTAACGCCGTAATAAGCTTCGACTATGTTTAGCCAGTTTTGAATTCCCTCCCTGAGTCTATCTTTGGATTGAATCGTAGAATGCCTCTCAATGTCAAGGATTGGGCGAAAATCACCGGGTTTCAAGCGTACACTTTTGATAAAGTTCTCAGCTTGGATGCTACTGTTCTGGTTGGGGCGATAATAATGATAAGCGCCTCGCCTGATGTTCATCGTGTCCAGGGCTTTCCAATATTCCTGAAAAAGCTCATCTTGATCATCACCCATAGTCGCTCGGAAAATGAAAAATTCAATAGGTCGATCCTTGATTTTCAGTTCGATTTCATCCCAATTGATTTTGCCTTGATAATGAGAGATATCTATTCCCAAAATGCCATTAGTTTGGGTTTTGAAGACGTATTCAAATTTTAACTCCTCCTGTTCAGAAATTGGCTTGTTGATATAAGAAGGTTTACCATGAAGCTGGATCCAAGTAGTATAAATAAAGAATATCGCTGCGCAGATCAGGATCGCTCCAAGAAATATTAAACCTAGCGGCGCAGACCTTGACTTCTTTTTAGGCATTTATCTTTAATATCATTTTGAAAAGGCGCGAATTTACTGGTTTACCTCGTCAATCGATAAAGGAATAAGGTGCTTCTTTTTATTAATTCTGGGTATTCTTTCATGTTAATTGTTTCTCCAGGAGCATGCGCTCCATTTCCTGAAGCACCGAGACCATCTAAACAATCCACGAAGTCAGCTACAAAGGAAATGTCTCCAGCACCGCGACTCCCAGGATCGCCAGGCTTCACTTCGCCCAACCCCATATCTTCACTGAGTTCGTTGAGCTGCTCTGCCAGCGCCATGTTTCCTTCGGTAGGGATCATGGATGGCAACCCATCTTCAAAACTGATTTCGGCATTGGTTTGATTTAGATGCCGATCTACAATCGCCTTCATTTTTATACGTGCTGCAGCTTTTTGCTCTTCGCCTAAAAATCTTAAATCACCAGTTACAAATGCCTCTCTGGCAACAATATTTGTTTTGCCAAGCGCTTCACCCTTCCCGGTTTCGGTATTATAGTTGATATCTGAACCTCCGATAATCTGTCCCGGATTGAAGGTCAAATACTGCTCGCCTGACAATTCCTCTTGGAATTCTGTTAAGATTCTCGCGGCTTCATAGATAGCTCCGTAGCCTACAGATTCCCTGAAAACACCACTGGAATGGGACTGTTTTCCGCTAGTTTTTAATTTCCATCCGCTGCTACCTCTCCTCGCCACTGTTGCGATCCCGAAACTCTGGGCGGTCTCATAGGCCAATGCAATGTCATGTTCTTTTGCTCTTGCAATAAAATCCCTTCGGGAAAGCTCTTCATCTGCTGAGCTTTCTTCATCGCCAGTGAAATAAACGGTGATCGTTTTATCCTCTAGCATTCCCAAATCATACAGCGCTTTCAGACTTGCAAAAATCATCACATCCCCACCTTTCATGTCATTCACTCCTTGTCCCGTTGCCGTAGAATCATTCAAGTAGGTAAAGGGAGTAAAAGGCATTTCCTTTTCGAAAACTGTATCGAGATGACCGATGATGAAAACCTTTTTACCGGAATTGCCTTTGCGCGAAGCAATGAAATGCCCAGCTCTTTTGGCTTCTGGTGGAAGTTTGTACCACTCTGTTTCAAATCCAATCTTTTGAAATTCTCTTTCGAAAACATCGGACACAGCCTTTACTCCTTCCAGATTCAGTGAGCCTGAATTTATATTAGTAACCTCCTTAAGAAGCGCTACGGTTGCTATGTAGTTTTTCTCTACTTCGGCTATCAGCTTTTTTTCATCATTGGAAAGCTGTTGGGCTGAAATAGAGAAATGCAAGCCGAGGAGGAAGAATGCTAGGATAATTTTTTTCATGAGAAGTGAATAAGTAGAAAGCTTTTAAAGCTATTAAAACATCTTCAAAGAGTTGCCACTTGCAAAATGAGTTACCGGAATGCCTGGGACATTTTCCTCTACCCATGTTTTCATAAATTCTGAGCCGCCTTCTTCACTTGCCGAATGGCCGATCACAATCAATCCAAGTTTCTCACCCATTTCATTTGCGTTTCGGACGTATTCTGGCGTTTCCCATTCTGGGCTCTCTCCGCAGATCAGCACATCGGGTTTTACTTTCATGATCATTTCTAGTTGTCTTCTTCCACCTGCGGCCCCAGGCATAAGTATGATTTTGCTTGCCTTCTGTGCAAGATCTCCTACATAGCGAAGCTGAGGGACGTTCATCTTTGTCTTGATGTGCGTGATTAGATTCCCGAGGGTAGTTTCAGGAAGATCCAATACCGCTTTTTGCTTGTAATATTTCTCCCAGCCCAATTCCTTCACCACCCCAGCCTGCACGCCATCTATTGCTAGGCTGTGTACATAATCGTGATTTCGCCAGACAGCTATGCCATGCTTATCGAGAAGATTTCTTTTGAACTGATAAACTGGATCGTTTTCTAGCCAAGCTGTTTCATCCAGATGATTGTAGAAAGTAGGTTCATGTGCAATGATAAAATTCGCCTTAAGCTCAATGGCTTTCTGGATCACAGTAACTGTGGCAAACATGGTGGTGACAATGCCAGTGACAACCTGATCTTTGTTCCCGGATTTTAAGGTATCAACGGTAGTAGGGAAGGGAGTATTTGGAATTTGGGCAATAAATAAATCCATGATTTCTCCCACAGTGTAGTTTTTCTTGGACTTTGAAAAAGCTGTAAATGGATTGGCAAGAAGTCCTGTGCCAAGAAAAAGGCTAGAGGTTTTGATAAAATTTCTTCTGTTTGGTTTCATTTTAAAATAGGTTTGATTGGGTGTGTTGTTATCTTTCAAGATAGTGAAAAGCAATAAAAAAAGCCGCTTGCATGATCCAAGCGGCTAATTTTTAGGTATTTAAATCTTTTAATTCACCGAAATATTCGAGAACCAAATGAACTTCTCTCCAGCTTGATTGGCATGTGTTGTAGCCATCTTGATTGGGCCAAATTGCTCTACGTCTTCCCAAGTGGTCGGTCGGCCCTCCGGACCATTTCCTCTTCGGAATACCCATTCCAGGATCATATGATTTTCATCTAAATACAAGTCATATGCATCCCCCGGAGTGTATCCATCTGCGCCGTTATAGACTATTGTCAGTTTGGTAGAGTTTGTTCCAGCGATAGGGGTCGGGACATTTTCCTCAGTTTCGTATTCATAGCCAGAGTCCCATGCCAGCTGAAAAGGATACATCATCCAGTACTTATCATTAATGAATCCTCTGTCGGCTTCAGGCAAAGAATCTGCTGGCATGTCCAGGCTGTAGGTGTAGCTGGTATCTGCTGTGGCATAGTAAACCGTTCTGTCTTTGATATTCCATTTCCAGTCTCTTGTCATCACATTTACGGAGTCCCGTCGGACATTCCAAGTGTATGCGATGGAGTTGATCTCGTCAAACTTGTCGAAACCATACGCCATCGCCACTTTCATCGGCAAGGTGTCTGGTGTGGTTTCTTTGGGTTGACATGCCTGCAGGGCGCAGACCACTAGTAGAGCGTAAACAAAATTTTTCATGGTGTCGGTTTTTTATAAAGTTAACAGACTTAAGTTTCAGATTGTTTTTTTAGCCACTTTTTATACTTCTGGTATTCAAACAGTTGATATAGCTTTTTGATGAATCTGAAAAATCGATTTAAAACCAGCATACTTACAAAAAGGGGCGAAGGGAAGATTCTTTTCTTTCCTTTGGCTGTTCCTCTCAGAATCGTCGTTGCTACCCAGCTGGGAGATTGTATGGGGAAAGCCTTCGGAATATCCTTGCCGGCAGATTCAAAGAATTGGGTTTTAGTTGCGATGGGAAATACTAAGGTGAGCCAGTGTCCTTTTTTCTCCAGCCAGACTGTTCGTGCCCATTGCAGTAAAGAAGATTTGCTAGCGGCGTATAAACTGTAACCAGGAATGGTCCAGAATGACATGGCCGAAGCAGTAATGATTAGACGGAATTTTGCGCCCGGAAAAAGCTCGCGAATTGCCATGCCAATTTGGATCGGACTGTGGACATTGAGTTGGAAAAGGCGATCCATTTCTTTCCAGTTTTGATCTTCTGCAGGAGCAAACTGAGCTTTTCCTGCATTTGCAAAGCAAAAATCTACTCTTTCCCACGTAGTGGAGATCCATTCTAACATCTTTTCATTGCCAGATTTGTCAGCGAGATCAGCGTGTAGAGTATGGATTTTTGGGAATTCACGTTGCAATTTCTCCAACCCTGCAAAGTCAAAATCCACTGCCAAAATCTCAGGGTTTGATGGTGTCAATTGCCTTACCAGCTCTTCCCCGATTCCAGAAGCAGCACCAGTGACTATAATATGAGCTTCTGTGAATGGTTTATATAGCATAAGTTGCTTCTGGAAATTGGATTCGAAAAGGTTCTATTTTGACTGCGAAAAGTGGCTTTTGTGTGGCGATATTTGGAAAAAATGCTGAATCTATTTGTAGATTTTTTATGGTAGCTCTTTTACCCCAGCCGCTACCAGATGGTTTGGTGAAAAAGTCCACCCCATCCCAATGTTGATGCAGTTCGATGGGTAATAGGCTGGTGGATAGTGGAAAGGAAATTCCGCCTGCTTTGATTTCGCAGGAGAAAACTGTTTTTTCCCCGTCTTTCACTTGGATAACCTCTTTTCCATCTTGATTTTCCCATGAAATTGGTAAGGTCTCCTTAGGAATCCCCCAGTTCACATGGCCGTTTTGCGTGCTTACTTCCGTGTTCACATATATTTTGGTGATTGCCTGCTTGCGATAAGAGGTGAATTTTCCGGGTATAAAGAGTAACTCTTTGTACGGACCAACAGGTGAAGTGTGATAATTTACCAGCATGACATAGCCCAGGCCCCCTTTGAATTTTCCTTTCAGATGCTCTGGTAAAATCCCGTGTTGCTCTACCCACTTCCTTGAAAACTTATAGATCAAAATTATTCCCTCTCCCTTCAATTTCCATGGTGCGGGAGCATGCTTGACTAACTTCAAGTTTTTAAGAGTGATTTGATGGTTTTCAGGCATATGGAGAAGGGCTGACGCTCGTCCAACCTCCGTCTATAATGAGTGTTTGTCCAGTAATGTGTCTTGCCTCATCCGATACCAAAAATGCTGCAGCATTTGCGATATCCTGCACCACTGCAGGACGTCCCATAGGCGTGATTTTCGACCAGGTATTTTCATATTCTGGATCCAACTTTGTCCGGTTAGTGACTGTCGCCCCTGGAGCGATGGTATTGACTCTTATCTTAAAAGGGGCTAATTCTAAGACAAGATTCTTCGCCAGCATTTCCAATGCTGCTTTGCTCATTGCGTAGGCGGCGAGATTTTCATGACTTTGATGAGCTGTGACGGATGAGGTGAAAAGCAGAGCACCGCCATTAGGCTGATCTTTCATGACTCTGGACGCTGCCTGAGCCAGAAAGAAAGTCCCGGCCTGATTGACTCGGGAGACTTCCATAAAGTCCGCTCTGGAGTAGTCTAAGAAAGCCCCGAAAAGGGTAATTCCTGAATTAGCAACCACAATATCCAGCGTTCCAAAATTGGTCTGAGCTGTTTGGATCAATTCATCTATCACTTCCTCAGCACTAGAATCACCTGCAACAGCAATGGCTTGAACACCATGAATAATACTAATTCTCTTACAGGCTTCAGTTATCAGGCCTTCCTCTAGATCATTGATAATTATGTTCACGCTTTGGGCAGCAAGTTTCTCGGCTATAGCCAAGCCTATTCCTTGTCCTGCACCGGTGATTATGGCTGTCTTTTTGGGTTTCATTTTTTAATGCGAATCCCGTTTTACTTCAGAGCCAGAACTTCCTTGGAGAAAATCAAAATCAACTCCATCATGTGCTTGGTTTACTTTGTCGAGGAAAAGGTTGACGTACCCCCGCTCATAGGGTAGATTTAATGGCTGGAATCCCGCTCTTCTCTTTTCAAATTCTTCCTCAGATATCATAAGATTCAAAGTTCTAGCAGGTACATTGAGTTCGATCATGTCTCCATTTTGTACAAAAGCCAACGGTCCACCGATTGCAGATTCTGGTGAGACGTGTAAGACAACGGTGCCGTAACCTGTTCCGCTCATTCTTCCATCAGAAATACGAACCATGTCTTTAACTCCTTTGGCAAGAAGCTTTTGAGGTAATCCCATATTACCAACTTCGGGCATTCCAGGGTAACCTTTTGGCCCTACGTTTTTCATTACCATCACGCAGGTTTCGTCAATATCCAATTCTGGAGTATCAATTCTCGCTTTGTAGTCATCAATATTTTCAAAGACTACTGCACGCCCAGTATGTGTCAATAAGCTCGGAGAGGCAGCAGAAGGCTTGATCACAGCGCCATTTGGACAGAGATTGCCCTTTAGCACAGCGATCCCCGATTCCGGTTTGATTGGTTTTTCAAATGTCCCAATTAGGTTTCTATCGTAGCACTCGGCTTTATTAAAATTCTCACCGATTGTTTTGCCGTTGGCAGTGATACAATCAAGGTGCAAGTATTTTTCTATTTCTTTCATGACAGCTGGAAGTCCGCCGGCATAAAACAAGTCTTCCACCCAATGTTCTCCAGAAGGCTGGACATTCGCAATCAGAGGAATGATAGAAGAGAATTTGTCAAAATCAGTCAAGTCAATATCCACTCCTATTCGCTTCGCAATGGCTGTAAGGTGGAGGATAAAATTGGTAGAACCGCCTAACGCTGCATTCACCATAATAGAGTTTTCAAATGCTTTTCTCGTCAGGATTTTGCTCATTTTCAATTCTTCATTGACCATTTCCACGATACGCATACCTGTCATGTGAGCCAGTACTTTTCGTCTGGAATCGGCCGCTGGAATCGTTGCATTATCAGGAAGTGAGAGGCCAAGTGATTCGACCATGGCAGCCATAGTCGATGCAGTGCCCATAGGAGCACAGTGTCCTACAGAGCGGGACATTGCTGCTTCAGCGTCTATCATATCAGCTTGGGTCATTTTACCGAGTTTGAACTCTTCGGCAAATCGCCAGATATCTGAAGTACCGATTTTTTTACCTTTATAGCGACCGACTAACATTGGGCCACCCGAAAGAACTATCGAAGGAATGTCTACAGATGCAGCTCCCATTACGAGTGATGGAGTGGTTTTGTCACATCCACACATGAGAACTACACCGTCCATAGGGTTTGCCCGGATACTTTCTTCCACATCCATACTGGCTAGATTTCTGAAAAGCATAGCAGTTGGCTTTACTGAGCATTCTCCCAGTGACATCACGGGGAATTCCAAAGGAAATCCTCCAGCTTCCCAGATTCCGCGCTTTAGCGCTTCAGCAAGATCTCTAAAATGTGCATTACAGGGCGTAAGCTCGGACCAGGTGTTACAGATTCCGATTACAGGCTTATCTCCTTCAAATAGGTGGTGAGGAAAACCCTGGTTTTTCATCCAGGAACGATAGATAATTCCGTCTTTTCCGGTGCGCCCGTACCAGTCTTGGCTTCGGAGTTTTTTCTTTGACATATAGGTTGTTTTGGCTATTCGAGCCAGAATTTACCAAAAATTTCGGGAAGGAAAGAAATCAAAGAATATTGCTGAGGTATTTATTTTGAGTACTAATAGGTATTGGTAGCCTGGTTTTCTCAGGTGTGACCAGTCGGAAAATTTTCTATCTAGTTGATAAAGTGGAGGTAAGGCTAGATCGGGCTAACTACGCTTACACAGTTTCATAAAAAAGGGCTTTGAAATTATTTCAAAGCCCTCATTCATTTATGGAGTGCGATGGTCAGGAGATTCTCTCAATTTCTGCTCCCAATGCTCTTAGCCTGTCGTCGATATTTTGATATCCACGGTCGATCTGCTCGATGTTGTCGATGATAGAAGTTCCGCTCGCGGATAGTGCCGCTATAAGCAAGGCTACCCCTGCACGGATATCTGGAGAAGTCATTCGGATTCCGCGTAATTCAGTTTTTCTGTCCAAACCGATTACAGTGGCTCTATGTGGATCACAAAGAATGATCTGAGCTCCCATGTCGATCAACTTATCAACAAAGAATAAGCGGGATTCGAACATCTTTTGGTGAACAAGAACGGTTCCTTTTGCTTGAGTAGCAGTTACCAAAACGATACTCAACAAATCAGGAGTGAATCCAGGCCAGATCGCATCGGCAACAGTCAGGATAGAACCATCAATGAACGTCTCAATCTCATAATGCTTCTGTGCAGGCACGAAAATGTCGTCTCCTCGGAATTCCAATTGGATTCCCATTCTTCGGAAGGTTTCCGGAATAATCCCAAGTCGAGGAATCTGACAGTCTTTGATCGTGATTTCGGATTGAGTCATGGCTGCTAGTCCTATGAAAGATCCGATTTCGATCATATCTGGAAGCATCTTGTGAGTGGTTCCTCCTAATTTTTTCACTCCTTCTATCGTCAAAAGATTGGATCCTACTCCAGTGATTTTTGCCCCCATACGGTTGAGCATGTCGCAAAGCTGCTGAAGGTAAGGTTCGCAAGCGGCATTGTAGACAGTGGTGGTGCCTTCTGCCATTGCTGCCGCCATGACGATATTCGCTGTACCGGTGACGGATGCTTCGTCCAGAAGCATATAGCAACCTTTTAGGTTTTTTCCATCGATGTGGAAAATCTCGTTTTTAGCGTCGTAATTGAATTTTGCACCAAGCTTCTGGAAACCTGTAAAGTGCGTATCCATTCTTCTGCGGCCGATTTTATCTCCTCCAGGTTTGGAAAGTTTTCCAGCGCCGAATCTTGCTAGCAAAGGACCTAGTAACATCACTGAGCCCCTAAGTGCGGAAGCTTTTTTCAAATATTCTTCCGTTTCCATGAAGTCAAGATTGACTTCGTCAGCTTGAAAAGTATAAGTCTCAGGCCCTTCCTTGGTGACTTTGACACCCATATCGCTCAATAGCTCGATGAGCTTATTGACATCGACTATATTTGGGATCTTTTGGATTGTGACTTTCTCCGGGGTGAGGAGAACAGCGCATAGGATTTGAAGTGCTTCGTTTTTTGCTCCTTGAGGAATAATCTCGCCTTTAAGTTTGATTCCACCATTGACCCGAAATGAACCCATTAATTTCTACGTTTTTTATTATGTCCGTTGTTTGAGCGGCGCTTATTATTGTTGCTGTGATTTGATCGCTTGTTTTTGGAAGTTCTTCTTTCCTCCTGAAGCGGCAATTTGAAATCACGGTGTGTGTTAGATTCAAATAAGCCGTTTTCTTTCACCTTCTCCAGATCGATATGCAATTTACCCTTGGATAACGTCTTGATATCGTCCAAGATTATGGCATCATCAAAATTTTCTCTGTTCCAGGTAGAGTGAAAGCTTCTCATCAGTTGACCGATAAAAATCACAGCAGCTTCCTGCTCCTCATTGTCTTCGATTTTGATGGCGTTTTCTATCAGTTTTTCGATGTTTCTACCGTAGTGCTTAAATCGAATTTCACCTTTTGGATAGCCGATTGGCAAAGGCTTCTTTCCCAACAATTCCTTCTCAGGGATAGGAAATGGAGAATCTACTTCGAGTTTGAAATCGGACATGATGTGTAAATCGTCCCAAAGCTTCTGGTCATTCTCCTGCTTCATTGTAGGATTCAACTGCTTAATGATTTCAATTGCCGTGTATGCACTTTGGGTACGCTTATCCCGATCTTCAATCGCCGTGATATGATCAACGAGGCGTTGAATGTTTTTGCCGTATTCT
>TARA_R110002020_G_scaffold189645_1_pt1 | contig 26781 bp, 24 predicted proteins | sample TARA_R110002020 | Tara Oceans TARA_R110002020 (sample SAMEA4396489) | marine metagenome | biome: Westerlies Biome; feature: [MES] marine water layer (ENVO:01000295) within the mesopelagic zone...; material: water (ENVO:00002006), including particulate matter (ENVO:01000060) such...
GTGAATTTGCGGCAAATCTGGAATTGGTTTGGGAAGCCTGGACCAACCCTGAAATTCTTGACCAGTGGTGGGCACCCAAACCCTACCGCACCGAAACAAAATCAATGGATTTTAGAGAAGGCGGAATGTGGCTTTATGCCATGATCAGTCCTGAAAACGTAAAGCACTGGTGTAGAAATGACTACCATAAAATTGTTCATCAATCCATGTTTTCTGGTTTGGATGCTTTTTGCGATGAGAAAGGAGAGGTAAATAAAGCAATGCCAAGGACATTGTGGACGAACAATTTCAACGCTCAAGGAGAAACCACAATAGTAAGCATTGTCGCCAAATACGACAGCCTTGCTGATTTGGAAAAAGTAATTCAGATGGGCTTTAAGGAAGGTTTCACCATGGCGCTGGAAAACCTTGACCAATATATTGCCGCTCAATTTAAACTTCGCCAGCGAAACAAAACCAGCAATAAGTCTAGAGTCTCAAGCTACTTGAATTTTGACGGAAAAACCGAAGAAGCATTTCTGTTCTATAAGCATGTGTTTGGGACAGAATTCTTAGGAAAAGGCATTGAACGGTTTGGTGAAATCCCTGAAGAACCTGGAAATCCACCAATCGCGGAAGGAATTAAGAAAATGGTCCTTCATGTAGAACTGCCCATCCTCGGTGGACATATTTTAATGGGAACAGATGCGCCGAAGGAAATGGGCTTCACACTCTCAAAAGGGAACAATATGCACCTTTGTCTTGAACCTGAAACCAGAGCTGAAGCGGACCGACTTTTCACCGAACTCTCAGCAGGAGGAAACGTCACCATGCCAATGGCAGACATGTTTTTTGGGGCATACTTCGGGGAGTTTTCGGATAAGTATGGAATCAATTGGATGATAAACTTTCAAAATCCAGGCTGAGCGAAGTGTGGTAGCATTGCCCTAAGTACTAGAAAGAAACTACGTATTGCTGGCTAATCCAATTTGCTCATATTATGAACCTACACATCCAAAATCCCTCGCCCCTTTTCCCCAATTCTCTCTAAAGTCTCTTTAGTAATGTACTTCAGTTGGTCGATCTGCTGAGGCAGTTCTCTACGGCAGAAATAGCTGTGAATGCTTCTGCGCACTCGGTCGGTTTGATTGGTAGTACCTCCATGCCAGACGTGGGAATTGAATATAAACACCGATCCTGCAGGAGCAATAATCCGGATTTCGTCCGGATGCTTCTGGAGCGGATCAGGCATCACTTCATCGGGCAAGGAGTCTAATTTATGGGATTTGGGTACAATTCGGGTGGAACCGTTAGACTCAGTGAAATCATCCAACAACCAAATGCTGTTGCAGACTTGATACTGCCCATTCGGTACAGTATTTTTCCAATCCACATGTAGCTTTTGAAGTCCCTGACTGGGTTTTGCCGCTCTATAGTTGAGAGAGGACAATTTATACGCCTGACCCAACACAGCTTCAATTCCAGCAAGCACACGAGGATGCGTATAGAAAACATCGAAAACTGGCCCCTTGTTGACCAGGTTGGCCAAGCGATCTGCTCCCTCCTCTTTGGGGTGACGGATATATTTTGATTCTGCTAATTCCGCACCTGCATTTTCCCCTTCAGCCTGCATCAATTCTTCGATTCTATCATTGACCTGTTTGACTTCATCTAAGGTCAAAAGTTGACCTAAATTGAGATAACCGTAGGTGTCTAAAAATTCAATTTCTTCTTGGGTAAGCATGGGAGCGTATTTTATGATAGACTGAAATTATACCAGCACCTTTAATTCACTTGTTCAACGTGACTGGAACACTAATGACCATAGAACTAAGTGACTACAATTAGCGAGTTTACCAAATATTTCGCTTTTCTCTTCTTTTTATTTGGTAAAAAATTAAACAATAGCACCGCATTTATTCGCTAAAAATCAAAGATAAAAAAAGTAAGATGCGATTGATAAAACGCTATTGAGGCTTGGTTGCGTTGGACTAAATCACCATTTCAACTGTTGTTGAATTCCTGTAAACGGTAGACTTGAGCAAATTCTCTAGGGAAAGCCCTTATCCCATTATTTAAACCCTCCAATAGCTAGCACAGTGGTCACCCAGACAATAACACAGGATATAAAAATCCCTATAAAGTTTGCCAAAAAAGCTTTTTTCTTTTCCATGCCAAACAGATAGCCAGCAATGGTACCTGCATACACCCCAGTACCTGGGATCGGAAGAAGTACGAAGAACATAAGACCCCAGAAACCATACTTTTGCACGTTTTTACCTGCCCCCGCTTTGGCTCTACGGCCAACAAAAATCGCGGCTTTTTTATAATGATACCATTTCAGAAGATAGCGGTTGACTACATCAAGAAAAAAGGTCATCACAGGAAATACCATCACATTCGCAAAAAAGCAAAGCGCAAAAGCCAAGTATATATTTATGTCATTCAGAATGGCGTAAGGGATGCCGAGTTTCGCTTCTCCAAACGGTGAAATGCTCCAAAGCATGGCGATAAGTATGTCGAGAAACATTAGGTGGTGATTAGATGCTGCAAAAGTAATGAATTCTTCAAATGCCACTGCTCAGCAGCACTTCAAATTCTTATTCTAAAACGTATTCCAAACCAAAAGGATTACATTTCTTTTTATGAAATGGATAATTCTGTCCCGATACTCACCTTTGATTATCGAGTATTATTTTATGCCAGATAAAATTAAACTACATCTACTCTACTACAGCTAAAATACATAAGACATTGAAATTCAATTATATCTATAATCAAAACCTAACATCATTTCATTAATATATCGCGTTTCTATTATCCAAAAAATCACTTACTCTTGAAAAAATTGACCAATTGATATCAATTTCATGTAGGGATTTACGTTATTCGCCAAACCTAGTCGTTCCAAAGAACATTTGAATTTCAGCAAATACATATATAGCTTAATCGCGTTTGGGTTTTTAGTTATACTAATTTCCCTCTTGGTCGTGCCTACTGTGATTGTAGCAACCATTGATGAGGAAGCAGATATTTCTATGGTATATTCCTTTGCGGAAGAAGAGACCAAAGAACACGAAGTCAAAATCTCTCCGAATCTGGATGATTATATTTTTACTAGTCGCTTTTTTGATGAAAAAGCATTCACCGAATTACTTACAACTAAGTTTAAGGATGTCAATTTATTGACTTTCATACATCACCCCGGAATTATAGTACCGCCCCCTGAGTTTTCCTGATTTTTTCTTTGTCCCTGTCAATTTCATTGGCATCAGTCAAATCACTAATTGCATAGGTAAAATATTTTTTTACTAAAGCAGGAATTTTAACTCATAATTAAATTAAATGAAAAGTAATAATCTATTTGCGCATCTGAAATCAGATGTTGCATCAGGTTTAGTCGTATTTCTGGTAGCACTCCCTTTATGCTTGGGTATAGCTTTAGCCTCTGGGGCGCCTTTATTTTCAGGAATAATTGCAGGAATAATTGGCGGTATCGTGGTGGGGTTTTTAAGCCAATCCCACATAAGTGTCTCAGGACCAGCCGCTGGATTGACAGCAATCGTATTTGTAGCCATCGCTGATCTTGGCTATGAAGCCTTTTTGGTTGCTGTTATCTTATCAGGCGCGATGCAATTACTCCTCGGCTTCCTGAAAGCCGGAACAATATCGAACTACTTCCCATCCACGGTAATCGAAGGAATGCTAGCTGGGATAGGAGTAATAATACTGATTCAGCAAGTCCCCCTCGCATTGGGTTCAGACGTGGAAGTGAGTACTGGTTTCGGTGTATTTTCGGACTTATTTGCCGCCTTTCAGGACATTCAACCTGGCATCCTGATTATCACAGTAGCATCTTTAGCAGTACTTATAATCTGGGACAAAGTGCCTGCATTGAAGAAGCTGAAGCTTATTCCGGGCGCCTTAGTAGCCGTTGCTACTGGAATATTGATCAATGGCATATTTATAATGACCGACAGCCCTTTGGTCGTCACTTCGGAATACTTAGTGAGTCTGCCTGTGCCTACAAGTTTTGAAGAATTCAAAGGCATTTTTGCATCCCCATCTTACAATTCCATACTTAATCCAGGAGTATGGCTAGTAGCCGTGACTATCACCATAGTAGCTTCCATCGAAACACTTTTATGTATAGAAGCAACAGAGAGGCTGGATACTTTGAAGCGTTTTGTCAACACAAACATGGAATTAAAAGCGCAAGGGATCGGCAACATGATCAGCGGTGTTCTAGGTGGACTACCGATGACTTCAGTGGTGGTGAGATCTTCTGCGAATGCGAATGCAGGAGCTAAAACGAAAATGTCGGCTATTATCCACGGTTTACTTTTGCTTATAAGCGTAGTAAGTATACCAACTATTCTCAATATGATCCCAATGGCTACTCTGGCGGCCATTCTCCTGATCATAGGTTACAAATTGGCAAACCCTGCTACGGTGAAGCACTTCTGGCTGCGCGGAAAATATCAGTTTATCCCTTTCATAATGACGCTGCTAGCGGTAGTTTTCCTTGGGTTGCTTAATGGGGTTGCTTTAGGAATGATTGTGAGTATATTTTTCATACTAAAGGGCAACATTAAAAGAGCATACTTTTTCAGAAAAGAAGAATATAAAAGCGGTGATGTCATCCATGTCGATCTGGCACAGGAAGTCTCTTTTCTCAACAAGGCCGCTATCAAACTTACCCTTAACAAACTTCCAAATCACTCCAAGGTAATTATCGATGCTTCAGACACGGTCTATATTGCTCAGGATGTCTTGGATTTGATCATGGAATTCAAGATGGTAAATGCAGAAGAAAAAGACATCAATGTGGTGCTAGTAGGCTTCAAAGAAGCTTACCAGCTCGAAAATGACATAGTCACGAGCAATAAAGTCTATATGGAAAAGAGTGTATTATCAGAAGAAAAATTCAGCGAATTGTTGAACCACTAATTTATTCCCCTCACTTAACACTAGAAAAATGAGAGCACATACAGCAGAAACACAAGCGACTATTACTCCAGCTAAGGCCTTGGAGATATTAAAAGAAGGCAACCAAAGATTTGTCAACAACTTGAAAATCAACAGAAATCTACTTGAGCAGGTAAATGAGACCAAAGATGGGCAATTTCCATTTGCCGTGGTTTTGAGCTGTATAGACAGTAGAACCTCCGCCGAATTGATTTTTGATCAAGGCTTAGGTGATATTTTCAGTATTAGAATTGCTGGAAATATTATAAACGAAGACATCTTAGGGAGCATGGAATTTGCGTGCAAACTAGCTGGATCAAAATTGATCGTTGTACTTGGTCACAGCAAATGCGGAGCAATTAAAGGTGCTTGCGCAGGAGTACAAATAGGTAATCTGACAGGCTTGCTGGAAAAAGTAAAACCAGCTATTGATGACGTCAAAAATGAGATGCCAGACACAGATCAGATGTCCCCGGCATTTATTGATGCTGTGGAAAAGCAAAATGTAATTTGCATTATGGACATGATCATTAAACAAAGTCCTGTCCTAAAAGAACTTTATGAAAGTGGCGAAATAGGCATGATCGGCAGTTATTATGACGTGGAAACAGGCGAAGTAAGCTTTATGAAAGCCAGCATCGAAGAGCGACTAGCTCAATAATTCTTTGAAAATGCAGTTTTCATGTAAGTCTAAGAGTAACCTCTCAATGCTGCTGAAACTGCATTTTTATTTCCTCATCCTCACAGGTTAGACGTTGGGTTAGTTCTACTAACACTAAGTTTAACCTGTTTTTTTATACTATAATACAGCCACACCTAGTGAATTTGCCAGAGAGCAATCCCCTATTTTCAATTGTACAAAAATTCCAGCTTAGATTATAGAAGCAAGAATTAAATTATAGTTGATTCCTATATTGCATTGCCACCTGTATCAAACTGCACTATGAAAAACAGAATAGGAACTATCTCTTTAGCCATCGCCCTGATCGGCTTGGTGTTTTTCGAAGTGATGTTTCGTGTTGGTTTTTTGCAGCATCAGGCCTGGAATGTTGTATTAGCAGGATTTGAGGCTGCAGCTATCGGTGGATTTGCAGATTGGTTTGCCGTAAGTGCGTTGTTCCGCGAGATCCCAATCCCCTATTTTCGAAAGCACACAAACATTATTGCGAAGAGTAGAGGAAAGCTGACCGAAGGCATAGTTGATTTGGTCACCAATCAATGGCTTTCCCCAACTGTCATTTCAGAGAAAATGAGCGAAATGAATCCAGCCCAGGCTTTTATTTCTTTTCTGAAAAAGCCTGACAACCAGCAAAAAACTATTGGAGTGGCTAAGAAAATCGTGCTGAAGCTGGCTGAAGAAGTAGATAATCCGAAAATGGCCTCTACACTTAAAGTAATGCTCAACGAACAAATCAATGAGCTGGATCTAGCCACTACTCTCGCGGAATGGCTGGAGAAATCAATAGAAAATGGAGATCATCACCAGCTTTGGGAGCTGATGATTGACGCCAGTTCCACAGCAATTTATAGTCCTGACACCCGCAAACTTTTACTGGAAAAATTGGAATTGGCTGCTTCTGAGTATGCACACAAAAGCCTAGTGAAAGGCCTCACTATTTCATTGGCAAAATCCATCGGAGGAATCGACCTGAATGTACTTGCTGAGGATTTACTCCGAAATGCAGAGGAATTCTTAACCGAAGCCAAGTCAAATCCTAACCACCCAATTCGGGTTCGATTTGACAAATGGCTATTGGGTTTTGCGCAGCATGTAGCCTCAGGAGATACCGACAGCCGAAAAATGATCGATCAGTTCGTACAAGGATTCACCCAGCATTCGGATGCAGAAAAGGTCATCCTAAACTTATTGACTGGCTTCAAGAACAGCATTCGCCAGCAACTTGAAACTGACCAAACTCCAGTGATGCTGTTTCTGATTTCTAAATTAAACAAGATGATTGATGAGCTGGAAACTGACCCTGAAGTTCAAGGAAAAATCAATCGTTGGATCAAGGAAACGATCTCACAGCTAATCACCCAGTTTCATGGAGAAATTGGTAATATGGTTAGAAATAGCCTCAGTAAGCTGGACAACGAGGAGTTAGTCGCTCAGATTGAGGAGAAAGTTGGAAGCGATCTACAGTACATTCGTCTCAATGGCGCGGTGGTCGGAGGTATTGTAGGGATTATTTTCGCCTTGTTGAAATTGATTTAATTCAAACTCAACCCCATCGAATTAGTGATGTGTTTTTTACAGAGATACACAAGTAATTAAGGAGGTGATTTATTTTTAATTGCATGGAAGTCCCTTCCACTATACCTCCCATAAATAACTAAAATTCATTTTGAAAAAGAATTCCCATCGTGGGGTTATTCCTCTGATCTCCAGCTTCTAAATTGGCTTAGATTTAGCTAAGAGAAATTTGCAAAAAACTATCAACAGCCTTTTCTTCTCCACTCCTGAGAAAAACATGAAAACACCTCTATTTCTCTTCCTATTCCTGATATTAGCTGCTTTTGCGCAAGCTCAAACTGAAATAACCGAACAAATCAAAACAGACCGCGATAATCAACTCAAGGAACTGAATGAAAAGCTGAAAAACAACGAGGAAATAGTCAATAGACTTACTGAAAAGCTAGCAGCAACTGATAACAAAACAGCTTCGGATAAGGAAAAGATTGAGGATATGGAAAAACTACAAATTGCCCTTGATACGCGATTGAAAATCTTGGAAGAAGCTCCAAAAACCAAGATAAATCTTAACGGACAGCTTGCTTTCACAGAATTACTCAGCATTCAACGAGACATTCAGCCTCTGGAATTATTCCTCAGTTCTCAATCATTTTTCGATCAATTGGGCAGCATAGGCAAAATCCAGCAATACAAATCGTTTACAACTTGGAAAACTGACTTTGACAAATGGTATGAGAAAGATGGTAAGTCAGACCCAATGTCTGGATTACTTCAAAATTCTCTTTCATTGATTTCCACTGCATCTTCTACTGTGCCTTTATATGGCACCATGGTAAACACCGCTATTTCTGGGGTTACTAGCCTCATAGGAACACTTGGGAAAAAGGAAAAAGATCTATATGATAAGACGCCCGATATGCTTAGAATATTGAGTATCTCAAGTCAGTTTGAGCAACAAAAATCAATCATAGATCACGAATGGAACCTAATTAATCAAGAGCTGGAGCAACTGCAAAAGGAAAACTCACTTTTGCTCACTGAGCAAATGACCTACTTCGCTATTGATCATCAGCGTTTTGAAAGTAGATATCTAAGAGCCACACTTGATTCCGAAAGGGAGCAGTTCAAGAATGAATGCCGAAAATCTATTGCTGATAAGATCTCCTACTTAGACAAATCGCCCGACACCAAAGGGAAATGGCTTGGTCAGGTCGAAACGTACATGTACAAGGTGCAATCTTTACGCCTCAGATTTGGCCAACTCACCACACGGATGTTGGCAAATATTGATCAATACGACACTCTTTTGAAAAACTATTCTGACCCTGGTAAATTCCCAGTCGAATTTACCTCCAAGATAATCGCAATGAACAGCCCGCTAAATAACCTAAGAAATAAATTTTACTCAAGCTTCAATCCTGCAAAATACGTAGAAGACTCGGCTGTAATGTATATAGAACGACGATAGGTAGAAGCAAGCATATTAAATTCTTTAAATAGCATCCCACTAACTTACATTGATGGGACATCCTTGGTTAGTAGTATTCTTACAAAAGCACTGCGTGATTACAAAAGCTAGCTATCGCACTCAGAGTTTGCACTAAAACAAGAAGAAATCATCACCTGGCGTAGAAAAAGCAGTTAACCTGAGGGGTAGGTTAATCCTGCTCTACGCTTCGCTTGGTCTTTCTATACACGTAATTCGGGTAAATCGCCCGCTTTGCAAAGCGGTTAATCTTATCACTGTTAATCATTTTTTGATAGATCGGAGGCGTCACACCAAAGTATTCGTACGTCGACCCATCTACAAAAGTGATCTCAAGCACTAATCCCTTGTGATGATAATCTGCAATACCTTCATTGATCGTCTCAGTATAAGCTGCAAGATTCGCTTCTCTGGTTTCTGGCGCTATGCTTACTAAAAAATGGTAGCCATCAATTACGCGACGGCTTTGCACCTCTGCCTCCTCTTTCATGGCATCTCCATCTTGATATTTGTCAGGATGCCACTGCTTCACCAAATCGCGGTAACTCTTTTTCAAAATGGCTAGGTCAATTTCCTTTTCTACTCCAAAGAGTTTTTTGTATTCGTTTATTCGCTTCATGAGACGTTTTATTTGCGGGTGCAAAAGTACATGTTTATCCGCTATATATATCGATTAGCTCAACTATTCTAAAAACGTCTCATCAGTTCAATTTTGAAAAATGCAGTTAGAAAAATCCTACAGACCAGTTTCACAATAGATACTCCAAACAAACGGCTAGTTACCAAGTTTAACTCTCTGACAGAACATACCATCAATCTTAAAAGTAACACCTCTTGAAAAATTATTTAATCGTAGGCGGATCTTCAGGAATCGGGAAGTCTTTAGCTAATAAACTAGTAGAAGAGGGTCACAAGGTATTTGCAACTTATTATGAGTATGCAGTGGAAGAAGCACGTAAAAATATTACGTACAATCATCTAAACGTGATGGATGAAGTGCTAGATTTGAGCTTTCTTCCAGATCAATTGGATGGAATTGCCTATTGTCCGGGAAGCATTAATCTAAAACCATTTGCCCGAATCAAACCCGAGGATTTTCAAGCAGATTTTTCACTTCAGGTGGTCGGAGCTATCAAAGTCTTACAAGCAATTGCTCCTCGATTAAAAACTTCTGAAAATGCGTCAGTAGTATTTTTCTCGACGGTCGCGGTGAAGGTGGGATTCAACTTCCATAGCCAAGTAGCAGCATCCAAGGGCGCGATAGAGGGATTGACCCGTTCGCTAGCCGCAGAATGGGCTCCACAAATTCGGGTAAATTGCATCGCGCCATCCATTACAGACACGCCCTTGGCAAGTAAGCTTCTAGGTACTGATGAGAAAAAAGAAGCAAATGCACAGCGTCATCCACTCAAAAAGATAGGTACTCCTGAGGATATTGCGGCAATGGCTGCATTCCTTCTATCCGATCAATCTTCATGGATGACAGGTCAAATTCTTAATCTTGATGGTGGATTGTCAAGTATCAAATAAAAATAGCTAACTCATGTTCGGAATATTCAAAAAGAAATCAAAAATCGAATTGCTCTACGAAAAGTATCAAAAACTTCAAACTGAAGCCTACAAACTCTCGACGGTCAATAGAACTGAAAGTGACCGAAAGCAAGCCGAGGCAGAAGAGGTTCTCAAGGAAATCAAAGGATTAGAGCAAGGCTAAAAGGCTAACTTGACTTCGGAATGAAGTCTTTCTAGCTAAAACCCTCCCTTTACGATTTGAAATCGTATTTTCACCAAGTGAAAAAATTCATCATCCCAGGTATTTCTGCACTAACTTTTATACTAGGGCTAGTTTGCCTTATGGTCCCATTTATTCCAGTGGGATGGCTACTAATTGCCCTAGCTTCCTTGCTGCTTGCTCCATATATCAAATTCATGAGGAAGTTTATCGCATGGCTGTCCAAAATAGATAAAACAGGATTTGTGGAAAAAGCAGGAGAAAAAGCATCCGATTTATATGAATGGGCGGGAGATAAAAAAAGGGCAGAGAAGCTGGAAGCTATCCTAAAAGATAGCAGTCCATCAAATCAAGAGCCTGACTAAAACACAGTACTAACGGCCTGTTAATGAGGTAGTTTGGCTTATTCGTTTTCGTTAAAATGTTCAGAATTGGCTAAATCTCATTTCTTATTTTTATCCCTTTCCTCATTATCCACAGTTTCTTCCTGCACATCTTTCTCACGGTCATTTTGACGCTCTATTTCATTGAAATCTTCCTTTTTTGGAGGTCTGGCGCCTCCAGATTGTCCAGGAGTTTTTCTGGTAGTGCCCTTATCTACATCATCTTCTTTCTTTTTACCTAAAAAGAAAAGAGTATTTAAGGTGCCTTGGGCAATAGTTAATGGTGACATGGTAGTTTGATTTTTGGTTTTCAGTTGAAACGTACATTCTCTTTACTCTTGGTATGATGTTGACCTTCTTAGAATGAAAAAGAGTCAATATCATCTATTTCCTCAACAGGCACTCGCTTGATAAACTCGTCATAATACTGATTGTCTTCATCAGAATAAGTCCCATAAGCATTTAGGATAAAACCCTTTTCTCCAGATTCACTATGAAGAAGATAGATCACGGCCATATCGGCAGGGTCAGACTCTCCTTCGAAGCGATAGGTTTTGACAATTTTGAGTTGCTCAGGCTGAAAGAGTTTCTCAGACTCATCAAAACTAGCTCCCGCCCGCTGTATATTAAGTTCTTTACCGTAACCTCTTTCTGGAAGTATATTCAGTACTTGAGAATAAGTTGTCATTGATTTAGACGTGCTCATGATTTCTATTTTTTGGTGAAAAATGTAAAGGGTTCTACTACACTAGCTAGTAAATCAAGTAAAAGACCAATCTTCAAAATCATGAATTGTAACGAGCAAAATCCTTCTTTAAGAGGCTATAAAGGTCATTTCAAACGAATCGACATTTTCATAAGTACAAGTGTACCTCTTAAAGAAAGTGGACATTTCACCTCTATATGGGGTGATTTTAGAATTGTAATCTTAGAAACAAATGATGTCGCTTTCACAGGACACTTGCTTTCTACGCTATTCTGATGAAGCAATTTTGAAAACTAACTAAAAAAGAACTTCGCCTTGGGAAATATTAAGTGATGCGGGTGAATGGAAACATCAATAAGGCTTTGGTGCGCACCTTACTCGATGGATACACAAAAACTGTCACCAGATAAACGCTTAGCTTTCGATAATTACCCCAATTACTGTGACGAATAAATTCCCTTATCCTCCTTCGTGATTTTATCCACCACCAAGGCAATTGCTCCATCACCTGTTACATTACAGGCAGTCCCAAAGCTGTCCATCGCAATGTAAAGAGCGATCATCAAACCGATCATTTCTTCACTGAATCCAAGCATAGACTGAAGTATCGCAATTGCTGCCATAATCGCTCCTCCGGGAACTCCTGGAGCTGCGACCATCGCTATTCCCAGCATAAAAATAAATCCAGCGAACATTCCAAAATCAAATGGAACTCCTTCCAATATCATCAATGCCATCGCACAGGCAGTGATTTTCATGATACTTCCAGAAAGGTGAATTGTCGCACAAAGTGGAATAACAAACCCTGCGATCTTAGGTGACACGCCATTTTTCTCGGCTTGCTCCAATGTCACAGGAATCGTAGCTGCAGAGGATTGGGTTCCCAAAGCCGTAAAATAAGCAGGCATCATATTTCCCAACAACTTCAATGGGTTCTTTTTCACGATCGCTCCTGTAATCACATATTGAAGGATCAGCAGGAAAATATGCATCGCGAAAATCACTCCGATGATATTCAGGAATACAGATAAGATGGAATAGACCTGTCCGCTGAAAGCCATATTTGCGAAAATTCCCAAGATGAAAATGGGTAATAGCGGTATTATCACGTTCTCGATCACCTGCATAATGATGGTTTCGAAGTCCTTCACCACCTTTTTCAATGTGGAATTCTCTTGATAAGAAAGGCCCAAACCAATCACAAACGCCAAAACCAAAGCAGACATCACATCGATCATTGCGGGAATTGTAATACTGAAATACGGCTCCAGGTCTTTGCCTCCTTCAGCAATTTCTGCAGCGTCATTTACGTGAGAGGCCAGCAAGGAAGGGAAAATCGTAGAGGAAGTAAAGTAACTCATGAACCCAGAAAAGAGCGTAGATCCATAGGCGATTGCAGCAGTAATCAGTAAAAGTCTTCCTGCTCCTTTACCCAAGTCAGAGATCGCCGGCATGATCAAACCCAGAATAATCAATGGGATGGCAAAATTTAGGAATTGCCCAAAAAAAGCATTGAAGGTCGCGAAAATTCTGTTGATTGACTCGGGTAAATAGAGACCAAAGAGAATGCCCAATACGATAGCGATAAAAACTTTGAAAAGGAGATTGGAGAATAATTGCTTCATTTTCTAGCTGGGATTTCTTGGATATTGGTTTTTTTTCTCTGTAGAGCTTTTACGATTGCTAAGATATAAGAATACCTAGCAAAAAATCCCGACTCCTCTCAGAATCGGGATTTTGATTTCATTCATCTGCATCTGTCTGTGCATGCCTTGAAGATAGGCAGGTTTAACAGACCGACATTTGAAATATCTAGTGGTCTGCCAGGACACATACCATGATTTTTTTACTTTCTCATTTTTTTATAAGCATTGATCAAGCCATTGGTGGAGCCATCGTGTGCGGTCACTTCTTCATCTCCTTTTAGCTCAGGAAGAATTCCAGATGCTAGCACTTTGCCTAGCTCAACTCCCCACTGGTCAAAGCTGAAAATATCCCAAACGACACCTTGAACGAAGATTTTATGCTCATACATCGCGATCAAGGTACCGAGGGTGTAAGGAGTAATTTCCTTTACCAAAATAGAATTCGTAGGTCTGTTTCCTTCAAACACTCTGTGCGGCGCGATTTCACTTATCTGCTCATCTGACTTGCCTGCTGCTTTCATTTCAGTTTTCACATCTTCCAAAGACTTTCCGTTCATCAAGGCTTCTGTCTGAGCAAAGAAATTGGATAGTAACTTCTGATGATGATCTCCGATAGGATTATGAGAAATCGCCGGAGCGATGAAATCACAAGGAATCAAGTGCGTACCCTGATGGATCAACTGATAAAAAGCATGCTGACCGTTAGTCCCCGGTTCTCCCCAGATAATTGGACCAGTAGTATAATTCACTTTTTGACCAGAGCGACTTACGTATTTACCATTACTCTCCATATTTCCTTGCTGGAAATAGGCAGCAAAACGATGCATGTATTGATCGTAAGGCAAAATAGCTTCAGAGCTCGCACCAAGGAAATTCGTATTCCAGATGCCTATCAACGCCAGGACAACCGGGATATTTCTATCAAACTGAGAATGACGGAAATGCTTATCCATAGCATGCGCACCCGCAAGTAATTTCTCAAAATTATCGAAACCGATGGTACATGCAATCGGCAGACCGATAGCAGACCAAAGTGAATATCTTCCTCCTACCCAGTCCCAGAATTCGAACATGTTCGCAGTATCAATTCCAAATGCCTCCACGGACTTGGCATTGGTGGAAAGTGCTACGAAATGCTTAGCTACAGCAGATTCATCCTTCGCATGTTCCAAAAACCAATCACGTGCAGAATGCGCATTGGTCATGGTTTCCTGTGTGGTGAAGGTCTTGGAAGCGATAAAGAATAGCGTAGTCTCTGGATCTACATTCTTAAGCGTTTCTGCGATATGTGTTCCATCTACATTGGATACAAAGTGACATTCGATATCTAGATTTTGATAGGGCTTCAATGCCTCAGTGACCATCACTGGACCAAGGTCAGAACCACCAATGCCGATATTCACCAGCGACTTGATCGGCTTGCCAGTATAGCCTAACCATTGTTTGTTCTGGATTTTGTCAGCTAAAGTCTTCATCTTTTTCAAGACAGCTGAGATATCTTCCATGATATTATGTCCATCCAGAAACACATTCTCATTTGCAGGGTTTCTTAGAGCGGTATGCAAAACAGCTCTTCCTTCCGTTACATTGATTGGATTTCCGGTAAACATATCTTCAATCGCCACATGCAGCTTGCACTCACGTGCCAAATCATAAAGTGCATCGAGAATATCCTGATTCAACCTGTTTTTAGAAAAATCAACCAGAATATCTTCCAGCGAAATACTCAATCTATCAAAGCGCTCCGGCTCATCGAATTGAGATAGAATGGTCATGTCTTTATGTTCTTCAGCAAGTTGTTTTAATCTTGCCCAAGCTGGCGTGGTGGTTGGATTAATTGCGTTCATTGGTTTGTTTGATAGGAATGAGTCACAAAAATAAGGTTTATCTTGAGGGATGAAAGGGATTTGAATTAAAGTGAGGCATAGGCTTTAGTTCAAATGGTTTTCAATTTCAGATTTGTTTGACTATAATTAAACTTTACTATTAGTCATGACAAATGAAAAGTAAGTTATTCATCAAGGTTTCGGTATTTCTGATTGTTGCTTTGGCATTCAGCTTCAATCAATCCCAGGCTCAGGAAAAACAAATCGTACGATTAAATGAGCATTTCTACCCAATTGCTGATGACGATAGCATCAATTATTTCTACAAAGGAATCATCGTCAATCTAACCGACAGTACATCTATAGAGCGGATTTTCACTCTGAAAAATCAGCTAGTTAGAGTCGTCCGAAATGGTCACAATCAAGAAGGTAATTTTCCTGAGGAAAGCACCGAAAATTATGATTCGAATGGGAAATTGACTTCCAAGAAAATCAAGAATCGAAACAATGGTTTTTACCATGCTGCTTATTTTGAAGAGGGCAACCAGATAGGAGAAGTACTTTTTCAAGGTGAGAAAAAATACGAAATCAGAAAGCCAGGAAGTGAAAAAATGGAACTTGCAGATGAAAATGTGTTTGAGCCAATGCCTATACTAAATCAAGATCTTTGGAGTGATATTCTGATGCAAAACTTAAAATATCCTGCATCTTCCCGGAGGATAAGAGCAGAAGGAACCGCCATACTTGCTATGTATGTAAATGAATTTGGTGAGCATGGTGAATTCGAATTAGCCAATCCAGAAAATGTAAGCGAACCTTTGGCTCGAGAAGCACTTCAAGCAGCCAGTAAATATGAGGGGGAAGTAATTCCTGCATCAAATCTTCATGGAAATACTATTGATGCCTGGCTATATATTCCGATACGGTTTAAGCTGGATTAGTCTTTCAGTAAGATTAAATGAAGAAAAACGAAAAATTAAATCAATACGAACTGAGAAGATGAGTAGTTAAACAACGGGAGCAATCAAGGAAACTTGAGTCAATTGCGTTAACAATTCTTACCGTCGCCTCGCTGATTCTGGTAATTCTATGGGGAATCTTACGTACTCAATAATAGAGTTATATAACCAACAAAACCCGCCAATTCTGACGGGTTTTGTCATTTCAAAAGAGCCAAAACTAATTAAAGCACAGGTCAAAATTAGCAGATGCGTGCATCGGTCATCCGCCAACCCTATTCCTTCAAGAAATCCCTCAATACATAATTCAGAATTCCTCCGTGCTTGTAGTAAGCAATCTCTACTTCAGAATCCAATCTTGACTGTACTTGAATTTTCTTCTCCTGAGATTCTGATTTGACAATGACTTCGAATTTCTGAGAAGGGGTCAATCCTGACTCAATTCCAAGGATACTGAACTCTTCCTTACCAGTTAAGCCTAAGCTCTCAGCATTTTCTCCCGGCAAGAACTGCAATGGCAATACCCCCATTCCTACCAAATTACTTCGGTGAATACGTTCGTAGCTTTCAGCAATTACGGCTTTTATGCCAAGTAAGTTGGTTCCCTTTGCAGCCCAGTCTCGTGAAGATCCTGATCCGTATTCTTTTCCAGCCAAGACTACCAGAGGCACGCAAGCTGCCTGATATTTCTCGGAAGCTTCGAATACACTCATTTCTTCCCCGGAAGGAACATAAGTAGTAAACCCGCCTTCTTGAGTACTCAATTGATTTTTGATTCGCACATTGGCGAAAGTTCCTCGAACCATCACCTCATCATTTCCTCTCCGCGAACCATAGGAATTGAAGTCCGGTCGCTCCACTCCTCTTCCGTTCAGGTATTTACCCGCAGGGGTATCAGGTCTGAAAGATCCTGCTGGAGAAATATGATCAGTCGTAATCGAATCACCCAATTTCAAGAGCACCCGTGCATTTACTATATCTTTTGCCTCTGGCACATCTACAGAAATCCCCTTAAAGAATGGCGCTTCCTTGATGTAAGTACTGCTATCATCCCAAGGATAGATTTCTCCTTCGCCAGCCTGTAACTCTTTCCAGATATCATTTCCCTCGAAGATTTCTCCGTAACTTTTCTCATAATCATCTGGGGTAAGAACTTTTCTAGCAACTTCAGCTATTTCCTCATTAGTTGGCCAGATATCCTTCATAAATACAGGTTCCAAATTCGGATCGTAGCCAATCGGCTCATTATATAAATCCACGTCCACACGACCTGCAATGGCATAAACTACCACCAGCATTGGCGACATGAGGTAATTCATTTTCACCTGAGGGTGCACCCTGGCTTCAAAATTTCTATTTCCAGAAAGCACAGAAGCCACGACTAGATCATTATCCTCCACTGCCTTCGCAATGTGCCTCGGAAGCGGTCCTGAGTTACCAATACAAGAAGTACAGCCATAACCCACGGTATGGAATTTTAGCGCCTCTAAGTCTTCGAGCAACTCAGATTTCTCCAAGTAATCGGTCACCACCTTCGATCCTGGAGCCAAGGAAGTTTTGACCCAAGGCTTCACATCCAATCCCAATTCCCGCGCTTTTCTGGCCACCAATCCAGCTCCAAGCATTACGGAAGGATTGGAAGTATTGGTACAGGAAGTAATGGCGGCGATGACGATAGAGCCATCATACAATTCGAATTTCTCGTTATGTAGATTAACTGAAACAGTCTTAAGACCATTTTTAATCTTGGTTTTGATCTCAGTCTCTGCAGGTGCCTCTACTCCCGATTGATCTTCTGTTTGTCCTCCTCCTTCTTCAAGGAAGCGGGATACTTCTTCCCGCTTATCGATAGGAATGTATTGACGACCATGAACTGACTCCAATAGCTCACCGAATTTCGGTTTGAAATCTCTCACCAAAATCTTATCCTGTGGACGTTTTGGGCCGGAAACAGTAGCTTCAACGGTTCCCAAATCCAATTCCACCACAGAACTGTAATTGATCAGATCCTCGTCTTTTCTCCAAAGCATGTTGGCCTTGCAATAATCCTCCACCAATTTGATCTGATCAGCTGAGCGATTGGTTTTTCCCATATAATCCAACGTACGATCATCAATCGGGAAGTAAGTCACAGTACAGCCAAACTCAGGAGACATATTGGATATCGTTGCGCGATCAGGGACGGAAAGATTATCCAAACCTGGCCCAAATACCTCAACAAACTTACCCACTACGCTGTTTCTTCTAAGTAACTCGGTAATGGTCAAAACCATATCCGTAGCCGTGGTACCTGCCGGTAAATTACCTGTCAACTTCAGGCCGACTACTTCAGGCATAATAAAGTAAATGGGCTGACCTAGAATAGCCGCTTCCGCTTCAATCCCTCCTACTCCCCAGCCTACTACTCCGATTCCATTCACCATAGGTGTGTGGGAATCAGTCCCGACCAGCGTATCTGGAAAAACCATTCCATCTCGCTCAATTACTCCCTGAGCTAAATATTCCAAGTTTACTTGGTGGCAAATCCCCATTCCCGGAGGAACCACTGAAAAGTTGTTAAAGGTCTTTTGTGCCCATTTAAGAAATTTGTAGCGCTCAGAATTCCTTTCGTATTCCTTTTCTACATTCTTTTGATAACTGTAATTAGTCCCAAAATAATCCACCTGCACCGAGTGATCTATGACAAGATCAACAGGAATCAATGGATTAATTTTACTTGCATCTTTACCTTTTCGATGTGCTTCCGAACGTAAGGATGCTATATCCACTACCGCCGGAACTCCTGTAAAATCCTGCATCAGAACTCGAGCAGGTTTAAATGGGACATCTTTATCGGAGGGTTGCGGCGACCAATTCATCAAAGTTTCAAGATGCTCCTTAGTAATCGCAAAATCATCAAAATTCCTCAGCGCATTTTCCAATAAAATCCGGATTGAAAAAGGTAAATGCTTTACCGGATGACCGCTTGCTTCTAATTTTTCTAAACTCCAAAATGTATGATCTCCTTTTGAAGTTTTCAATGTAGTTTTAATCTGGAATGGGTCTTGACTCATGTTTGCTATGGGCTAAGGTTAAAAATAGATTCACTTAACTAACTCAAAATTCCTGCTTAGGATTCCATACTTTACATTTGAAATAAAGTTTTCCCATTTTGCAGGCCGATTATTCATCTTTAATTTAACTTAAGAAAATCAAATTTTTACATGGGTTACCTCATCCTTCAAGTATTCAGTGCCTTTTTTATATTCGCTACATTTTTTCCCTTAGTTAAGTTGGATTACTGGTGGGTACGGATTTTCGACTATCCGAGACTGCAGAAATTGGTCATTATCATTGGATTGACGGTATGTTGGATCAGTTTACTTGGATGGTCAGTTTCACTTGAGGCTTTTATCTGGATTGCCGCTTTGGGGATTTCAGCTATCTACCTGAGTACCAAAGTCTGGCCTTTCAGTCCTTTTGGAAAAAAAATGATCGAAACGGTATCCTATAATGAACAGGCAGGCATCAGCCTTTTGGTGGGAAATGTCTATCAATACAACAAACACTACGAGAAAGCTGTCGCACTAGTCAATTCAGTAAACCCAGATTTGATATTCTTTGTAGAGACAGATAAAGCTTGGGAAAATGGTCTTTCGGAAATAGAAAACGATTATCCGACTCAGATTAAAATTCCACTGGACAATACCTACGGATTGCTACTTTACACACGAATGGAAATCGTAAAGCAGGAAATAAATTACCTCATTGACGAGGAAATCCCATCTTTGGAAATAGACTTAAAGCTCCGGAATGGGAAAATAATTACCATTTATGCGATTCATCCTACCCCTCCAGTCCCTGGGGAAAATGATAAAAGCACGGAGCGGGATGCCGAAATATTGATGGTAGGAAAAAAATCCAAGGAGAATCCAAAGCCTTCATTGGTCATTGGTGACCTGAATGATGTGGCTTGGAGTTATACCACTGAGTTGTTTTTGAAAAACTCAGAGATGGCTGACCCACGTCGTGGAAGAGGCTTATTCAACACCTTTCATGCAAAAGTCCCTCTCTTCAGATGGCCGTTGGATCATATTTTCTTAAGTAAGCACTTTGGTTTGGCAAGTCTAAAAGTTCAAAAAGGAATAGGTTCAGATCACTTCCCTATCTCATTGAAGGCAGTATTGACACCGACAAACGACACAGAAATGATCAAAGCAAATGGGGAGGAAAAAGAAGAAGCCCGCGAAAAGATTTCCCGCGGGCTCGATGAAAATGATAAAGACTAATTTCTGTTAGTTATCTGCCTTTTCTTCAGCTTTTGCCTTTCTCTTAAACCCTTTGTTGAATGGCCAGGTATATTCCAAGGCCTCCATGCCACGGTTCAAGTTATAAGTTGCTGAATCGGTATTTTCCAAGGTGCTTTTCAAGGTTTCTGCGAATTCAGGATCATTTAAAAGCATTCCCATTGAATTATTAGGGTCGTTTAACTTATCAGTAATTGCGCTCAGTTTCTGAGTCATTTCCTCTGAATTAGCCGCAGTTTGCTTGAAGCTTTCCATAGTTTGCTTCAGCTCATTGGCCATTGTAGTATCAGTCACTAGATCATTAAAGAGATTTCCTTCCTGATTCAATTTCGAAGTAAATTTATTCAACTCAGCAATCATGCGATTACTGTTGATGGATGCTTGATCCAAATTTCTAACTATCGCTCTGAAGCTTTCTGCCATTAAGGAGTCGGTCAATGCTGCTCCTACCATTCCATCGCCAGCAGCGAGTTTGCTTGTCAGGTTTTTGAGATTCCCGGTGATTTCCACCAGATTTTCATTGTTGACTTGTAGCGTTTCCATCATTTGGTCAGTGTCTAGCGGCATCACTGACTCCAGTCTATCACCATCCTCTACTGGCGGAGCCAAAGTGGTTCCTCCGTAGATCACGATGATCTTGTTACCAATCAATCCATCAGAGCTGATAGTAGCTTTCGAATCCTTTCGGATAAATTCCACCACTTCTTCTTCTACGTTCATTTCAATTTCTACCTGAGAATCTCCATAGAAATTGATTTTACGAACAGTACCGATTTTCACACCGGAAAACCAGATGTTATTCCCTGTCTGAAGACCTCCGATATCATCGAAAACTGCCTTAAGCTGTATGGATTTTACAAATTTCTTCTGCTGACCTCCCAGTGTCAGAACTCCAGCCACTAGAATTGCTATGCCTAAAAAGACAAATATGCCAACTATGACTGATCTCTTATTTTCGCCTCTCATGAGTTGATAAAATTATAATCGTAAAATGATTTTATACGTGGGTCATCTGCTTTAGGAAAAACCTCATCAAATGTACCTACCGCGTCAAACTGTCCATCCAATAATACTGCCATGCGGTCACCTGTATCCTTTGCACAAGTTAGATCATGGGTAATGGTGATGGATGAGGTATTATATTCTTCCCGTACCTGTACGATGAGCTTGTTGATTTCTCCACAAGTGATCGGATCCAAACCGGCCGTAGGCTCATCATAGAGCATAATCTCAGGCTCTAGGATCAGTGTGCGCGCCACCCCAATTCTCTTCTTTTGACCTCCTGATAGTTCAGACGGCATCTGATTAATAGCTTGTGGCAATCCTACACTATCCAGCAAAGATTCAATTTTCATAGTGATCTCCTTCTTGGTGAGATTCTTTACATTTCTCACCAAAGGAAACTCCATGTTTTCGCGAACAGTCATGCTATCGTAAAGCGCAGAGTTTTGAAAAGAAAATCCTATTCTCAACCTAAGGTCGTTAAGCTCTTTTGTCTTGAGCGTCGAAACCTCTTTTCCCAAAACATTCATCGTGCCTTCATCTTGCTTGAGAAGACCAACCATGATTTTTATCAAAACAGACTTACCAGAACCTGATTTACCTAGCACAACCAAATTCTCGCCCTTGAACAGGTCCAGATCTACCCCCTTCAGGACGTCCAAGTCACCAAATGACTTTTCCAAACCACGAATTTCTACAACCTTTTCTTCCATGATTAAAATGCTCGAATGGCGTTTACGATTTGAAGTACCAAAAGCTCTTCAATAAAAATGAGGAACATGGCCATTACCACAGCGGCATTTGCAGCTCGCCCTACACCTTCTGTACCTTTAGTAGAATTATAGCCCTTGTAGCAGCCTACTATTCCTATGGTAAAGCCAAAAAGAATGGACTTAAGAACTGAGGAAATGATATCTAGAAATGAAATGGATTCAAATACTTGAACAAAAAAAGTAAGCATACTCACCTTTTCATTAGCACTTACACTGAGAAAAGAACCCATCAATGCAACAAAATCGGTGTACATCACCAAAAGGGGAATCATCAGCGTAGTTGCTATCACTCGGGTCACCACTAAGAAGTTGAATGGATTAGTGGCCGAAACCTCCATCGCATCAATTTGTTCAGTTACTTTCATAGAACCAATTTCAGCGCCTATGCTTGAACCAACCTTTCCTGCTGCTATCAACGCAGTCACCAGTGGACCCATCGCACGCACTACTGCTATTGAAATCAGAGAGGGCAACCAAGACGTTGCTCCAAATTCTGATAAGGAAGGTCGGGATTGATTAGTGAATACAATACCCACAATAAAGCCAGTAAGGGAAATCAACGGTAAAGACTCTACTCCAATGCGATAGCATTGGTGAACAACCTCTTTAAATTCATAAGGAGGGACAAAAGCAACTTTGAAAAATCGCAATACGAAATTCCAAGCGTCTGCCAGGCCTGTAAAAAACTTGTCTATTTTCTTTGAAAGCAGGGGCTTTCGATCTGCTGCTTTTTCAGTCATACATTCTTTCTGATGGCTCGAAATTAATTAAATTATTCAAAAGGATGGGTGTAATATACCTCAAAGTCCAAGGATTGCTCTTAAGTCTGAATCACTTAGGGGCTTTTCGAATATTTCACTGATTCTTGGATCCGAACTTGCCCTCTCAAATTCCAATTTGTCAACTGAACCAGATTGCAAAACTACCTTCGAATCTGGGCAATAATTAGATGCTTCCTGAACAAACTCCCATCCGCTCATCTCAGGTAAATTCAAATCTGATATAAGTAAATCTACCGATTCAGATTTCAGAAATTCCAATGCCTTACTTGGCGTGTCGAAGTATACAATTTTGATTCCCGGATCAATTTTGAGCAGTCTTTTCTCAAATAAGATTTTCTGAATCCTATCGTCATCCAATAAGAGAATTCTATTGATTGGTTGTGATTGCATTTTGGAATTAAATAACAGGAGAGATGAAATACAAATGCGAAGGTTACAAAAATCTCACTCAAAACTTAGTATCTCCCCCAATACTGCTTAAGGTTTCGAATTAAAAGTTACAACCAAAGCTGGGTCTGCCACTCACCGTTTCTCAAGGGATTTGAATTCCCAACAACCTCCCATCGCTTAAGCGCCAAATTGCCGACCGTTCAATATTTAGCTTAGACTAAACTTTTTAGCCAAGACAAATTACGTCTTCACTAAACCCATCTTAAAAAACTTTAAATCAACAAGTTAGTATTAAAACAAAAAAGTAAAGCTTACTATACATAGCAGCATTTTTGAAGGAAATAGATAATTTTCAAAATTGAACCGATTTCCTCCAACAATAGATTATTCCGCAAATGAATCACCGCTTTTCATCTTAAAATTGGTACAAATCCATGTGTTTACTTCCCTGATAACCGTTGTAAATCCTGCCTAAAAAATAAAAAACCAATGAAGAAATTAACTCCTCACCTTCTCCCACAGGTATTGAAAATCGGATCATAAATGAAAAGAAAAAATAGCTAGCACCGGTGCAAGTCGAAGAAAGAAACGCTGAAATCAGCAAGCTTAACTCCAGTGCCTTTGGTCCTTGAAATGTTCTTCACCACTGACAAATTTCACATCAATCCCTAACTCCCTAACCTTACAGCCTTGCTCATTTCGCCCCGCTCATGTCCCAACATGGGGAGTGACATGAAGGCAAAAATCATGAGACTTCAAGGACTTAATCTATTATAGCGAAACTAGAAATCTGTAGTTTCACCAGCAATATTAGGCTCCTTTTTTCACTTGATTTGACAGTCTATAATCAAGGTTAATTGCACAAAGAAAATCGTGAATTTGAGATGCACTGATTTTGGTTGGCAAACATCAAAATGCTCTTCCCCTACAGCTCCAAAAAAAAGCTGAAATGGATAGTGAAGGTGAAAATACTTTTGTCTTTTCACCTTCACTATTTAGCTGTAGATCTCAAACTGAATTCGTACGATCCCCGCAAGACCAGATCGAAAGACTCGATAACCTTGGATGAAATCCCTAGCTGTTCTCATCTCGTGATTTTACTTCTTGTTAGCTTTTTTCCAATTACCAGTATTCAAACCAAAGCCCATAAATACACCTAAGAAACTGCCCTTCGTTTCTTGAGTAACTTCCCCGATCTGAACGGTATTAGAAATCAAAGGATTTGTATAGTTATTCAAACCGGTAATCCCCTGCTGATATCTCAATCCAACTAGGAAGTAGTTGTCATTCTTCGTCATAAACTTTTTCCCCACATCTACTTTAATGGCCGTACCAATCTTGTTGATTTGCTCAAGTCTAGACTCTCCTGAGCCCTCAAAACCATTCATAGCCCCCAAAGATGTGCTGGTAGATAGCGTCAAGCCAGGCTGCAAGTAGAACTCGCTCTTTTTAATGTTGAAAGTATATCTGCCACCAAAAGAGAAGGAAGGTGTATAGGCAGGAGGAACCATTGAGCGGAAAAGATAAAAATCATTTGTTGGATTTTTAATCTCATTTCTCATCCCATTCCTATAAAAACCAAATTCGGAATATAAATCCCATTTTTCTGAAATTGGAAATAAAAGACTTAAACCTGCATTCGCACCAATGTTCGATTCCATTGGCACTTGGCTGCCATCTATAGAATTCGTAGCGGTGGAAAAAGAACTAATCGCGCCTGCGGTGATTTCTATGGAAACATTGCGTTGTGAAAAAGCAGAAAATGACACTAAAAAAAGAACAGTAATTAGTAGTGGATTTTTCATAACATATTGATTAAGAACGATAATTAAAAGAACAATTGATCAAAAATACACTATGACTAAAACTAAACTTAAAATGAATTCTAAATTTTTCTTAATCAGTTAGTTAAAATATCTTACAGACAATTTCACTACTTTTAAAAGCTGATAAAATCCCCACAAAACCATATTTCACCATGAAAAAGCTATTCCTTTCCCTCCTTCTGCTGATTTGTTCTATTCAATTTAGCCTTGCTCAAAACGACGCCTATGATGAAGAACTGGCCACGGAAGTTGATGCAGATGAGTATGGAATGCGAAAATATGTGATAGCCTTCCTATATCGAGGTGACCGCCTTGAGGAATATACCGAGCAGCAGCGAACAGATATTCAGACTGGTCATATGGCAAATATCAACCGCTTGGCAAAAGAAGGAAAAATGGTGATGGCTGGTCCTTTCTTTGGAAATGAGGAATTGAGGGGCCTATTCTTCTTCGCTGTGGAGAGCCTGGAAGAAGCTGAAGAACTCACAGCAACTGATCCTGCCATAAAGGCTGGCGTACTGAAAATGAACTTGAAAGAATGGTATGGATCAGCTGCACTGATGCTAATGAGCGAGCTACATAGTAAGGTAGCGAAGGTAGAGATCTAAAACAGCGAGAAGGCCAATTTATCCGTCAATAGCTCCAAAGCCCGGATCGATTTGACCGAATTGCCCTTTTCATTCAATTCCGGACTCCATACGGCAATGCTAAACTTGTGTGGCATCACAGCCGCCACGCCTCCTCCTACCCCAGATTTGCCGGGCAATCCCACCTTAAAAGCAAATTCGCCAGCTTCATCGTAAAAACCGCAGGTAAGCATCAGCGCATTAACTCTTCGGGATTGGCTCTCAGTTAAAATTTGTCGATCCGCAAAGATAGAGTAGCCGTCGTTCGCAAGAAAAGAAAAAGACTTGGCAAGGTCTACGCAAGTCATCTCCATAGCACAGTGCGAAAAATATACATCCAACACCTGATCTATGGGATTGTTGAAATTCTTGAAAGATTTGAGAAAATAAGCCAAAGCCGTATTCCGCTCTCCATGATTTAGTTCTGAATTCTTAACATCAGGATTTACTTTCACACAAGTTTCACCAGCCAATTCATTGATAAAGTCAGTGATCTGGTCTATGGGATTCTCAAATTTACTAGACAAGGCATCGGTAATCACCAAAGCTCCAGCATTGATAAAGGGATTTCTAGGGATGCCCTTTTCATACTCAAGCTGTGCAATGGAATTAAACGGATCGCCACTTGGCTCCACATTCACGCGGGTCCAAAGCTTAGAATTGAAAAAATTAAAAACCATTGTCAGCGTAAACACTTTGCTGATACTCTGGATAGAGAATGGTACTTGATGATCTCCCACGCCGTAAACATTGCCTTTGAGGTCTACCAAAGCTATCCCGAATTTATTGGGATCCACATTGCCTATCTCCGGGATGTAATCAGCGACTTTGCCTTTTAGATTCTCTGATTGCACCTCGTTATATACCTCCTCAATAAGTTCCTGGTAGTCCATTCTGGAAAAGTCTGGAAAATTGGGAGAGAAAGAAAGAGATTTGTGAGAAAAGCTGGAAGACCGAAGACCGAAGACAGAAGCCCGCTTCGGTTTTCTGTCTTCGGTCTTCGGTCTTCAGTCTCTTTTTCAACTAGTAAAATCACACTCTTCTAATTTCTACCAAAGTTTAATAAAAAAAACAAATACCTCAGAATCTTATGTATATAATTTTTTTATATATTTGAGCAAGCTAGGTAATACAGCAAACTCATGTCGAACAATAATCTTATCAAAGGCTCACTCCAAACAATCATTCTCAAGCTACTCGAGGAGAACGAAAAGATG
>TARA_R110002020_G_scaffold288669_2_pt1 | contig 26766 bp, 31 predicted proteins | sample TARA_R110002020 | Tara Oceans TARA_R110002020 (sample SAMEA4396489) | marine metagenome | biome: Westerlies Biome; feature: [MES] marine water layer (ENVO:01000295) within the mesopelagic zone...; material: water (ENVO:00002006), including particulate matter (ENVO:01000060) such...
GGATTCGTAAGATAGAAAGTAGTGTTCTTTTATAATAGATATTTTCTTATCGTAGTTCATATCAGTGAAACTTAAACCCCTCCAGAATGCTTTGATTTCTGCATCCCTTAATGCAGTATCCATTTGGTCATTAAGTCTCTGAAAATTGGTGAATTTTACTTTCATAGGTGGCTTTCTATTATTTCTTTACATAAATCTTCTGGGATTTTAGACCTTTCATATGAACCTTTTAAGCCTTGAGTTCCAGTCTTTGATCCCCTCGGTGCTGGTTGATGGTGACAATCTTTATTCCCATTTTTACATACTGGTCTTGGTTTCCATAGTAGGTTGTTAGTCCAGATGTCTGTAGGTTTAGCTCTCTTATCTCCATACTGACAATACCAAATAGTTTTTCTATATGGGGTTAACTCTACCATTGGGTCTACCTTTCTCATTACACCTCTTGGGTTTTCTATATACCAGTATTTAGGTTTGATGATTTTGATAAGTTCAATAGTTCTTTCTAAAATTTTAAGACCTAATTTTGCTCTTTCTGTTTTAGGTATGTAGGCTCTGTGACCACCAGTCCAATGGGTTGATATGGATGCAACACTAAATGTTTGACAAGGTGGTGATGCCCATAAAATATCTGGTTCAAATGGGCATTTATCATAATCAAACTCAAATATATTACATACTTGGTCAATCTTTTTAAATGGTTCTATGTCTGAGGTATAGGTATCCCAGCCAAAACCTTCAGCATTTTTACTAAAACTCCTAGACCCAGCAAATAATTCTAATACTTTCATATAACCCTTAAAAATAACACAAAGAATGTACCAAACAAAGTAAGGTAAAATATTAAGTGTGCAAAGTATAATAAATACTTACGAGCAACTTTCGAGTTCATCATATTTCTTTTTGATTGTTTCATATAGTTCCTCTAGGTCTATGTTAGAATATTTTTGAGATTGGAGATGCTTAGTATGGAGTTCATCCATTTTATCTTTACCAAACTTTTCTATGAACCACTTGTGATAATGGTAAGGCTGGTGGTTGTGTTTAAAGTTACACGGATAGCATTGTTGGTGACAATTCTCCTCATCCCACCTCGTAGAGTAATGTCTTCTGCTAAATAAGTGACCACAATTTGCCTTTTCTGGTGACCCACATAGCACACAATACTTATCTCTTAGTCTGATATATTTAGAAAATATAGCATCAAGTTTTTTTACGAGTGTCTTTCTCGATGCCTTTCTTCCAGCTTTTCCCAAAGATTTTCTCCATCTTCTGAGTAATGTCTGGGTCAGTATTCCAATTACCTATTCGATTTTTACTGCCTTTCCCACTGCTACTTTTACTTTGTGCTATAGCAACTGGGTCTACCCACTCACCACTTGTAGGTCTTCCAGACTTAGCCTTCTGTCTTTTCTTCTCTTGTTCCTTCTTGTGGTGTATTTTGTCTAGGTTGTTGGTCTTTCCCATCTATCCTCTCCAGTTCATCATTGAAATCTATTATAGCCTTTGGAATTAAATAGGAGATACCCTTAATTAATTCAAGAGACATAGTAAGTTTCTTTTTAGTTCTACCTAACTCTTTTTCCTTATTTTCTAATGCTTGAGTTAGCTTGTTGTTTTCCTCTCTTAACATATTATCTTCCATTAAAAAGGGACTTCACTTTCTGCTACTGCTCTTTTAAATTGAGGATAAGAATCATTTGCTGGAATAGTGCTATCATATACACCACTAGCCATATCATTTAAACTATCTCTTCTTTCTTTAGGGATCCAGATTGTATCGTGGTACTGCTCATCTTTACCTTTAAGAGATGGAGATGCTACAAAAAATCCATTTATACCTTCAATCAGTTTAAAGTTTTTAAGTTCAAAGCCTTCCGATGTTTTGATAGTAAGGATTGCTTTAACTTTGTTTCCCCAATCTACATTCCTCATTGATGTTATTTCCATTCATACTCCTTTAGTATTTTTTTTATTTGTCTTTTCTTGTTCCTAACAAGTCTTCTAAGTTGTCTTCTCTTATATCTTATGAGTGTTTTTATTCCCATAGTTTTAGTTCCTTATCTGTTTCAAAAATTTATCAAGCCTTTTATATAAAGGTATTCCGTGTATAACTCTATCACCATAAATTCTTTCCAGCTCATCTTTAGATTCTTCTAATAACTTGATGCATTCTTTTATGTCTGTGATATGTATCATTTTTTTTCAACCAAAAAACTAAATATATGTTCTATAATAGGCAATGTCCAACCATCACCTAATAAACTTCCAGCCTCTACATCTTTTAGTATATCACACCAATCATCTGGAAAGCCTTGCAACCTACACATCTCAACTTTATTAACAATCCTTGCTAAAGAACCTTCGTGTATTAATGTCACCATTCCAGGCACAGTCTTATCTCTTTTCTTTAAATAGTCTTGACATTTTTTACTTTTTTTGTCTTTGTAGTAAGTACCACTTGCATAATGCTCTGTTAAACATCCGTGTTTGTCTGTCGTAACATATATTAAACTCATCATAGACTTTTCTTCTCTGTTCTTTAAAAACTTTTGTGCTTTATCACTATATATATCTTTATATGATGCAGATGCTATAGTCCTTTCTAATAAACAAACAGACTTGTCAACTTTAACTGCACCATCTGTAACTATATCTTTAAACATTATCTTTTTATCTGTTGGTTGAGATATATCTGTTACAACATCTCCAAAAATACCATCTCTTGCAGTTTTTATATTGGTCCAATAATATCTATCTCTTTTTTGAGCAGTGACTAGTGATGAATTAATTCTAACTGGGTAGATACCTAATGCTCTTGACATAATTCCTATATCTTTTTTAGGAGCAGAGCCTACATTCTCTTGCAAGAATAAAACATTAGGGTTTATCTTTTGTATAGTTTTTAAAATTTCTACAAACACCCAGAATAAACCACTCCTCTCACCCTCTAATCCAGATCTTGTACCACATATTGATAAGTCTTGACAAGGTGAACCACTTAAAACCATATCTATTAATGCCCAATCTATATCCCAATCTTCCCAATTGTTTATATCTCCTAACTGAATTGTCTTTGGATAATGATGCTGGGTAAGTTTTATTGCAGAGGGTTTAATTTCTGATGAGTAATACTTATTTACTTTTATTCCAACATTATCTAATGCAGTATGCCCGGTTGACATACCATTAAATAGACTTAATACATTTATGCTTTTCACTTCAATTCCTTAAATAAATTTAATGGGATATACTCAACCTCTTTTATATCGTATTCATCACGAGTTTGTGTTGTTCTTCCAGAATGATAAACTGGAAACGAGTGTGTGGGTTTTGACTCGTAGTATAAATCTTTGTCTGTATATCTTATACCTAAAAATACTGGTAAGGAGGAGAACATAGATTTGGTTCTTATCGCAACCATCTTAGAGTGATCAATAATAAGTGAGTCATATTTTGTAGATTTGAAGGAACGATTTTTCAGTTCAATATATCCCATTACTTTATTAGAATTTAATTTTATTATCATATAGTCGATTGGATTATAGTCACCACCTTTGTGTCTGATGGTCCTAATATCTTGCCTAAGTTCACAAGACCAAACCTTTTCAATATCACTAGCAAATTTATATTGATGTGGTAAAGCCTTCTTTACATCGGCATCATAACTCATAAATATTTATCCCAATCTTTTTTATTACTACTACCAAGTTCTCTTTTAGCACAAGCCTTACAAATTTTTTCAAGCAACAATTTACCAGAGACTAAACTATACCACTTATACCAATTAACTTGCCCTATAAACATCTTATCACAACAATGACAAGTACCACTACTTTTGCCTAGTCTTTTTTCTATTATTTTCAATTAAGTATCTGTTTAGTTTTCTTAGTTTTTTGGTTTCATTCTTATAGTAATCCCTATCAACATACAACTTATCTAAAAAAATACTATCTATAATTTCAACCAAACCTAATTCTGGAATTTCTATTTTATCTTCTTTTAAATCCACTTAAAGCCTCTTTAATTTCTTTATCTGTTGCTTTATTCTTATCAGCCTCTGCCCATTCTTTTCTTTGTTGTTCTAATTTTTTGTGCATCGTAGCCTCTGCCTCTTTGTATTGCTCTTGTTCTCTCTCTGCTTGAGACTTAGGTTTTATTATAATTTCATCTTCCCACTTTTCATTTCTCAAATATCTTAAAGGGTCAAGTCTATATGTCTTATCTGTATTAGAAACATATTGTTTAGTGTGTTTCATAATAGTTTCTATTAATGTAAAAGATGTTACTTTCTTATTCCAATATAACAATGATTGTTTCTTTGTTGTTTTTTTATTATATAATAAATACCATAAATCAAATTCTTTTTTAAATAGTTTTTTAATATTATTAACATCAGTATTATTATTTATTTGTGGGTTTTCCACCAGTGGATTATCCACTGTGGATTTTCCACTATGGATAGCATCCTTTAATAATGTTGTTTGTTTTTTTGGATGCTGGTCTGGTGATTCATATACATTGTAGATAGTAAGGAATGTACCATCTGGTTTTCTAGTTTTAGTTCGGTCCAGATACATAAACTTTTCTAATTCTTTTAGTGCTGATTTAACTGCATCAGTTCCATCCTTAAAATTCTTAGTTATATCTGTAACACTAGCATACCATTCTTTAGGTCTTGATAGTAAGTAAATAAGTATACCTTTAGCTTTTGCTGATAACTTATTATTACAGATAAGTTTATTATCTATCATAGTAAAGTTATTCTTTTTATTTGTTATAAATTTATTCATAATATGTTCTCCAAAGTTTTAAAGCATCTGATTTTTTTTTACCATACTCTTTAGCCTTTAAATTTCTACACTTGATGCACATATTTCCTACCCCACCAGTGCATCTCTTACGAAATGCATTAGTGGGTTTTTTTATATTACACCTACGACAACTTTTATACTGCATTTTCTAACTCTTTCATCGTATCCGACTGGTGTAATTGAAACTCGGTTCTCAGTAAAGGTTTTCGTTTAGGTAAACCAGCTTTATCATACTGCTCATAAAACATATTGAATTGATATACTAAATGTTCTACTGCCTCTGGATTATATTCGACCTCATATAATAACTCAGTTCTAGCAGAAGGCTTTTCGCCATTAAAGTTTTTCATACAGCGAATAACTCCCATTCTATCAATTTTCTCATCGTGTGTTGCATTCCATAAAAGTCTATAGATAGATAGCTGATACATATAATTTATGTCCTTCCAATTGATACTGGTTTTAGCATCTAAAAGCCAAACCTCTCCATCAATCCTTGCTACCATATCTAACCTTCCAGCATAAGGATAAAGCAACTTTCCTTTACTCATTTTAGAACAACTTAACATTTCTTCTAATGCTATTACCTCTGGATTATATTTTTCTCTCCAACAAACATAAGATGTCATTCCTTTTTTAGCCTCATCATATTCTTTTTCAAAGTCAACCAATTCACCACCTTCATAATCTTCTATGCCTTGATGAACAGCATTACCTACTTGCAAAGCCTTAGTACTTTTATTGTAATAGGTATCAACACTACCCTCAGATTCTTTAATGATATGCAATAAAGTTGAATGAGCCATTGGGTTTCCATATCTACAGAGAGTAGATGCTGAAGGCACACAAACACCTTCAGCTATCTCATAGAAACGACCATAATGTGTTCTGGGATATATTCTGGGATAGTTTTTCATTTAGCCATCCTCTTTTCTATCTGTGTATTTATATGGTCTTGCATTGCAACAAGAGTATTTAGGTGAGTTTGTTGATCAATTGATAGGAGACTTTTAGCTCTCCATTTTTTTATATCTTTTCTAACCTTATCTATATCGGTGCATTTTTTATATGCATCATTGTAAGTTGTACCTTTGTCTCCACCAACCATAATTTTATCAACACCTTTTAATCTTTGAGGTGCATCTGGTTCTTCAACAAAAGCAGAGGGTGGTTTTTTTGTTGAGGTACTTTTAGGAATTGGAGATTCGTTTGAAGAGACCTCTTTACCACCCTCTTTATTAGACAATTCTGTTTCTTGTAGCATATCCATACCATATATATCAGCACCTAAACCATAACATACTGCTATACATTTAGTAAGGCATCTCATTTTTGCAGTATTAATATCAAAACTATTTCCAGAAGATTGATTTCCAGTAGATTTTGTAACTGGTAACCACATATACTGACTTACATTACCAACAAATACTCGACACTCAACACTACAACTACCATCTTTATAATACTGAACATCAATCATAGTTCCGTCTGCTTGTTCCCATTGGGTAAATTCCCAACGAGCCTCTGGATAATGTTTTACAAATATTCCTAAAGCATAAGACCATTTAAGATATTTTGCTTTAAAATTTCCATTTCCTTTTTGTTCTATCTGATTTTTAGGTATTGTATAAGAGGATAAAGTATTCCTTATCTCTTCTATAGACTTTGTTTCCATAACGAATCTCCTTTTTTTGTAGTTAAAGTAATACTTTAAATATAATAATAAGGAGACTTTTAAACAAATATTTTATGAAATTTATTTTTTTAGGACATCTTCAAATACATTTACGACTGAATCATAAATTGCACTGAATATTTTTTCCTCAGTTTTTTCATTTAAAATTGGGATGTTTACAGACTTATTCCACTTAGCAACAACTTTAGCTTTTGTTTCATCTGATGTGATTTTTTCTAAAACCCATCCACTTATTTTTTCTTTGATGTCTGACATTTTTTCTCCAGTTTATTTATTCTTTCTTTAAGAATTGCTATATCTTTTTCGTTTTCTTCTGTCACCTTACCTTGTTTTGAAATTGTTTTTTGTGCTTGTCTTAGTTGTATATCGACCTCATTATCGTTTTCAACATAGTCTAAGACTTTATCTAATTTAAATCGCTTTAAAAGTAATTTAATTATTCCATTCATAATAATTCCTTGAGGTGTAAATTTCATCATTTTTTCCACTCCTTAATCTTAATTGCTAAAGTTACTAAACCAATTAACAAACCAACAACCAGTGTGCAGAATGATAATATAGGGTTTAATACATTCATCCAATAAAGAAAACCAGAACCCAATGATGTAGCTATCCCTATTTCTGGTTGGTTGCTTAAAGTTTGCAATGTGTCTTTCATTTTTTCATATCCTTCTTTCCTATAAGTTTTTGTATTATGTTTGATAAAGCTCTATAGCTTCCCTCTAGTCTTGCTAATTCTGTTCCAAAGTCTGTTTGTAATTTTTTTTGTGCATTGATTAATCCAATAACAATTTCTTCCAGTCTTTTACTCTGGTCTTCTAAATCTTTTTTTAAATCTTCTTGTATCCATCTATTCTGTTTCCATATAAATAAACCAAATGCAATACACATAGCTATGGGGACTCCAAAAGTTTCTAAAATTTCTAATATGTTCATTTGTTTGCATCTAAATAGTGTTCTACTGTTCCTTTTCCGAGTTCTGTATTGTAATGTTTCTTCCAGTACTTAGCTCTACCATTTTTTGTTTTAGGTATAGCTGATGGTACTCTTCTATAATGAAACCTACACATACAAATAGCAATAGCTATGTTAGTTTTAATACAGAAATCTAAGTTCATAGGGTCTAAACCAAAATTGATCATAGACTCTACAAGATTCTGTCTATACTCAACATAATTGTTAAAAATATCTCTACCAGTTGCTGGTTCTATTTGAAAGAAACTTAATGCTGGACCTCCACCTTTTTGAACTAATGCTCTATATCCAGACTCAGCCATTCCAGTTTCATATATTAAATTAACAGCCTCTCTGGTTTTTGGGATTCCAGTTTGTTTTTCTAGCATAGCCAAAACCTCTGCTATAATATCTTTCATTTGATTTTTCATTTTAAGCTACTTTGATTTTGAGACATTTCGTCTTTCAATTTGTTTAAATATTCCAACCACTCACTCTTTGAATATCTTTTCCTATTAAATTCACCCTTTTTCATATAATTAATATGTCTTGAAAATTTTTGCCTTTGCTCTTTACTGAATCTTTTTCTTTCAGATTCATTAATCATTTCATAAACTATTTTAGAGGAGGTCCATTCACTGCTCTCTTTTGCAAATTGTCTAACAATAGGAATATTATTTAGCGCTGGGAACTTTCCATCCTTGGCTAAAGTTGTTCCATTTTCAATAAAATTTGCTACAAATTTACCCACACCACCACTGTATGCTTCATAGAGATGGTCTAATGTTTCTGGACTCACATCTATTAAGCCAGACACATCTTCACTCCCCCCAGTTACATCATTAAGCCATTCTGCTACATTCTTTGAGGGGGTGCGAATGGTTTTTTGAAAATATCTTTTACTATCTCTAGTTTTAGGTGAATATGGTGGTTGCTCCGGCATAATTGGACCACCAAAGAAATTTTTGTTTTGATAAATTTGTACAAAAGGATCGCCCACTGTTGGAGTTGCTACTTGTAATAGACTCCCACCACCAAAAGGATTAAATCCATTATCCAAAGTATTTAAAAATCTTTTACCAGCATCTGGAAAACTTAAATCTCCAAACATCATTTCTTCAAGCAAACCTCCCGTGGCTTTAAAAACATTATAACCATAAGGCAACTTAACAGACATAGATTTTCCATTGGGCATCAAAAACAACCAATAGTTATCTTTATCGTAGTCTGAGTATTGTTCCCACTCTTCATCATCTACAAGTCTATTCAAAAAAGATTGTATAAAACCAGAGGCTACCAAACCAGCTATTATCTGTTTGCCTCTTTTTGTTTTAGACATTTGGAAAAGTCTTGCTGGACCTTGAATACCAGCATTAGAAAAAACATATAAACTATTTAAAACAGCACCAGCCTCACCTTTTTTATTAAAGTTAACAGTTAGATTCTTAGAATATTGTGCTGATTTTTTAGGGGAAACTCCGTTGTCTATTAAAACTTTATAGGTAGCAACTCTTACCCCCATCTCAACCATTTCATTCCAATCCATAACAGCCTTCTGTACAACCCTCAGAGAGTTGCCTACCATACTTTTAGACTTATACTTTTTAAGTAGACTTTCTAAATTTTTAGTTTTATCTTCTAAAGTCATTTGGTCAAACCAACCAACCTTACCACCATTGTCTTTATATTCTTGATATAGCCTTGCCCATTCGGAATCTTTACCTTTAATATTACTCCTTATCCCTAATTGAGCTTTAACGATATTTTTCAGAACTTGTTTAGATAAACTTTTATGGTCAGCACTTAAATTAAACAAACCAGTTTGAAGGTCTCTTGTAAAGTTCGTGATAATAAATTCTGGATTGAAAATTGTATTAATGTTTCTAAAGTAAGTATTAAAAGTGTTTAACCAAGAAATAGACTTACCAGTTCCTACTCTTTGCATAGAACTTAATAGAGCTGGGTCATTAATAGTAATGATTTTTCTCTTGCCCTCAATCTTAACCTCTATCTCATTTTGTTTTAAATCAATAGGGTCTAGGTATTGGAGTTCTCCATTCTTATCAAAGCGAGGAATATGTTTAACACCTTTAGCACTCCATATATCTGAAGGATTTGCTAACACTAAATTATAGAAAGCCTCAGTAACCTTGTTTTTTTCTGTACGAATTATAGTTTCTTCAAAATCCATTATAGATTGTATAAAAGGGTTATTTGCTCTTGAGCCTCTACCTCTTGCTTTTTTAATATCCTTACCTAAAATACTAAAGCCTTTGCCTATTTGAGGGTTAGTGTTGTCTCCGGGTAGTCCTTTTAAAGGAACATAGTTTGTAAATAACTTGTCACCTTTAAAGTAATCATAATCTTCTTTAGTGATCATTCCATTATTATACAGTAGGTCTAATCTTTGATTTAATATGTCGTAAACTTGGTCTGCAAATTGGTCTATGTTAGTATCTTTAAATTTATTTAATATGGTTTTTGAACCCTCTATTACTGTTCCATCATCTAAAGTAATATCATCAGATGACATTCCAGAACCCTCTTCAACTAATTTATTATCATCATCTAGCTTATATGTTCTTTCTAATATAAGGTCATTTCTTTCGCCAGAGTGTTTTGCATATAAGTAATCACCTAAGTCATCTATTGTAAACCCAGCATCTGTCAGTTGTTTAACCAAAGGTTCTAATACCTCGGTTCTAAAATTGTCTATCTTTTCAGTTGCAGTACCAATGAATAACTCTGACTGCATATAAGCATCTTGGTCTTCTGGTATTTCACCTATTTTTTCTTGGACTACTTTAAGTCGCAACATTTGGTCTTGCAATGTTGTTGCTATATTTTGCAGAACTGTAGGGGGGTCTAAATGTAAAGAGGGTTTAGAGGTTAATCGGAAACTTTCTTCTGACCACTTTTGTTTGTAGGTTTCGTTGACTTTGGAAATTTCATCACTGGTGCTATTAATGAACTGTTCAATAACATCTTGCTGTTCGCTTTTGCTAATCCTCTGTTTATAACTTTCGCCATTTGGGTTCTCCTCCCAGTTGTTATCTATATACAATCCATCCGACTGACCTAACTCAAAGTTAATAGTTTCTGATGAATTTTCATATATTTTATTTATTATATTTTCTACATCATTTTGGAATTTTTTGTTCCCAGATAAAAACTCAATTTGTTTTTTATTTAATTTTTTTAATTTATTTTTTAATGTTGCATCTTTTGGGTTGGCTTTTATTTCATTTTTAACATCTTTTATTTCATTAGCAAAAGAACCAAATCTTACGATATTAAAACCATAATTTTGTGGTATTGCTCCAGTATTATAACCCAAAGCTAAAAGCTCACTATATATTTGTTCAAAAGGAATTGAACCTTTAACATCTACCATAACAACATTTGCTTGTCTGTCAGATTTTGATTGAAATACTTTAGTTACACCAACTGCTTGTTGTTTAGTTAATATTCCATATATAGATGCATATAATTCTAAAAGTGTTTTTGTTTCTTCGTTAATTTCAACATCAGTAGTAGACATCAAAACTTCTAACTGTTCAGACGGAGATATACCTCCTTCATAAAAACCCGGTGCATTAAACTTACCTACCTCCAGTAAACCTATAAGTTTTGCAATTTTATCTTTTCCATTTTTATCAACAAGTATTTGTCTAATATCATAGTCATATTCTAACTGCTGTTCAAATGCTAAATCAAAACCTTCAAAAACTCCAGTTGATGGATGAGGAAATGTTTCAGTTGAAATAACCCCCTTAAATACATTAACAGCATCAGCATAGTTAAAATTAGCATCTTCTATTGCTTTCTGTTCTATTGAGGTTGTTTTTAATAGTTTAAATAATTTTTTTCTAAAGTTTTGTTCTGATTTTTTTGACCTCCATACATATTTTCTACCTTCTTTTTTTAGTACCCCAGATTTAATAGCTTTTGCTTTTTCTTGATTATATATAAAATTCCATCTTGCTTGAATTGATGTCCATATGGATGCTTGAACTTGATGTGGCTTCCACCCTAATTTATCAGCAATTTTTTGAACAGCAGTTCTAATTTGTTTATATTCTAAATCTGTTGGAACATCTTTATCAAAGCCAAATGCTCTCATCATCCACAAATCAACAGTGACTGGTCTGTCTTCTGGTGACCTTTCATACTGTTCTAACTGTACAAGTAGGTTATCAAGAAATGAATTTGTTTTAATCCCTCCAAAATTTTTTCCTTCCATTACATTTTTAATTCTTTTAGCCATTGCTGTTGGAAATCTTCCAGCCTCTGGCTCTTTTCCTTGAACATATTTATAATTAGCTTTTATCATTTGACCAAAATTACTTTTAACATCCATCTGTGGAGATGTTATAGATATAATAGCTAACAACTTTCTTGCTTTGTCATAATCACCATCAACAATATCAAGTAATGCTTGTCCAGAATCTTCATACCAAAATCTGGCTGTTTCACCTTCTTTTGTAACCTCCATTAAAAAATTATTTATTGTAGAAAGTTTTTGTGGTGATAATCTAAAAGATTCTTCATCTAATAAATTGTCTTGTACTGGAGGCTCATCAACCTTTGCATCATCTTCAGTAATAATGTTATCTTGTACTGGAGGCTCTTCTACTTTAGTGTCTTCTTCTGTGATAATATTTTCTTGTGTTGGAGGTTCATCAACTTTAGCATCTTCCTCTGTGATAATATTGTCTTGAACTATAGGATCACCACCTTTATATAAGAAGGCTACATTAGTACCATCTTTTTGTTCTCCCATAATTTTGTCAAACTCTCTTACAATATCCTCTGGTAAAGCAACCACATCTTTAAGGTCTGTTTCTTTATTAAGATAACCTAAATAATTAAAGGTATACCATTTAGAAAAAAGCTCTATACCTCTAACTCCACCAACTTTATTGTTGTCTAGCAAATCTCCCATATCCATAACCCATTTATCTATCTTTTGTTTAAGCTCCGGATTTGTTGTGCTAAGTTTTTTAAAGAGGGTCTCGACAACTTCTTCGACAAAGACATCTTGATTGACTCCCTCAGTGAGTACGATGTTCCCTCCGGAACTATTATATATGTTTGATCCGAGTGTCCATACTTTGAACTTTCTTTTACCTTCTTCATAAGCATCTTCTCCTTCTTTAATTTCTGCTCTTGTAAAATCTTCTGGGTCATAGTTTGCATTGACTAAATCTGCATCTGACATAATGGTTGTTATTGCCTTAGAATTAAATTCTATATTAACATCGTCAGTGTTTGGGTTTTCAGTATTAAGCTCATTAAATATCATCATATTTAAAGGAACTTCTGGTTCACCGTCAAGTTCTTTTTTTCTATTTTTTTCTGCTATTTCAAATGGGTCAATCTTCTTTTTAAATTCTGGGTTTTCTATAAGGGTTTTAGCATTCTCAAAATCTTCTGTTGATGAAAAATCTTCTTCTTTTACATCTACCTTAAAATCACCATTCTCATCTACTGTCATAATATCTGGTAATAAAAGATTTTCAGCTTCAACTATTTTAGGTATAACCTCTTTTTTAACATTTTTATTATTGATATGAGCTAAAGAAACACTAGAGCCACCACCTAAAGTCATTCCTATAGTACCAGAGGTTATAATTCTATCCCACCATTCATCTGATGAAATATCTCTATATGTACCTTCTGCTGTTAAAGATGAAAATTCGTCTATTGATTCTTGTATTCCTTCAGCAAAACTCCCCTTAAATGTTTCAATAGTTAAGTTTTTATATAAACCTTTTTTGTATAGCTTATCAAATAAAATATCTTTAAACATTTTTGGTTGTTTTATATAAGAAGAATAAACCATAGAAGGTGCATAGTTAGTTGCCCAACTTACAAGACCAACTGTGGTTGCTAACCTATGTGCCTCGTTAACATCTAGGTCTCCTTTTAAAACATAAGGTCTTGCAGTTTGATATGTATCTGAAAACATTAAGCCACCCCCATATGTCATACCACCAATAGGACCACCATAAATAGTAGCTAAAAGCTGAGTTGCAAACTGTGGTGTTGTTTCAACTAATTGATTTATCCAAATATCACTTGTGTCACCATACCAGTCTTGTTTGTCTTTATACCAATTACTCCAATTTTGAGTATATTCTGAAAATGTGCTTTCTTGTATTATTCTCGTCTGCTCATTCTGTGATCTGCTTGTATAAAGACCATTTGGACCGAGAGAAGAGTTTACAAAACCAGCATCTTTAAGTTTTTGGTCTACATTTATTTTATTATATTGACCTAATGCACTCAATTCTGGTCTTATAGTATTTTCAAATAAATCTAAGGCTTTAATATATTCATTGTGGTTTGGGTCATCAGTTTTTAAATCTTTATCACCAGTTGAAAAACCATAAGGGTCTGTTAAATATGCTTCCCCAATAGACTGAGGTATATCAGCAGTAAGAGATTTTGGTATAGATATAAAACCTTTAGCTAATGCTGAAGGAGTTGTTGAGTCTGGAAGGAGCTGTTTCCACCAAGGGAGTTTTTTCTTATCCTCTTTGTTTTTTTCATCAGTAGCATACTCACTCATTAACTGATAATTTCGTAGACGACTAGCAAAGGTGTCTCTAGGCTTTAAGGCATTCTTTATACCTATATTAGATTCATAGGGGTTGTTAGACATTTACTCGTATCCCAATTTTTTCCAAAACCAATGTGTTGGTTTCTTTTTATTTTTAACTTGTTCAATAGCAAGATTTAAAGAATCTTTAATCTCTGGTCTTATTGAAATTAGGGTGTTTTTTGGTATATCAATATCATCCCATAATTCGTTTTCAATATTGTCTTTAAAATTAATAAGAGCATTATTATAGTCTTTTTTATCTTGAGATTTAAGTGCAAATTTATCACCAGTAAACTTTCTGTTCATTAAACCTTCTAATTCATTCATCTCAGTTTTATTAAAATAAAGTGTATCACCAGCAGTATTACTTAGGTGATTTAAATACTTTTCGGCAATCATATTTTTGGGAACAATATATTTAAAAGTGTCAGACTTTTCTTTCTTTTCTTTCTTTTCTTTCTTTTTTTCTTCTTTTAAATTTGTTTCTATTTCTTTATTCATTGGGTTTTTTAAAAGATAATTGACATCATTGACTATTTGTTTTAATGAATCTAAATCTACATAATTTTTACCTTGTTGTTTATTAAAAAATCCACTTTTCTTTCCTCCAATACCATATGGTTGTTTTTGTAAAGGTTTCCATAAATTTTTATCAAGATAACTTTTAATTACATCTGATGTACTAGGGTCATCATACAGTCTTAGAAGCTCCCCCATAAATACATCTGGGTTTATTTGTTTTTCATTGCTCATAGTTCTCCTTATCATCTATCTAATGGGTTTTCGCCACCGTAGAAATAATTTGGGTTTTTCTCATTCAATTTCCCAGTTATCCATTGACTTCCTAAATCTAAAAGAGAAGAGCCAAAGGTTGATGTTGAACTCATAGAAGAAGAATGACCTACAGCTAAATCTCTAAGTCTAGCATCCCTACTCATTTTATAATCCATAAGTTTAGCATCTGCTTGTTTTTTATATTGTTCATTATGTTCTGCGATTTTATCAGCTTGTTCATTTATCATTTGAAATGTTTTGTCATCAATTTTATTTCTGATTTCGTGTGCTATAATAGAATTTTCTAACCCTTGTTTTATAGCAACACCAGTTGCATCAGCTTTAGCAGATTGACCATAAGAAAATATAGGACTGTATGCAGATTGTCTTTTTTTATGTATATCTGGATCGCCTTCAAGTTTAGCTTTTTCTAATTTTAATCTATACTCTTTTTCAGATTCTGTTTCAGCAGAGGCTAACTTATGTTGTTTATTTAAAGACCTCCTCTGTGATGCTCCTTTTAAGCCACCTAATAAAGCACTCCCTAAAATTCCCCACATTAGATTTCCTCCTTCATTCCTATAGGCAACTCTTTATCTAAGTTGTCATTTAATGTTTCTCTTATTCTTTTTTCCCAAATCTGTTGGTGTTTCATAGATAAATCTGGTTGAGTTTTAGCACTCGCTATATATAAAGCATAATCACATAAAGCCAAATGATAATCACCTTCAATTACTGGTGCAATACTTGAGTAGTTTTCTATCCATCCTTGTTGAATGTGAGCCTCTGTAATTGGCTCAGTAGTCCAAGTATCGTCTGACCCTACATAATATGCCCAAGATTGGTTACCACTAGTTCTTCCTTTTATATTGTTTGCTACTTGATGCTCAAAATCAGTTAATTGAGATGGAGAAGGATAACTACTTGGAAACCCCCCAGATGAACTTATGGTATATACTATATCATCATTTCTATTAAAATCACCATTGTCTTCATAAACAACATTTGTTCCATTTAATTCTGCACCTAAAGATGTATTTATATAAACTTTTCCAGTTGACACTGGAAGAATTAAAGCTGGTTTTGATATTCCTCCGATTGTTGACACTGCTGGAGTTGATAGAGTGGCTTTATAGTAAACATCTACTGTAGTTGAGGCTGAAGGAGTTTTATCTAAAACTAAAAAACCATTTGTTAAATCATAAAATTCTGGAGTTCCAGTACCCACTGTCATAACTGGATAGGCATCTAAAGTTCCTTTATTAAAATCCCATTGAGTTTTTTCTACTCTCTTAATTAAATCACCATCTACCCAAACACCTATCATTGATTTATAGTCATTAGGTAGTTGCAATGCATTTGAATCTTCTGCTGTTCCTATTTTATAGGTATAATGTTTAGTATATAAACTGCATTTATTTGCTAATTCTTGTTCTGCCTCTCTAAGTAATTCTTTATATAGTCCATCTGGTGCATCAAAAAAGAGGCTACATCTATCTGCTAATTGACTCCACGATTTTTCCATCTATAATCCTCCTTTTTTAAGTCTTATGTCTAACTCTTTTATTAACTCTTCCAACCTTCTTATGGCTTGAGCTGTAATTTTGTCTTGTGGTTTTCTTCCAGTATTAGTCGATTTCAATTTCTATCTCTCTAATTATTAATGGATTAGTATTTTCGTGTAAATGTACAGTTGTTTCTTCAAACTCAAGCTGTATGCTTTTTGCTCTTTGACCAATTCTTAAACTGTGATAGTTGTCTCTTCCAGTGCTAGAATCTTCTGTTGTTGTAAGAGTTTTATCAACAACATTTTCTGTGCCTAAATAACCTTCTTCTTCACTAGAATGATCTATTCTGCATCTCACTCTAAAAACCCTATCTGTTATATGTCCACCCATTATATTAAAATTTATTCTTCTTATAAAAGATGTTGACTTATCTGTTAAACTTCTAAAAAATATAAGACCAGTTTTTATTAAAGGTTTATTGTTTCCATAACCTCCACTCATAGGTCTTATCTTAGTAGAATCTTCATCATCAACTTTATTTAGAAGGTAAAAAGTATTGTCGTTTTTAATAGAGAATGATTGTATTTCTCCTTCATTTGCATTTTGATCAGAAGGAGTGTTTTTGTACCATAATATTTTTTTATTTTCAAATGCTTTTAAATCCATCACATATAAATCATCTTTATTAGCACCCACCTTACAAACAAGTCTGTCATTTTCAATATCAACTCTTATTTGTGTGTCATTTGTTTCTGTCGTTGAGGTCAAAAGACCTTGATAAACATCTTTAAAATTATTTGAAATTGGTATAAATTGAAAATTTGGAGATATATACCAAATGCTATCAAGTCCAGCAAAAAATAGTCCACCTCTATATTCACATATGCTATTAGGCTGATTGCAACCAAGATTTTTTTCTGCTTCAACCATAGACCAACTTGTAGGGTCTTCATTCGGCACAGAAATTCTAAATATACCTCTCTCTGCAAAAACAACTATATCAGAAAAAAGACCTCTAATTCCAGTTATAGCTCCACCTTGTTGGTCGTTTAATTTTATAAAATTAGAAATTGGAATAACATCTGGTTGGTTTATTTCAGAAAACAATACCATATCGTCATAAGTTTCAGAAACACCTTGCTCGTCTGATATAATCACATTCCCAACATATTGCCTTCCCCCAACAGATGTTGAATATTTAAATTTAGTATCTAATGATGTTGTTCCAGAAAAAGGATGATATCCTCCACTTATTTCTCCTACATCTGTAAAAACCATTTTAGTTTGAGTAGCAGATAAAGTTCCATCTTCAGCAGTTCTCAGCCAAGAAACTTCTGCTCCATTTATAGCATTTCCACTAGAACTATTCCCAGATGTCCACCCAGCATTTCCACTCACTTTAAAAATATCTCCTTGATTTTCAACTACAGAATAATCTTGACCACCTATTTTTGCTATTTTTCCTACAGCTGTTCCATCTGCAATACCACTGTTTTCTATAGCAAACATTGACTGATGTGTATATCCAGATGTTATAGTTGTTCTAAGAGCAAAAACATATACATTATCTACCTCGGAATTTGCTGAACCATTATCTCTATTTGACATATACTTGTAATTTAACCTAAGAGTTCCAGAATTTCCACTACAAGATAATGTTTCATTGTATGTTCCAGCTTGACCTCTTACTGCTGATACCGAAATATTAACATCTCCAGTTGTTGTTAGTACCCAACCACTAGAATAAGTACCCAGACCCTCATCAAAATCATATGTTAGTTTCAAAGATTCTGTTCCAACTGGAACATCAATGTCTTGATAAAATGCAACAGGACCAGAAGCAAGTGTCCAATTATTAATTGTACCAGTTTCATCACAGTCAACATTATTAGTTCCATATGAAACATTTGTGGTATCGACAATAGTCCAACCACTCATATTTCCAGTAAATTGATTGTTGGTTAATAATTGGGTGTTCCCAGTAAAAACATATTTAGGACTACTTAAAGTTTCATTCCATTTATCATCATCTACATCAGCACTAGACCATAAAAACTTTGTTCCTACTTTAGTAAAAGTATTAGATGGTGCAGAAGATGTAGGAAATTCTGTAGTAGACCAATAAGATGTTGACCCCCAAGAAGAATAATCATATGTCAATGAATGTGCAAACAGTTTTCTGCCTTTATATGCAGAAGTTGTATTTATCCAAGATATTTGTGATGCAGTAAAGTTTATAGTTTTAATCAACCTATAGCTCCCATTGTTTGGAATAGCCGATGAAGTGGAAGCTCTATATATTCTGCACCCCGTAATTCTAGGATTATAATTTGAAGTATCTAAGGTGAGATTTATTTTGCAAGATAAATTCCCAGATGAAGTTGTTAAAGGTCCAAATTTAACAGCTTCAAATTGTGAAATTTGACTACCATCAAAAACTGGTATTATTTTATAATAATAATCCGTATTAATAGTCAAGCTACCACCAGCAGTAACTTCTCCATTTATACCTTGTGCATTTGTAGGAGAATAAGTAAAAGTTTGAGGTTCTCTAGGGTAACTTTTTTCATCATAATAGTAATTGTTGTAACTGTAAAAAAAATCAGTTCCATTGTTAAAATATTTTCTGTCTATATAGGTGTATAAAGAAGGATTGTGATATAAACCATATGCAAACCTAACTGCATTTCCCCAATTAGAAATACCTATTCTTTTTGGAAAAGGGTAAACAGTAACCTCCCACTTATCATTTAATGCTGAGCTTGTTAAAGAACCCCAGTATGCTTTTAGTCCACTAGCACCAGTTACTGCTGTTGATGAGGTTACTACATTCTGTGCATCTGTGTAAGTAGTATCATCTAAGGATATTTGAAAAACATCTGGACTAGCATCTGATGTTATTTTAAAATAATATTTAGTAGGCTCTGTACCAGTCCATTCGTGAGCCTCAACAACCAAAGCATTTCCAGTTCCGACAGTTTGAGTTGCTGAAATTTGATGCATTGTATTTAAATTAGTTGCTGTTGCAAAATCGCTTGTAAGTCTGTTTATTTGACCTAAAGTTCTATCATATGCTAACCACCACAAAGTTGTATCTTTAAGCCAATATTCTATATCTAAAATAAGTTTATCGTTTGATCCACCTCCAATTTCAACTGGAGTACCATATCCATCTCTTTGCTTTAAAGCACCAGTCTGCATATTATGAAGGTTGTCCATTTTTGTTAGACCTACCCCTACTAAAGAAGGCTCACTTTGTGTATCAAAACCTCCTTCTAAAGATATATTAATTGTTTTACTCAAGTTCTTTTAACCTTAAATTTAAAACTTCTATTTGCTTAAAAGCTCTTTGGTATGATAAATTTCCTCTGTTCTGACGATTGTCAGCAAAAAATATTTCTGCTTCAGCCAAATCTAATAATATAGGTTCTATAGATTCTCCAAATTCACACTCGGTTGAACCATCTGCTAAATCAGTTGGTTTTTTTAAGTAATAAACATCTACACTAGCACAAGTAGCTGGTGAAACTGCAATCTGATTTCCTTCTATGCAAAATATTGTACCATAAGAATATGTCGTACTAGGCGTAAAATCCATTTCTGGAATTAATTTAGCAAATCTTTTATTTGTATTATCATATAATCTTGTTATTCCATCTCTTATAGGAAAGTTTCCAGCACCGAATAAAGTTGTAAAATCTTGAACTGCATATCCACTCGTAGCATTAACTGACAATGCTTTTGAATCTGCTCTGCTTTTTAAAGGTGTTAAATAATAATTATCTAATAAATTTACTACTGTTTTTTGTGCTGTATTTAAGGCTTGTAGTTTATGTGCAACTGGAAAATTTGCATCACCTTCATCTTCTACTCTTTTACCTAAAGCATCTACTAATTCTGCTCCAGTCATTCAATCTCCTATTTAGTGAATGAGGGAGGAGTGATTCTAGGATTGCTCCAGTGAAATTTCACTCCCCCATTCGATTAACTAACTAATCATTAAGCATAGTCACTCGGACCACCACCTAAACAACCCATCATTCTAGGATTAGAGCAAGTTAACTGACCCATCCAAAACAATCTTGCTTGAATGTTATCAGAACCTTCTAATCTTTTGAAATCCTCAAAAGCAAAGTTTCTGTCTTTGTGAATTTTAAAATCAAGATAGTTAGTGTTTAAGAAATACATTTGTCCGGCGGGACAATGTGAATCTACAACTACACTAGCACCCTTGAATCTTAAAGAATCAAAGCCAGAATCTGCAATGTCATCACTACCAGCAAATCTTTTATTTGCTTGTAATGATGTTTCATATGCATCATATATTGCTTGAGTTGTTACGATTAGGTCTGGTTGATCATTATCTACTGTACAAGCACCATACATTCTAGTCATAGCTCTTGCAATATTAGATACACCATTAGTAGTATCAACTAGGTTTGCCCAAGTTATTGAGCCAGTTGCTGAACCTACTGCAACATCTCCACTTGATAACTCGAAAGAACCCATTTTAGCATTCCACCAATCTAAAGAATCAGAATTGATTCCTCCTAGTGACCTACGATAACCACAAACAGTATTGTCTACATTACCCGGAAAGTGAAATACAGATGTATCTGATGCTAAATCTTCAATAATAGATACTCCATTATCAAAAGATGTGTAGTCGCCAGATGCGATTGTTCCACCACCATTTAATGATACCAAACCATTACTTACTTGACCAGCATTAAATAAACCATCACCAAAAATATCTCTGATTGTTTTTTCTGCTGATTTTAATTTGCTCTTTAACATCGAAAGAACTTGTGAAGAACCTCGGTTTACAAGGTCTTCTGAACCCGGAATTTTTATTCCAGTATATGATGTTGCCCAGTCGTATGTAGCTTTTTGATAGGTTTCAACACTAGCTGTAGCTGTTGCTCCTCCATCATTTATCCATCCACTATTACCAGCAGATAAATTTGTGTGTTCAACTGGGATTACAATATTTTTTCCACCATCTAGCATTTCAGCATTTTTCAATAACTTCAAGCAGAGGATGTTGGAATTATAAATATTGTCAACAAGTACTGGAATAAACTTTTCACGAGTTAAAGCTGAAACTGAATCTGATAAAGCCATTAGTTTCTCCTTCTCGTTTTAAACTGTCTTTCTCTGTTCTTACGAACCTTCATTTTTGACAGCCAACCACTATGTGGTTTTTATTTATTCAAAGTATTTAGAAATCTCTGGGTCATCAGCAGTAACATCTTTCCAAGAATCATATTTCTTAGGAGCAACAGTTTCTGTCGCACCAATCTCGGATGTTCCTACCTTAACTTTAGAGTTTCTACTTCTGTTGTCATCCAACTTTTTATAGTGATCAAGTTCATCCTTCATAGTATCATAAGAATAATTTTTAAACATAGCTTCAAGATTTACCAAACCATTTGCATCTCGGTATCTTTCAGAGTTTGACTCTGCAAATTGTAGGAATTCATCAACTTTCTCTGGTGATCCTAAAGAATTAGGATTTCTTTCTTCGAGTTGAGTTAATTGCCTATCCATAGTGTCTACACGAGAATCTATAATTCTATCATTTTCTGCTTGTTCTAGTTTATTCAAACGACCCTCTAAAGGGTTTTCAGTGATTTCTTCTGTAGAAGCTTCTTCATTTGGAACAAGTTCTGATAATTTTTCATCTAAACCCAGTTTATTATACTCTTCTGGATTATCGTAAAAATAATCTTTAATATGTTCGCTGAACTCCTTATCAGATTCTATTCTCTGTAAGAACTTTCCCACTTTAGCAATCTTTTGAGATTTTTCAGTATTGGATTTATTCCACTGAGTTTTATTGTCAGCATCATTCTTCCACTGATTGATGGTCTCTCTATCGTAAATATGACCATCCATCTCAAACTCACTGCTACTTATCACCTCTAGATTTGTTGCTCCTTCATCTGATGGTTTAGAAGATTCATTAGAATCCTCTAATACAGAATTTTCTTGAGTCTCATCTTTAGGCTCATTTTCAGACATTGTAGTCTGTTCGTCAATCCCCTCTAGTCCTAATTCTTCATCTAGAGAAAGTTCGACATCATTGTAAGCATCTTTACTATTGCTCATTTAGAGTCTCCTTCCGGTGTTGCTCTTTATTTTTTAAAACTTAAACTTGTGTTTCGGACTCAGAAGAAAAACTTCTGCCTTTTGCATCTTGATTAATCGCATAAATTTTACCGTTAAATTTAAATGCTTTAGATTCACCTAACATTGGTTTCATAGATTTGTCTATTAGTACCTTAGAATACCAATCTTTTGCAGTGCTGTATGTTTTACCTATTTTACCCGTTTTGTCTTTACTTGTGTCTTTAGTTGTCTTTGTAACTAGAACTTTTTTCCCTTTGTTAGTGCTGTCTAAAACAGTAACTTCCTCATCCTCAAAGATTGCTTTATGTCCCATCATACCACCTTTTGCTATATACTCACCTTTAGCAGAGTAGTCTTGTGACCAACGGTCATTTTTACTTCCTTTAGACACTATGCCTTTTAGTTTTTCTTTTCTTTTACTCACCTTTTCTCCTTTATTGTTCTGGTTCTTCCACCATACCAGCTCTAGCTCTTTGTTTCAACAGAGCATTCATTATTTCTTCTTTATCGGTAGACCCTTCTAATATTCCTTGGTCTGCCTCTAAATCCTCTTGAGCCATTCTTTTTTGTTCCATCATTTCATCAAGAATCTCTTTTGAAATATCTTTTTGTGTCCATCTCCAAAATTGCTCTGGTGTTAACAAACCTAACTGAGCTAACTGTAGTGCTTGATCAAAACGACTAGCACGATTTTCTGGAAGACTAGAACCGGGTATGTATTTAAAATCTAAATCATCATCTATATCATAGGGGTTTACTTTATCAAACTGATATGCTCCAGTTTGTTCTGAAAAGTTTCTAACCTCTATAGGTTGTTCATAGTTTTGTTTTAACATTCTTAAAGTAAAAATATAAAGGTCAACAACTGCATCTTGCCCAACCTCTCTCTCTTTAGTACGAATTACTTGTTGAGATGCTTCTTGCAATTGACTAATAGCTGTACCAGATGTAACTCCAGAAGGATTCCTCCCTTGAGTTATATCGTGTACACCACTAACTTGGTCTATCATAGACATTAAACTTTGAGCCATTGGTAAGCTAGAACCACTTATATTTCCCGCTGGTAGTCTAGTAACGTGTTCGTGTGGTCCATTAGTATAATAAATTTGTCCGGGTTTATCTGTAGGTCTATTACCAACTGTTTTCATCATAGACTTACTCATAACAACTGATGGGTTTCCGTGATAAATAAGGTTGTCCATAGCTTGAGAAAGTGATATTGATGAACCAACTGCTAATGATTCAACAACCTCTGGCTCACCTTTACCCCATATGGTATGAGCTGTTTTATAATTTTGGAATGTCACAAGTGGAATAAAATCATAAGGTGCTACCTCTTTTTGGAGCAACACATTACCACACCAAGTTGCAATATATAACTGATTATTTTCGTAGTACCAAGCCTCTTTTAATAATGCTTGACCTAATCCATACTGATCACCAGTTTCCTCTCCATATGCTGGAGATTGTTCATCCACATTTAATTGGACATTCCTAGTTTTATCTGTTGCATATTCATCTTTAAATTTAACAAAAGACCTAAATTCATTCAATTTGCCTTCTGCTGTTACATACTTACCATTCTCGAAATCTTCACGAATATCGCTAATATATGTGGGGGTTGCAAAGATAACACACTTAGCATTTTTAATAGATGTAGCAAGAGGGTCGAAAAATACTGTATAAGGGTCTGGTACAACATATTCTAAAACTCCATCAATGATTGTAGGTTTTACAAATCCATTTCCATAAATAAGACCATCTCGTTTCATTCCAGCCACAGACTTATGCATTTTTCTTTTTTCCATCTCTGCTTCAACAATCTCTTGAGACTTTCTAGCTGAATCAATCTGGTCTTCTCTTTTAGGCATTATATCAACCTTAGGGTTTCTATCAGTTAATATAGAATAAATAGTTTCAATAACAGAATGAATGAGATTTGGTTCTATACGAGATTTATACTTAGGTAGATTAAATGGCTTTAAAAATTGACCATTGTATAATTCCTCGTTCCTTCTCCATCTAGGTGTTCTATTTTTCTTTGATTGTTTAGCAGATTCAAATTTCTTCTGCAACCATTTTAAACACTTAGTTTCTTCTGAAGAAGGATTATAACCAGCAATTGATGAGGCATCTGTGTCTGGATAATTGTTCCTAGCCACTAGACTCCACCTCCTCCGGGGTCTGGATTTTGACCAATATCACCACTTTGATTATGAGATACAGTCGTACCTTTCCTCCATTTAAGTCTTTTCTTTTTTCTTTTTTTTCTAAGCATTTCTATTTCTGCATTAGTTGGATATTTATTGACTATCATTAATCCTCCACTTTGACATTTTCATAACTACCAAACTCAGTCTTAGGCTCTTGTTTTTTACCAGCCATAGACATAAGTTTTTGAGCAATGTTCATTAAAACACCTCTGCGAGTTTTTTTTATCTCATCTTTATTTCTAAAAGACTGATGAGTTGCTTCACTTGTCCAGTCATCTGACATATTCTTCTCCTTATACTAAATGGCTAAATCGTTTTTTCTTTTTAAGAGGGTTAGCCTCTCCAGTGTCTACTGGCTTTTTATTTGATGCCTCAACTTTAATCTTTTGCAAATACTTTTTTACAAATTCATTGGCTATTTGTGTTGGCTTTAAAGAAATAATTTCATCCTCTGGTATTTGACCCCAAGCATCAATAATATCCCCCGTTATTTCTCCTCGTATTCTTACTTTTTGGTCGTAAGGAAGAGTCTTAAATGTTGAATCACGATTTATCTCAGCAATGTAATTTGAGGTCCACTGTTTCATATTTGGAAAATTCTCTCTTATATAGTGGTCAGTTGTCCCACTATCTGTAAATTCATCTTTCATATAAGGTTTTAAACCAGAGTACTTTAGTGCGAATACTTTTCCATCAGACAACCCTTTAGTTGATTTTTCTAATTCCAGTTTTCTTTGTTCATAGCCATTGCTCATTTAATCATATTACCTAAAGTTTGATTTTTCTTTTTATATCTGTCCATATCTCTGGATTTAAGGTTTATAATTCTTTGAACCTCTTTTAACCTTGCTTTATCATTAGCATTAAGTTTACCTTTAGATTTTATTTCTCCTCTTTCTTTAGCAAGATCATCTATCCTCATTTGCAAAGAGCCTAAAGCACTAGGGTCGTATTTTGCCCTTCTTTCTTTTCTCTTTTTTCTTTTTTCTTTTATTTTTTTAAAAGGTGTAAAAGCCATTTTACCATTCTCCTTAGTTATTTTTTAAATTCCCAAGTGAATGACTCTCTTATCGGTTCACTTGTTAGTTTTTGGTACTTTAACTGGTCTCCAGTTAATTTCTTTCTTGGCTTATTCGGTGCTTGAGTGTGAGTCAAAGCATACCTTAAAGCATCACATATATGGTCTTCCAGAGTGGTATCTATATCCTCTGGTTTTTTACTATCACATATCATATCTGGTATAGTCCTTGTTAAGTTAGGACAACTACCTTCTATTATATAAAAGTTCGGTATAACCTTATCACTAAAATGCATCAGTTGTGCTATGTTCCTCCATCCATTAACTCTTTCATTATTGGCTGGTTGAAGGTTCGGCACTAAAGGTCTTGCTACATCTCCTATTAAAGCATTCGCTATACTCCTATCACTATACATCTGTGTTGCTGGATTATTCCAACTCATAGGATTGCGAGTCCACATTGAAGGGTCACCTAATGACATTGTTATTGCCTCTGGTGTCATCTTATTGATTATCTCTGCCCATTCCATAGGATGCTTCTCTTTACCATATAACTCCTTATAACAAAAAACCCTATTCTGAGGTGTGACCTCTAACCATATTGCACCAAATGGTGCTGAATATCCCCAGTCAATACCTATATACCTATTGTTGTAATCCTTCCCATATCCTAGCTTCTCTGCCTTCTCAGTACTAATACAATGTACTCTAGGGTCAAACTCCTTAAAGTACTGACCAGCGAATACATCCCAATCTCCATATCTCCAAGCACTTCTCAATGGTTCTGGTAGAGCATCTAAGAACCTTACATATTCTGGGTCTGAGTCCTTCAGTGTAGGATTATCATCAATAGTAGCTGGTATGTATATCCTCTTCCTATTACTGATGGTATCCTTGAATGCAACATTAGGTTTCTTCCTACCTATGTTCCACCTCTTCTTAATCCACTGATGTCCAGAACCTCCCGGATTTGCTGTGGTGAACACTTGAGGCTTAACACTTGTTGTTGACCTTACTGATGATACCAGCTTAAGGTATGACTCCTCATTCGGT
>TARA_R110002020_G_scaffold17804_4_pt1 | contig 26758 bp, 21 predicted proteins | sample TARA_R110002020 | Tara Oceans TARA_R110002020 (sample SAMEA4396489) | marine metagenome | biome: Westerlies Biome; feature: [MES] marine water layer (ENVO:01000295) within the mesopelagic zone...; material: water (ENVO:00002006), including particulate matter (ENVO:01000060) such...
GAACACAAAAAAGAATTTTTCAACACCCAAAATTTACGACGCCAATGGTGATTTATCTAAGCGTTGGTACGTATATTTCTCTTACAGAAATCCAAAAACAGGTAAATTAAAACGTATCACTCCTTTTTATGGTGATGCAAATAAGTATAAAACCAAAGAAGATCGTATGCAGGTTTTAACTCAATACCGAAAAACATTACTTAAATTTTTACAACAAGGCTATTCTCCATTTAAAGATAATAGCCAGCTACATTCTAGTTTAAATAATAAAACAGAAAAACCTGTTATAACTTTAAATCCAGTTAAGACCAAAATAAAAGTAGTTGAAGAAATCATTGAGACCACTCCAATAATAGAGGAAAAAGTTGAAGAACCTAAAATGGACATTCAAAAAGCTTTTGATTTTGCGCTTAATTACAAAAAACAAATAGTTAGTGTGACTACCTATAGAAGTTACAAAAACCGAATGGATGTTTTTTTAAAATGGCTAAACAACACACATCCAACCATAAAAACTATTGATCAATTAACTAAAAAAATCACTTTTGAGTTTTTAAATAGCGTTTTAGAGAATACAAGTGCAAGAAATAGAAATAACTACAGAACTGAATTAAGTAGTGTTATTCAAGTATTAGAGGATAACGAATTAATTAAGGCAAACTTTGTCAAAAAAATTCCGACGTTAAAAACTACGCCAAACAGAAACAAGACCTACACTCAGGAAACGCAAGAAGCCATTTTTAAACACTTAGAAGAAAATGACAAAGTACTTTTACTTTTTATAAAATTTATATCCTATAATTTATTACGTCCAATAGAAGTGTGTCGACTTAAAATAAAAGATATAAATATTGCTAATAGAACCATACAATTTAAAGCTAAAAACAGTCCTCTAAAAACTAAAATTATTCCTGAATTACTATGGAATGACTTACCAGACCTTACGCAATTTAATCCTGATGACTTATTATTTGCAGGAGATAAAATTGGAGGTACTTGGGATGCAAGACTTAATAATAGACGAGATTTTTATTCTAAAAGATTCAAAAAAAATGTAAAACAACAATTTGATTTAGGAATAGACTACGGGCTTTATAGTTTTAGGCATACTTATATCACTAAATTATATAGAGCTTTAGTAAAGGAGTCTTCTCCTTTTGAAGCTAAAAGTAAATTGATGTTAATTACGGGACATCTAAGTATGTCTGCTTTGGAAAAATATTTACGAGATATTGATGCAGAACTACCTTCTGATTATTCTGAAATGCTTAAAAACACATGAGTAAATTAGATTTACATAAATTATACACTGAGTTGTCATTTAAAACATGGAATAACCTAGTGTTTTTTGTGCCTAATATTTTCTTTGAATTAGAAACTTTAGACGAAAGCACTAAAGAAATGTTGAAAAATACCTTTGATCAAAAACTGCTAATCGTGGGTGAACCCATGAATATTTATGAATATGACTTTGATACTGATGGCACAAAGTACATCAACCAAATGACTAATTTAGGTAAAATCATTTTTGATCTATTACAATTAAAAAGCCAGTTAAATGAGTTTGAATTCTCCTACCTATTAGATCAATATTATGTGCAAGCAGAATGTTGTCTTTCTGTAACTAATTGGATTAAAAACAACGCCAATCAAATTGAGAATTTAGACAATAAAGTCAGAGGTATTTTTAATATTCAGTTCAACACATACAGGAAACATTTTGAAGATTTTATTAAACAATTTTATCCTAATCCAGAATTAATGCCTGAGGATCGATTAAATGTCTTACAGCTAATTAAAACTAACTTTAAAAACATTAAATCAAATATAAACTTACCAACCCAAGAAATCTCAGGACTTAATAATAAAGAGCATCCAATTAATGATAAAGCCTTTTTTGATAATTTATTAGAACAAACCACAAAATACAAGGCTAGAAAAACTGAATTGTCTAAGCAAAAAGTGTTAGTTACAGAGCAACAGGCGGAAAAAGCTATTTTGAGTCAAATTTTTAATATTCAGGAATAAGTTATAATTTAGCGTAAAACAAACGTTTGTTTTACGCTAAATTATATATAAATGAAACTATACACCTGTAAATATTGCTATAATGAGTTTGAACCCACTCGCAGACGTGTGCAAAAATATTGTAGTAATACTTGTCGATCTAAAGCTTACCATTATAGAAAAGCTGTAACTAATACATTACCTACTTCTCAACTAAAAAATGAAAATATAAGCACTACCTCTACTCCATCACAAACAAAAACTGAAACTATTAGTGCTGCAGGAATTGGAAATGCTGCTGCTGGAAATATAATTGCAGATGGTCTAAAAGCCTTACTTACATCTTCTGAAAATAAACCTGCAACCAAAAAAGATATTGCTGATTTAAAAGCGCTATTAACTAATCGTTATCTACCTATTAATAATTTAGTAAAAAATAATTACGGACAATCTCCATTTTATGATATTGAAACAAAAAATGTGGTGTATTTACATACTAATTAAAACTATATATTTCTAGAATCTTTGATAATAGTTAACTTTTTGCTCCAAATAACACTCATACTATAAAACCCAAATCTGTCTGTTATTTTGCCATAACACGCATAAACACCTAATCCATTAATCGGAAACTGATTGACAACATCTGTAAAGTGCACTGCATCAAAATAAGCTCCTTTTTGATCTACAAATGTACTTAGTCTCATTAATTTACCTTGTGATGTTTTATTATAACGTGTAGTCACTAAGTTACCGTAAATAAGCATGTTTTTACCAATAAACTGGTTCATTTGAGAAGCTAAATAACCATCTTCCATAGGTTGATTTACTAAATCAAAATAATTACATAATGGAAAACCAAGTAATTCCATTTCGTCGTAAGCATTTTCAATCCAATTATTATTTAATTTAGGTAAGGTAAATTGTTTATGTTCTGTTTTAAATAATTTAGACTGAATGGTTTCTTTTCCTTTAGCATTCAATTTAAAAATGGCTTCCCACAGCAATTCTACTTTAGGTTTATTAGTAAATCTAAAAGCATCAATTCTGATAAAAATTGTAAGCTGTTCTATACTAATCAAAACCCTATCAATAAAATCATCTAGCGATTTAAAATGACCATGTAACTGTCTTTCTGTTAAAACCCTTTTTATAGTGTATGCTTCTAAATTTTTTAGATACCCAAATCCTAAATAAATTGAGGTACCAATTAATCTATTTGGATGATCGCTTTTATTAATACATGGTAAGCAAATAGTAGCACCTTGTTGCCTAGCTTCATGAAAATAATGTTCTGCACTATAAAAACCACCTCCATTATTAAGCACAGCAGTCATAAACTCTAAAGGGAAATAGCATTTTAAATATAAACTTTGGTAACTCTCTACTGCATAAGATGCAGAATGTCCTTTAGCAAAAGCATAACCAGCAAAACTTTTAATTTGATTCCATACTTCAAAAATTAAGTTGTCAGCATAACCTTTGTTTCGGCAATTAGCAATAAATTTTTCTTCGACTGCTTCAAATTCTTTTCTTGACCTAAACTTACCACTCATACCACGTCTAAGTACATCTGCTTCACCTAAAGTTAAATCTGCAAACTGATTTGCTACTTTCAACACATCTTCTTGATACACCATTACACCATAGGTCTCTGGCATGATGTTATAAAGTATTGGATGTGCTTCTTTACGTTTTTCTGGATGACGATGTCTTTTAATAAATTCTTCCTTCATACCAGAACCAGAAACACCAGGTCTAATAATCGAGCTAGCTGCTACTAATCCCAAATAGTCTTGCGTTTGTAGTTGTTGCATTAAGCCTCTCATAGCAGGAGACTCAACATAATAGGCACCAATTGCACCACCAGATTTTAATAAATTATTAATTTTAGGATCTTTTTTAAAAGCTTGGACATTTGTAATATCTATTGGTGGTAATTCTGGTCTATTTTCTGCAATAATTTCTAGTGCTTCTTTAATTTTTGCTAAACCACGTTGCCCTAAAATATCAAATTTAAACACACCAACATCTTCTGCAATAATCATATCAAATTGTACTGTAGAAAATCCTTTTGGAGGTAAATCTGTAGCCGAATAACAGTGTACAGGCTTATCTAATATTAATATTCCTGCGGAATGCACGCTTAAATGATTTGGAAACCCTTCTATTAATTTACCGTATTTTAAAACTAGCTTTGAAATTTCATCTAAACTAGACACATCATAATTATTCTTGCTAAGCTTATCTATTTCTTCTTTTGGTAAACCGAAAACCTTACCTAACTCTCTAACTACAGCTCTATATTTAAACGTATTGTAAGTTGCTAATAAGGCTGTATGCTTAAATCTTCTGAAAATATAATCTGTCACATCATCACGATCCTTCCAAGAAAAATCAATATCAAAATCTGGTGGAGACGCTCTGAATGGATTTATAAAGCGTTCAAAATATAAATCTAACTCGATGGGATCTACATCTGTAATCCCTATAATATAAGCCACAATACTATTGGCTCCACTACCTCTACCAACATGAAAATAACCTTTACTTTTAGCATAAGACACGATATCATGATTGATAAGAAAAAAGGATACAAATTGCATGGATTTGATGGTATCCAATTCGGTTTTTAAACGTGCATACACTTTAGGTGTAGGATTAGCATAGCGCTTAGGCAAACCTTGATCACATAATTTTTCTAGCAATATACAATCATTTTCAAACGAGTCTGTATATAATTTTTGATTTTGAGATTCTCTTTCATCACCAAAGCCAAAATGAATATTACACTGGTTTAACAACCATTTTGTGTTTTCTAAAATAAAAGGAAATTCAGCTAAAGCTGTATTTAATTGGTCTAAAGGCAACATTTTATCCGATGGGTTACACTCTTCTGTTTTCTCTAGCTTACTTAATAATGTATTGTTATCTATTGCTCTTAATAACCTATGTGCATTAAAATCTTTTTTATCCCTAACGGTTACTGGCTGCAATAAAACAATTTTACTTTTTTGTTGTTTTATTTTTGAAAACCTAAGCTTGCGCAAATCGTCAATTGACACGCCTACAAACTCGTTTTCTAAAAAAGTAGTTTTATTTAGCTGCAATATTTTTTCAAAAGGATAGATTATAAAAGCATCATCAAATGCTGGCGCAACATCAGGCAGTTTTAATTTTTGCTCTGAATGTTGCGACAAAAATTGATTTAACTGCTTAAAACCTGCGTTGTTTTTCGCCAAACCAACATAGTTTTGCTGCGCACCAACCCTAAAATCTATACCAATTACTGCCTTAATTTTGCGCTTTTTTGCGTGACGCACAAAATTTAAGCAAGCAGATGTGTTATTAATATCTGTTAATGCAATTGCATCTAGCCCATTTGCCTGAGCTAAATCCAGAAGGTCGGTTTCAGAGAATGTTCCAAAACGCAAAGAATAACATGAGTGACAATTTAAATACATTATTGGTTACGATGTGCTAATAAAATTGGTGGTTCGCCATTAAAAGGATTATCAAATCTACCAATGGTTTTTGCTCCCATTGCAGACGCTCTCATGATGCTTAAGTCACCATATTTGTTTCTAATGGTATCCATAGCGTTGTAAAGACTTAGCATTTCTTCAGTATCATCAAAAAGGTTAATTTGATAATTTCCTGATACGATATCACTAATTTTTACACCAACTAATCTAATTAATAATCTACGCTGATATAGTTTTTCAAACAGTTCTAATACTTTAGGAATTATTACATGGTCTGCACTAGAATATGGTATTTTAACTTGTTTTGAATAGGTATTAAAATCTGAATATCTAATTTTAACACTAAGCGTTCCTGCTAGTTTATTTCCCTTTCTTAGTTGAAAGGCTAAGTTTTCTGCCATAGCAAAAATGGTGGTTCTAAGTTTAACCATATCAATGGTATCTTTTCCAAAAGTACGCTCAGTCGACAAGGATTTACGCTCATAAAAAGGTACTAAAGGTGGATTATCTATACCATGTGCACGCCTCCAAATTGTGCGTCCATTTTTGCCCAATGCACTTATCATCATCTCTAATGGCATTTGTTGGATGACGCTAATTTTATCTACACCCAATCCTCTTAAAGTCTGATAGGTTTTTTCTCCTACAGATGGTATTTTACGAATAGATAATGGTGCTAAAAAATCTTTTTCGAAACCTGAATCTATCTGTAATTGGTTATTTGGCTTGGCTTCGCCAGTTGCTACTTTAGATACTATTTTATTAGCTGATAATCCAAAAGAAATTGGTAAGCCTGTATTTTTAATAATATTTTGACGCAACTCAGACGCATATTTATAACAGCCATAAAACTTATCCATTCCTGATAAATCTGCGTAAAACTCGTCTACACTTGCTTTTTCAAAAACAGGCACTTTCTCTTTTATAATCTCTGTAACTTGATGCGAAAATTTTGTGTAAATGGAAGCATCTCCTCTAATGACTATAGCTTCTGGACATAAACGTCTTGCTACTTTCATGGACATACCAGAATGTATACCAAACACTCTAGTCTCGTAACTACAAGCTGCTACCACACCTCTATCTCCTGTACCACCAACCAACAAAGGTCTGTTTTGTAAACGACTATCTATTAATCGCTCGCATGAGACAAAAAATGTATCTAAATCTAGATGTAAAATATTATTTTGCATGCTACAAAATTAACTACATAGTTTAGTTTTTATTGCTTACATTTGTAGTATTATGAATTATATATCTAAAAACATAAAACACTTAAGAAAACTCAAAAAGCTATCTCAAGAGAGACTTGCCGAAGAGCTAAAAGTTACTAGATCACGAATAGGATCTTACGAAGAAAACCGTTCTGCACCTACAATCGAATTTTTAATTACGTTTTCGGATTATTTTAAAATACCTATAGATATTTTACTGCGTAACGATTTGACTAAGGCTAAAGACTTCTCGTTTATAGAATTAAACAATCAGCGTGTCTTGTTTCCAATTACAGTGGATGATAATAATGAAAATTTAATTGAAGTTGTGCCTACCAAAGCTTCGGCTGGATATTTAGCAGGATATGACGATCCTGAATATATTGAGCAACTTCAAAAAATAAAATTGCCTTTTCTTCCTACAGGAAAACATCGTGCATTTCCTATAAAAGGAGACTCGATGTTACCAATGAAAGATGGCTCGTTTGTTATTGGTCGTTTTGTAGAAAATAGAAGCGAAATTAAAAGTGGTCGCACCTACGTACTGGTGACTTTAAATGATGGTATGGTTTATAAACGCGTGAATAATACAATTGATTTAAACAACTCATTAATACTAATGTCAGACAATAAAACCTATAATGATTATAGTGTACCAATTGACGAAGTCCTAGAAATTTGGGAATTTACTTGCAGTATTAATACTCAAGAATACACGCAAGAAGAGTTAAAAATTAGCAGTATTATGAGTATGTTTAATGAGTTGGGTGTGGAGTTGAAGGCTCTTAATAAAATTAATTAAGTGCCATTCAAACCCTCCAAAACTGATATTTAAATCATCCACTAGCATCACTTACTGTAAGCAATGGTTTCTTGTTTCCCAATTTTGCCTCTATCACTATGATAAGTCTATTTTATTCTTTTGTTTTCAACCCATAAGCGTTTTTCCATCCAACAATGCGGATTACTCCATACAGGTGTTGACAATATATAACAATCATACTTAGCACTCAAAGTTTTAAATGTATGTGACCAAAGTGTTATTATCTATTTTAATAAACAACTCTTTGTTTACTTTAATGCTTACCTTTTTCAATACTTTTCTACTCACAATAAGTAACGTATTACTTCTATTTGTGTCTACATTTTTTAAAATAGACCTCAATACTTTATCATTAATAGTTCTATCCCATTGACGGTAAGTAAAATGTTCTGATTTACAAAAGCCTGCTACATAATGTCTCATAATTTAACCTCCTCCTTTCTTAAATCTTGATTCTTATCATTATTCCAATCATAAACTCCTCCTCTACTTAAAAATTTATCTAGATCGTAATTCATAGTTTTTAAAGCAGCTTGTACTCCAACTTCTAAAATTGGTTTACTATAATTATGAGTCCCTTCTGCATTATCAAAAAAGCGTCCTGCAGGATCAACCATAACATAACTTCCTTTAATTTCATCGTTGGATTCTGGTACAATCGTTGTTACATCTTCATGTGTAGTTAAAAAATAATTATACTCTGCATTTGTTATTTTAAAAGCATCAATTTTAGCATCATTTTGCCCAACTATTGGTAAAACTTGTAACACTTTCCAACGTTGCGGATTTGCGTATTCTATAAATTCAGTTAAGTTATCTTTATAGTTTACTTTATTAACTACAGTATTAATTTTTAAGCCATAGCCATATTTTTTAATTTTATCTACTAAATCACAATAAAATGCTTTGCTTAATTGCCTTTTTCCTGAAATTGCTCTACCTATTTTAACATTGTTTTCATCCTCTAAACTATCTACACTTACCGCAATCCAATCTAAGTAGCCTGTATTGACTTTTAAAAATGCATCTGTTAATTTGCTTCCATTAGTTACAATCATAGTGGTCATACCTAATTGCTTTGCTTTTTTAATTAAGTTTGGTAACCACTTACATAATAAAGGTTCTCCTCCTGCAAATGTTATTTTTTCAAATCCTGCTGCTGCTATATTCTCAACTACTTTTATAGCGTCTGCTTCTGGCAAATGTCCTTTTGGTAAAATAGTCTGTTTAACATCTTGAAAAGTTGCAAAGCAAAACTTACAACGCATGTTGCATGGTTCCCATAAGTGGAAGTTAATACTTGGAATAAATTTATTTATTTTCATATTGATTTATTTTAAAATTTATCCCTTTGGATGATTAAATCGATATAATAAATTCTTTATTCTATAACCTAAATGATCTTATTAAATTTATGTTTATAATAATTTTAGAATATATATGTTCCAATATTGGATATTTAGACTTAAACTCCTCTGCAATCACTGTAGCCTCTAAGTAATTGCCACTTTCAGCCAATACACTAATATAATTTATCAGAATAAAAGGATTATCAGGTGACAGCACCAAAGCTTTATTAAAGTATATCAAAGCATTCTCATATTGACCAATATCTGCATAAACATTGGCAATAGCACCATGCACTTGATAATCTTCTTTTTCTAAATTGAGGCACTTATTTAAAACCTTAATAGACTCTTTATGTTTTCCTTTTTTGTTTAACTCTATCCCTTTTTTATAATAATAATTATACTTTTTTGCTTCGTTTTCATCGTAATAGCTCCAAGGATGTAATAATTCATCCAAATTATCTGGTGGAAACATCTTTTCAATTTCAACTACATCTTTAGCCATAATTTGAAAATACCCATCCGATGCATAAAAGGAAATTAAATTTGATAATGTTTTAAAAATTAATCTTTCATCATTATTTAAAATACTAATGACATCTAAATAATTAACCTTTAAACAACCATTTATTACAGTATAGACCTTTTCAAAAGAATTTGAGACAATCCATTTTTCAACTTTTCTATTCCCAATTTTAAAAATTGAATTGTTCTTTTTAAAATATGCTTCACTTTTATTTAATTGGTTTGCAGCTTTACTATCTGTATTATTAAACTCATTAAATTGTTCCTCATAGTTTAAACGAAGATTGGTTCTTTTAAGTTGAATTAATAATACATTTTCATCATCGAAAACAATAAGATCCGAGTCTCCATCGATTATATCAACTTCTTGTTTAGTTGGTCTAAATGTATTGAAACCTTTAACTTTAAAAAAATCTTCAAGTTTACCCTCTATCTGTTCTGCAGTTTTCTCTTGATTATTTTGAAGAAGTGCTTTTATGTAAGTAAAATGATTGGAGAAATTAATAAAAAATAACACTGGACAAAATAAGTTGTCATCAAATACTACAAAAGGTCTATCGATAACTGAATATCTCACCTTAAACCTATTGAATAGGTTTTTATCACATATTTCATATGCAAATTGATCGAATATCTGATTAGCTGTTTCTCTCTTAAAGTTTTTATCTGCTTTTACATTTAAATCAAAATATTCTTCTTTGGTTTCATAAAGAAATGGCAACTGCAATGTTTCTCTATTTAAGGATATTAAATAGGCATTAGCTTTAAGCCAAGAGTCAGCAAACTCAGTTCCACTATTCTTTATGTTTTTTAATTTTTTATAATAACGCACATACCTATTAAAAGAATATGTGAAAATGGGTCTAATTATAGTTTCAACTTCAACTTTCGTTTTATCTTTAAAAATAAAATGAGTTAACCCTAAATCGCTTAAAGATTGATATAAACCATTAAGGTTATTTGCCAAAATAGTATTATCTAAATAGTCCTCCTTCTTTTCACTTTTTATAACAGCTCCATTTGCTATATAACTATCAACTAAATTTTTACCTTTACCATTATAACCCAATTCACATGCTTGATAGCGTATTCCATCAATATGCCATTGATAATAAGACTCAGGTATTTCTTGAAAACATAATGATTCATATATGTATTTAGGATGAAAACCTGGATTATAACAATATTGTTGAAAAAACTTAGTATCTAAATACTGTCTATGTTTAATTAAATTTAAACATTTAAATACAACATCTTTTAACTCCTTTTTAGGACTCTCAAAAATTGTTTTACCAAACTCTATTATAAAATTTCCTGAATTTTGTTTAATTCTTTTAATTTTAGTGCATCGCAAAAGCATATCCATAAAAAAACTATAGACCTCTGCTAAAACACTTTGATTAGAAAGGTCAAAATCAGCTTCAAAATTATTTACTTCAAAATACTCTACAGTATAGCATAAAATTTCATTAAATAAATGATTTTCTAATATACCTAGAGAAGCTTGGATTTGCTTCCACAATTTTAATTCCAAGGATTGAAACTGTTCCCAAACATCTTGATGTATTCTTAAATTTTCGGGAAGCTCAATCTCTTCAATTAAAAAATCAATTCTTTCTTCTCTAAAAAAAACTTTATTCTTTCTTACTGCATCAACAAAAACTTCAGGATGGTTTGAAACTAATTGTTTTTCAAAAACTTTATTGAATACCTTAGATTTGGAATAGTAATTAAAGAGAAATGGAATTGCTTGTGGCGAATCCATTAATTTATAGCAATATTTGGTATTATTTAAGACCCATTCATTCCAAAAAAACTTAGCTGAATCTCCTCTAGAAACCCAACCTTTTTTTGCGGAAAATGAAATAAAGTCCAATACATCCAATTGTTCTAAAATTGAAAACCCTGTATTGTACTCCTTTTTAGTAAATGCTATATTAGCATTTACCTTAACTTGTTTAATTTGTAGATCTGTCATTGTCAAAAATTTATAGATTATCGCCTGACGATGATTTTTGACTTAGACAATACAAACATATGAAAAAATTTAATAAATAAAATTATTTTAAATTAATAATACTCTTTAATATATCCATAAGCACGCTCAAATAGCATTTGATCCTTGTGTAATTTATATTTTAATAATGCCTTACGTAATGATTTTTGAACTTCACGTTCGCCAGAACTTGTCTTTTGCCAACCAGGAAAACGAACTACTCGAACGATAGCATCAATATCAGTAACTATACGTTCTACAACAGCAGGTGTTTCATCATTTTTTAATTCTATAAATAATTCTGTAAGTGCAGCTTTTGGTGTTTTTTCAATAATTAATTCTTCTAACTCTTTTTCTGCAACAATGGTTTCTTTTGCTAGTTTACACAACTCCTTTACAAATTCTATAGAAGTAATTAATCCTAACTCTGCTTTATCTCTTAATGCTTCTAAACGTTCGCTTAGCGATTTAAATTTAGGATCACCTGCATGTTTTTTGAAACGCTTTATTAATAGTTTTTCAAGTTTCTTGGCATTTTTAGGATCTGGATTATTAAAAATATTCTCAATAACATCGGCATCTAAAACAAACTCTTCTAGATGATGCACTTCACCAACATGGGTATTTTCGTGCATTAATTTTGTTGTTTCTGCTCCCAAGGAAAACCATAATAATTTACCAATATTATCTGCTGCTGGTCTTACCGACTCAAATACTTGAGATAACCATTTATAATCTGCTTGATGTTCATTTAACATAGGGTCAGGTGAAAGAGACTCCCATATTTTGGCTAAGAATTTATAGTCTTTAGCAAAAGCATCCTTCTTATCATTATCATTTATGGCATTTTGTGCAGATTCTAACCCTTCAAATCCTTCAATTGTGCGATCTACACCTTCAAAATGGGCTAAGGTTTCTTTCATTGCCTTTGGCAATTTATCTCTAAGTTCTGTTAAATTAGAAATAACCGTTTTAATACTTTCTTCATCAAACTGTAATGCTTTAGCGGCATCATCAAACACACCAAAATAATCTACAATACGTCCAAAAGACTTATTAGGAAACAGTCTGTTTGTTCTACAAATAGCTTGCAATAACGTATGATCCTTAATAGACTTATCTAAATACATAGTCTGTAAAATTGGTGCATCAAAACCTGTCAATAACTTTGCAGTAACTATTATAAATTTTAAATCGGATTGTGCATCATTAAATTCTTCTACTATTTTTTCTTGTTGTCCTTTGTCTACTCCCCATTTTTGTTTGAATTCCAAATCGTCATTAGCAGATGTTGAAATAACGACTTTACTAGCTTCTTCTGGAAAATACTTATCCAATGCTTCTTTATATTGCACACAAGCATAACGGTCTGGTGTAACAACCATCGCTTTAAAACCATGAGGTGCTACTTTATCTTTAAAATGCATAGCAATATCTGAGACAATTTTTTCAACTCGTTCTGGTGATTTTAAAAATGCAGACATTTTTGCCGACTTCTTATTCAAGGCATCTGCTTCTTCATCGGTTAATGCGCTATTCTCTTTAAACTCTTCAAATGCCTTATCGATAGTTTCTTTGTCTACATGCACATCTACCAATCGAGGTTCAAAATGTAATGGTAACGTTGCATTATCTCTAATAGAATCATGAAAGGTATAACGCGACATATAACCACCATTATCTTCTTCTGCTCCAAAAGCCCAAAAGGTATTTTTATCTGCTTTATTAACGGGTGTTCCGGTTAAACCAAATAAGAAAGCATTTGGTAAAGCCGCACGCATTTGTCTTCCTAAATCACCTTCTTGAGTTCTGTGGGCTTCATCTACTAATACAATTACGTTATCACGCGTATTCATATTAGGCTTAGCATCTCGAAACTTGAAAATCGTTGAGATGATGATCTTTCTCGTATCTCTTTCTAATAGCGTTTGTAATTCCGTTATACTATCTGTGGTTTGAACATTAGAGATATCGGCAGCATTAAAAGTACCAGTAATTTGAGTATCTAAATCAGTTCTATCCACCAACACAATAACCGTGGGACTTTTCAAATCCTTTTCTCTTCTTAGTTTTTGAGCAGCGAAAACCATTAACAAGGATTTACCTGAACCTTGAAAATGCCAGATTAATCCTTTTTTGATTTTACCTTCTTTTACACGCTCAACGATTCTATTAGCTCCTTCATATTGTTGAAAACGTGGAATTACCTTAATACGCTGCTTCTTTTTATTTGTTGTAAATAAAGAAAAGTTTTGAAGAATATCCAATAAGCGCTTCGGATGTAGCAAATCTGATAACTCCTTACCTACTTCTCCTAAACCTAATCTTTTTGCTATGGCATCCTCGTCATTTTCTAATCGCCATGGTGCCCAAAACTCTAACGGTGTACGCACACCACCATAATACAATTCTTTGCCTTCTGTAGCAAATGATAAAACATTAGGTACAAATAATTGAGAAATAGCATTTTCATAAATATCATGAACTTCATGCGCACCATCCAACCAGCTTATTGATGGACGAATGGGTGTTTTTGCTTCACCAATTACAATTGGCAAGCCATTAATAAACAGTACTACATCAGGTATTTTAGTTTCTCTATAGTGAACACGAAATTGGGTTGTTGCAATAAAACTATTATTCTTTAAATTTTCGAAGTCTATTAACCTTACAGGAACATGTCTATTATTCTCTCCAAAGGGCATAGTTTTATCACCCTGCATCCACTTAAAAAACTCTTCATTAGCACGAACCAAACCAACCTGATGTACAGAAATTAAAATTGCTCTTAACTTGTAAATTACTTCATCTGCTAGATCTGGATTTTGCTTAACTTCTGGATTTAAGCGAATTAAAGCTTCTTTTAAATCAGACTCAAGCAACACTTCATTAACACTACGTGCTAACTCTTGTTGAGATTTATATTTCCAATAACTATTATATTTTACTGTATCTTCAGCAACTCCAATAGCATTAAGGTTAACACCTGTAAGTTGTTTAATAATATAATTTTCTACACTATTTAATTCGTTGAAACTCATAACTATATTTTAACCCTACTTTATATTTACCATTCGTTTTCTTCATCTATTTCTTCAACTTTACTTGAAAGTTGATAATATTCTTTAAATATATCTAAACTTGGTTTTAGACTATCCCATTCTTTAATATCCTGTAATTCCTCATCAATAATATCAAAGACCTTGTAATTTGCTATGACAATACATTTCTCAATTGCTCTTGTTATCGCAACATTTAAGCGATTCGAACTGTAAAAAAAGTCTAACCTTCTTTTAGATTCTAAAGGATGGGAATTAGCCATACTATATAAGATATATTTTCTTTCTTGACCCTGCATTCTGTCAACCGTATCAATAAATAGCAATTCAGTATCTTCAGTGTCAATACCTCCAATTACTCTATTAAGTGCTTTCTTAATTTCTCTTACTTGTGCTCTATATGGCGTCATAATTCCGATATCTTTATAATCAACTCCATTATCAACCATATCATTTACTATTTCTGCAACAATGTTAGCCTCGTGAGGTGATCTACCTTGAGCATCAAATTCTTTATGTAGATATAAGATTTTAGGATCTTTATGATTTAGAACCTCGTTAAAATTCACACTTTCAATTCGCTTATCTGAAACACTTAAAGATCTATCTGAGGTTAATTGATTATTATAAAACAACGCATTAGGTATCCTTATTAAACTATTGTTTAATCGATATGAAATATTTAAAAGTGTTTTATGATTGGGATATAATCTTACCAACCTACGAAATATAGATTCTGAAAACATAGAAAGTCCAGTACCATTTGGCATTATAGGATCAAGTTGTTTATGATCTCCAACAAAAATGAACTTTTTAGATTTAGACATTACAGAAACAGCTAATGGAATACTCATTTGAGCTGCTTCATCAATTAAGGCTACATCAAACTCCCAATTATTTAATCTTTTTGATGCTGGATAACACATACAATAAGGCGTACCTCCAATAATTATTCCCTCTTGACTTAATTCTTTATTAATTAAATACTTCTCTAAAGGTAACCTTGTCTTTCTTGTAACATAATGATTATTCAATATTTCAAAAGCCTGATATTTCTCACCAATCTTGACAACTTTTGAAGCATCTTTTACTATGCTAGAAACTGCATTTATGCAATTATTTATAGCTGTGTGAGTAGGAGCTGTAATAAATACTTTTTTTCCAGCATTTAAGTACAATTTAGCTATATGAGATATCGTCAAAGTTTTTCCTGTACCAGGCGGTCCTTGTATAATGTGAAAATGAGGCGCTAAAGCAGCATGAGCTACAGCTATGTTTTGTGATTCGTTTAATTGATTATAACGTTTATTTGAAGTAATAGGATTATTCAGTTCTCCACTTAAGAGTTTTTCAATTTTATCAAGCTGTCGATTATCATTCTCTAAATTACCGACTGTTGCAGATAATAATTTTGGAGTAAGTGCTGTTTTAACTTCATTAATTTCCCAATGGTTGGGATTATAATTTTCTGAGTTTATATAGCAAGTATTAACATCAAAATCATTTGGTCCTAAAATAAAGCTATCAATAGAATCTTCAATAATTTCCAATTTGAATCTGTGTCTTCCATTACTTAGAATTACCTGTGAACCTTCTCTAAATTTAGAAATATTATTATCACAAAATATTTTAGCAGTACGAATAAATTTATCAGGATAACTTAATCTTGGACACCATTGATTTGGTGCATGATCGAAGAAATCAAATTCAACTCTAAGATTATTCATAGTAACTCCTTTTGCAACACGCTCATCAAGAGGTAATCTCATTTGTTCTTCATAAGCTTCATCGTCTTTTTGTTGTTGAATTTGTATTGCTTCTCTAAATTCTCTAATTACTGACATATTTATATTTTATGATTGATTGAATTTAAAATTATAGCTACCTCTTTATCCATATTTACAAGACTCACCCTATGATACTCATCGTAATTTTCATGTAATACAATTAAGTTCATCGATGAGATAGGCATATCGTATTTTGTTTCTAGGATGTATTTATAGATGTTTTGTTGTAAAGCATATTTATAATAACTAGAGTTGTCAATATGACTTAATTCTGAGGTTGCAGAGCCAAAACCGTATTTTTTAGGATGACCATCAACAACCAATTTCTTACTACGTTTCCAATCTACAATTAAATACTCATCTTTATTTGGCTTTTTAAACAAGGCATCTACTGTACCTGCTACATTAAAATCTTCTAATAGCACCTTTTTCTCTGCTTCCACAAATTCAAATCCTTTAGCAACTACAATTTGCTCGTAAAACTTTTCGAACATACGAAACTCTTTAGAGGTACCATCAAACTCCTTTCCTTTTAAAAAGTGTTCTATTTGTTCATGCAAGTATGTTCCTTTTTCGGCAGCTTCATCTCTATTCTTTAAAAATTCTTCTAAAATATCTTCTTCTGTTCGTTCTTCCCTTTTAGCTTTAGTTTGAATAAAACGATCTATATCAAAAGGAAAGAAGCGATCTATAACAGTGGTTACCGATATATACTCGGCATTTCCAGTTCTATCTTTGGGATGATGGTATTTGTGTGTCTCATCCTCAAATGCAATATTTTCTTGTGGTATAACCGATTGATATTTTTGAGTTCTAGAAAGATTATCTTCAATAGCATCTATATCATTAAGCTCTACTTCTATTTTAGAAGATACCATTTGTTTTCTAAACTTCTCAATACCTAAATATTTCTCTCTAAAATTACTTTTTTGCCAACGTACAGCCTGCTGATAATTCCACTGGTTTTCTATAGTGCAATTAGAAGCAATCTCCAATTCATAATTTTTTATAGAATTGAGTACATCCTTAATTAAAGAAATACATTCTCTTTCCTGTTGATGCACTTGTCGCTCAGTGAATTTAATAACCACCCAACCACTTTCAGTAAAAAATAAATCTCTGGTATCATCCTTTTCTATTTCATGTGTTGGATAACGATAATAACCATCATAAGGCTCATCTATTTCGATGTCGATATAAAGGTTGATTGATTTATCAATCAATACTATATCTGGTTCGTAGGGCCTATTGTGAAAAGGAATTGTTAGATGAAGGTTGTCAGCTACCTCAACATCCGAAATGTTAGTAGCAATAGCTTCGTAAAAGTCTTTTTCCTTAAAACCTTTACCCATAGCTCTACCTTCACGAGGTAGTTTAAGGTAAGCTCCCAATTGTGGCATTTTAACCACAGGGTAGTTATAAAGCTTATCTTGTTCAAAAAATTGGTTAGGATGAAATTTGATTTTTAAATTATTTGTCTGATCAGGATTCTTTTCTGAAATAAATATTTCTGAAACCGCTTCAATTGTTTCTGCTTTATAAGCTGAACGAGTATTATATGCTCTTTTTATCTTTACCGTAGGCTCTATAGCTTTTGAAGGGCGAGAAAAATTAAGGTTTAAATATTGTTCTTTTTTAGCAACCGGTTGTTTTACTTTATTTGCCTTAATCAAATCTTCTTTTCTGAGTTTCCACTCAGATTTTATTCTAGTAAAGAATTCACTTTTCTGTATCTTAGATAATTTGGCAGGTGAGTTTACATTGTATTCAGCAAGCATTTTAAGGAAAAATGACTTATATGCTCTTTGTAAAAAGGATAATTTTCGTTCTGCCATGTTCTAAAACCTTTATTATTTACATTTTTTTTTACTCTTTATGAGTTTTTATTGTATCAATTTTCAGGTTGTAAGTATTTTGAAATCGACTTTCAATAGATAATTCTTCTATTTCTATATGAGCTAAAACTGATATTAAAAGTGTATCGTTATTAAATTCTTTCATATGATTAAATATTTATTTCCTCCTTAACAAACTCATTAAAATCAAACCCAGTACCGCCACTCTTCACATCACATAAAAAATTATTACTTCCTGCATTAATCTCTAAATCTACAGCATTTTTATCTTTTCTTACTTTAAAAGTATTCTCTAAAGAGTCTACAAAACCAACTGGCAACACAATCCAAAACACTCCTTTTTCTACTTTTAAAAGTAGATTAACTTCTGACTTAAATTTATCTACATCGATATTTAACCACCAGACATTTTTAGATTTATTAATACTAGAAAAGCTTGTGTTTTTAATAGTTAAACTACCTTTTTTTGTAGCATTTATATAGTCTATAAATTGTTTTTTAGTTGTCATGTTATGTTCTTATAAAGTTCCTATAGCTATCTCTTTACACTTATTTCTTAAATCACGCACCTCTTTTAAAGCTTCAGGGTTACCTGCTATGTTTAATAAAGGGAAATATTCTTTTAAGAGTTTATTCTCTATTTCGCTCAAATTTTCAGAAAGTGTTACCCAATTAATTAGTAAGTTTTCATTAATCCAATCGATTATTTTTATTTCATCCTTCTTTGAAAACTTATAGTTATTTTGATTGCTCTTACCTATTAGTGATCCTTTTTCTGGAATATATCCAAGTACAGCTCCTAAACTTCTAAAAAAAGTACCATGACCTTTAGCACGTAATTCTTGATTTAAAAATCTTTTTTGTAAACTTTTAGAAGCCAATCCGATATACATAATGTTATGATTTCTCTCTGTTAGAACGTTTGAAAACACATTATCTAAAATCATTTTATTTTTAATCCTTATACTATATAGACCTGGTTGATCTGGTATGAGGTGCTCACTATTTGATACTGATTTAAAGTTTTTTTCATTCATTAAAACTTTCATCAATAAATTAGAGTCGGATTTTAAACTGTCTACAGTAACTCTTTTTTGCTTTATTATAGTTTTTTCAGGAATAATTCCTGTTTTACTTTTTAAGGATATTAGTCCATTTGTTTTATTAAAAAGGAGTGGGTAGTTTTTTACCCTTGCTCCTATTTGACTACTTGCTATTTTGGATCCATCCTTTTTGCTATACCAAGTGTTTGCATTTAAAATCTCAGCAATATCTTTTGCTGTTAAAGCTTTATTGGCTTTTAATAATACTTGTTGAATGGCTTCGTGTAAGGTCATGTCTCTCTGGTTATAGCTTTTTACTAAATCTCACTTTACTAGTTCTTTTATAAATTTAAATTAGTTCCAACAATTCTCATAAATAATTTTCTCCATTTGCCATAAAGCTGGACTAGAGTTTATTTGAATAAAGGTTTGAATGTATTTTTGATCAATACTTTGTATTTCATTAGCGTACTGATACCATCTTTTTATATTCTCTGGCTTATCTGTTTTATAAATCTTAACTGGTTTATTATTTAAATCTATCCCATTTAAAACACCATTTTCTATATTAAAGCTATTTAGAGAAATAATTAACGGTTCAGGATATTTTTTATCAATAAACACCTCTTTTGTATTACTAAAAATAGGATCTATATATAGCATTAATAGTTTGTTTGAAATCTCTTCTAAGTATTTAGAGTATTGAATATTCACAATTAAAATTTTAGTATCGTTATATTCTAAAACAAAAATCCCATTCTTGAAAATTGACAATTGTTCTTTTAAATTATCATTTATACTCGTTATATTTTCTAGTATTTGTTTTTCTGAAAATAGAAGATTAGTAACGTTAACAATCAATTGTGCATTTGCGTGAGCCATTCCTAAAGCACCCATAAAAGAATGTTTTTCTGGGTGCATTTTGATATTTCTTAAATTTCTTGCTCTATCAAATTCAACGTATAAAAATTTTAAGTATTTAATTTCAAAAACTTCATCAATAACATCAACCAAACGTTTTTTATAAATTACTCCTTTTTTGTTTGGAGGCAATTCAAGGCTTATATTTAATGCTTTGGCTTTAAATTTAATTACAAGCTCCATTATTAAGGTAGCTTTGCTCATAGCCTCATCAAACATTGGCCAATGGTAATAGCTGTGTGCTAATAAATAGGTAACCGTTTCAAAACTCTTTACAATATCTTCTGGTACATTATTATGAAACTTACCTTCAACAACAAACTTATTTACAAAATCTTCTCTAGATTTTGCATATAAATTCCACCGTGTATCTGGCTCATACCAATCCATACCCTAAAACACCTGATTAATTAAACTCTTTTGTAATTCTTTGGAACTTGAGATTTTGGTTTTCAAGTTCAGGATCAATTCTTCGATTCCATTTAATTTTAAATTTTGTTTAAGCATCAACTCTTTTGACAGCATTGGTATTGAGTTTGAACAAACCTTGCTCTGTGTTATTAATGGGTGACTACTTTTATTCTGTTGCTTATTTAAATCTATATATTCTAAGAATCTACTTAAATAGTATTTATCAATACTACTCAAATATTCCTTAACATATAAGGCATTATCTGAAACCCATATTTTACCACTGGTATCATGAACAACTCCACAATACTCTCCTACTCGTCCTAAAACAATTGTATCATATTCAATTAAATAGTCCTTTGAATAACCTATAATTCCATTTCCACCATAAACGGGATAGACGTAATTGTCAATCGGTTTATCTCTTAAATCTTTTGGACGAGTTTTACCACTAGATAATTTAATAAGTTTTTCAAGAATAACTTTCTCACTTCTATGCTTAATTGGAATCGTAAAATAAGTCTCTTTAAGTTGCGATTTCCTAAGGTTAATATTCTTATCCAATATGTCATTCTCCCTCTCAACAACCTCATCCATAGCCCAAAGTAATTCAGCAAGTTTGGCTTGTAGGTCTTTTGGTGGTAGTAGGAATTCGTATTCTGCTAAATCTCGCCATTTTACACGTTTGGACATTGTGCCTGCTGCATTAGAGTTGGCATAATCCCAAAGCGCATTGCTATTTAATAAAAAGGCTAAATAACCAGGTACCACTTTATCGTGATTTTCTCTCAATACAAATGCATCACCAGAGCAACAGCCATTAAAATCTACCATAGAGGCTCTACGTAAGTATGCATTCCTTCTTGCAAACAAAATGTCTCCACTTTCAAATGCTTTAGCGGAAGAGGCTAGGTTTTCGGTAGGTTCCCAAGTTTTAATTTTAATATTTCCAGAAACAAAACATCTTAAACTCACAAAACGGTCGTATTCAGATTCACTAGGATTATCTACTCGTTTTGATATTTCTGTTGCTAGTTCTCCAAGTTTAGTTGGCACCCAATTGGATTTGTCTAATTTTAATACTTTTTCTTCCATCATTACATTATGCATTCTCTAAAGTTTTAAAAAGGTCACTCATAGATGTTTTTAACTTTTTAGAATCTGATTCCCATGTGTTTAATAATAACTCAAAGTTTTCTTGTTGTTTTATTTCTTCTTTTACAAATAACTGTACACTTAAACGTGTGTTTTTATCTTCTAAAATCACTTCATTTTCAATTACAGCTGTAAAAGTGTCTTCTTCTTTAAAATCTTGATACGCATTATATATTCTGTCAATATGATGAGGATCTAAATAGCTTATTGTTTTTTCATTTCTTACCTCCTTTACAGCTTGAACAAATAAGACTTTACCTTTTCTTTCAGGTTTTTTATTGTTATTGGTAATCAACAAGCAAGAAGTCATTGAAGAATTATAAAATAAGTTAGGACCCAAACTTATCACACATTCAACCAAATCTTCTTCAATCATTTTACGTCTCATTTCACTTTCAGAATCTCTAAACAAAACTCCGTGTGGCCATAAAGAAATAGAACGTCCATTTTCAGCATCTAAACTTTTTTGTATATGCTGTTGGAAGGCATAATCTGCACAACCTTGAGGTGGTGTTCCCCAAAGATTACGTCCAAATGGGTCGTTTTCAAAACTCTTACGGTCCCAGGCTTTTATAGAGTATGGTGGGTTGGCTAGTATAACGTTAAAGGTTTTTAAAGTATCATTTTCTAAAAAAGCAGGTTGTGCAAGCGTATCTCCACGTACAATGCTAAACTCTTCTATACCGTGCATAAACATATTCATACGGGCAATGGCGCTCGTAATGAGGTTTATTTCTTGTCCGTATAATTTTAAGGTTCGGTATTCCTTGCCTTCATCGCGTAAATGCAAGGCACAGTTTAATAACAAACCACCTGAGCCACAGGTAGGGTCGTAAACAGTTTCACCTGGTTGTGGATCCATAATCATGGTCATAAGTTTTACAACGGTTCTATTGGTGTAAAACTCTGCTGCAGTATGACCGCTATCGTCTGCAAATTCTTTAATAAGATATTCGTAGGCATTTCCTAATTGGTCGTCTGGTACGTTTTCTAAATTAAGTTTGTGCTGTGAGTAATGTTCTATAAGGTTGGTAAGTGTTTCATCACTCAACCTGTTTTTATTAGTCCACGACGCATCACCAAAAATACCATACAAGGTTTCTGGGTTTGCTTTTTCTATAGCGCGCATGGCATCTTGTATTGCAATACCTACGTTTGTTGTGGTTTCTCGTACGGTGTTCCAATGTGCGTTTTCTGGTACTATAAAATGATGATTTTCGGCAAATGCTGCGTATTCTAAATCGCCTTCTCCTTCTTCTAAAGCTTTTTCGAATTCCTCATCGTACACATCGCAAATACGTTTAAAAAACAACAACGGAAATATGTATTGTTTATAATCGCCTGCGTCTATGGTACCACGCAATGCGGTTGCTGCGCCCCAAAGATATTTTTCTAGGTTTTGTTGGGTCATTATTTTGAATTAAGTTTACTCATATACTCTTTTTTAAGCGTAATAATCATGTCGTTTTCTCTTCTTATTGTCCTAAAGACAGCATGTAACTCGTCCCAGGTCTCACCTAATTCTGGTCCATAAACTATTAAGCTATTTAAATGTTCTTGATAATTGTCTGTCTGATTTATACTACTTGACAAACTCTTACATTTATTAAGAAGATTATCTAATCGGGAGATAACTCCGTTAGATTCATAAATATGTGGATACTTATTTAGAAATTCTTCCATAAAACTTATTGACAACTTTAGGTTGATTTCCATAGAGTGTACAACGTCATTATGATATTCGGCTTCGTCTTCATAAAAATCACTTACAGATAAGCTTTTATTCAAATTAAATATAAACGCATTAAAGTCCTTCAAAGCAATTAATGATTCCTTCCTTATACTATTCTCATCAACTGAACCAAAAACAGCACATAACTTTTCTGTTTCTAACCTATCTCTATCTATTACAGCTTGATTCCATTTTATTTTTAATTTTTCAGTTTCAATAATTAATTTATCTATTTCTTTATCTTTATTATCTAAAATTTTTAGATGTGATATTCTTGTATCATCATTAACTTTTTTATTTGCTAGTTTAAGGGCTTTTTTGACAGCTCTAACTCTAAAGAATAGAGCTACTAAAGTCACTAATGCACCGATAAATGCACCTGTAATTAAATCATTCATCTAAATAAACTCTTTTAAAATCATTTTAAATTTCTTTTCTGCTTTCTGGCTTTCTACCCAAGCATTTTTTAAATGTGATAAGGCCTCCTCTACACTAGGTAAGTTATCCTCTATAATTTTCTCCACATATAAAGGAATATTTAAGTTGAAATCGTTTTCTTCAATTTCGCTCATGGAAGCTACTTTCACATAGTTTTCAACGTCTTTATTCTGGATATACCAATCGAATAATTGGTTAATATGTTCAGTCTCTAAATAATTTTGAGCACGACCAACACGTACTTGATCTGAGCCATCAATAAATAAGACCTTATCTTTTTTAGAAACTTCTTTGTTTTGTTTAAACACCATAGCGCACGCAGCTAATTGGGTTCCGTAAAAAATGTTTGGTCCTAAACCTATAACAGCTTCTAACAAATCATCTTCTAAAAGCTTTTTCCGAATTTTACCTTCGGCTCCTTTTCTAAATAATGCACCATGTGGCAAAACAACGGTCATACGACCAGTACTATTCATAGATTTAATCATGTGTTGTACCCAAGCCATATCTCCATTACCTTTTGGTGGTACGCCTGCAATGTTTCTTCCAAAAGGATCACTCGCCCAATTTTCTGCTCCCCATTCTTTTAATGAAAATGGAGGGTTTGCAATTACACAATCAAAAGTTTTTAAACCATCCGCAGCAAAAAATGCGGGTTGCCTTAAAGTGTCTCCTCTTGAAATTTGAAAATCTTCAATACCATGTAAAAACATATTCATTCTAGCAATAGAACTAGAAGTTAAGTTTTTTTCTTGACCAAATAATTTTAGTGTTCGATAATCTTCGTTATTTTCCTTTAGATGATCTACACATTCTAATAACATACCACCTGTACCACAAGCAGGATCGTAAATGGTTTCTCCTTCGTGCGGATCTAATATCAGTCCGAGTAAGTGTACAACAGAACGCGGTGTGTAAAATTCACCTGCTTTTTTGTTAGTTAAATCAGCAAAGTGCTTTATTAAATACTCGTAAGCATTACCAAGAATATCTGGTTCTACTAAAGAATTTGATAAGCTGTACTGAGAGAAGTGTTCTATTAGATCAATTAATAAACGATCTGATAATTTGTTTTTGTTAGACCATTGTGCATCGCCAAAAATACCGTACAATAATTCTTGATTGGCTTGTTCTATACCTCGTAGTGCTTTTTCAATGGCTAGTCCAACATTTGTGGTTGTTTCTCTTACATCTTTCCAATGACAACCTTCTGGGATTTCGAATCTGTGAAATTCCGGAAGTGCTGCGTATTCTATATCTCCTTCAGATTCTTCTAGGGCGATTTCGTATTCTTCGTCATAAACATCTGAAAGACGTTTAAAGAATAAAAGCGGAAATATATATACTTTAAAATCTGAAGCATCTACTGGTCCTTTTAAAATCCATGCTGCTTTAGATAGGTATTGCTCTAATTGCGATAGTGTCAGTTTAGTTTTGGTCATAAATATATTAGTATCAAAAATTGCAAAAAAAACAAAATTTGAGGGTAAATTAATTTAATAAAATGTATGTTAATCAGTAATATTAGGGAATGTTAAATATAGAACCTTTTTTGAAAACACAGAATGTAAATTATCGTAAAAACTAAGGCTAAAAAACTCTAACATATTAATCCAATGAAATACTTATACTTAACAGTAAACAAAAGGTAATCTAACTTTGAATACTAATTAGGTGCACAGTCTAAATACTTATTATACGGTTTAATGTAATCCCAAAAAGCACTACCTGCACTTTCTAAATAATGCATTGAATAATTGAGTTGCGTGTTTGAAGCTACTTGATATATATACTCTGAACAGCTGTAAGAATATTTCTTTTTAAAGCACACTATAGCAAAATAATACGTTTGATATTTAATTTGTTTGGTGTAAAATGTAACCTTTGAGATTGCTTCACTTGTAGGACTGTTATAGGTAGTTCCGTAATTGTCTTTTTTAACCGAATCTATCATGTCTTGGCATGATTGTGCATTAGTATTAAAAAAGTTTAACATAAATAATAAGGCGAATAATAGTTTTTTCATGGTTGATATATGTTTGGGATTAATAGTGATTGTAAACTTAAATGGTTAAAATGAATAAACCTTACGGTTTTCCGTAAGGCTTTTAAACAGTGTTATTAAGATATCTTAATCTTCATCAAAAAGAAATCGTGTGTTTTAATAATATCACCTCTACCTATTTGAACAAGGTCTTACATAATTTATGTAAGACCTTGTCGTGCTAAAAAGAATTAATCAATAATTGAATTATTCTGTAAACTCTACAATTTGTCCAGAAACAATTACTTTGTATTTGTTTACAAATAGAAAACCAGAACTTTTAACCTCAACCACTTCATTAACCAATGATCTAGCTGAACCTTCCATACCTGCAGATTTTAGCATTTTGGCTTTAGCTTCCGCTATTAATCCATTTTTAGCCAAACCACCAATTCCAAAAATGTAGGTAGCTTGCGCTTCTCCTTTAACTATACTAACTACTTTAAAATTCTTTTTGGTCAAGACTACTTCTGTAGTGTTTTGATTGTAATTTTTTGGTAATCCAAAATGTGATGCACAACTTGTAAAAAACATAGCTACTAACATCAATAAAAAAATAGATTTTTTCATTTAATAAAAAGTTTAATTAGGTTTCACCTACTTCGGTTTATAGTCTTTTTTCGGTTTAATTCCGACTTGAAGACACAAACTTAAATGATCGGTTTTTTTATTTTTTACGGGAATCCTCAATTGGATTAAAAAATATAAACATCAAAAAAAATTACGCAGTTTTTGCTTGCCTTTTGCGCAAAAATTGCGCAAATTCGTATAAAATAATTTTATTAATCACAAGATTAAACTGCATACGTTTTTAATAATTGCAGCTTGAAGTACCTATTAAACTGGTTTTTATGTGTTTTTTTTCGAAATTCATAACCCAGAGGTCACGAGTTCAAATCTCGTTCTCGCTACA
>TARA_R110002020_G_scaffold47905_1_pt1 | contig 26671 bp, 21 predicted proteins | sample TARA_R110002020 | Tara Oceans TARA_R110002020 (sample SAMEA4396489) | marine metagenome | biome: Westerlies Biome; feature: [MES] marine water layer (ENVO:01000295) within the mesopelagic zone...; material: water (ENVO:00002006), including particulate matter (ENVO:01000060) such...
AAAAGCGGGCGCAACAGCGGTCGGACCTTTTATTTTCAGGAGGGGCCGCAATCCTTAAAATCACCTGTAAGCTTTAGTCAACAACCTTGTAGCAAGCTCGTAAGGGCTGTATCATATATATTTCGGCATAGGCCCGCCAGCGGTTGGTAACCCAGAAAAGTCTTGAAGCCTAACAAATCCCAGTTAACCCGTTGTGCATTTTGATCTAGGGTAAAAAAGTTGTGCAACTGCTGGATATCAGCAAATTGAAGTGTACATAAAACAATTTATCATGTACAGCCTAAGAGCAGATTACGGGACAATATAAAAAGTACCCTAACAGATACCGAAGGAAAACCTGTTGCCCTATCAACGCCGTAGGCCTGTTTGCCCGACATCGAGGTTATGGCCATCAGCACCACGGCCGAACATCTTGGTGCCGACGGTGAAGGTGACCTTTTCGGAAAGCTTCCGAAGGACCATTGCCCCTGTATCGAGCAACGCCCTTACTATATTATACCCGTGCGATGATCACTTCCTTTTGCGGGAGTTTCATATGTATTTTAGTGTGTTTTTGTATGTAGTAGATACGTTATGGGTTTACCATAGATACATCTTATATACGATATAGATACGCTATAGATACGGCATACATACGGCATACATACGGTATACATACGGTATAGGTACGGTATAGGTATGGTATATATATAGCTATATTTCTATTTTTCTACTACTTTGGTACAACTTAAAATGAACTATTATGGCACGTATCGGAAGTCCGTTCATCATTACGGGCACATTGTGGATAGATCGATCTATACGTGGGCGATGGGGCTTTAATGGCAAGGACATCAAGACAAGGCCCGAAATGGGCAGCAAACGGGAAAATGGCCGGGAGCTTGGCCATTGTGCCGAGGTAAAGTCGGTATTCATGGGTGCATCACGGCCCTATTTTGTTGGCATAAGGGGCAGAAGGATCCATTACTAAATAAATATTGTACAGCTAGGTGCCCATCTTTTTCCCGCAGGGGAGTACTTTGTTCCGCAAAAGAGGCCTTGGGGCCCGCTGACGCTGGTTTTGTCCTCCCCGGTCCAGGGAAAGGGCCGGCGTATCGGTTTTCTTTGGGTACGTTTTTATCAGGGGGTAAATGGGGCATACCATATGCTAGGGGGCGGGCAGATGTGCTACGGTCGTCGGGGAACGTTAATACGCGTCAAACCAAGTGAAATTCCAGAAAAATTTTGTGGCGGGAATCGTCTTTAGGCTTGAAATCCTAGTTCTTGATACTATTTTTCTTTTCTATAGATCGCCCGGACCGACAAATTACTATCAAAATGCACAATGGTTTCAATTGATAGAATTGATAAATGAATACAAAAGTCCAAAGCACCTAGCTTCTCTTGCTGTCTTCATAGGTCGGACCGTAGAGTCCCGGTACTTTGTTACCGGTGGCGCGCAAATAAACGATCATTTCTCCCCGATGGTGGTATATATGGTTAAAAAGAAAACTACGGGCCACAATTCCCCTTGGCAGGGGTCCCAAAACGATCCGATCCCCTATTTTCATGGTCCAATTATCCTGTAATTTTTTTTCTGTAAGGGACTTCAATGCGGTTCTGGCCTTTTCCACATTACTTTCGAAAAGGGCCAAGGTAGCTTTAATATCACTTGTAGGGCCACGTTCCAGCCCATCTGCGGCCAAATCGTACACATCCTGGGCAAACGTCCCTTCGTACCAATAGTAAATAGTGGCGATATGCTGGGCCAGCTCCCCCATCGTCCAAGAATTTTCGGAAGGTCTATAACCCAGGTCTTTTTCCGGGATGGCCTGTAATAATTTACGGGTGTTGTTTACTTCATGTTCAAATTCCTGTGCCAAATAGTCCAGTAACATACTTTAGTCATTTGATATCTAAAGATACTAAAATAGGAACAACCATTATTTGAAAAAGAACGGTAAGGATGTTCAAAGTTCCATAGCCAGAACTATCCATAAGGGGCCCTATTGTAAAAAGGAACATACATTGATCGGCCTTAAAAAAGTGAATTTACCAGTGAAAAAAGCGAAGTTAGCATTATTAAAACACCAACAATTACCATCATGGCCCTAGCGGGCATTCTTTTGGTAATATAAGCCCCAAAGGGAGCCGCAATGGTGCCGCCCAGAATTAGGCCCAAAATGATCTGCCAACTCTGTATGCCGGTCAGGTAGATCAGCACCCCGGCACTTACGTAGGTAACAAAAAATTCGGCAGTATTGACCGTGCCAATAACCATGTTGGGAGTATTCCCTTCTTTAATAAGATTGGAAGTTACGATAGGTCCCCATCCCCCACCTCCTATAGCGTCCAAAAAACCACCGAACAGTGCATATATGGGAGCCCTTTTTAAATTATTTCCCGTTCCTATCCCACGTTTTAGTGCCTTGTAGAGAATCAGGACACCTAAAATCATCAAATAGGCATTGATATAGGGTTTTATCATCTTCCCATCTATTACGGAGCCCAGTAAAAAAGCCCCTATGGCAGCGCTTATCGTACCTGGAACTATAAGTCTAAAAAACAATGCCTTGTTAAAATTGCCGAATTTGATATGGGACAGACCGGACACTCCCGTAGTGAAGACCTCGGCGGTATGAACTGCTGCCGAAGCCAGTTTTGGGGAAAGTCCAAAACCCAACAAAACGGTGTTGGACGTAACACCGTACGCCATTCCCAAAGCACCATCTACGATCTGGGCCAAAAAACCGGCCAGTAGGAACCAAAAAAAAGTCTGGTCAAATAATAGATCTTCTGCTGAAGCTAGGGGCAGATATTTTATAAGGACAATGGATATCAAGAGAATTTTTAAGCCGACAATGACCAGTGAAATATGGCCCAGTTTAATTTTTTTCATTTAATTCCTATTGAAATTATAGCGAATCGTTACCCCATATGTTACCGGATCTCCCAGCACGGCAGCATAATGACCTGCACTACCACCTGCCGGTAACAGTTGCTCATAATACTCCTTATCGAATAGATTACGTGCCCAGAGGAACATCGAGAGTCCATCGCCTGCACGGAACCCTGCCCTGGCATTGATCAGGCCGTATCCCTCAATATTCAAAAACTGCGACGGGGACGCACTTGATGAAAATTCAGACCGGAAATAGGTGTCCATGCCCAGGAAAAACTGACCTTCCTGTTCCAAAAAAGTGGTAAGGTCGGAAGTGAGTTCAACTCCAAAAGAACCGGCCCATTTTGAAATACCGGGCAACCGGCCTCCGGAAATATCCTTAAAAGCCTGTTCGGCCCCCACCTCTTCCAAGGGGACCGGGGCATTTGTAAAGGATACATACTTGGCGTCCGTATAGGCCAAGGAGCCATGGATGGAAATATTGTTGCCCACCCGCATGTTGGCATCCAGTTCGCCCCCCTTTACATTTACTTTTTCGGCATTGGCAATATAACCCCTGTTGACCCCCAATTGGGCAGCCTGTACATTGGCTTGGTAATCCTCTACGTCAGTATTGAAAAAGGTTACGTTAAAGTTGGTACGGTGGGTGGGACTTGTCTTAATACCCACTTCAATATGCTTTACATATTCTGGCCTTATAGTTCCCAGATCGACGGCTACTTCACCATCTATGACGGGCAAGCCCGCAACATTTACGCCTATGGGCTTATAACTAGTGGAATAGGTAGCGTACGCATTTATTTTCTTGGTAGGTCCATATGCTGCCGTAAGTTGATACGTTATGTTGTTCCCATCCGCTCCGGCAGTAAAAAACTGATCGCTATAAACTGCATTTTTCAATGCTAGAAGATCGGGATCTTCGGTGTCGAGACCGCCATACGTGACACGGTTATAGGAGACATCCTTTTTGTCATAATTAAACCGGATCCCCGGCAGCAGATGGAACTGGTCCGTTACGGCCCAATCCAAATTAGCAAAAACGGCGGCACTGATCGATTGTATGGACGACTGCGTATTGGCCCCATATCCTTCCAATAGGCCTGGCGTTTCCCATAGTTGGCTTGTTGAATTTTGCGAAAAACGCCATTGGGCCGTGCCCGATTCTTCCGTACCGTTCGTATTCACTTCCTGATCTATAAAAAACAGTCCCAATACACCACTAAATCTAGAGGAAACATGACCTGCATACCGCAATTCTTGGGACCAATTCTCGTGTTTGGAAGGGTTCTGGGATTTGGCCAAGGCCTGTAATCCCGTAAAATCCCGATCATTGGAGGGGCCCCAGTTCCAATATCGCCATGCTGTGGTGGACGTAAGGGTCCCTTTACCAATTTTAAAATCCCCATTCAACGATAGGCCCCCTAGTTCATTAAGGGAGCGCCATGGGGTATCATGATCGATGACCCGATCAAAAGCGTTTGTACTTGGTAAGGTGTAGTCCAGATCGGCAATTATGGCATTGAAACGACGATATGCAGGTCTTTGGGTTTCCACCACCCCGGCCACGATCTGTGCATATCCATTTGGATTTTGTTTGGAATCATCGCCGGACAAGGTTATGCTGATCCTATCTGTAGGGGTGAAGAGCAGCTGTCCCCTATATCCGAGATTGTTAACGTCATTTACATGCTCATCTTTCGCTATATTGTAGATGGTACCATCCCTTTGTGTTCCGGAAAACGACAGTCGACCAGCAAGCCTATTTTTAATAAGCGGACCGGTTACGGAGGTTTTGGCCTGGATATGGCCATAATTTCCGTAACTGACCTCAATGTCGGCCGCTGGTGTAAAACTGGCCTTTTTGGTCGTTATGTTGAACGCTCCCGAAGTGGTGTTCTTTCCAAAAAGGGTCCCCTGTGGCCCCCGTAGCACCTCAATTCGTTCAATATCGATAAAATCCAATGTGGCTGCGGCGGGCCTGGCAAAATAAACCCCATCCACATAGAATCCTACCCCTGGATCAAGGCCATCATTGGTAAGGCCAAAAGGAGATCCCAACCCTCTGATATTGATCCCGGTATTTCGGGGGTTCGAGGAATAAAGCTGTACCGATGGAATCAGTTCTTTTAGCAGATTCACATTAAAAGATCCCGTTTCCTGAATCCTAGCACCACCCACGACCGATATGGGAATGGGAATGTTCTGGGCGGTTTCCACCCTTCTTCTTGAGGTCACTACCACCTCGTCCAATGCGGCGTTTTTAGGGGTCAGATACACCTCTACCCTATTCCAGTCCACCAATTCCACCACTTTATTTTCATAACCTAAATAGGAGACTTCAAGAAATAAGGGCAATGCTCCCCTTGTTTCTATTTTAAACGCCCCGTCCATTCCGGTAATGACACCATTGGTAGTCTCCCTGATCAATATGTTCGCCCCTGGAAGTGGCTCATTGGTCGACCCATCGAATACATATCCAGAAATCGTATTCTGGGAAAAAGCAAAATGTCCAGCAATCATCAATAGTAAGTGAACAATGAAGTTTTTTGTTTTCATATTAATCCCGTTTATATAATATATACTATTCATACCTTTTTAGTATGATATCGGAACAAATATATAAATTTATTAATTCCTACCAAATTAGTAGAGTTTTATTTTAAAGGGCTATTTTTGGGAAAGATCCGCTATGGTCTCTTCAAGAACGGGTAACATTTGGTCCCGAAGTTCAGAGAATAGGCGCCTAAGTATACATATCTCCTCATCTACACACTCTTCGCACTTTTCATAAAAATTCTCCGAAACACATGGTACAAGGGCTATCGGTCCATCGATGATCCTCATGATGTCCACTACCCTAACGGTTTGGGGAGGTTTAAAAAAACGATATCCACCTTCGGCCCCACGTTCACTTTTTATGATTTTATGCTGCCGAAGCTCCCTTAATATTTTCTCGAGAAATTTAAAGGGTATGTTTTCGTTTACCGAAATCGACTTGGCGGAAACGGGACTGCTTCCTTCATTTTTATAAAGATAGATCAAGGATTTAATGGCGTATCTAGCCCTTTTGGAAAGCATATTAAAGGTTTAATTGATAAAATTACTTCTTTTTTATTGAAACTTTCAGATACCTGTCGTACAGTGGTACGGTGGCACAAATTTAAATCCTTTTTGTCTTTGGGAAAAATGGCCTAGGTATGGAAACCGGACCCTAAAAAAGTGGCCCGACAATAAAATTGAGGGGCCATTGCCATAGCACCGTAAAATTTTAAAATTCCAACATCCTTAATAAAACAAAACCAATGAGAGTCTATTTTATTCTTTTATAGGCCCCTCCAACCATAAAGGTATCATCCAGTTCCGACTTAATGCCCATAGCACCCTTATTCAGCAGGTATTCCATACCTAAATGAAATCGTTATGGTGGCCGTTAAGTCCAATGGCGATTTGGTAAAGGGAAAGTCCACTACGGAATTTTGGGACTGTGCTGTTCTGATTTCCAATTCCGAAGCCAGCATTCCCTTGGAGGAACTGGAAAAATAAGAGCGGTTACCGATCCCGGGGCTTTCTGGTACAGTCTTACTATGGTGGTATGTCCCTAATGTCATCAATATACGCCTAAAGGATTTTGATGTACAAAGGAATTTCCTATATTTATATACGGCCGGCCAATCCCAGCAGTGACCAAACGTAGCGAACAACAAAATGCCGAAAATTTTCAGGAATGCCTTACTGATGGCCCTACTTGCAATGGGTTCGATTTCCTGCAGCAAATCAACTCCCACCATGCGGGAACTGCTCCAAAAAAAGGCCAAGGAAGAATTTTTCGTACCTGAAAACGTATATACTTCGTCCATAAGGGCGGATTATTTTGACAGCATTTCCAAAACGGTCCCCGAAAACCGAAGGGATATTTACAGGCTAAAAATGGCCGATGCCCTTTTATACGGGGGAAAGACCAGGGAGGCCGTTAAAATTCTTGAAGATCTTTTGGAAAAAAGCAAAAAAGGGACCTTACGGTACACCTTGGAAGCAAAGGAAGAGGAAAAGATCGCACCCCTGCTGGCAATAGCATATATCCGTATGGGCGAACAGGAAAACTGCCTGCACCACCATCAGCCCGCTGCCTCCTGTATTGTCCCAATAGGACCGGAGGGCTACCATCATGTAAAAGAGGGATCCCAAAAGGCGATCGTGCTGCTGGAAGGCCTGTTACAACAAAATTCCCACGACCATATAAGTCGGTGGCTGCTCAATATCGCCCATATGACCTTGGGCCAATATCCACAAAGGGTTCAAGACGAATGGTTGATCCCGGAAACTGCCTTCGCCTCGGAATATCCTTTAAAAAAATTCTTGGACATTGCCCCAAAACTGGGGCTGGACGTCAATGCGCTTTCCGGGGGCAGTATCGTGGACGATTTCAACAATGACAACCTTCTTGATGTAATGGTCTCCAGTTGGTTCCCTTCGGACCCTCTACGCTATTTTGTCAACAACGGGGACGGTAGCTTTACCGAAAGATCGGATACTGCCGGCACCTTGGAAATTGCAGGGGGACTGAACATGGTACAGGCCGATTATGACAATGATGGTTTTTTGGACCTGTTTATCCTTCGCGGGGCCTGGATGGGAAGCCTTGGCAGACAACCTAACTCCCTGTTGCGAAACAACGGGGACAACACCTTTACCGATGTGACCATGGAGGCGGGACTGCTCTCCTTCCACCCTACCCAGACCGCCGTTTGGGCCGATTTCAACAACGACGGACAAGTGGACCTATTTATCGGAAACGAATCGGAAAAGGACCAAGTACATCCTTGTGAGCTCTTCCTTAACAACGGGGATGGCACCTTTACGGACCATAGTGGCAAAGCGGGACTTACCATAAGCGATGCCCGGAATTTCTATTATGTTAAGGGCGTTACAACGGGCGACTATAACAATGACGGGCTGATGGACCTCTATGTTTCCACCTTGTATTCCAATCGGAAAAACCTCTTGTTCCTGAACCAGGGCGTGGATAAAAATGGGATTCCCATGTTCCATGAAACGGGCGAAACTTTGGGACTGGGGGAAAAGTTTTCCAGTTTTCCCACTTGGTCCTTCGATTACGACAACGATGGTTGGATGGACATTTTTGTGGCGGGTTACGAAAGGGGCGGTCCCGTATCCATCACCACCAATATCGTCAGCGAATATCTCAAAGAGCTCCATTCTGCCGAGACCATGAGACTGTACAAAAATAAGGGAGGTACCTTTACGGACGTCAGCAAGGAGGTGGGCCTTAACAGGATCGGTTATGCCATGGGAGCCAATTACGGGGACCTGGACAATGACGGATACCCCGATATCTACCTGAGTACCGGGGAAGTGAGTTTCCAATCGATCATTCCAAATAGGGTGTTCAGAAATGCGGGGGGCAAAGCTTTTCAGGACGTCACCACTGCGGGCGGCTTCGGACATATCCAAAAGGGGCATGCCGTCTCCTTTTCCGATATCGATAATGACGGGGACCAAGATATTTATGTCGTCATGGGCGGGGCCTACGAAGGTGATACTTTCTTTAACTCCCTTTATAAAAATCCCTATCAAAACGACCATAAATGGGCCACCTTTATCTTGGAAGGAACGAAAGCCAATAAAGCGGCCATCGGCAGCAGACTGGAAGTGACCATACTGGAAGCTGGTCAGGAAAGGCGAATTTTCCACACGATCGGTTCCGGTGGTAGTTTTGGCTGTTCCGCCCTAAGGGCCGAGATCGGGTTGGGCACCGCCGCAAAAATCCTACGGTTAAAGGTCACTTGGGCAGGCAGTGGTACGGAACAGCTTTTTGGACCCTTGGATCTGAACACTTTTTATAAGATCAGGGAAGGTGATCCACAACCTAGGGAAGTCCACCTACGACCGTTGGACCTTTAGCGATCCTACCAAGGCACAACTCAACGCCCAAAAGATCAAACCGCTTTTGGCCATCGTTCCTGACCAGATCCCAAACGCACCATACTATTAAAACCATGCTTTTTGGGTCTCTTTTCCATAGAAAAAAAACTTCCGTTCATATGGGGCAAACAATAAGCCGATTGGGCCCCTTCTTTACCTTTCCATTAATTTTCTTTGCCGCAGGATTTCCCATCTTAATTGGGATAGGTCTTTTATATGTTAAAATTTGACCATATCTGCAGTTTGAAAGATCAATACGCCCCAAGACTGTTGGCGGGCGTAGATTCTTATAAAGAGGTGACCCATTTAGAAAAAAGCATATGAAAAAGTATTATGATCAAGACCGCTTTTTTCCGGTCCTTACAGCCGTTTTTAACAAGTATGACCTTCTTTACTTGCTTTTTATAAGCTTTTTATTGCCTGCACAGGCAGGCCCCCACCATTTTTTGGGACCAGCACCAAAAGAGCAGGTAAACATGCCCGTCTTGGTTGGCGAACCCAACCATATCCTAACGGCCGCAATGCGGAAGTTGATTACTGACCGTACCGACATACTGCAGTTCCAGGTATCCGGTTCAGTGGTGGACAGTACGGGCACCCCTCTTTCGGGTGCCAGCATTACCGAAAAGGGTACTGGCAATGGCACACAGACCGATATGGAGGGAAATTATGTATTGGAAGTATCCAATGAAGATGCCATTTTAGAGGTTTCCTATATAGGTTTTACACCAAAGGACGTCCCCGTAAGCGGACAGGCCGAGCTAACGATCACATTAGAGGAAGAAAACATTAGCTTGGATCCCGTGGTTGTCGTGGGATATGGGACCGTACGTAAAAGTGACCTTACCGGATCCGTATCCCAGGTAAGTTCCAAGGAAGTCAACGCGGTCCCTTCCAACAACAGTGTGATGTATGCCCTGCAGGGGAGGGCGGCGGGCGTACAGGTCTCCCAAAATACGGGCGCTCCCGGAGCAGGCGTAAACGTGCGGATACGGGGCGCAAATTCCATTCAGGGCAACAACGACCCCTTGTACGTTATTGATGGTTTTCCCTATTCGGGAAGTCCCACTAACCTGAACAATTCGGACATAGAAAGTATAGAAGTGTTGAAGGACGCCTCCGCAACCGCCATTTATGGCTCACGGGGGGCCAACGGGGTAGTGATGATCACCACCAAACGCGGTAGGGAGGGCGATACCAGGGTAGAATTTGAAACCAGCATCAGTACGCAGGAACTAAGGGCCAAATTGGATCTGTTGAACGGCACTGAATATGCTTCCCTTATGAACCTTCAAGCCCGAAATGACGGATTGGACCCATATTTTACCGCTGGACAGATCGAGGGCTTCGGGAAAGGTTTTGACTGGCAGGATTTTGTCTTCGAAAGCGGGTTCGTATTTTCCAACTCCCTCAATGTAAGCGGTGGGAACGAAAAGACCCAATTTTCATTGGGTGCAAGTACCTTTAGCAATGAAGGGATCATAAACGGCAGTGATTACAACCGCTATTCCTTTCGCATAAATGTGGACCATGCGATCAGTGATCGGTTCCGTATAAAATGGTCCAATTCCCTCTCATATTTAAATACGGGAAGGAAGGACAGTGGTGGGGGCAGCAGGGGAAATACGCTTATTGGGGCCGCCATTTCCGCAGCGCCCATTTCCACACCCTATAATACCGACGGAACCTACCGTATCCTTGCCAATGAATACCCTTTTGTGGCTCCCGATATCATAAATCCCATAAATTTCATTAATGAACAGACCAGGACGGTAAAGGCGAATGTGGTACTGAGCAACCTGTCCCTGATCTATAATCCCATAGAGGACATAACCGTCAATATTTCAGGAGGCGTTGAGAACAGGGACGATCGAACCGATCAATACACCTCACGGAATTTCTTTAATTCCAATGGTTTTGCGAGTGTGTCCACTACCCAGGAACGAAGTCTCCTCAGTGAGAATACCATCAGTTATGACAAGCAGTTGAACGATGCGCATGCCATTTCCATAGTGGCGGGGGCCACCTACCAAAACTTTAAGACCACTTATCTGGCGGCCAATGGTTCGGGCTTTTTGAGCGATGCGTTCGAAAGTTACCAGATACAATCGGCCATCACGCCCGGCATTCCCTCAACGGGTTATGCGGAGTCGGACCTCCTCTCCTATCTTGGCAGGATCAATTATTCATTATTGGATAGGTACCTGATCACCGTGAGCATGCGGAGGGACGGCTCTTCCCGATACAGCGACGGAAATAAATGGGGCAATTTCCCCTCGGCCGCCATTGCATGGAAGGCGGGCGAAGAAAATTTCGTAAAAAACCTCAACATCTTTTCGGACCTAAAGTTTAGGGGTAGTTGGGGTAGGACGGGCAGCCAAGCGATAAGTCCCTATACCACGCTCAATCTTCTGTCACCAGGTAATACGGTATTTGACGACGAGCTATACACCACCTTTGCCCCCGGGACAAGGCTACCTGGCGACCTTAAGTGGGAGACCACCGAACAATTGGACCTGGGAATGGATATGGGATTTTTCGACAACCGACTTTCATTTTCGCTTGATCTTTATAGAAAAAACACCACCGACCTCTTGAATACCGTAAACCTTCCCACTTCCACGGGCTATACATCCACCATACGCAATGTAGGGGAAGTTCTGAACGAAGGGATAGAACTGGGCATAAGGGCAAATCCCTTTTCGGGCGACTTTACATGGCTGGTGTCCGCAAATATTTCGGCCAACCGCAATGAGGTGATCAAACTGAACGGTGGACAGGATATTTTGGGGTCCTTTATCTCGGCGCTGGTGGTGCAGGACAATGTTTCCATTCTTAGGGAAGGCAGGCCCATAGGACAGTTTTACGGCTACAAAGAGAACGGTTATGATGAAAACGGACAGATACGGCTGTTGGACCTTAACGGGGACGGTTCCATCTCCTCCGATGACAAAACCTATATCGGGAATCCCAATCCCGATTTCACCTTCGGCTTCAATTCGGATATGAACTTCAAGAACATCAGTCTCTCCATTTTTGTACAGGGATCCAAGGGCAACGATATTTTCAATGCCAGTGCCATTCCCGTGACCATGGATTATGGTCAGGGGATAAATACCCTGAAAGAGGTCCTATGGGACAATTGGAGCCCTACGAACGTGGACGCCAAATACCCATTGATCAGTAGGAATACCTCCGCATATGTATCGGATAGATGGGTGGAGGACGGATCTTATATCAGGCTAAAAAACATAGAACTGGCGTACACCATTCCCTTGGACAACAGTGTTATCAAAAATGCCCAAGTGTATATCAGCGGACAGAACCTGCTTACCCTTACCTCCTATTCATGGTGGGATCCCGAGGTCAATTCCCAAAATGGGGATACTCCCGGAATCGACTACCTGTCCTATCCCGTGGCCAAAAGTTATACCATGGGGTTGCGAATGGGCTTTTAATTTTTATTCGTGTTGCAGAATGCCATTTAACCGTTAACAATAGTAAGTATGAACTATACAGTCCCCTTTATAAGATCCTTCCCACATTCCATTGTTGCGAAGCTGATATGGGCCCCCTGCCTTTTCTTTATATTGGCCGCCCTGAACGGCTGCAGTGATGACTTTTTGGATGAAGCTCCCAAGGAAGTGGCCGAGGAACTTTTTTACAATACGGCCGAGGAAGTGGAAGCGGCGGTGAATGCCATCTATTCCCCTATCCGATACGAATATGCGGAACAGATCGCGGTATTGGACGCCCATACAGATTGGGGCTATGGCCGGGGAAGCAGGGCCAACTATAATGACTTCCAAGGTTTCAATTCGGGTAATATCAACGTGGCGGGGAGCAGGTGGAACGCATTTTACCAGAGTATCCGTAATGCCAATCTGGTCATAAGGAATGCCCCCAATGGCAATGCGATCACTCCCGCGGAAATAGATCTTTTGGTTTCGGAAGCAAAATTTATGAGGGCACTGAACTATTTTATACTGGTCCGCAACTGGGGCGGAATCCCCTTGCGTACCGATACCAATCTTGAAAGTATCGATGTTCCCAAGAGCGGGGCAACGGAAGTGTACGACCTTATAATTGCGGATCTGGTGGAGGCCGCCGCCAAACTTCCCACTCAGCCCAGGAACTATGGTAGGCCCACTTCCCTTGCTGCCAAGACCATGCTTTCGGAAGTTTACCTTACCCTGGGAAGCTATGCGGAGTCGGCCGAAATGGCCTTGGAAGTCATGGATTCCAATGCCTTTTCCTTGGTTGCCGTAACCTCCGTGGAAGACCTGCAATACGATCTTTTTGGTCCTACGTTGGTCAGTAGCACCGAAGAAATTTTTTATTTTAAATATACCCGGCAAACTGGGCAGGGCAATTATCTGGTCAACATCCTGAACCATCCCGATACCGGACTCTTTAACTTTGGAGGGGCCTATGCCCACTACAGTGATGCCACCAATCCATTTTATGTGGGATGGGACGACAACGACCTACGAAAAGAACTTTGGGACCAAATCGATTTTGGCCTGGGCGCCACAACCTTGGTATCAAAAAAATATATAGACCAGCAGGCCGTTGAGGTAAGGGGCGCCGGAAACGACCTTCCCGTATATCGCTATGCCGACGTACTCTTATTGTATGCAGAAGCCAGTGCCAGAGCAGTCGGGGCACCCACCGCCGAAGGAATGGAGGCCCTGAACATGGTACATAGAAGGGCATATGGACAGGCGGTCGATACGCCCAGTGCCTTTGATTATGTCTTGGGCGATTATAGTTTGGACGGCTTTGTAGATCTGGTCCTTCGGGAACGGGCGTACGAGTTTATTTTTGAAGGGAAACGCTGGTACGACCTAAAACGTACCAATAAGGCCGCGGAGACCATACTGGCGGTAAAAGGGATCGATATTGCCGAAAAACACTATCTATGGCCCATCCCGGTTTCAGAAATGGACTTTAACGAAGCACTTTCTCCGGAGGACCAGAACCCGGGCTACTGATGGACCAGATCGCTACACTACCACTCCCCTGTTCACGGCCTGCATTTGGCCCAACCTAAAAACTTTCCCATAAGTTTGGGAAAGGCTTATCTCGTTGCCCAAATTCTGGATTCCAGTTTCCTTTAAGTTTCCCTTTCCAGATGTATTAACACTGGAAAGCATCCGAACGAGGAAAAAAGAGCGAATAAATTATTTTATTGGAACGGCACGAATTATTTTTGTGCCATGAAGCAGTACGTGATTCTTATTGTCGGGTTTTTTATGCTCGTCAGACCACTTTGGCCAGTGGTGGAATACGTTGCCAATTATGACTATATAAAAAACGTACTTTGCGAAAACAGGGATAGGCCACAGCTAAATTGCGATGGAAAATGTTACCTCGCCAAGCAATTTGCAAAGGAAGCAGAGCGTTCCGAAAAGAATCCCTTCGGCGAAAAACAGTCCAAGACCGAAATCCAGCCCATTGTTTTCTTCCAGGAGTTGGCCGTAATGCATTTTAGCGTTATGTCCCATCTGGGCAAGAAAAAAAGATTTTATCCCTTATCGGCACTTACGGCGCTGCTTTTGACCACCGATATTGCACATCCACCACAATACTCCTAAAACCTACAGGTACTTCATGCACTTCGGACACCTTTAGCTCCGCCAGTACTCTGTGCCTCGAATTTTCAAAATACTCCAGTAAAAATGGCCCTTTCCATATTCACAACCGAAAATGGATAGGGAATCCCACAATCGATAATGTCAAAATAACAAAATATGAAAACATATAATATTTGCCTTTTGGGCCTATTGGCCTTTGTACTTTTTTCCTGCTCCAACGATGATTCCGGGGATACGGATACCCTCACCGGAAGTGGGGAGGTTTCCATCAAATTCGACAATGGCTATGCGGGCAATGACCTCATTTTAGGCGCTTCCAATCCGGCCAACGCCAATGGCGAGATCCTGACCGTAAACCGCTTTAACTATATCGTCGGCAATTTTCGGTTGGTGGACAAGGAGGGGGTGGAATACACCTTTCCGAAGGATGATGGCTATTTTATCGTCAACCAGGAATCTGAAACGGACAATGTAGTATTACCGGGGATACCGGCAGGCGAGTACACCACCCTTAAGTTCGGGGTGGGCGTAGATCGGGAAAAATACCTTCAGGGGGCCGAGGGCCAGGGTGATTTTCTTGCGTTGGCCGAACAAAACGATATGATGTGGTCTTGGCAGGCCGGGTACAAGTTCTTGAGCTTTGAGGGGAGTTTTACCTCGGAGACCATCAGCGAACCTACCGAATTTGTCATCCATATGGGAAGCCATGGATCTAGTTTGGACAATTATCGGGAAGTTAGCTTACCGCTGCCCAATAACATCAAAGTAGGACATGAAATGGATGCCAGTATCCATTTAAAGATCGATGCCTCCAAAATATTGGTGGGAACTACCAACTCCATAGCCCTCAGCGAAAAGTCGGTCATCATGGTAGACGAGGTAAAATCGCCCCAGATAGCGGTAAACACTTCCCAAATGTTCACGGTGGACCACGTACATAATGGTGGTGGACATGACTGATCTGTCCCTATCCAATCAATTAAATGTGACTGCCCTATTACATCGGGCGGTCACATTACCCAAGATGGCCATAAGACCATTCGTGTTGCTTTTGGGCTGGGCCCCACTCTTTTTGGGCAGCTGCTCCAGTGATGGGGAGGATTACCGGACCATAGACGAGCCATTGGATTTTGAAGTCCCTGCCAATTTTCCACGGCCAAGTTACGACCTGACCGCCAATCCTCCTACAAAAGCGGGATTTGAACTGGGCAAAAAACTTTTCTACGATGGGCAGCTCTCTGCCAATGGATTTATTTCATGTGGTTTCTGTCACGAACAAAGAACCGCTTTTACCCATCACGGACACCAGTTCAGCCATGGCGTGAACGACCTGGAAGGCAGCAGAAATACCCCCGCCATACAGAATATGGCATTTATGGAGGAATTCGCTTGGGACGGGGCCACTTCCCATTTAGATCTTTTTCCCATCATTCCCATCACCAACGAGGTGGAGATGGGCGAAACGATGGCCAATGTGATCGCCAAACTAAATGCAGATCCAGAATACAGGAATCTTTTTTCCAGGGCGTTTGAGGATGGGGGCGTGAACAATGAGAATTTCCTAAAGGCCCTCTCGCAATTTATGGTGATGATGGTCTCTGCCAATTCCCGATATGACAAACATATACGGAAGGAAACGGGAGGGGAACTGACCGATCGGGAACTACAGGGAATGAAGGTCTTTAGGGAGAAATGTGCCAACTGTCACAGTAGCGATCTTTTTACGGATGGTGCCTTTAGAAACAACGGACTGCCCCCGCATCCCGAGCTTCAGGATCTGGGAAGGGAGGAGGTAAGCGGTGCAGCGGCGGACCGCCATGCTTTTAAGGTGCCCAGCCTTCGCAACGTTTCCCTTACCGCTCCCTATATGCACGACGGAAGGTTTGGCACCCTACGGGCGGTACTAGATTTTTATGGCAGTGGGGTAATAGATTCCCCCACCCTTGACCCCTTTCTTAACAAAGACGGGAAATTGGGCATCCCCCTTTCCAGCTTGGAAAAGGAAGACCTGATCTCCTTTTTAAACACATTAACGGATGAAACCTATATCAATGATGAACGTTTTGCGGAATATTAACCCATTTATCTTCCTAGTTTGTGCCACACTCCCTGTTCTTTTATATGGTAACGATGGCCCATGGGTACCTTGTGCACATCATCTTGACACATATGAACATGGACAGTACAGCTATTTCGACTTTTGTGATACCTGTGGATGTGGCAGTAGCGGGGGCAGTATGGGCTATGGCACGGGCCTCAACAATAATTTCTTGGGCCTAAGGTATATCGGACAGCAATATCGGTCCCGGGACGGTATTTTTGCCGATTCTCCTTGGATCGACGAACGTTTTAATACGGTACAGCTCTGGGGAAATTTTCCGATTGCCGAAAGGATACTATTGAACGTAATGGTGCCCTATCAGTTCCACCAACGTACATTGCCCGATGGTACCGATCAAGATATAAGAGGTCTGGGGGATATGAGTATCCTAGGGCTCTATAACCTTATCAAGGGCACTCCTGACAGTATCGTATCCATAAAACCGGAGCACTATCTACAGGTGGGTGCGGGGATAAAAATGCCCACTGGAAAATTTGACAGGGAAAACAATCTGGGAAGTGTCAACCCAAGTTTTCAGTTGGGCAATGGGAGCTGGGATTATGTTTTGGCCATGAACTATGGTTTTACCCACCGAAACTGGGGAGTGAGCACCTTATTGAACTATACGATAAAAACCGAAAACCCCAAGGAATACAAATTTGGAAACCAGATCAACTACGGTATCAACGTTTTTAAGACCTATTATGTTTCCAATTCCTTATCACTTACCCCCATTGCAGGTCTGGCAGGGGAAAGCTATGGGACAAACAGGGAATTTGATACCGATGTTGCCAATACCAAGGGCGATGTTTTCTTGGGAAAAGTAAGCATGGAGGCCACTTACAATCAATTTTCATTGGGCATACTGGGCATGCTGCCCTTAGACCAAAATTTGAACAATGGCAAAGTGGAACTGAAAAATAGGGTGTCGATCTACCTAAACGTCAACTTGTAAGGGTCATATTGCCAAAAAACGGATGGTTCCCCGTCATAATTGGGGAACCATATTGCCCATGGGTGTACGAAGGGCGAACCCCTGCCCTATTTCTCGGGCCATTGCCGAAAGCATGCCATATTGGCTTGGCCATATGTATCCTTAACATAGGATGATGGCACGCAAAATCCGTCATTTATAGCATGAGGTTCTTCCGATTATAAGTGTATTTAATTTTATTTCTTACCGCTGATTCCCCAAATTTTTTGTAACTATTTGAAATTCATAAGAACCAATTTTATTGGAACAGGGAACCCTTTGATTATTTTTTATTTGGTATTTAAGGTTTTGATAAGATTGTTTATAACAGACTTTTTCAAGTAATTTTTAGATTTTGTATATGTTCCTTTTGTACCCGATTTTTCTTGTCTATGGCAAAACAGATGGCCTATATTCAAAAATGTAGGCTATCCTATCCTGTGGGTTCATTCGTATGCCGTTAACTGGAAGTGGGTCCCCGTTCTCGACCTTATAATGGAATTTTAAAGACCCCTCTTCCCCATCACCTTCAACAGCAATGCTTTCCTCAGAAAGAAGGTCCTTACTTATATTGCTTCCGAACCACCTTGGATTCTCTATATAGTTCCAGGTCAGATAGGTGTACCTTTCCCCCGCAACATGATGCCCACTTCCACTAAGTGCCGCTGTATAGGCCCTATCATTGCCATACAAAACCGACATGCTCTTACTTTTCGGATTGATGGAAGTGGTTATTACCCTAAGATCTCCTTGATCAAAAATCATCCTTTGCGGTTTTGGCCCGAAAGCAATTTCATTGGTACAGGCTGCGAAAATTACGGAGGAGAGAATGAACAATTTGTTTCTTAATTGAATGTTTTTCATAATTCCTTATTTTTGGACAGCTGTTTTTAGCGGCACGTTAAAAAGGTAACCGGTTTCCTTGGCTTTTAGACGGTGACAGCTTATACAGGAGGTTACGGCAAAATCGGAAGTTTTACCATAGGGCGTACGCTTCTGTGTGGAAAATTTTGCAAATCCCCAACCTTCCGTATCACGATATTTTGAATTGTTCTTCACCATAAACTGTACATTTACGAACTTATCGGGAATTATTTCCCCATATCGGTTTTCTACCTGTTCCCATACCGCTTTTGCTACTATGGCCCCATTCGGAAAAGGGTCGATCTGTTCTTCCCCAATCGCCCTAACGGCAATATCATTTCCATAGGTGACCCGCATTGTTCCGTCGTAGAGGGTGTTCAAGCTCAATATCTTCCATTTCTTAAAATCATCCGAATAGGCTATTTCGTTCGGGGAAGATCGAACAGTGCCATCAGAATGATCCGGCTTTTCCAAATGCTTGCCCACAGTCTTAAATTTGCGCTGTTTCCATATTTCAAACTCCTTGTTCGCCGATTCCTTGCGAGCAGTGTCCCCAATAAAAGCGTCCTTGGACAGTGAATGGACATAATTTTCAATTGCTTTTATTTCGGAACTTGAGATACGGGCCTCCGGATGTAAGACCAAATATTTCCCCAAGGGCATCCTTTCGGATTTGACCATGTTCAATATGGCCCATGATTTTCCTTTGTGGGCCGCGGGAGTGCTGTCCCATTCGGAGAAATTCATTACGCTCCTTGCCAATTCAACATCCTTTTTTACAAACCAAGAAATAGGGGCCAACTTATCGTACCACTTTAGGTCTGTTACATTGGAGTGGCAATTGTAACAGGCCCGTTTAAGGATGGTATTTATTTCTTTTGGAAATTGCGCTTCCGCCAGTATGGGTCTTTTCTCTATGGGTGCCCCTATGAACTGTATAAGTATGGATACCAATACTATTCCAAGAAAAATGGTACTTGCAATTCTTTTTGTACGCTTATCCATTTCAATCCAATTTAATGTTCGGTCCATGGATATTTCTCCCATTTACCTGCGGTTCTCCGCTAGTGGAAACATAGTTGTGCTTACGGAACATCAAATAGGTCGTCATGACCATCAAAAAAGCAATGATGGGAGGCAGCAAATCGGAAGCCCCGAATACGGCACATCCGGATACCGTGGCAAAAAAAATATCGAAAAAGAGACCCGCGAACACCCATTCCTTTAGCCAAAAAATCCCTTTCCTTGTCGGAAGGATCAGAATTAAGACTCCCAGCAACTTTGCTATGCCCAAGGTGGTGATGAAATAGGCGGGATATCCGAGGGCGATCGTTTTGTTCCAGACCAAGGGATTTCGTGTAATTTCAAAAAGGCCGCTGCTACCGAACCAAAGGGCCGTCAATACCAGACCCGTCAAATAAATCGATTTTTGTTTTGTAGTGTTCATAAGGGTATATCATAAAATTAATGTGCCAGCTCCTGCTTCCATTAAGATCGGTCGATCATTCCACCCGACCTTTTAAGGATTACTTCAGAGCTTAGATCAGGTTCAAAATTAGGGGTAGATCTTTACTTCGATTTTGCTAAAGGGTTCAAGTAAGGTTTGTAAAAAAGATCATCCAAAAAGAGGATTTTTACCAATATTGTCCTTTAAAGGGTCATGCCGCCATCAAGCACAAAGTCGGCACCCGTTATGAACGATGCGGAATCGGAACATAAATATGCGACCATTGTTGCAACATCTGCAGGTACCCCGATTTTCTTGAGCGGAATCGTATCCGCCAAATTGTCCCAAATATCCCGAGCGGTCGTTTCGTCATAGGATTTGTTCAGTACCTCCGTTAGCGTAGGGCCGGGACTGACCATATTTACCCTGATCTTGCTAGGTGCCAGTTCGGCCGCCGCCGTTTTTGCAATAGAACGAACGGCCGCTTTGCTGGCCTGGTAAATGGAACTTCCGGGATAATTTGTAGTGGCCACATTAGAGGATAAAAATACTACGGAAGCCCCTTCGTTAAGCAACGGTATAAATTTGCTCAAGGTAAAATAAGCCCCTCTAAAGTTGATGTCCATCACAGTATCGAAATTCGCTTCCTTGGCGTCCGCTATGGGACCTGCCGCACCTGTAATGCCCGCATTTATGAACAATATATCCACTTTCCGGAATTCCCTTTTACAGAAGTCGACCAGTTTATCAATATCGCCCGGTTCGGACTGATCTGCCACAAAAGGGATGGCCCCGATTTCCGCTGCCGCGGTTTCAATGGCCCCCTTACGTCTTCCCGTTATAAGTACCGTGGCCCCTTCCGATACCAAGTTTTGTGCCGTGGCATATCCTATACCACTGTTTCCCCCTGTAATGATCGCAATTTTTTTGTTTGGATTTTTCATGTTTTAGCAGATTTAATGGACCGTATTTAATTTTAGGTTTCGGATACAAAAATATTCGTTATTTGATATACATTTGTAATCAGTATAACAGAGTATATCAGATACCCATATTACTATGACCAGAAATCAAGAGGAGGAACTAAGGGCATTACAGGATACCCTATATTTTATAGGTGGTAAATGGCGCTTGCCCATTATCAATTCGATCTGTAACGGGAACAGGCGTTTTCGGGAAATCGAACGTAGTATTCCCGGTATCACCACCCGAATGGTGGCAAAGGAGCTAAAGGAAATGGAAATGAACAAACTGGTGAAAAGGAACGTGTATCCTGATACACCCGTACTGATAGAATACGTACCGACCGAACACTGCAGGTCTTTCGGCAAAATTATTCAGGAAATGATCGACTGGGGAAAAGATTATCGCAAAATTGTTGTCGAAAAAGATTAGGGTTACCTAGGGCCAACCTCTAGCTATCGGTCAAAAAAATGAACAATGCCAATAGGTAAGCCGGAATAAATAATATCTAGACGAACCCGATCCCATCCCCATTTCAATACTTCCCATACTTCCGACCTGTTCAGCAAAGTAAAATTGAGCTTTCCAACAAAGTAATTCAAATGCTTTGGAGGGATCTTTGTACAAGAATGAAAAAATCGGAAATTAAAATTCAACGCTCATGAAAAAAGTATGGTTTGTAACGGGAAGTTCCCGTGGGTTGGGAAAGCACATTACCGAAGCGGTACTGCTAACAGGGGACAATGTGGTGGCCACGGCACGAAATCCTGAAAGATTGACCGATCTGATGGAAAGATATCCAACTCAACTTTTGCCATTGGCATTGGATGTAAGCGATAGGTCCCAAATACATATAGCGGTCGAAACGGCAATAAGGCATTTTGGGAGGATCGATGTATTGGTGAACAACGCCGGTTTTGGAATCACGGGCGCGGCCGAAGCCTTTACCTACGAGCAAGTGCGCAGCCAGTTATACGTAAATTTGTTCGCCCCTATCGAGGTAACGCGTACCGTTCTTCCATATATGCGGAAGCAACGTTCGGGAAGGATATTACAGATAAGTTCCGTGGGAGGAAGGGTCGGAAATGCAGGATTGAGCATATATCAGGCAGCGAAATTTGGCCTTGCCGGTTTTTCGGAATCGTTGAGAAAGGAAGTAGACCATTTGGGAATAAAGGTCACTTCTGTTGAACCTGGGGGATTTAGGACCGATTGGGCAGGCGCTTCGATGTCGTTTGCGCCCCATGTGGAAGGATATGAAACTACCGTAGACGCCACCAAAGCTCTTTTGGGTTCGGGAAAGATCAGGCCGATTGGTGATCCAAAAAGGGCGGCAAAGATAATGGTGGAGCTGGCCGACCATCCGGAACCGCCCATGCACTTGGTCCTTGGAAGCGAAGCGGCCGCAATTTTACGAAAGGCGGACGAATCGAGAAAATCGGAGTTCGAACACTGGATGCCGGTAACCGTTTCTACGGATCATGATGATACCGAAGCATTTTATGAAACCGAGGAAGGAAAAAAATATTTGACCCAAAAAGGAATTGATCTATAGGGATACGGAACCAATATAATGATCAAGGACCTAAGGTCCATTGTTGAGGGTCGGCTTTGGCCATTATGATAAAAGGTTTCAATAACTTTGTAGTACCATGGAATTGGATATGGACCCAAAAAAACCATCCGGCATTATGCTATCCTGTTACTATAAGCAAAACAGGGAGGGAGAACATTTTGTGCCCGAACATACCTTGCAATATACCATGGCAGGGTCACTGGTGCTAAATGATGGCCAGACAAAATATCCTTCCCATATTGGTTCACTGCGTTTCATCAGAAGAAACCAATTATTAAAATTTATAAAACAACCCCCGGACAAAGGGGAATTCAGGTCTTTGTCCATCTACCTTGACCAGAGGATCTTAAAAAATTTCAGTTTGGAGTATGGTATCGTCGCCAAAAAAAAGGATCATGAAGTTCGGATCCTGGAAATAGATATGGATAAGCTTCTAAAAAATTATATGGAGTCTTTGTTGATGTACCATAAAACCAATGGTCCGGACAGCCAACTGCTCATGGATTTAAAATTGAAAGAAGGTGTTTTACTACTGCTTAGGACCAATCCGGAACTTAAAAATGTCCTGTTCGATTTCGCAGAACCGCACAAAATAGATTTGGAAGGCTTTATGATCAAAAACTACCATTTTAATGTAAAACTGCAAAGGTTCGCATACCTTACCGGTAGGAGCCTTGCGACTTTTAAACGGGATTTTGAAAAAGTTTTCGGAACCGCTCCGGGCCAGTGGATTCGCCAAAAGCGACTACAGGAAGCACACTATCTGATAACGAAAAAAGGAATGACGGCATCGGATATTTATCTCGACCTTGGCTTTGAGGACCTTTCCCATTTCTCCCACACCTTTAAAAAACAGTTTGGGGCATCGCCCTCTAAAATAATCTTTTGATGGACCCTTATTTATTTATAACGGAACTTTTCTAAATTTGTACGACCCAAAAAGGACAATATAATGTGAATACCGGTTTCTTTCTAGAAAATTAAACAAGGCCATTTTCCAATGGCTACTTGATCATTAATATCCTAACAGAAAGAAATTATGGTGATTCTACAGAATATATCATACCAACATCCCAATAGGGATCTGTTGTTCCACAACGTCTCCCTTACGGTAAACAAGCATGAAAAAATAGCCCTGATCGGCAACAATGGCTCCGGCAAATCCACTTTGCTGAAAATCATATCCAAAGAACTGGGACCATCAGGTGGACAAGCAACGATCTTATGCAAACCATATTACATCCCCCAGATTTTTGGTCAGTACGATTACCTGACGATTGCACAAGCATTGGGAATTGACAATAAATTGGATGCTTTAAAGGAAATACTAAAGGGTAATGTAACCGAAGTCAACCTTGGCATCCTTGACGATGATTGGACAATTGCGGACAGGTGCCAAGAAGCATTGGCACATTGGCAACTTGATGGTAAAGATCTATCCCAAAAGATGGGAACATTGAGCGGAGGGGAAAAAACAAAGGTTTTTCTGGCCGGAATCATTATTTATAGACCTGAACTTATATTGTTGGACGAGCCAAGCAATCACTTGGACACCGATGGAAGACGGCAACTGTACGATTATGTTCGGGCAACTTCAAGTTCGCTTGTAGTGGTCGGCCACGATAAAAATTTATTGAACATTTTAAATAGGACCTGCGAACTGGACCAACGTGGATTGACCATATATGGTGGCAACTACGATTTTTATGCCGAACAAAAGCGAATCGGGTACAATGCCCTTTCCCACGACATACAAAACAAGGAAAAAGCACTTCGTAAGACCAAGGAAAAAGAACGTGAAACGTTGGAGAGGCAACAGAAACTGGATGCTCGGGGCAAAAAGAAACAAGAAAAGGCCGGAGTCTCCAGGATTATGATGAATACATTACGGAACAGTGCCGAAAACAGTACTTCAAAAATAAAAAGTGCACATTCCGAAAAGATAGTCGATCTATCCAATGAACTAAAAGAGCTGCGATCTTCAAAACCTGAATGGGATAAAATGAAGTTGGGATTGGACAGTTCCTCTTTGCATAACGGCAAAATACTCTTTTCCGCCTCGAAGATCAATTTTAGTTACCATACGCGACCACTGTGGAAAAACAACCTGACCCTGGATATAGCCAGCGGTGATCGCCTTTCCCTAAAAGGCCCGAACGGTTCGGGCAAGACAACATTGATAAAGCTAATTTTGGGGAAGTTGGTGCCAAATACCGGAACGGTACACAGGGTTGATATCAAATGGGTCTACATTGACCAGGATTACTCTTTGATAGATAACGGGAAGAGTGTCTATGACCAAGCGGAAAGTTTCAATGCCTCTGCAATGCAGGAACATGAGATCAAGCTCAGGCTCAACCGGTTTCTGTTTACGGCCAATGATTGGGATAAGTCATGTGGAACCCTGAGCGGCGGGGAGCGTATGCGCTTGACACTTTGTTGCCTAACAATAGGTAACAGGTCACCTGACATGATCGTATTGGACGAACCTACCAATAATTTGGATATCCAGAACATTGGGATACTAACGGAAGCGATCAAAGAATATCATGGGACTTTAGTGGTAATATCCCATGATGAACACTTTTTGGAACAAATAAATATAGAACGGTGGATCGACCTTTAAGCTTTTCCAAATCAAAACCGTATATTTCTTAAAAATTACTTTTTTTGACAGTTTACCATCCTTCCCTTTGGCAACCCGATTTCCTTGGTCTGTGGATAGGGAGTGCCGTGGGTGTTGCTGACATCCACCCGTAGCAGGAGATGTGTCTTGTAGCACGCATCGGGTACATGGGCATATCGCGGGTCGGGGCAAAGGGCATTTGGACCATTTTAGTGGATGGTGGACTTATCTCCAGCAAAACCACAGAAATTGTATTCATGTAGCTACAAATAGTTTTAAATCAATACGAAATCCCTTAGATTCGTAGGATAGTCATTATGGATATAAGGGTGCCTTTATTCTTTATATAAACGTTGTGGGTCATTTTTTGGTGGCAGCGCAACAATATAAACAGTAACAATGAAAGTTTTAAATGCAATTCTACTTTTTGTTTTGATTATTTTCCATTCGTTTAGATCATATTCCCAAACCGTTGATACACTGGTAAATGTCGGGAACTACAAATTACATTTCAATATTTACAAAAACTCGGGCATACCTGTTCTGTTCGAGTCTGGCGGTGGTCATGATGGAGCTGTATGGAATGAAGTAGTAAAAAAATTGCGTGATTCGGTAAATGCCACTTTAATCACTTATGATAGGGCCGGAATGGGTAAAAGTGGAATTGACACAAATGATATTGATATCTTAAGCGAGATAAATGGTTTGGAAATAGCATTAAAAAAGTTAGGTTATACAAATAATATTCTTCTTGTGGCCCATTCTTTTGGAGGTGTTTATGCAACTTTGTTCAGTGCAAGAAATAAAAATCGAGTTAAGGGCGCTGTTCTAATAGATGTTACCTTACCATGTTATATGACTCCGATAAGAGCAAAAAAGGCAACAGAACCATATAAGAAGGAATTGCCGACAATTAAAGAAAAATCTATTGGAACTTATTATCTTCTAGTAAATTATGAAAAGTCCATTGATCTATTAAGCAAGACTTCATTTCCTTCAAACATTCCAGCGACAGTAATTGGTGCAGATTTTCCGCCTTTCAAAGGTGAGAATGGCATTCTATGGAAGTCGTGTCAAAAAACTTTTGGTGAACTTCCACGCCATAATTATATATTGGCAGAAAAGAGTGGTCATTATATTTACTTAGATGATCCAGAACTCGTTACCAACGAAATAATTAAGCTTTACAGACAAACATCAGCAAAAAAAGAATAAAAACGAACGTACGATCTAGAGGGGTCCGTCCTTAATTAGGAACGGACTGCGACTCGCGCAACCTCCTAAGAATATTAGTTCCCCCTGACCAGAAATGCTCCTTTATCCCAAATCAGCTTCCAAGCTATTGGTGCAGCCGCGCCATGTCCTTACCTATCTTTGTTTCCACTACCCTGGCATAGATTTGAGTGGTGGAAAGCTTTTGTAGCCTTAAAGCTTGGAATGAAGAAGGTATTTTTCGGTAATAGGGGCCATGCCCGTTTGTCTTTTATTACCAAGAAAACTACAAGTCGGGCATACCCGACGTAGCCATAGTGATGAACTTCCCTGTCCGTAGGAAGAGCGTTCCAAAACAAAAAGCCCACCGTCGCTAAAGCTATGGTGGGCGAAGTCGGGGTGGCAGGAGTAGCTGCGCTGAACCTGAAAAGAGGCGGTGCTCAAGAGGATCCAATACGGGCGTTCGCCCGTTTGTCTTTTTTGTTTCC
>TARA_R110002020_G_scaffold397416_1_pt1 | contig 26650 bp, 15 predicted proteins | sample TARA_R110002020 | Tara Oceans TARA_R110002020 (sample SAMEA4396489) | marine metagenome | biome: Westerlies Biome; feature: [MES] marine water layer (ENVO:01000295) within the mesopelagic zone...; material: water (ENVO:00002006), including particulate matter (ENVO:01000060) such...
CAAAGCCCCGGCCGCTAAAAAGACCCCTTCTTCAAGCCGTTACTCACGTGACAAAAAAGAAGATAAAAAAGAAGAAAAGAAAAGCTTCTCCCCTTTGGCTAAGGCGCAAGTCGTAACCGTTCCCTCCCGTAAATCTCAAGTAGACCCCAGAATTATTGAAAAGGGATTAGAATACTTGAGTCGAATGGAAGAGGGTGAAAAGAGAGATTACCTTTTGAAAAGAATGGAGTCCCTTCAGTCCGCACAACGCCAACTTAAGACGGACATTAACCAGAACGAACGCCGCCGTCAGTATGACGAATATCGCCGTCGTCGAGAGAAATGAAATTCAAATTGGTATTCCAAATAGAAAAAGAAAAACTTATTGAGTTCGTTAATATCGTTAATGAATGTTGCGCCGTAATGGATCATGACTATGTGGCGGAATGGTTGTCAACCCCTAACTCCAATCTCAATATGGAACCCCCTATACAGCTCATAAACGACGAAGTGGGAAGAGAGAAGGTTCTCAGGCTCCTTTATTTTATAGATATAGGGGAAGCCGACCTTTAAATTTAAGGCTTAGGAAAAGAAGAAACTATTGCTTTGGTACCATCAGGGTACTGCTTATAAGTTACATACCACACAACACCCCCCACCGTTTCCTCAATTGTATATTCCACCACTTGGCCTGCGCTCGCTGTAGGAATCGTAGACGTAGCAGGATTAACTACGTTAAATTCAAGAGCTGAAGTGTCATCTATAATTTCAAAATTACTCAAGCTCCCCCCCGCTCCCCCAAAGAAGTCCATATCTACTACACCCCTCATTTTACTAGCCGCAGACGGAATAACTACCTTCATCAGAGAATCATTAACTCCCTGTATCCCTCCATAAACCGAATTATTTGTCGTCGGCTGCCTCAAAACAACTGAGCCCACAGACCTTAGCCCTTCTCCCGACACACTAATCGAAGATCCAGTTATACCTCGGGACGGAGAGAAACCACTCAACAGCACACGCGTACCAGTAATGGAATATTCGTTATCAAAAAAGCTGACTTTACTTTGCTGAAGGTTTTGATCCCCAGATGTAACAGCAAACTCGTCCCAATTATTAATATTTACATCAACATTATTTCTATAGTATGCTCCCCACTGATCCATCACAAAGAATTTTCCAGTACCCACAAAATTACTTCCCACATTAATTTTAATTTGATTATAAAAAATGTTGGGATCAGAACCTATTCCGCTTCCTGTTTCGAAACTTGAAAGTGGAAAAATTTCTGTTTGGGTGTTCCCACTTTCGTAACTTCCGCTGCCGCTAAACCCAATTAATGGAGCTCCCTGTGGAGGCGAGCTAATAAAGTTTGAATTTAACCCAGTAATTATAATATTGGCTCCGGTTGATATTATATTGGAGGAGGGTTGTACTCCCGAAATTCCCGTTATCACAGCTAGGGGATAAAAAGTTCCTAGTTGTGCTGAAGAAGGATTACTTCGCCCCGATAGATAAAAACTGCCTGCCCTAACACTATCTGGTGTTTTTGCGGTAATAATCCCGACCCCTCCCTCTACAGTGTTGCTAACCGGTGAAGCCACCACAGCGTCCCCCGTTGAGCCCTCAAATACAATACTGGAACCAGTCACATTATTCCCACTCAGAGAAAAGTTTTCTTCTGGAACTAAGAAATTTGTAAACCCGGATATAGTGACTACATCAACGCTTGTAGCGGCACCTCCCCCTTCTACCGAGATAGCAGTACTAGACGAAGTTTTTCTTCCTCTGAAATCTTGCAACTCGAAAACCCCACTCCCACTGTTTATATTCGGGGGAACCCCGAAAGTTAACGTCTGAGACTGCCTTCTCGTAAAACCGCTTACAACAAAAGTATCTGTCGCGCCTGAAAAGGACACTCCAGTAACTAAATCCAACCTCTCTCCAGAAACAGTCAACAGGTCTTCGACCCCAAAAACCTGATCATTAAAAATCGTATTAGGTCTTTCCCCATTTCCCAGATAAAAACCACTTATTACAGGTTTATTTTCGCTTATTCCTAAAATCTGACTAGACTGAGCAAACCCCCCACTTGTATCAATCTTTATCACATCGCTCACAGAAGGATTAGGGATAGTGAAAGTAATACCAGTTGACGGCGCAGTAGTCCCGATGCCGATTTGGCTAAAATCTTCTATCGTATAATTACCCACTCTCAGCCCCGAGACCTTTATACCCTCAAAGTAACCCGAAACAGTAACGGTGTCCCCAAATTCACCACTAGCTGGAGCAAAGCCACTTATCGTAGGGGTATTTAAGGTAGTAAACTCCCTCAACGAAGAAAAAGCTCTACGGTTTTTCACCCTTAGCCGATAAGCTATCCCCGTGGAGAAAGCGTTAGGATACCAATAAGTAAGTTGAGTATGGTCATCAGAAAACCCAGAAGCCCACAAGTTCCCAATGAAGTTATTAGGATTGACGCTTGTGTCGTAAACTTGAACTTGGGTACCAGAATAAAGATCGGTGCCTATAATGGTCCCTGAAGAGCCGGGCTGGACGTTCGCCTCTGGCTCATTGGATGTTATGGTGGGTTTCCCCAAGGCGTAAAAGGCTCCACCAACTACCGTGCTTCCATAAACTCCCGAGATACCAAAATCAAAAAGTTGCGCATCATTGCTGTTGTTTGCTGCGTTACTAGGAAAGTCGAAGGATACCGCTCTGCCTTTGGACCCTATCGTAACCACCTCAGCTGCGGTAGCAGTACTAACCCCCACCATATTCACATTCACACCAGTAATCGCAAAAAGGTCGAAACCTTCCACTGTTATGGTATCTCCACCTATACCTGAAGAAGGAAATGTAGAAGACACTTTGGGAGCTCCTATAGAAGGAGTGAAATGCACATTAGATCCGTAAGATTCAGGATAATCGTTGCTAAAAAGCGACACAACTCCGGACGAGACGGTAGGTAAAAGACCAGCTGCCACATTCCCTCCGGAGACGGAAATACTCAAGTCCCTAGGTATGTTCCCTGTCATTGTGGTATCACTCGTTAAACCAAAAGTGCCGGTTGCCCCGCCTATAGACACCAAATACCCATCTCCTGTATTATGAAGTATACTTGCTCCAAAATTTTGCCCAGAGATGGTGGTGGCACTTCCTGTTTCAACATTGTTAACGATGCCGCTTACCATAGCCAACGGTTTAAACTGTATGTAATCAGGAGCGCTTTGGGAGATCCCACTTTCTAACAATAAATTAGGGACACCCCTAAAGTCCCCGCTAGGAACTTCCACGTTTATTTCTGAAGAAGAAACTAACGCAACGTTATCCGATTCTACACCATTAATGATGACCCCCGTGACCCCGCTTAAGGATTTGCCCTCTATAACAAGAGTCTCCCCAGAAACTAACTGTCCTGAATTTAAACCGGTCACTTCCGGAATGGGTATAAAATTATTGGGGGTCATGCCACTAGCTAAAGAAGCTGAGCCAGAAGCTCCCGTCCTCAAAGAGGAGGCAATAGTGATTGGTCCATAGTCGGCGTTAGGCGGAACTATTGCCTCTATCAAATTATCGGAAATATAATAGAACTCCCCGGAGACCTCGCCGAACTTTACAACATCAATGCGATAAAAATTAGCCCCTGTTAACTGAACTATATTGCCCGCTTCCCCACTTAGATTAAACCCGCCCAAGGGGCCCACGGCAACTTGTGAAGCAGAATCCAGAACCTGATTTATGGTTCCCAAGTTTAACAAAGAGGTATTAGTCTCTACGAAAAGCTCCCCACTCATCGCTGAGGCCGGAACATTTCCTGAGATTCCCGTTGTGTCCAAATGGAAAAAGGAAGCGACCTTTTGATCACCAAAAGAAATATTCCGCACAAAATTTAAATTTGTACCACTCAGAGTGAAAGACTTATTGGGGGAAAAAGTTGGCATAATTCTATTATTCTAGACCCATGTATATTCCTTGATAATCTGCTATTTTTCGAACCACAACCTCACTATCCTGAGTATCGTTTTGGACTATATTTATGGAATGTTTAATGTAGTCTCCCACTGCTGAAGCTATATTTCTTTGCTGAATAAGCCCAGAGCACACGAAATCCTCCACAGCAAAGGCTACGTCCGAGCTTATTATAGGTAACAAAGACACTTTTATTTTGGCGCTTGTGCCCGATACGGGAAGGTAACCGGTAGGGGAGTCTATTTCGAAATTCATATTAACGACCTTTTGGCCATAAGACACAGAACTCGGTTTAGTTTCCCCCATTAAATAAACAGGGCGAACCTGTGACGTGTAATTATAAGCCCCCCCTATAAAATTATCTACACTTCCTTCCGAGTCCGAAGCAAACTCTCCCTCGATTATAGCAGACCTTAAATTTAATATCTGTGTAGAGTCAGGTGCTTGTTCTTCTGAGGGTGAGAAAACCCCATTCAACTGATCGAAAAAAGATATAGAAACGTTTGCCACACTAGAAGAATTAGGACTAAAGTTTGCAGAGTAAGAAGTAAGATAGCCACTATCGAAGTTAAGTCCTCCGAAGTTCCCCGAAATAACTTCCCCCACATTACCAGTTTCCCCTTGTCCCGTTATAAAGGTTTTAAAATAATCCTTGCCAGTTATAAAATAACTGAAATTCAACTGTCCCCCTATCCCATTAGTGGGAGAATACACGGAAGTATTACGAGTGGAGTCACCCGCTATTTGGTACCGAGGACTAAGGCTGGCTCCCAAAGATAAAGACGCGTTAGAGGCAAGTATTTCATTGCCGTTTATCTTAAGTTTGGCATTAGAGGCTGAATAAAGCACATTAGTAGGCTGCAGTTAAAGTTTTTTGGGTTCTTATAATATCATCAAGGCCTGCTGTCATACTGGTTCCTTGCTGCGTTGCCCCGGAAACCCCGATGAGCATTCCCCCATGACCAACATTTCCCAGCCCTTTTAATTCCAATGTCATATCCTTCGGTGTTTCGTCAAAAGCCAAGTTGTTGTCAAAGACATCTTCCGTTACGTTTATCGATTCTTGAGCTGTTGTATAGAAAGTGGTAAGAGGAAACTCTTGCCCTATTTGGTAAACAGGATTATGAGCCATAGAGAGAGAGTAATCAGCCCCAAAAACATTAGCGGTCTCAGTTGGCGAAGCAATAGTTGTCCGGAGAGGGTTGAGACTAGTATATCTACCATGAACCACCCCTGTAGCTAAAAGCCCAGTTTGAGTGGGGGTCTCGTTAGTTTCACCGTATAAAAAACCGCTAACAGGAAGCTGAGCTCCCGACCCAAAAAAAGTGAAACTGGCGCTTGATGTTGAAACGGAATTGCTAGCCACATTAAGACTGTAAGAGTTTAAAAATCCGTATCCCGTAACCCCTGCGCAGGTTAATTGAACCCCACTAGCTTCAGAATTACTTGAATTTTTGATACCACTTGCTAAGAAATTAATAATATTGCCTTTTTGGGCATTATAGGTGCCAGTAATGCTTGTGATGAACCCAAAAGACATATCCCCAGCTCGGGCTCCCGCAGGAAACTGACCTAACGGTCCCTTTTTTCCTATGGCATACATGGGTTGAGAAGGACTTGAGAAGTTAATGCTGCAGTTGCTTGCCAATAAAGTCTCATTGATGTCTCCAAACGAGACATTTACCGCCGCCTTATCATAAAATACCGTTGCCATAACCTTTTATTTGTAAGTATTACACATTTTTTACCTTAAAATGAAAGTTCTCAAATTAAAATTCACTCCTGCGTCAGAATCTTGACTAGCATTGAATGACTCAGTCGTTAAAAGCATATTCTCAAAAGAGTACGCCAGAAGAGGGGTATTAGAATTATTTTTATTAAGAGTGATGGTAGCATTTCGGAAAGTTGTTTCGTCAGGAACAAATCTCATATTTTTTATCTCATAATTATCTACTTGAAGATTAAAATTCACATTAACCTCTATTGGAGTGCCAGCAACCACCCCCGTCGGCCTGTCTATCCCCACCGTATAGATAGGAACCCGAGGAGTAGCCACCTCAACACTGAAAGAACTCACACGATTAGTCTTAAATTCATCAAGGTTTATTTCCATAGAGTTATGGCTCGTTATATTTAAAGGGGCGTTAACTAGGTCAGCTGGATCTTGAACCCATGTGGCGAAAGACCCAGTGCCGAAATCTCCATAAACAACCGAGGTAGTAACAGAATGGGGAATCTCACCTACGCTACAAGAGACTCCATATGTCTCCAGATACGCATCAGTAAAATACAGTTGCTTATTCCCATAATCAATCACTCCGCTGAATGGAAGGTCCCCTGTGAAATTCTGCATCACATCCAAAGATCCTGCCGTTCCTGATGGAAGAACATTAGTAAGGAGTGTATTTACCTCTAAACGGGCTGTCTGGGGCCCTTGAGGGGCGTATTTGATCTCGTCTATCCCCAAGCTCTTCAAAGGAGAGCTACCCACCGAACTGTATTGGGCGCTCATAGACTGAACCCCTTGTATTCCTGTTCCGTTTATGGTGAGCTTTTCAGCCTCTCTCCTTATTCTTCCTAACATTACCTTATCTTTATTTTACACTACTTTTTGTGTGTAATATAATAAATAAAGGATTAAGGAAAAATGGCTGACAAAACTACCAGTATTTACAACACAAAAGAGTACAAGGACACCACGGAGTACAATAAAAACGACATAGTTTACGTCAAGGAGACCATAGGCAACACCGGGATTCCCAAAAAATTTAATTATTACTACTCTTTAAAGGACGGTCACACCGGCCAAGAACCCGCTACTCCTTCCGCTTACTGGGGGGGCTTTTACAACCTCAACAAGGAAAACGTCCCCTATTTTTTATGGACCCCGTCTTACAATACGTCAGCTAATCACGCCCCCCGGATAAGTACTGTTAACTTTGGAAACGGATACACGCAAAGAACCCCAGATGGTACATTCACAGATTTCATCAACCTTAATTTTGTCTTCGAACAGAGAACACAAAAGGAAGCCACGGCTATTCTCCATTTTCTAAAATCCCGAAAGGGATCCGAAAGTTTTGTACTGAAAGACCTGCCACCCCCTTACGAGCAAAACGAAGGAGAAGTCAGAAAAAAATTCGTATGCGTAACCTTCAATAGCACCTATACCTTCTACGACAATTACAACATAAACAGCACTCTAATTCAGGTTAACGACTAAGATGGCAGCTCCCGATTACAAATTAACTACCGCAAGGGCACAGTCGTCCATCAAGTCGTTGCGTTATGAGATGTCTAATTTGACACCTGCTGCGGTAATGACTTTTTTTGAGATGGATTTTAACGAGATTCTAAAAAATAGCGGGTCCGATAAAAAATTAACAAACGTTCAACCCAGCACGCGCGTCGATTATAGTGATGGCGTACTCAGATTCCACAATAACGCCAATATTTTCAACTCATACATAATATGGAAAGGTCAAAAATATTTCCCAGCCCCCATACATGCCGAAGGCTTCGAAGTAACCTCTCGGGGAACCCTCCCCCGTCCCACCTTGTCGATTGCAAGCCAATCAAAAGACGGTATAGATCAAATTTCCCTCTTGCGACACGAGATAAGAGCCCTTGGGGATCTTGTGGGAGCCAAAGTTACTCGTCGCAAAACGTATGCAAAATATTTAGACAAAGAGAACTTCGAGCCCTCTGCAATAAGCTCGAAAGACCTACAACAACTTCCTGACGGGTACGAACCTGACCCCTATGCCGAAATGCCTCCGGACATTTACTTCATAGAGCGCAAGATAAGCGAAAACAAAATGGTACTTTCGTATCAATTAACATCGGTACTTGATCTCGAGGGTTATAAGCTCCCCAAAAGGATGATAGTGTCTGACAAGTGCATGTGGCAATATCGAGGACTAGGATGCTGGTATCAACACGTAAACCAAAAAGAACTAACGGGACAGACTAGTGAAGACGGGACAAGCGTACCCCTCCTACAAAAAGCGGAATTAATAAAACTCCCCGGAGGCACCATGGGGGTAGGTCTTCCCGGCAAAACCCCCCCTTGCGCCAACGACCAAGACGAAAAAATAACTGCGATACTCGGGCAGTCTATAAAAAATGACGAGCAGGAATGGAACGCCAACGCCTCAACCGGGGGTGTTGAAGAACTCCTGTCTTACAAGAAAGGAGATTATTGTTATATTATAAAAAATAAAATAAAGTTCTATTTTGTAGCAAAAGAAGACATCCCCCTCTCTATAAACAAAAATAACCCACCACCCCACGAGGATTACTGGATAGCTGACGAATGTTCGAAAACCCTAACTGGGTGTCGTATGAGATGGGGAGCAAGGGGGAGCGTACAGAATGAAGGAGGGTTATCGTCATGTGGGATAAGTAAAGGGGAACTTCCCTTCGGAGGTTTTCCAGCCGCCAGAAAAGTTTACCGAGGATCATGACTTTAAGTTCATCCATAAAAAACAAAATCAAAGAACACGCCTTAGAGGAGGCTCCTCGAGAATGTTGTGGAATAATAGTCAACAACGTCAAGGTTATGCGTTGTCGAAATATGTCCCCAAAACCCATGGATCACTTTTCCCTAAACCCGCTTGATTACATGAAAGCGTCCTGCGAAGGAAATGTTAACGCCATTTACCATTCCCACTTGGATGAGGAGAAATTTTCTCCCACCGACATTATTAACAGTCAGACCCATGAAGTGAATTATATTCTATACAACATCAAAAACAATTCCTTCTCCGAATTCGACCCCTCAAAGGAAAAAACTTTCATCCATAACGTCTCCTTTAAGACTGGGGTGTCTGACTGCATGACCCTAGTAATAAATTATTACAAGGAAAATTTTAATATTGACCTTTCGGACTTAAACTTTCTAAGAATGAAAGAGGATTGGAACGAAAGAGATCCCCTCCTAATACAAAAAATAATAGAATTAAATAGAACCAACCACTCAGACCTTTTTGAAGAGATGGATTTCTCCGAAACCTCTCTGCAAAAACACGATATTATATCCTTAGAATACATCAAAGGGAAAGGTGTATGTCACACTGCCGTCTACGTAGGGAGCGGAAACATTTTTCATCACCCCCGGGGAAAACACCCCATAGTGGAAAAACTTATCGACAGCTTTAAGAAAAGGGTTAAAAAAATATACCGATTAAAAAATGAACGAAAAAGTTAAAATTACCCTGCACGGGATACTAGCCAAGCAAATGTCCCGAGACAAATGGGCTCTTAGAGTGAAGAATGTATCCGAAGCCATAAGAGGAATAGAGAGTAATTCGGGCAAATTTTACAACCATCTTTTAAAAAATGACCGCAAACACATAAAATATAGAATCCTTATTAACGGAAGAGATTTTATGATGGAAGAGGGAAAAGATTTAGACAATTATGACGATCTGCGTAAATCAGAGTTAACCATGGATTTAAATACCCTGAAAACTATCGATATAGTGCCGGTCATGGAGGGAGCCAAAAAAATTAACATTAAAGATGTCTTAATGGTTATCGCTGGGATCGCCATGATAGCTGTAGGAGGAGCCGGACTTGGTTTTTGGGGGACGCAAGGAGGACTTGGAATGGGGCTTGGATCTAATATGGCTGGAGCTGTTTTTATGGGAGGTGTAGGTTTGGTATCGGCAGGAGTAACAAACATGCTCACTCCCATGCCAAAATTTGGAGACTTTAGGGAGATAGAACAGACCCAAGCTCGAGCCTATTTGTTTAATGGTCCCATGAATACAGTAAGGGAAGGCGGACCGGTTTTTGTTGCTTACGGAAGACTTCTGGTAGGAAGTCATGTCATACAGACGTCAATGGACAACGTAGATGTTGATGCCGAGGTCAAACCGCTTGACACATGGGGAATAACAAAGAGAGCTTTGCTCTACAATATTCCTGACGCGGGCGGCTTAGTAGCGGATGCTGTTGAAGGCTGGGAAGGAGAATAATAAATGGGAGGAAAAAGTAAAGATAAGAGACAAGCGCGCCCGGTAGTAACCGATGTATCAGCTGTAGAGATTTCAGGGGCATATTGGGTTACTCGTAGTTATGCTGAAGTTGGAGACCTTATATCCGAAGGACCCATCGAAGGCATAGTAAGTGGTGATTACTCTTACAGGGCCACCGAAAATAAAACGGGGTATGATAGTGTCACATTCAGTCAGTATAGCGCAACCGGAGCCGCTGGGGGGAGCGCATTACCCGAGTTGGGCTTTTTGCGCTCTATCTACTGGAACAAGGTTCCTATCGTGGATAAACACGGATACTATAACTTTCAGGACATAAATGTAGAACATAATTTTGGAGACCCTATAGGGGCACTGCCGACCCTTTCCGCGAACTTGGGAGATGGAAGGGATTTCGATCTTACTGTTGAACGGGGTATTGGAGAGAGACTTTTTGGGCCTCAAGTAAAAGGGTACGATAAAACAGCTGACAAAGACTACTCCCCCGGTCGTCAGGGAGAGGAAAACTCACAACCTGCAATCCTCGAAGGAGCAATTGATAGATACGCAAAAACATACAGCATCTACAACAAGGAGTGCAGTGACCTGCAAGTCAACATAAAAGTAGACGCCCTTTTTGAACAAGTGTTGGCGGGAAAAAAGTTATTTGAAGACGATAGTGAATTAAAACCCTGTAATGAAGCGGACGTAGGATATGGAGACACAAAGGCCCGGACCATAGAGTATAACATTTACTACATGCCCCTTTTTGATGAACGGTTCAACCCGGCCCGAGAAGATGCAGATCAAGAAGAGGGAGCTTTCACGGACATGTGGACGCTAGCCGTTGCAAAAGGCCAGACGTCAACAGAAAGAGTACGTGGTAAAGTCGACTTTCCTTATATAAGAACCACCACAATCAATGTAAACAGTTCCTTCAAGGACACCCCCGGATTTCAGGGATGGAAAATAAGAATAGTCAGACTCACCCCCGAATCACTTACTTCTTTCCTAACTAACCGCACCTCTGTCCATTCTATCGTTGAAGTATATGGGACACGTCTTCGATATCCTTATACCTCCATGGTTTATTCGCGATTTGATGCCAAGAATTTCCAACAAGTTCCAGCCCGCTCTTACGACACAAAGCTTTTGAGAGTAAAGGTCCCCAGTAATTACAACCCAGTTTGCAAAACTTACGGAAATAGTGATGCAGCAAACGATAGCACTGGTCAAAAAACCGGAGCCACATATAACGCAAATAAGTGGATTGCAGCAGCAACCATTACCAACGGAATTTTTTGGGATGGTGAATTTAAGAAGGATACTGACGGGGGGTATATTCGCGAGTGGACAGACAACCCCGCATGGTGTTTTTATGATTTGATAACTAATCCTCGATACGGTCTAGGAGAATACATCAAGGAAACAGATGTAGACAAGTGGGCTCTTTACGAAATAGCCCAGTACTGTGACGGCATGGTTCCGGATGGATTCGGCTCCTACGAACCTCGCTTCAGTATGAATTATATAATTACTTCGCGCGAAGAAGCCTTTAAGGTATTAAACGATCTTTCTTCAATGTTCCGCGGTATAACCTATTACGCCCATGGCAGTATTTTCGCTATTCAGGACAAGTATAAAGATCCTGTTTTTCAATTCAATAATTCAAATGTAGCGCAAGGAGACTTTACCTACTCTTCCTCCTCGAAAAAGGCCCGTCATTCTGTTGCTATTATTCGTTACAACGACAAGAGAGACAACTTCCAACCCGCAGTTGAGTACATGGAAGATGAAGAGTCTGTGAGAAAATACGGCATTCTTGAACTTGAAACCACGGCTTTAGGATGCACCAGCAAGGGCCAAGCGAGACGTTTTGGCAAATGGATTCTCGCAAGCGAAGCTGAAGAAACAGAAACGGTGCAATTTGGAATAGGCCACGAAGGGGGCCTCATACGCCCGGGAGATGTCGTACAAATATACGATAACTTTCGGTCTCCTCTTAAAAGGAGCGGTCGCACCAATGCTGTAATACCTAACTCAACCACTACTTATTTTGGCACAGGAGCGAACACGGTTACTGGAAACAGTATTATTTTGGATTCGGCCGTGGATTTTACCTCCAATAAATCCTACAACTTCGCTCTCCTTACCCCTACGTTTTCTTACAACGCTACCCAAATTACTGGCTTAAATAGCAGTGGAGTAAACGAGATAAGTCGAAGTCAAATTCAAAATTTAGTTTTTAGCGGAGCCCACGCTCGCGTCATAACAGGCTCCTATAAATCAGAATACTATGAGGGAGGAAGTGGAGTCTGTACCCAAATCCATTTCAGCACGGGAGAAGCTTTTGGCGGACACTCTAATCAACTTAATTTTGATGACTACGTTATAACCGGATACACCAATACAGGAGTAGACACAGCATACGGACCAACCAATCCCGCGAGTGTGGCAGACTATTCAGGAGGATGTTTCTCGGGAGAAAATTTGATATGGAGCGTTGAACCAAGCAACTCGGAAGATGCCGAATTTGTAAGCGGGAGCTTTTCGAACTTCCGAGTAATTAACATTAAGGAAACGGACGAACATAACTACTCAGTCTCGGCCTTAGCTTATTCCACTGGAAAATATGACTCGGTAGATTCTTCTGTTAAGCTCAAAGACTTAACCTATTATGAGACCCCAGAATTTCCTACTGGAGACAATAATAATTTAAGCGCGGCTTTACTGGAATTCAACACGTCCCTCTCTCTAGAAAGGGACAAACCATATCAAGCAAATGTTGAGGACACCCGTTATGAGTCTATACAAATTAATTTTGATAAAGCCGGATACAACAGAAAACCGACAGAGAACGACGCTGGTACGTTCACCACTAGAGTAGACACAAGCGACGAGCTTACCTATTTTGTATCCATAACTACCACAGGTAATCCAAACCAACATACTTATGCAACTGGTAACAATGCATCGTTTTTGTATACGGTTCCGACGTCGGACTATAGAGATATCTACAAACCAAACACCAACTTAATAATAACCCCCGAAGACACCCTCTATACGGACGTACTTGTAGACGGCCGAATAACCGCAGAAATACTTGTTACTGAGAAAAAAGATTATTACGTCACGGTATTCGCCGCAAACGGAGCGGGAAGACTCTCTCAAGGCGTACAAAGAAAATTTGATGCACCAGATAATTTTGTATTCTTTAGCGCTATCAACCACATAACTGTAAGCAACCTCACCACACAGGGAATAACCGACACAAGCACCCCCGAAACTGAAAAAATACAGCAAGACATAGGGAACGGAGAACCCGGTTTCATGTGGACGCCCGGTTTTGAAACCTCCCTGTCAAATGCTCCGGTGGACAACAATGAAGGCCCAAACGGTACGGACATCCCCTCTTATCCTCTACAAATGCTGGAGAACGATGTGGATTGGAGAGTTACTTTCAGGGCTCCATCGGCACCTGAATCACCCAATGTTCCATCTAACGTTATTTATCTGGAATTTACCGGCTATCAGTCAGACCCATCTTTTCCATCTTTTGTACTAACAACCGTCTATAATAATCCAGCTTTAATAAGCAGTCTTCGATCTCGAAATTTGGTCGGGGACCCGGAAGTAACAGGATATAAAGATGCCGGAGGAGGGAAAACTGACGACCAAGAAGAGGTAGGGTACTATCTTGTAGACCCCAGCGGCATGATAGTAAAAAATGATCTTAACGCTTTTCCATTGAGGACGTTTGACATAGTTGTAGAGCCCCACGACAAGGCTGGAAAGACAAGCCAAGACCATTATGTATGGTCTAATACTATTTACAACTCGGACAATAAAGATGACCCAGTCAATCTCTATAAAGGAAAAGAACAATTCGACCTAAGCTCTGTTAATAGCAAGTATGACATTTTTGGAGCCAATATACCTTCCCCTAGCGGTATAATATTTGCCCCCAAGGATGCAGCCACCTCTAATTCGACGGTCCTTTTGGGTGGAGAAAATAATTCATTCATTAAGCCCTCCAAGGCTTACGGGAAAAAATACCCTTATGCGGCAAGCTCCTTGTTGCTGGCTGACGGGACCTTCTTTATAGGAATTCAGCCATCGGAAAGCGACGAAGGATCCCAGATACTTTCTGACAACCAACTAAGCGACATATTTGGAAGCTCTCAAGGAATGGTGTTTTATTATACTCTCGGCACCTCCCTGAAGCGCGCAAGTGATTTCTCGATTGACACCACCAAAATACCCTCCTATACCCAGCCGGCCCTTTTTTCTATTTCTGATGGCAGTGAAGCCTTTGGTGGAATAGTCAGAGGTGTTCCGGCTAACGAAACGGTTTATAGGGGGTTTTATGTATTCGGAGAAAATGATTCGTTGTCAAGAATATCTCTTAAAATCCCCCAAATAGCAGACGATAAAGACAATGTTAACTTTTGCGGGGCGCTTTTCGATACCCTTTCTATGGCTCGAGCCTTTACGCCAGAGACGAGAAGAGCCCTACCCATCAGCACAACAAATTCAACTCCCTTGATACTCATAGATGCGGACCTAAAGTTTAATTACAGGATAGGAGCTTCCGTCCCCATAGACTATAGCGTGAACGCAGCCGGTGCTCTTCCACGTCAATTCGAACCCAACAAACCCGTTGAGGTCAAAGTGTTCAGTATGATAAGCCAAACCCAGCAATGTATGTCAAATCAAACGTGGGGGCAAATAAGTTTCTCACTAGATGATGTGATGCTTGGCCACGACCCCAATACAGCTAGAAAACTTAAAGACGTTTTGGGTTACGTTCCTTCCACAATGACAAAAGACGATGACAACTATAGATTTAACAGGGAGGGAGGCGACACGGTAATCTCCACCCGAAGAGGAAAGCAAGCGGAAGGAGAAGGAGTTTACCCTCTGGATAAAGTAGATATGTATAAAGGTCATTGCTACACCCTTCCAATGATGTTGGGGAACGCTTTAGCTCGGGGTTTTCTTAACTACGGTAATAATAGCGAAATTAAGGAAATAGACGACTGGAGCAAACCTAACACAGAAATGAAAGGTCGATATTTTAAAGATTTTGGATACGTAAATAAAGATATTTCTTCTAGCGCATGGTTTATAATGGGATTTGGTGATCCCAGAAAGGATGGCGCGAATGGATTGGAGGGGGGAACCTTATCAGATGAGTATTTTAATTTGCTTAAAAGAAGGAACGTCCAAGGAGCCGCCTTTACGGCTGCTTCCGCCATAGTAGAAGCTGACGCGGTAGAAACAATGAGACAACTCCTTAGTTGTATCCCAGAAGAAGGCCACGAACCTACTGGGCTAACTGCAGCCGTGCTTGCAATAGCTGGCTTCTCCCCCGCCAATCAACATAAAATGTATATAGACCCCACCCCCATGATGGAGCATATGGCGGGAGAAGGGGATCACACTGTTGACAACATACAGGATGTATTACAGGTGGAATCAGGATATGACACTCCGGGATTTTATCCCTTCAGTCAGGCGTGGACAAAAGTGGTAGACGGTAACCCACGAGGAGGGGTCTGGGCTCCCATAACTAGAACGACTTATGAATTTCCAATAAACAACAGTAACATAGTAGCAAATAGCGTGCTTCAGGGGGTCAGCAGAACCATAACTGCTAAATTTAAAGTTTTCGAAGTTAAAATGCCTGATCTCACTTATATGGCTCTTAACCCCGGAGGCTCTCGTTCTCCCACGGGTTGGCGAGTACGTCATTTTGCCTACATGGAATTCACTGTTTATGGCGACTTTGGAAATCCCCAAAACTATATAGTACATCCCTTGGAAGGATACAAGGCTGGTGAAAGAAAAAAAGTAACAGACCCAGATGATTCCTCCATAGTAAAAACCATATCATACGACTCAGTCGAAGATTTTGGAACTTCGAGCAGAATCCCAACAGCAACAAAGCAACTTTGGAGCGCCGAAGACGGGGGGTTGCTGCTACTTCCGCCGACTTTAGCTCCTCGACTCGTAAAGAAAACCGCCGACTCCTTTACATTTATAATAGGAGCCCCCGCAAACTGGACGCCTGATGCTCATGACGGAATGGAACTCTCAGACTGGTTCGGAACCGAAACCGTTTTACAAGGCAAGATAGTGGAAAATAGCGGCCTTAACTTAATTAATTTTGCCGTTTTAAAATCTAATCAGTAGAATAAGATAATGAAACCTGAGTTTTTTCATGGGTCAGTCGAAAAAGGCTCCAACAAGTTATATACAGAGTCCAACCGACAGATTATAGCCCAGCACGGGGCCTTCATTAAAATTGGATCCAACGATATTTTTTATAGGGTAGAAAGTATCGAAGACCTTCATATAAAAAGAAAATTTACAACCCAAGGAAAACATATAACTATCAAAGGGAACTATCAATACAGGCTTTCCCCGGATGATGTTATAAAGATTTATTTTGATGAATACGAAGCTGTCGAAACAGGGGAAATAATTACCCCCACAGATAAACAGTTCGGCGGTTATTCAATAGGTCAAAAAATATACGCCCAAGGAGGAATTGCATCCACCTCCTCCAGCAATATCACTGGTGAAAGTGTCGAACTTGAGGTGACCAAAGTAGATGAAAACGAAAAGATACTCAACATCGAAATAAGCCGCCCCGGAAAATATATAACTCCCCCGAAAAATCCTATAAAATTTATGAACGAAGAGGGGGAAGAAATTGAAATAAATATAGAGTTCGATTTATCTAGTGACTCTTCCGTTGCGGAAAGGAGCCTTATTAAGGTAAACAATGACAAAGAAAAAACTCTCATAGAAATGGCTTATCCCCTTCCTCAAGGAATCAAAGAAGGGGAGTTTTTCGTCTCCAAACAAATTATATTTTTGGACAAACGTTACTCGCACGATTCGGTAACACACCAACCTTGTCAAATAATCTCAGATCGTTCCCCAATAGGAGGGCTTCCCCTCATCCCTCAAGCAATAAGCCCTACCGCTGCTATTTCCACCTACAACAAATCAATGGAAATGCTTGATGCACGCCTTCAAGAAATAGAGGTGCGTTTAACACGTGTAGAAAACCGAAATATTTAATGGGAGCTTGGTGACAATAAGCCGCCGGGTCTTTGTTGTTTGATTATCTGTTCCAACACAACTCCTTCCAACACTCCCGCAAACTCTTTGTTGTTTAACACTTCGTTATTGTCGTCTGCTTCTTGACTTCTTGCTGTCGGATCTTCTGTCTTGGATTCGGCAGAAACTTCCGCTGCTCCCCTCTTGTCGATATTAACATTAATACGAACGTTGTTGGTGTTGCCCATACCGCCCCCGCCTCCGACAGCTGCCCCTCCCACGGGGCCACCGTTGGCGAAGCCGGGAACATTGCCTCGATTCAGTTCGGTCATGAAGTCCGTACCATATGTACGCACAGCTTCCGGGCTCATGACATATTCTCCACCCATTACGCGAGCCAAACCACCATTGGCACCACCAGTCCCTCCTCCAATATTTATCAACTGCTGCGTAGTTGGGTTAAGCCGTTGGAACGTTGTATCGGGCAAACCGGTTTGATTAGTTCCCGGCGTCGGAAAAATATTACCCATAGGCGCATGCGCATTTTGATAGGAACTTCCCCCCCGAAATCTATAAGTAGGTGACTGACCTCCGCCAAGGCCCCTCTCGTAAGGAGACACCGTATAATTGGGGTCCGAAAGTCTTGCGTCGTAAGGGGGAGCCCAACCCTCTGGAGGATTTCCTGTTGCTGCGGGATGGCCAGCATATTTTTGTTGTTCCGCCAACTTAGCTGCCTGCATTTTGTCCATTGCATACGCTCCTCCTATCATCATCGCAGCGTTAACACCTGCTTGAATACGACGAGCTTTCTTTTGGTCTTCAATAGCTTGAATTTGATCAGCTCTACTTTTTGTTTCGTCAGCCAGATATTGTTGATAGGAGGCCATCTTCTGTTCCTTACCAAACATCCTACTCGTCTGAGGATCGCCCCCTAATCTTCCCAACAACGAAAGTCTACTACTCACTTCGAACCTTCCCTCGGTAGGTCGGGCCCTTTCGCTAATCAATTCTCCCGTATCAGGATCTCTTCTATAATAAGCAAAGCCTTTCCCCAAGGAAACCTGAGCCTTACCCCTGCCCCCACTAATCGAATCACCCATTCCCGCATCCGGATCTGCTCCCCCGAAAAATCCATATTGTCCACGACCCATACCGTAATCTTGCATAGGCAGAGGTTTAGGAGCCCCCGGTTGCATAGCGGCCCCTATCATCCCAGACACGGCTCCTGCTCCCGCAGCTATAGCACCCATCTTCCCCATAGCAGCATTACTATTATCTTGCGGAACTCCTCCTCCCCCCGCATAAGAATTGATTGCGTTAAGGGTTCCATAACCAATTTGCTGCGCGGCAGATTTTTTAATTACAAATTCCCCTCCCTGCATGCGCGTTAAGACATCGTCTTGGTGTCCTGAACCTCCAGTGACTACTCCCCCGCTTGCATAACCGGGAACCAAGCCTCCTTGACTGAATCCTCCTCCCATTCTGGAGAAAAGCATATTTGTAAACATCTGAGAAGAAGTTTGAGATATGGAATTAAGAATACTTTGAGCCATACCCGCAATAGCTCCCCCTACAGTTGTCGCGCCGCTTGATATGGATTGAAACGCAGAAGCGAAAGATGACTTCATTGTGTTAGCCACGCTTACGACTCCATCTTCAAATTCTAAAAGAGCATCGGTATCGCCGTAAGCAAAGGCTTCTTTAAACGCGGCTCCGGGATCTCCCGCTCCCCCTGCTCTTATTCTAGCTCGTCTCGCATTCTTATCGGCATCGGCTATTTCCTTATTGGTTATGCCGTATCCTTCGCCCTGCAAACCCCTAAGACCCGCTGCTTCGTTACGAGTTTTAACTTCAGCATCTGTGATTGCCTGAACTCTTACGGCGCGCTGGAATTCAAGCATCGCTTTTCGTTCGCTTATGCGTGCGGCGGTGGATTTATCAATGTTTTCTTTTTCGCTCTTCCTACTTTTATTTATCTCTGAGATTCCATGTGCGGTTTCCCGATTGTTAGCTTCTCTTAATTTCCTAAGTCCCTCCAAGTATTTAACTTCAGCTATTTGAGAAGAAGATAAATCGTCATCTTTTTTCTGTTGGGCGTCCAAAGCTTTGAGCTTTGATTCAATCTCCGTCTGTGATGCATCTGCGTAGTCTTTTTCGAACTTCTTTAAAAGAGCAGCCTGAGCATCATACGACATGGTAATATCTTGTATACTTCCCACTAGTGTACTTCGTAATTTTATTTCAGCTTGAATGAATTTATCACGTTGCTTAAGTGTGAGGAGCTGTCTTGCTTGACGAGCCTTGTCCCCAGCCCCCTCTTTCTGAAGACGCCCCTGTTCCTCTATCAGGGTATCACCCGCCATTGTAATTCCCGCCATCTTTCCAGCACTTACCCTATCAACTGCTCTACCGGCAAAATGTCGCTTTCGTGCTCCAGTTCGGCTCAAAGCCCCATAACGAGAATCTAATCCGGCAGTAGTTAAACCTTCTTGAGCAGTACGCATCATAGCGCTTACTTGTCCCTTATCAAGTCGCGAGGTTGCATTAAGCCCTTTAGATAATTGTGGCCCGTACATATTCTCCATCATCATGGGGGCCATCTCGCCTTTTCTCATAAGCTCTAATGAGTGCATTGCGGACATGCCTTCCCTAAAGAAAGACCCGCCGTGTCCCGCCGTCCACGTTTCGGGAGAATTGTACAAAACTCCTAAAGTTTGATCATCTTGGTTTAGCATTTGCCGGAAACTTTTTACTATATGATCTTGACCGGTTCCTTCCAGCACGGGGATTGCTGACTTCAAAGCCCCCCTAAGGTCTTTTACGTCACCACTTTTATTATATGTCTCCATTTTTTTAGCATAACCCAACATGGAATCCTTACCCGTAGGAGCGGCTCCGCCACGCCCCTTAGCTGACCACGTCATCATTTGCTCCTGTAGTGACTCAGGAAACATGGCTAACGCCCCTTGTCTAGCCTCTTTTAACTTGGTTTGCTGGAACTCTCCCGGTTTTCCCTGTCGTGAAAGATTAATCAGCCCCAACTGTTTTGTCATCTGCCTGCTAATCTCCCCTGTGTCACCACCAGTCATCGAATCAGCCATCGCCGACATCTTATTCAACGACGCTGAAATGTTAGAGTAGTCTCCGGCTTTGAGGTCCGTTGCTCCTCCCGCCGTTCTTAATTTTTTTATACTCGGATCTGTATAAAAAGCTTTTCTCACACCCGCAGTTTCCTTGCCACCTTCTAAGACGCGTCCTTCGATTTCCAAGAGTTGCTTTTGAAATTTTGTATAATTTTTAAGCCTGTCTTCTATGGACATGTAATCCAAGTCCCCCAAACCGGCTATAGACTCTTTAAGATTCCCTAAAGCTTCGCTAATTACCTTAGCTTGCTCTCTGATCTGTTCAGCTTCCGCTTTTCTTCCCTCTTCACCAAAAGCCATACTTAAATCACCCAACGAAGTCAGAGCACCCAAGCCTGCTCCAGCCGCAGCGCCCCAAGGACCTCCCACAGCAAATCCCATTCCAGCCATCGAACCTATATTGGCTACCGCATTCACACCCCCTTGAACTCTCGGTCCGGCCCCAGTCCCAGCAGCCAACCCACTAGCCGCCATGTTTAAGACCATGGAAGCCATCATCATTTTATCAGCACTAACTTTGAATTTTTTACCCGAAGCTACATTACTTTTCGCAGCCTTGGCTTGTTCCCTTGAGGCTTTTATTTCGTCTGAGGTTGCGTAACCCATGGAAAGGGGAGAGTAATTAGGAACAAACCCACTCGCCGCCCCGTGAGACTTGGGATCAACACCCGAAGCCCTTGACCTACTAATCCCCTGCCCCAAACCACCCGGTTCATGTATGGTATTATAAACCCCAAGTCCTCCACGATTTCCCGCACCCCGTAAAGCCGGACTAGAGCCTACCCTAATGGCTGAGGCGGGAACTCCAGCCTGCATTTCTCTTCCTATAGCGGAAGTTAAAGGGGAGAAGTTGGGGACAAAACCTAAAGCTGCCTTTAATCCCGTCTGCTCCTGAATCTCCTTTAGAATTTTATTCTTGGTTAAACCGAGTTTATCTCCAGTTCCAACAGCATCGTTAAAGACTTTCTTGGGAATATTCCCATCTACAGCTGCCTCTTTTCCTATTTTTGCCTCGATTTTCGATCTGCCTAAGAGCAATTTCTTGGCTCCTTCTGTCCTCATGTACTTAATTAATTGTTTTGGAGCATATCTTCCTCCAGAATAATCAAAGGCAGCATTTCTATCTATATCTCCATCCATTAGAGAAGATCTAACGGCCTCCTCAAAAATATCTCCAGCGGTCCCCTTACTTAATCTCTTTACGTTAAAATCATCACCTAAACTACCTCCCCCTTCAAGTCCCCACAGCTTCGAAGCAACTTGATTTTTATACCTATTAAGGGATGACTGTAGAATTTTTATAGTGCTTGGTTTTTGATTGTCGGCATGACTCGACGCTTCCGCGTCCGACATCGGAAACATCGACACAACAGGCATTCCCTTTACTCTTATTTTCGTATCATCCCCCACAAACCTACCCTCCCTGTTGCCTGAGTAAAGATGCTTGTAAGTTGTAGACGTACGCATCGCATCCTTGAGCTTAGGAATTTCGCTCAGCTTATTCGTAAACCTTAATGGCGATGAGCTTCCAGCCTCAGCTAATAATACGCCCATGTCATTAGAGGCCCTCAAAGTGACATCCCCCTTAACAGACTTTCGTCTTCCTCCGCTTTTTTGAGATTTTGTCACTACGAAATTAGGAACAAAACCCGAACCAGCATAAGGGTCAAAACCATGCGCAGCTCCGAAAGCTGATTTGTAACCCGCTCCAGCCGGACTCCCTTGGGGAGGCATAATGGCAGACTGAGACATTCCCGGGAAACGTTTTACAGTTTCCGCTGAATTGTACATTACAGTTCCAGCTCCCGGTTGCTGCATGGTTCTTATTCCACCAGCCCTATACCCTCCAGCGGCTGCGGCTGCTCTTTCGGCTCCTGCATCGGCAAAGTTAGGAACGAACCCTCCAGCACCACCGGGACGACCACGACCAAAAGCCCCCTTTCCTGAGTACACGCCTCCTTTGGATCCAACTTTCGTCCCCTTCGCCATAAGCCCAGTTGTTATGGCGCTCGCATAAGTTGAAGCTTTCGCTCTTTCAAGATTGTTTAATTCTATTTGTTCAAAAATTTCCCGCTCCACTTTGAGAACATCCAAAGTTCCTCTCTCTACGGCATCCAAATACGTTGGTTCTGATTGAATAAGCCGAATGACAGCTTCTTCCAAGGCAACCCGCTGCTTAGCGGTATTGGTCAACCCCATGAAATCCTTTAAAGCGCTTGTTGCGAACTTACCTAAGTTCAAGGCAAGCTTACCGAAAGCGGCTGTCACAAGAATTATACCCGGACCAGATATGAAGTTTCCTATCCCCGCCAAAAGACCCTTCCCCACTTTTTTACCAAGCCCTTCCATGGCTCCCCCTTCGCCGAAAGATTCAATCGTGGCGTTTACAGTTCCTAAAACTTTTCTGATTGCGGGCTCAAGCGCACCTCCCCCTAGCGCAGCTCCAGCTTGAGTTAAATTAGCTAAAGTTTTGTTTACTAGAGCGTCCAGAGTTTGGTTTAATTGTTCGTTTCTTACGTAAGCCTCATTAGTCGCTTGATTTGCAATTTTAAGAGATTTTGTATACTCTGAATTAACATTAACCAAATCAGACATTGCCGCCTTTAAAATATTAATTTGAAAAACACCCGCCACACTTTCTCCAACAGAAGCCTGCTGAGCCTTACTCAAAGTACCAAAACTTCTGGAAAGATTCTCCAATATAGTAACTCCATCCAGCAACCTCCCGTTCATGTCTGTAGTAACTACCCCTATATCTCGAAGTTTTTTCTGTACGTCGGTTCGCTGGATTCGAGTGAAGATGGTTTTAAAAGCGTTACCGATTACAGCACCACCACGAGCTGTTTTTTGTTGAACGGCAGTGGTAATAGCCATCAATTGGTTCAGGCTGACCCCGGCATCAACAGCAGATGAACCCACCCGCGAAACTGCTTTGGCTAAGTCTTCAGAACTCACGGCAAACGCTGCGTCAACTTTCGCCATTCTGTTGACTATCTGAGAGGAGGTAACTCCCTCTTTGTTAAATGAGTTCACAGCCGCAGTTAACGATTTAACAGCATCTGCCGCGTTCATTCCGGTTAGTCGAGTTAGGATAAGAGCATCTTTTGTGCGACTGAGGGTTTTTTCCATCCCCAAACCTTGACGAGCCAATTCTGTTGCCGCTTCGGCTACCGTATCGAATCCTTGGGCCGTTTCTTTGGCCACTTTAAACATTCCCTTGCCAAATTGATCAAGAGTTTTGACGGACGCGTTCATAACAACATTAACGTCTGCCATAGCTTTTTCCACCTTGAGGGCGGAACTAACCATCGCCTTTAAAGCGCGATCAACCTGCATTATAAGGCCAGCTGAAGCCCCAAACGCTATAACACGAGCATTTGATGCTTCTAGGGATTTATTAAATTCGTCAGCTCGAACAGTAGCTTTTGAAAGGCCGCTTCCTAACGCTCTTACCTTGTCTGATCCCCCCGAAGCCCCTCCTCCGAAGGATTTCGACAAGCCCTTGCCCATCTTATCGATTTCTTTTTGTAAGCGGGCTACTTCGCGTCGAGCTTTTGCAGCATTAAGTTCTAGATCTACTGTTAATTTATCCCGAGCCATATTCCTAGGGATAATTACACCAAATTTAGTCTATACGCCGTGAAGTTTCATCATATCCTCCATAGTAAGCTTGCCGCCCTTAGCTGCGGCCTTTTTAGCGAGGTTTACTGTCTCTTGAGGGTTATCTAACCCTAAACGCTTCAAGTCCTCCTTGGTAGCTCCTACGAGCGAGGAGGCAGTACCTTCGCCCTTGTCTACCTTATCCAACGCTTCCTTCGCGCTCTTCGTGGATTCGAACCATTCAACCAGTTTTTCAGGTTTATCCATCATATCTTCAGGAGGTTGGCCCTCTGTTTGTTCTAATAGGCTCTTGTAGTACCTTCCGTACCCAAATAGCTCTATTTGATAGAAAGTAAGTCCAACAATAGCCTTCCCATAAAAAACGAAAGCGTCATTCTCGCATAGATAAAAGATATTCGTAAAAAAACCGGCTAAAGAAATGAGTTTTAATTTATTGGAATTAAATTTTGCGGTAGTGTGGTTATAAATGGAAATCAACTCCATCATTTTCTTTTCTTCAAGATCCTCAAACTCCTCTGGAGTGAACAATTTTTCGCCCTCAAGAGTAGAAAACGCATTATACATGTAAAATTCGTTAATTCGCCTTGCGGCATAGGCTTCAGCCGTAAAGCCAATCATTTCCTCTTTTTCTAGCTCTAATTTGGAAAGTTTTAACTGGTTTTCTTCAAGATCTCGGTTAATTTGGTCTACTTGGGTTTGGATAAAAGCTTTAGACTTGGAACTTTTCAGTCCGACAACATAACTTTTTGTATTAATGATTTCCTTGTTCTTTTCGTCGGTCCATTCACCTGCATCTAATAGATAATCGATCCTCTGAGCGCGAGTGGGAAGCCCTTCCTTAACAGCCTTGTCGTAAAACGCTTTATTTTTTATGTCTAAGGCGGCGGAATCGAAATTAGTGAAGTGATTAATCCTACCTTTACCAAATGAAGACTCTATGAGGGAGTACCCTCTCAACACCTCCGAAAAGATAACTTTTAAGCTTCCATCTTCCATTTAATTTAGCCCCTTGTTGAAATTTTAGCATCTATACGGGCGAAAGAGGTGCCGAAAAGTTTTTTACCTAGGTCTTTTTTTTTGCTTCCTTTTTTTCGACCTCTTCTTTTTTCTCTTGTTCGGCTTCGTCAAGCTTTAAGGCGAGGTCAATCATGTTTTGGAATTCTTCCTGTGAGTTAGGACGACCCACAAACCAAAAACTTACATAATAGGCAATTTTTCGTGCTACAACGATATCAAATATCTCTTCTCCCTCGTCAATTTCGTCATAACGTTCCAGCTTCTTCTCCCAGTTGCCTTCTCCGAAAAACTCGGTCTCTTTTCCGTCATTATCTTCGAAAGCAAGGTGCAACATCCACCATAAAATGACCTTATTTCGCGCTCTACTCTCAGCAGTCTCCTCGTAAAGGCTATCTTCATCCATCTGCAAGTCACGGAGAGCTCTCCTGCTGGGCTTAATCTCAGCATCCAACTCCTTAAGCTTCTTCTTTTGTGCTGGAGTCCTCTTTTTTTCGTCAATTTCAAGTATTTTGGACTGTTCCTTGTGAAAATTTTGCAATTTGCTTACTATCTCTTGGTATTGCTCGTTTTCGTCATCACTTCGCGTTCCTCCATCGTTTTCGAACCGTTTCTCAAGCATTGCACGTGTCAAGAGCCCAGCTTTAATTCCTTCGGCCAGCTTTACCCCATAGTATAATTCAGCTTCATCCGTCATGGAGCGAGTAGGCCTCCTCAAAAAAAACTTGTGGGGAACCTCTTTTGTTACTTTTTTGGATGTGGTTACTTCTGTGCCGTCCTTTTTAGTTTCGACGGTGTCTTCGCTTACTTCCTCTTCTTTATTTACAGTGAATTCGTATATACGCTTCATTTTGGTTTATTATTGTTATATTCTATGAATTTTTCAAAGTATTCTTCCAATTCCCGAATAGTATCATTGCCTAAATCGAGAATTCTTTTACGAATTCTTTGGTGTGTTTCTTCTGGGATTTTTACCCCGTTGACTTGGAGGTCTTCGAGGATAAAAAAGAATTGTTTGTATAAATTTGTGATTTTCCGCCGGGTTTGGAACGCGAAAAAATTGTTGATAATATCCCTATCTGGGCCTTCTTCCTTTGACATACCTTTTACCTTATATCTTACTATAAATTACACTATATAAACAAAAAAATCCCCCGAAAAGAGGGATTTTAATAAAATATTTTTTATAGACTTTTACGCCCAAGCGTTGTCGTTACCCTTATAGTAACCACTCATAAAGACACCGACATTTGTCTGCTCTGGCCCCCCCACTTGGGAGGTAAAACTATAAGAAACTGATTTATTGTCTCCAATCGACGACGAATAGGATTGATCATCTATTTTAAGCCCTTTAACTTCGTAAGCAATAACGGCTTCCGATGTGCCCCCACACTGTACGCTGTTTTTCAAAATGACTGTAGCGTCATAAGACTCGTCACAATCTACAAGGTCAGCAATATTTCCGGACCTAAGATCAGAAACTAATGCGTCAAACCCGAAAGAGGCGGTAATCGGAAAATCCACGGGCCTAGCGAAAGCATACTTGCTTCCTATCTTCTCGATAGGTGTTCTGCTCAAGTCAAAACTTATAGTATAACTTTGAATTGGGGCTGAGCTTACTATCACTCCGGGCAAGTCGGAGTCTGTAGTTGTTCCCGCTTTTTTTAGCGTCAAGGTAATGTCACCGGGCCGCAAAGTAGTAATAGACCCTGTCGTATAATTAGTTCCGTAATCGCCGCCCGCTGCCCCAGTATGACCCACAGTAAGACTTTTAGATACAACCGGGAGCTTGACCGGAGCTGTATTAAGATTTGTAGTTTTAACAGGAAGTAAAGCGCCACCAGCTTGACTGGAACCTTCCCAAGTAGATAC
>TARA_R110002020_G_scaffold448292_1_pt1 | contig 26649 bp, 38 predicted proteins | sample TARA_R110002020 | Tara Oceans TARA_R110002020 (sample SAMEA4396489) | marine metagenome | biome: Westerlies Biome; feature: [MES] marine water layer (ENVO:01000295) within the mesopelagic zone...; material: water (ENVO:00002006), including particulate matter (ENVO:01000060) such...
ATCTTTTTCATAATCAAAAGTCATAACCTCAGCAATAAATTTTTCCTTAGTAATATTTATATTACTTGTATTATTAATCCTTGTTATATTCTCTTTCAGCTTTTTCATAATAGGGGTGTCCATTTTTTGCGTTATACCTATACATCTTTTTACTACTTGTTTATTCGAGTCTCTTTCTATTAATACATTTATAAATCCGAGTTTTTTTAGATCACTTATCCAACTGCTAATAGTGTTTTTACTAACTCCATACAATTCAGCAAAATAATTATTAGTTGCGTAGCAGTACCCTAATTTTCCACTCAATGCAGTAATTTCGCCGTAAAGCAATTTCGCATTAGGTTTCAAATTAGAGTACCTTACACTCGCGGGAATTATAGCATAATAACTCGGCTTATTCATGTAACGCTTTTATTTTGTATTTAAAGTTGTAATCTTTTAAAGCTAATTTTATTTTGTCAAAAGTATTGCTAAACTCTAAATAAGTTGTATTTATATTCACATAAATTTTTCCGCAATATAAATGAATAGTTATTTCGTTACTGTCTGAGCTTAAAATTTTATTAAGAGTCAAATGTTCAACAAATTCATGTTTATTATTGAAAATGATTTTAAAATCGTTTATAGAATTATATTCATTTAAAACTTTATTATAAGCTCTTTTGTATGCTCCCCAAAATTTCATATAACGAGCGTGTTTTCTTTCGTAATAATAAACAGTAGCTCGATTCTTATTAATTATTTTTGCTATTGTAGAATGTTTGATTCCCTCTTCATTTCTTGCGATCATACAACAAACCGCCCTCGGAAGAACGCTCTCCATAGAACGACACTTTCCAGGAATAACAACTTTTTTAACATCTAAAACTTTTTCTGTTAATTCTTGGATTTGTTCAAAGTTAAATATTGAGTTCATATCTAGAAAGGTAAATCGTCCGCATTATTATTTGACGAACTTGTCGGGTTTTTTTGTGTCTCTCCTGCTTTATTAACCCAATCAATCATTTTTTCAGCCGCTTCAAAAACCTCTTCTAAACTTGCCTCAGCGCCTTTTAAATACTCTATTGACGCTTTTAAAGAAGATTGTCTAATAATAGATTCTTGTCTATTGTCATTGCCTTTAAATCCGCCTGTAAAATTGCTTTTTTCATAATGCGGTTTTATTTTTGGAAATCTCCCGCCATCATATTCATAATCCATCTCTTTTCCTACTACAAATTTATCTTGATCCTTTGACTTTGAAGAATACTCTCCAATATTTCCGTCCTCCATTTCTACTTCGAATTTGTACATTAAACCAAATTTACCTTCCCATGTACCGTTTGATTGTACATTTTTTACTTTGCTTGTTTTCAATAATCCCATTTTTTTATATTTAATATTTAATTGTTTTTTTAAGGCAAACAATTTTAACCTAACTCGCAATCTCTTTGCGTTTCTAAATAATTTTCTAACATTAATATTTTACGTTCTCTTTCTTCTATCTCCTCACACTCTTCGCCGCACTCTTGACAGACAAACTCAACTTCCTCAGCGTTTTCATGACAATTAGAACAATGACTTGTTTCGCCTTCAAATATTGCATAACAACAATTTGTTATTGTATCGTCTAACTGTTCTATTTCTGCGCCGCAGCACCAACTAACCAAATCGCTCATAATTAAAATTTTATGTCTGTTGCGTTATAATATTGAGTTCTAATCTCAATATAAAGATCTTTTATTTGTTGAGTTGTACAAAGTTTCAACCAACGCTCACGTTCTTTGGTTACGTGCATACTATAAACAAGAGCAAATAAAGACGACTCACATTTATTTAACCAGACTGCGTTATTTTCTAAAGTTTCTAAAATTACTTTAATAGCTTCGTATTTAGTCCCCGCCATTTTCATTGTAAAATCTGTTTTCATAATAATATTTTTTAAATTAAACTTGAGGCAAAGATACATAAAAAAAATAACTAACAAACTTATTTACAGTTTATTTTACAAAGTTATTAACAATTAAGGTGTTGATATATTATAGTTGCATTGTTTCTATTATAGGGAGGAGTCCGTTATCTAAAACAACTCCAACGCCCAATATAGGTTTCGCGGTGTGGAACTTACTATAACCGTAAGCAAAACTTTCGTAGTCAATGCCGCAAGGCACTTGAAAGCCGTATTTAAGGTCTTTTAGAGACGCTGTATAAGCGATAAAAGCCTCGGTGTGTATATGACCTTGAATCATAGAGCAACCCCAATTTTGGACACGTTTCATAATTCCTTTTCCTGAACATCCTGTTCCGTGTGTATATAAAACATTGTCATGAACAAATTTTTCTTCAAATATCCAATCTGGACAGCCTAAGACTTCGTTTAAATTTCTAACCCAACGTTTGTCAACGCCTGAGTCTTCAGCTTTACGAGCAATAATTAGATCATGATTTCCCAGAGTTACACTTATTCCGCCAGGAACTGTGTCATTGTTGAAGACTTCATACCAATCTTTCATTTGTTCAATCGCCATGTCTAGCTCATATTTTCCATCTGTCTCCGTTGAGGTGTGATGAAAAGACGCAAAATGCGAATCGATTATGTCTCCCGTCATTGATAAAGCATTACAAGAATACTTGTCATAAATGAATTTAGCGAATTTTAAATAATTTTTATGCGTATATGGGAGATGAACGTCACCTACGACCAAACGCCTTGTTGTGTTTTTTCGTAAATTCTTTACAACAGTAATTTCATTAGCTTTTAATCTGTATCTATTATTTCTTTGCTTTTCCAAGATCTTGTAAACTTACCCCTCCTAATAAAGCCAAAAGACTAACCCAAATTTCTTTGACGTGAACTTCGTCGACGTCTAGTAGTCTTGCTATAATAGGAATCACAATAGAAGAAATTGCAATCCAAGTTTTTTTGCTTGAAAATAAAGCTGAAATTAAATTGTTCATAATATATTTATTTAAGTTAATATTCAAATTTAGTGTTTAATATAGCCAAATAACATCCTGATCTTTATCTTTATCAACATCACAATGTATAAAACGTCCTGTCTTAGATATACCAATCCTTGAAATTCCGACCTCTAACAGAGATTTTACTATTAAAAAACATTCTCTGCTTCCATTAAACGCGATGTCTACTGCTAAAAATTTTTTATGACTTGACCCCCAACGACCCCCAACGAGTGTATTTCTCGCCTCACATCTATAAGCACTATTTATTTTAAAAGGAATCCCCGCATTTCCTCGGGCGTAATCGAGTTTTTCTAAAAAAGAGTAGTTCATTTTTTTACCTGAACCACAACAAGGACAATCAAATTCTGAAAGTTTAAAGTATTTTAAGTCCAAATTATAAGTAGTATATTTTATAAATTTTAACCCCTTTAGCTTCGCAACAAAACTCTTTACGAACTTGAGGAGCGTCTTCATCTTTCTTTTGATAAAGAGGGTTTTTACTATTGAGCTTTCTTTTTTTCATATCTTACAAATTTATAAATTGAGAATCCTATTGCTAGAGTCAAGGATATAAACGTTAATATTTCATTCACTTCTACTAACGATATTCCTATTGCTGTCCCGTTAGCGAGTGCAACTTGAGCTGTGTCTTGAATTTCTTTCATTCTTTCTATTTTTACTCTTATTCTCTAAATAAGATCTTAATTTAGTAATATTCTTTTGTTTTATTTTATAACGTTTTTTCATTAGCAGTCAAATCCTGTTGTTAAAAAATCTTGAAGCGTTATCCTAGTCCCTTGACGCGGAGGCATTTCGGTGTTTATACCGCTATAATAAACTTGACTTTTCGGAGAAATTTCTTCGCCTGTGTTCTGTGTCAATTCAGGGAAACTAGATTGATTGTTTGATAAGTGTTCTGCAAGACGTTTGTCGTAATATTCAGCCGTGTTCCTAATTTCTTCTCTAAAATGTTGAGCCTCCTCAGAAGAAAGAGCCGTTCCCGTTTCAGAGTTTTTGCTATATATGTTTCCATTCTCGACGCGAAATCTTAGAAAAGGTACGCAATGATAAAAAGCATAGTTGACCAAAACGTCAGCAATAAAATCGTCAACGAGTGTTTTATAAACTCCTGCTAAAGAGCTTGTTGATATATCTGTCTTAATTTTTTCATAAAGCTCCGTCCCCAAACGAGGCTCAATATAGAGCTTCTGACTCTGGCGGATATAAGGGAGGAGCAAATCGACACTAACATTCATGTTGATTGCGGTACTCTGTTTCAACTTATTTTCTGAGATCATTAATATTTCTGCGGCCATAATCTATTTTTTAATTATAATATCCATTATTTTTCATTCTTTGTGGTGCTATTGCAACCAATTTATTGTTTTTTTCAGCCGTGAAACCTTCGCTTCTTGCTTGAGTATAACTAACGATTTGGTCGTCACTTATAGGACTTTTAGCGTTTCTTAAAGAAGTCTTGAAGATCCTCCGTAAGAAGAAATGTCGGCAGTTCGGCCCGCCCTTGTATAAAAAAATTGAGTAAGGTTTTCCGTCATGACCAAAGCCAGGATTTACGTCGTTACTATTAACACCGATATTTCCTTTCTTTTTAATCAAATCTTCTTTTCTAAAAATCTTGTTTGCACCTAACATTTTTCTGCAAAATTCTCTCGAAGTTCCTGACTTATTAGGAAGAAAATTATCAGTAGCATAAACATAACGAACTTTATAATATTCATTATAAGACCTGTTCACTCCGTCTTGAGAGCTTCTTTTGTTAGGTGTGTTTTTAGGTGTCGTAGCTAGTTCTGTTTTCTCATTAGCATAATCATTCATAATTTTTTCATAATCGAAATCAATATGTTCTCCGTCAACAACCTCTTCATTTATTAGCTCCCAATCTTCAGGAATTTCCTCTCCTGTTTCATCTAACCACTTGTCTAACTCTGTTTTTTCTAAATTTACAGCGCTATCATGGTCTTTACAAGCCATATAAGCCGTTTTCCCTTCATATTCATGCTCATGGTAACCCTCACACCCAATTTTTTTTGCGTGAGCCTCAGCCTCTTCTATGGTGTCAAAAACAGGCTTTCCGTCTATATTTCCAACCTTTGAAAAATCTTCTCTAACTTCAATGTTCAACGGAGGAAGCCCTGCCTCTTTCCTTAACTCATCTTCCGTCATGATTCCTTTAAGATCTTCAGAAGTAAATTCTAAGGTTAAAGGTTTTAATTGTACAAAATCTAAAGGCATGTCCATTTCATTAACTCTGAAAATTTTTCTTAATACCTTTATTAAAGCCTCCTGCATTGGTTTACAAACACTATTAATATAGAAATTTGCGGCAGCGTTTATTTCGTCTGCATTATTTCCAAGACCGCTTGAAGAACGGATTCCCATTAAAGCGGGACTAACGCAACGATGTCCCGTTAAAACGTTTTGTTGTATTAGTTCTTGTAAAGCCAAATATTGAGAATGCAAATCAGATGTATTGAGAGGAACAATCTCAGGAGTTCTGTTTCTATCCTCGCTGAATGTGATAATCATTTTACCCGCATTGTCAGCCGACGAAAATTTGTCTGTTAAATTTCTTTCTAGAGTCATTCTTTCTTCCTGCGATGGGATTCCATTCGCGAAATTAAAGGCGTAACTGCCTGAAAATGAATTGTTTATGTTTGCGAGATGGAAAACGCTAATTTGCTGATCTATGAGACTCCAATTATTTGCCGCTTGGTAGTCACAGAGATAATAGCAATCCATACCAGGCGAATATAAACCAGAATATAATATTTGTGACGGAGATGTTCTGTCTTTAGGATTAAAAGCAGGAACTCTATAAGGCTTGTTTGTTCTAGTATTTGACCAATCTGAGCTTATATAATATCCATTAACTCTCCCCATAGCGTCAGGCTTTTCACAACGAATTTTTTCGACTCCGACATGTCTAATCTCGCTTATTTCAGTCCTATCGCGACTCCAAATGATGTTTATTGCGAAAGCTCCTTGAAGTTTAAAATCAAAAGCTAATTTTTTAACGACCTCATGAAGCGTCTCTTCTGAGTTAGCGTTAGCCATGAATTGTTTAAGCTTAACAAGTCTTTCGAGGTCTCTAGTGTCCTCCTCTGCAATTACAAGATCAAGACCACTTACCATTTCCGAAGTTGCGTTAATTATCGCCGCATTTGTCGAACTGTTGTTGTATAAATCAATTATAAACTGAGGATAGGTATTTCGCCACCCGTCTGATCCTGAAAACTCAATCCAATCTTTTCCCCTTGTTTCTTGTACAACAGGAGAGGTCTGAGTCCCTAAATCAATTTTTAAAATATTGTCTTTCATGTTAGTCTGTTGGTTGCGTCCATTCTGGACTGTTTAAAATTTGCATTATACCATCATAGTCATATAATGTTTTCCCCTCTAAAAAACTAGGTGTTTCTCCTTCAAATTTAAGCAAAAATTCTGTCTTTGCGTTGTTATATCTTAATGTGTTTTCTGAAGTTTCGTTTACTTCATTAAAATTTACGCTACTTAATTCATCTGTATTTAATATTGTATAATTCATTTTAATCTGCTTTAAAAGGTACGTCTGTTGTCCAAGTAGGTGTATTTTCTAAAGTACCATTATTATTGTTAATACTAGCATCAAAGGCAACAACACCGCTTCCCTCGTCCAATTTATAATAAGATACTAAATATTCCTGTCCTGTTAAGTCAAGAGGCTCTCTGTCTGCAACAACTACGGTGCTAATATCGACAACTCTATTAAAAACTCCTATATTTGCGACTTTTCCATGCAAGTAATTACCATCTAAAGTGTTTTGAGCTATCATAGCATTTGCAAAAGCACCTGTAAAAGTACCTGAAAAAGTTGTTGTATCTACTATCGTCCCGTCAACTCCTAGTTTTATAGCTCCCGCACTCGCATCCCATGAGGCGTATATATGATGAAACTTACCATCTCCCTCAAAATCTACTGTGTGAGAAGCGATCTTTGTTGCTCCTCCTAGTCTATAAGCTATTCTTAATTCCGTCGAGCCGTTATGATAAAAAACGTTTACATAATTATTGGTATCGACTCTCGCTTGAAATATAGTACATGTTGCATTTGTACTGTCTATTTTAAACCATGCTGAAACAGTTCCCTTTTGACCATCTATCACTCCTTTTGCTTCGCCTAAATCAATATATTCGTCCGTCCCGTTGAAATCAACTGAATAAATATTATAACCTGACGGAGTTGTATTTAAGCTATTCGAAAATTTAAGAGATAGAGCCATTATTCTGAAGGGCCTTCGTCATAACCTATCCCAAGACCTGACGTCAAAGTTATAGCAGAAATCTGAAGGAACAATGTTGTTCCCGCAGGTAGCACCGTTTGAAGGGCTGAATCTCCTGTTGCATTATCAACAGTTATAGCGCTAATTGTTGACGTTATTGGAAAATAAACCGCATACCAATTTTTCCCCGTTTGAGCTACGGTAGTAAATATTTCGGCTGTTCCTTTTCCTAATTGTTCTCTTAATAAATCGTTGTTATTATCTATTGGCATTTTTTTTATTTTTTATTGTCCATAATATATGTAATCGCTCGTTACAGGCGATTCATGTTCTGTATATTTAACTTCTTTAATGTTTTCGTCTCCTTGTTTTATGTATAATTTACCTTCCTCAACTTTCCCTTGAATAGTAAAAAAATCTTGTTCAGCTACATTTGCATTCGCTCCATAACGTACGTTATACCATAAATTCCCCGTGCTTAATGTTGTTCCTCCGCTATCTACGCTCTCAGGATTCCACGCCGTAAGCTGCGCATGACCGTAATTGAATGAAGGGTTAGGAACAGAGAAATTTCTTCCCCCTGAAACTCCCCAGACTTTAGATCCTCCTCCTGCGTTTCCTCCGTCTGAATTATATAAGTTTAATTGATAAGACGAGTTTGAAGCATTATAAGCAAATGTGATTGTGTTTGTTTGAGGCTGTGAGGTTATTTCTGTGACGCTTCCATAACTTCCTGTTGTGTTATTTTTCCAATCATAAGAATGACCGACAGGAGCGTTGCTTTTAATTGTATATTCAACGCCTGTTGCAGTAGTTGTGACTCCTGTAACCTCTAGCCACCTTGAGCCGTCTGCTTGAGCTTCAACAGATGTTATCGCTACAATATACGCGGCTGAAGTTATTGAAGTTCCGCAGCTTGTTTGTAAATTAAAATAATAGTTTCCTCCTCCATTTAATCCTGTTGCTTGTTGATCCTTATAGTAAGTGTTTCCTATTAGATTTGTTGTAGACATAACTTGACCTGTTGAAAAGTTATCTTTTCTAACTTTTAACGTTCCCATCTGTCCGTCCTCTGTTTGAGGAACAGTACGACAAGAATAAGAGGCAATAGTAAAAGGCGCAGAAGCCTCATAAACCTCGTATTTATAATATCCAACAGGTAAACCTAAAATTTTTCCGTCTGAAACACTTGTTGCGCCCGTTGTCGCTTCCGCTCTTAATGTGCAACGCGTATATCTATCAAAAACATAAGGACTTTGACCGTAAGCATATTGAGCAACAACTTGAGAAGTGACACCGTTTAATGTTTGAGAATATGTTTTCCCCATGTCGTTTGTAATCTTAAACAAGAAGGCTAATTGACCATTGTTTTTTGGAACAGATGTGTCAATCCTATTGTCCTCAGTAGATATGTAAACTAACTCTCCTTTTGTGGGGTCTGTATATTCTAAGTATATCATATTAATATATAGAAAAAACTTTATTTTATTGTCTTGTAAAAGAAAAGAGCAGCTAAAAGCTGCCCTAATCAGATTATGAAAACACGCTAAAAGCGTAAGAAGTTTATGAAGTTACTATTGTTCCGTAAGTAAACCCTGCATTATCAAATGGAGTTGTCGTATAATCTGCAACCATTGACATAGGATCTTCCTCCATTCCGTCAAATGTCCATTCGTAACCGTTTCTGTCTCCCCATGCAGCTCCCGAAACGTCTGTTCCTGCATTTAATCTCATTCCATTTATTGCTCCTAAACATAATATAACATTATGTCCATTTGCTAGAGTTTGATTTAATTCAGCGAAAACAAGAAGTTTGCTTTGAGCTAATAAACGAACTTCGTTTTGGTCAGCTTTAGTTAATTTGTTTAACTGCATTGTACAAGCAGGAGTGTAATAAATACTTCCTGCGGTTGTATCTCCAACGATAGTTTCTGTAACTGAAGCTGTTCCCCTCGGTAAAGCATACTTGTAAATATCGTTTGTTCCTGCTTCAATGTCGCTTATTTCCATCACACTTCCTCCCGTATAAGAAAGAGTTGTTGTGTCGAAAACCATTAAATAAATATTTTTGACACCTCCTGCCGAACGTGAGCAGTCTAACCCTCTTCCCTTAGTAATTGTAGTACAAGCCATTGTTTATTTTTTTTAAAAGTTAAAAGAAGGGGGAGTTTAACCCCCCTGTCTAAATTATTATGCACATCTAACAACGTCCTCAGAAGTTCCCTTCTCAACTGCCGCGCTCCATTTTGCAACGCAACGGATGTTATCTGATCCGTCGATAGAACCCATATCTAAAAGTTGTATTCTAGAGGCATCCGTCCAAGTGTCCGTCGCCATATACATGTTTGAAGACTGAGCAGCAACTAACTCGTCATCTCCCATTCCAGGACATACAGCTAGTTTAATTCCGTTATATAGTTTTGACCACTCGTCATTCATATTTCCAAATGGAGTTCCATTTAAAGCAGAAACAGCCTCAATATAGAATTTCCAAGATTTAGCATTCATATAAATATATAAATCCTCTTTTGTATATACAGCAGCAGGAATCGCAGAAGTTAAAACTCCTAAGTTATCGATTATATTAGTTGCTGTAAAAGGTGTAGCTGAAGCAGCTTGTTGAACAACGTTAGCATCAACACCAGGAAGTAATAATCCAACTGCTCCTGTTATGAATCCTGTAAACTCTCCTGAAGTTGCTGTGTTACCTCTCCAAATAGAGTTCTCAGTTGATTCTGCTATATACTGACCCATGTAAGATATAACGTACTCTTCAAAAGAAGGTGCGTTTCCGTCAACTCCTGCTCTCATTTGCAAAGCATTCCATGATGTCATCAATGTAGTTCGGCAAATGTCAAGGTTAATTTTTAGATTCTTAGGGGTAATAGTACGTTCAGTCAAGGCAAGGTTACCCGCGCTTGTAAAAGTACAGTCAGCGTCCTTAGCTAGTCCGCTCCCGTTTACTTGTTGTATATTTGTTTTATACTTTACGCCTTCGATTAAAGTCATATAATCTAAGGACTTAATTTCTTTCATCGCTTGACTTATGAAAAATCCCGCGTCTTTGCCGTTAAAATTCGGCTGGTTTACTGAAAAAGCCATGTTTTATTTTTTTTAGTTATTATTATTTATAAAGTTATGTAATATTCTCTCTCTTTTAGATAATTTAGATAAATCTAATTTTGAGATCTTATTTTCTTCGTTTGAACTAAATTTGTTTGTATCTAAAGGAGCTGACGCAGGTTGTTTTGCTAACTCTGCTTTTAATTTTTCGTTCTCCTCTTTTAATTTAGTAAATTCGTCATTAGAAAACTCAACAACCTCAGTTGTTTTAGTTGTTCTAGATCTTGGGTTTTTACCAGGCTCAGGCTTAGACATTTCCTCTTCCTCAACTTCGTCTTCATACTCGTCCTCTTTACCCATTTTTTCTTTTAAGTCTGCAACAGCATCTTCAAGATTCTTGATTCTTTTCTCCATTCCTTCCCAATCATCAACGGCAGCCTCATCATCATCCTCTCCTCTGTCTTCTCCTAACTCTTCTGACATTTCTTCTTCCTTTGGAGTTTCTTCTTCTTCTGTTTCAGATTCTATAACCTCTGCAACAATTCCTTCTTCTTCCACTCTAAATGAAACGCCTGTGTCAAGTTTATACGTTCCTGGCGGAAGTTTTATAGTCGTTCCGTCCTCCGTGAGAACGCTTATGTCGACCCCATTTTCAAGCTCCTCTGCGGTAGAAACAACAATCGTCCCGTCTTCGGTTTTAGCCTGAAAACCGAGTTGAATTTCCTCTTCTGAGTTTAATCCAAGTGCTGATAATATTTGCTTTTTTAATTCCATAATTTTTGTCTTAAATTTAAGTTTCTATTTAATATATAGATATATTTATTTTATATTTGATTTTTATTAATAACCTTGAGCAGCCGTGTCAAGTTTACTTTTAAAATCTTTTATTGCTGATTTACCATCTGCAACAGGAGGCGACCCTATTCCTAAAGCCTTCGCCGCTTTTTCTACTGCGCTTATCGCGTCTTTTAAGTCATCTGCAATGTCGTCCGCCTTATTCCAAGTGTCCTTATAATTTTGATTTACTTTTGCAACTTTCTCGTCTAATTTATTCATTTTTGCAGTTGCTTTCTCAAATTTACCTTCAGCTTTTGACAAAGCTTTATTGTCATTGTTTAAAGTTTTTTGAACTTCTTTTAGTTTGTTTTTTGTGATTGCAACTGCGTCTTCAGCAAAATCTAACATTCCTGACAACTGCGTTCTTTCTTCCTCTGACTCTTCAGCAACTTTAACAGCATCATCTACTTTGTCAAATAACGTTTCTAATTTATTATTAAAAGTTTCTAGTTGAGCAGTTAATTTATCGACTGTTTTCATGTCTTTCAACTCTAATCTTTTAGCAATAGTGTCTCTTTTTACTTTACTTAATTTATTAAGTTTCCCCTCTTTAAATAATTCGTTTAACGCTGACAATATATCTGCGTCAGTAGGTATTTTTGATTTTTCCATTTTGTTCATTTTTTGCATACGATCAATAAAATATCCTTCTATACTCAACCCGCGTACAGTTCCGAGTTTCACTTCTTCCCAGAGCTTTTCATTTTGAATGGACATTTTTACCATCCATGTTCCTTTGGGAAGATTTTTATAACCATACAATCTTGACTTGTCAATTTTTGGATCTTCAACAATCCAAGACTCAACGGTTAAAACTCCCGCTACTCTGTCTTTGTGTTCGTAAGTTGCTTTGTGATGGTTGTTATGTTCTAAATATAAATATGCTGCTTGTTTAACTGTCGATTTTGAAAACCAGACATAATATTCTGATCCTGTATTTGGGTCAAATCTGAAAATAGACTTGTCAGGAATTAAGGCGGGAGAAATTATTTCACGTTTTTCGTCCTCTATTTTTGCTAAGGTTAAATTGTTTTTTCTTTTGTTCATGTAAACAAAATTTTGTTCGATCGCAGGATTGCTGACAAGCGAAATAGCGTCTATTGCTAAGGCTTCAGAATCGTCTTCAATTACTAACTCAACAATTCTAGTCGGCTCTTTTTCTTCCTCTTCATAATAGTCCGCGTTTGCTTCTTTACACTCTTCAATAGTGTCGTATTTACACTCTCCTGTGTTTCCCCATTTTACTTTTCCGTCTTTACATTTTTTACAAGGCATATGATTTTTTTTTAAAATCTATTATTATATAGATTAAGTTATTATTTATTTGTTTTTTAAATTGTTGCTCTACGTCTTATTGTTGCTAATTTGTCTTGACTCTGAGTGACGTCATCAGAAACTACATACGCCTGGACAGGGTCAACTTCAGGCTGTCCTATTCCGTCTAAACTAAACATTCCTGAAGACATTTGCGGAGCAGGCATAGCAGGAGCGCCTCCTCCCCCTCCTCCTCCAGATGGTGGTTTTCCTGGTTGCGCTGAGGTTATCGCTTGAATATTTCTTATCCCCATTGCAACGGCGGCGGCTGCCGCTATTCCCCCTAAAACAGGCCCTACAACAGAGATTTTTGCTAAAGACTGATAAGAGTCTTGCGCTGACTGAAAAGTTGAGATTGTTGTCGCCATAATTGCAAAGGCTTTTCCTGCTTCCGACTCCTCTCCCATTATTTTAGCCATGTTATTGAGCCCGTCTTTTGCTAAGTTTTGTTTTTGTCTTGCTGTCATGTCAGCCCATTCAACCTTTTTCTCTTCTAACGCCTCTTCTGCTCTAGCATACTTTTTATCTATTTGCGCTTTTAACTCATTAAAGTTTTCATAGTCTTTTATACGTTCTAACTCCGCTTCTTTTTCTAGTTCTAATTTCTTTAAAGCTCTTTCTTTTAGGTCTTCAATTTCCATTAAGAAATTTTCTTGTTCAATCGCTCTTAACTCTTCCGCTTCTGTGACCGCCTGAGCTTTTTTCTTGTCTGCTTCCTCTTTATCCTTTGCAGCTTGTTCGTCTATCTCTGCTTGTTTTAGATCTTTCTGTTCTTTTCTTAAACCGTTTAAAAAGTTATTTAAACTTATTTGTCTTCCTGCGGCTTCTTGTTTAATGTTTGCTAACTCAATCTCAAGATCTGCTAACTCGTCAAGGTCTTCGGCTGTTGCGTTAGTCATGTCAAGCTCAGCTTTTTTCTGGTTTAAGGCTTGTTGTGCTAATTTTATTCGTTTATCTTCAAGTTCTTTTTCTCTTGCAAACGCTTTGGTTGCAGCCTCTTCTCTTTCAGCAAAAGACTTTGTGACATCTTCGGCGATAAGTTTTTGTTGTTCTATAAAAGCTACACTTTTGGCGGTTTCTACGTTTAAAGCTCGTTGCGCGTCTCTTAATTTTTGATTAGCGTCTACTAATTTAATAGTTTCTTTGACCTCTGTTTTTATTTCTTCAGTTACCCCTTGAAAATTTTCTTTTGTTTCTTGTAACGCTTCGTTTAAAGACAATTTGCCTGTAAATACTTTTGCAATAATTTTTCCAAGTCCTGCAATTCTGTCAACTATAACTTTAACGGCAGCGCCTACTGTTTTCAATCCTTTTTCTAACGCTTCAGCCCCTTCTTTTGTACTTGTAAGATAAGCAGCTAAAGATCCAAAAGCAACAAGAAAAGCTCCGACTCCTGTTGATATTATCCCCGCTCTAATTATTCTAAATAAATTCTTTGCTCCTTTAGCCATGTTCCCTCCAAACATCATTTTAAAACTAACCGCCGCAAGTTTTGCCTGTAAGCCGATAGCTTTGAGCTGAGTTAACATTATAGCTTTCATTTCCTTAAACTTATTCTTTACATCTCCTATCGTAACTCCAAGAAAACCAAAGTTATCCACTAAATTTTGACTCTCTTTAGTGGTCGCTTTTAAGTCTGATTTGATTTTTATTTCTAACTCTTCTGTTGTAGCCATATTTATATTTTTATACTATATCTGTTTCAGAAACAGTTTCATGGAGGGTAACTGCGGCGCTCCATAAATTATGAACATTGTTTCTGTCTTGAACGTTAACACTAATTGAAGCGATTCCGCCTGTTGTACTGTCAGCCATTATAGTTGTTCCGTTAACTCCGACTTTTGCTATATTTCTACTGAATCCAACAATAAAGCTCATCACTCCTGTTTGATTTATTTTTACTGCTCCTCTAATATTTCTATAAGAATAGTTTCCTGCTGTTCCTGAAGTTCCTCCAAGTTCAAGTCTTGTAATATAAATGTCATATCCAATTATTGAGTTGTTTTGTACATTAATAAAACTTGACCCATCTCCTTGAATAGTTAAATTAGTCGCAGTATTGTCTATTGTAACTCCTGACAATTCTATAAAAGAAGTTTGTCTTCTACTGTTTACGGTAAAAGTTGTCTCTCCGTCTACTAACTGTTGTTTTTTTATTCCTCCTCCTAAGACTACTTCAGCTTCTCTATTTATTAAAGCTCTAGATCCACCTAAAACAGAGCCGTTTTTAAAAAAAGACTCCGCCTCATGCTCACTTCCAACCATAAGCATGTTTGTATTTCCTTTCATTATGTTTTGATTACCAATAATTTGCGTGTTCATATTAGCACTATCAATTCTGTTTTCCGCTCCTATTGTTTTATTGTCTAAGGCAGTAAAGGAATTTTGAAGTTTAGGAGTCGAAACAAAAGCTGAACAAGTTCCCGTTGATTGATTATAGGTAAAACCATAGCATTCGCACGTTTTTTGGTCAACTACTAAGTCATTATTAGTTCCGTCTGTAAACAAAACGTTACCATCTTTGAAGCTATAAGGTTTAACTAAAAACCCTCTTTTGTATGTTATATCTCTGTTTCTTTTGCTCATTATGGTATTAATATAAATTCAACTTTACTTAATCCGTTCGGTCTGTAATCTATTTTATTAACTCTAAAGTCTTGATTTTTGATTCTAATACGATCATAGAATTTAAAGGTGTTAATGTCTGAGGCTGTTAAATTAACTTGCACGTCCATTGTTCTAGTATTCTCGTCATATAGCTCGTCATAATAAGGTTGATAATATGTTCTATATAAATTATTTGCAGGGGGGTCGCCTACTCCCATAACTAACTGACAAACTCCGAAATTATAGTCTGTGTCAGTTGTGTTAGAAGGTATTATAGACGTATGAGAGAAGCTTAAATAATCTGTTTTTGTTCCTCCCGCAACACCGTTTTGACCAGGCACAATATAACTTGCATTTTTTCTATAACCACTATATAAAATCCGAGGACTGTTGTCTATTCCTTCAAACTCCCATCCGTTCTCTGAGCCGTAAACAACAGGAATAACTAAACTTGCGAATGTCGGATGTATAGGTTTTATTAATGTTGCGGAAAACGCTTCTGCAATAACCTCTTCTTTTCCGACTAAATTACTAACTTGATTTGTGAAAGGCATAGCACTTGATCCATCTAGCAATTTGCTTCCGTAGTCTTTATGAGCTGCGTTTTTATAAACCTTTAAAGGATAGTCCTCTTCATCGTTTGCATATTTAAAATGAACAAATCTTTTTAAATCAAGAGGAGATAGCTTTATGTCTTTTAAATCGACTTTATTAGTCCAATCTCTTGTCGTAGCGTCAACAACTGTCGGGGTTTCTTTAACAAACACTTCTGCATAAGGCTCAAATATGATGTTAGTAGGATTCCCAGGGTCAGGCAAACTAATTAAATTAAACATAGTCATTAAACTTTTCAAAAATTCCCATTGACCCAACTCTCCTCGTAAAGAATTAAACATTGTTGAGGTTATCATGTTCGCATCATTTGAAACCTGTCCTCTAATATAACTTTCAGGATATTGGAGACAACAAGAAAAACTATTAGTCATTGTTTGAGGAAGTTGTGCTTGTTTAACTTGATAAGAAGCGTTTGTCGTTGAAGAGAATGTGAGTTTTAAAGTATCTCCTGCATTTAAAGTAAAAGCAACTTGACGAGTTAAAGGGTAAACTATTTGCGTTCCTGTCGTTGAAGCTAAGGAAATCCAATCTCCTGGATTGACTTGTTGATTCCCTGCAATAGAGTTATTCGCACTTCCCCCGAACGGAGTGTATTCCCAAGCAACTTTCGCTTCTGCGTTTGTATTGTCTGCTTCTAATATAATATTATAAATCAAATTATACATAGTGTTGTCGTTAGCACATGTAAAAGTTGACGTTGCAGAATCCCAACCCGTGTCCGAGTCAAATGAATCTCCTCCGTCATGAGTAAAAAACATAGTGTTCCAGGAAGGATAAGCTGCGGCAGTATTTAACCCGTCTGTGAAGTGATGATATTCCGCTCTCCCTGTATGTGTAAAGTCTAAAGGAGCGGAGTCGTTACCCCAATTAAAATCCATGTATAATTTAGCAAAATCCGCACTTTCAAAAATGCTTGATTGATAAGTAAATCCTGCGAAATGAAATATATTGTCTAATAAATATTTGCATTGAATCCAAGGACGAAAGGCATCTTCTAAAACATTTAATTGAGGCAAAGTTCCAGAACAATCAATGTTACCTGTCCAATCAACAAAAGGATATTTTAAAACGTTTGTCGTTGTTGCTCCGTCTGCTCCTGCGGCTGACCAAGTTGTTGTTCCGTTGTTTTCAATAGGATTTAATAAATCTAATATTCCTTCCCAAGAATTTGTAATATTTGTGTATTGATATTCATGTTCAAGCTCTTGAAATTGAGTTGTTAGATCTGCAAAAGTTCTTCCGTCTAATACATCTTTTAAGGAAATCGACGAAGAGTATAAATTGACACTATAACTTATTTCTCCCTCTCTGTCTTGTATGTCTAACAATTTAAGATAACCCTCAAAAATTACAACTCCTTCTTGTTTTACTATTGATTTTGTTTGAACATAAGGATTGAAGTCATAAACGGTACTTATTCTTTTTTGTATGTCAAAAATATGCGTAAATATTTGATTATTTCTTTTAGTCGCAGGAAGTTTAAAATCTTTTGAATAAGACTGTGTTTTTTCAGCTATATTTTTAAAATTATCAACGCTTAAAGTCAAAGGAATATCCTCGTCCTCATATAGATCACAAATAACCTGACCATCATACATGTCGGTTATAACCTCTGGAGCTGTGCCTACTTTTTCTCTAACACTTATTTCAGAAATCGTTATAGAGCCGCTCCCACTATTTCTCACATAACTAATATAAATTTGCATATAAGTTACACTTGCATGTATATGAGTAAAATCAAAAGAAGTTTCTGTGTCAGTTGAAGAAGGGGTTATCTCTGTAACCCAACCATTTGACCCAACAACAATAGCATTATAAAGTGACGCTCCATAATTAGGAATACCTAACCAAAACTTCCCGCCTGAAGCGTTTGAATGTTTGAATGTTAAAGTGTATTGTTGACCTTGAACGAGGTTTGGTATTCTTTGAACAACTCCATTTATTGATCCATAAATTGCACTCCCTGAAGTGTAATTTAAAGTTAATAATTGAGTTGAATTATCTATTGAGGGAGCAGGGCTAACATTAAACCAATTATCTGAACTTGTAGTTCCTGCATAATAACCTCTAAATCCTCCAATAGTATTCCAACCAAAGTTCGTGTTTATGTGAGTCCCCCATGCAGGACCGTTGTTTGGACTTCCATTTAAAGAATGCGTATTCATTAAAAGGTTAGTAAAGTTTTTGTTACCTACATATTCAGTATATACAGGCTCTGTTTCATAGGAATAACCTTGAACATCTTGAGGAAATAATATTAATTGAACGTTCGCCATTAGATTGCTTGTATTCTTTGTTGTTTATTTCTTTCAATATCAATAGTATATTGAATTAATCTATCGTTTGCCTTTGTCTTTTTTACAAAATTAGAGGTTGTAACTAAAACAGGCTCAACATATTTATTTAAAATTCCGAAAGCGTCTCCTTGTTGAAATCCGTTAACAATATAGACTTCAGGACTTTCGATTAACTCCATAATCCATGTACTCTCTGAATCCGTTAAATAATCGGTGTTTAATTTTATTTTCTCTGTTGTGCTAGATCTAAAATTCTTTTTTCCTCCTCTATAACCATTCGGCTTGTAAACCGATTCATTCCAACTCCCTCCGAGTTGAGTATAAGAGTTCTTTTTAGACGTTATAGATCTTGTTGATTTTTTATTGAATGTGTAATAATCCCATGCGCCGTATTTATTTAACCATGTTAAACGGATTCCCTCATATCCAAAACTATTTGCGCAAATAATATGAACAGTATATAAGGCCGTACATTTAAATCCTGAATCTGTGTTCCCTTGCAAAGTATAATAAGAGATATTTGCTTCATTAGCTGTCCAACTAGCTGACCAATTTTTAAAATTTCCAGGATAAGCGCCACAAAAAACCATGTTCCCGTAACTATACGGCTGCTCATAACCTCCTGCCCCTCCTGAATGAACACCCGAAACAGTAACTTGATTGCTTATATTTTCAGTAAATAACGCACTCCCTGAGCTGTCATATGCTATCATTTGGACATTGACATTATGGTCACTTGTTGCTCCTGTTGTAAAGCTGTAACGAGAAGAGCTGTTAAGCATTGAAAATGTTGCGATTGTTCCATAATCTTCATATCTTGCATATTGAGTCAAAGGGGCGTTACTAAGGAAACGAGCTGTGTTTACATCTTGAATAATTCCCGCGCTATAATCAAACGCAGATAAATTTTCTAAAAACAATCCATAATTCCAACTGTTTGCGAGTTTATATAAAGTCTCTTCGTTACTTACAACCCCGTTAAACATGTAATATGTTTCACTAGATCTATTTTCGTTTTCATCAACTAATACATTATTAGGATAGTTACTATCTGCTCCCAAATACTCGATTTTAAATTTTAAACGAAACCAACGTGTTGAATTTACTGATAAAGAAAATTTGTCTTGTATGTGAATAGGAAAATAATAAGGACTTGCAGCCGTGCTATTATCATCAAAAGCAGTTCCCTTATAAGTCGACGCTGTGTCATAAGTTGTATTTATAACTTCGTTTGTTGCTAAGTGATCTGGACTTACAGAGGACTCTAATATAGGTCTCACATCAAACATTCCTACCCCTCTATTGTTTGGAGTTGTTTTAAGTGTTGCGATTAAATTAGAGCTGTTAGCGACGTTGACATAATCTTGACTGACGTAAACCTCACAAATAAATCTAACTAAGGATTCATTTTGAACTATTGTGTCATTTTCGACAACAAAAATAATAGGTTGAGCAACAGGTAAAGTTTCAAAAAATGGTTTTTGTGTTATTTGATTCATGATGTAACTGTTGTTTTAAATTCTTTATTTAAGGCTTCTTTTATGTCTTCAGTAACGTTCTTCAATAAGTCTCCGCCAAATTGTTTCATTCCTAAGCCTAAAGGTTTTTGAAAAAAGGCAAGGCTTTTTATTCCTTTTGAGTATATGCTTCGAGCTATAATATAACCCATGCTCTTGTAACTCATAAATCTTCCTCTCGAATCTCTCCATTGAAATCCCTTTTTTGCTACCCATTTGCTCATAATTCCAGACATCCCTCCTGCGCCTTTTCCAATTAAAGAAGAGTTTGTTCCGAATCTATAAGGACTAACTACTATTTGACCTAAGTAATCTTTATATGTTTGTTTTTGGTTTGATCCTGAAACTCCTTTGTCTAAAAAAGTTCCATAGTCAGCCATATAAAATTTTACTGCAAAAACATCTTCAGACTCTTCAACTAGTTCATATCTAATCGACTTTTCTAAATTAGTTCCGCCTCCTTTTATTTTTTGCAAATTTCCTTTTGACCTATTAACAACTTGTTTTCCGAAGCTCTCTAAATATCGTTTGACGTTATCAGGTTTCATTATACAAGCGCAACAAATATTTCTGTTTGAACGTCTGTTGTATCGACAGGCTTAACTATTATAGAAGAAAGACTTTCCATAGTTCCAAATGAAGGAGAAACATCTGCTTCAGCTAAAAATATTTGCGCTCCCTCGCTTAGAACGTGTGAATAACCTGGTCTTAATTTTACTTGATATAACGTCGCAGAGCCTACAAAGGCAACTTCTATGTTTTCTGTTGCACTTAAATTTGTGACTCTTATATATTTTGTTCGGTCAACATCAATAGCAACAGGATCGGTGTAAGGACTAGCTGCAAACCTCGCTATTGTTGTTTCTTGACCCTGAGTACAAGTTACGATTCTTTCAAAGACATCGATTATTCCTGACTGAGTTGTTGTTACAGTTGAGCCTCTAACGCTTCCGTTTAAAGTTACCGCGTCTGTAATTGTAGTGTTTAAATCATTAGCCATAATTTATTTTTGTTTTATTAATTCTAAAATTTTATTTAATTTGTTTTTTACTTCTTGCATGTTGTCTGCGTTTTTTTCATGATGTTTCTCAAATGTCTTTTTAACCTCTCTAATACTAAAGAAAAAGAATTGATACAAAGCATAAAAAGAACCTATCAATAATACTAAGGTTACTCCGTAACTTTCTATTAATTCAAATATCTCTTTCATAATTTAATAGTAATTTTAAAAAATCCTATCTTTATTTTATATTTACCTATTTTAAATGTCATTATCTTCCTATGTATTCATTAGTCATTGGAATTTCGCAAGATTGGAAGTCGTTATGAACTGCAATACTAACTTGAAAGACCCATCCTGTAACGGCGTTTGTGAATCTTTCTGTGAAAGGCTCTATTGTGTACTCGCCCTCTGCAAAATAAACAGGAGCATCAATGTCTAGAGCTAATTGAGCCTGAAATTTACTGTTAGTCAATATAGCAATAACATCAACGCACATTTGTAATACATCCGAATAAACTTCCTGTTCATTTGAATTGTCGTCATTTACTAAATCCATTATAAAAATCTGAAAGTTATAGTTCAACTGTGTTCTTCCTGTTGTTACCGATAACGGGTTGATATGCATTAAAGGGAAATAAGTGTTAGAACTCTCAAGATCTATGTCAAAAATATCCCCGACAGTAGTTGTTTGAATCTGCAAGTGTTTCGCTCCCAATCCTTTGAGAGTATCTATAACATTATTATAAGTTTTATTTGGTATCATTTATTTGTTTTACTCTTTTACTTTCTCCTAGATCTGTCTCATAACTTAACCATGTGAAACACTCTAAGACATTTAATTTAGTTACTGCTTCTAAATGTACTATCTGTCCATTTGTGAGCCGATAGATCAATCCGAAATATCCCCATTTGCTCGTAAAGTCTTCGTCAACGAAGGCTTCGGACTCTCCTTCAGGCGTTCCTTCAAATATGATAGCAAAATCGTCGAGAACGCGTTCGCGAAAACAAAAAAAAACCGTAAAGCAGCTTGTACTTGTTCCGCAGACATCTTCTTAAATTTCTCCGCCCTGACTGCAATATTACCATCATAAGCATCTATTATATAAGCATCGTTTTCTCTCTCTTTAACAGGACGGAATAAAACCGACATAATATTATGCAGGTTATCCTCTAAGCCGTTTTTAATAAAGGTCTCAATATCTGCCCACTCTCCGAGAGTCATATCTTCTAGTTGAGGATGAAATGCGTATTCTTGACCATCTAACTCAAACAGCATTTTTAAATCAACCTCTCCTTTTCTTTCCATACTATTGAGCCTTTTCATAATTTCTGCAACATCTGTTATCCCTAACTCTTTAATAAGTTTTTGAGGCATATCAGACAAAACCGATATTATTTCAAGAGACTCCTCTGCTCCTGTTAATCCATCTAAAGAAATTAACTTTAACCACTTTTCGAGAGTAACATCCTCCCAATTTGTGATTAAATTATAGGTTTTCTTTTTACCTTGCTTCTTTACTTTTAGTTTCATAATTATATATAGAAAAAGTTAATATTTAGTTTAACGTACAAAATACTTTCCGTAATTGCTATCAATTTCGTAATAACAACGCATCGCCATAGCGTCCGAATAGTCAGGCGATCTCCCTATTATTGACTTGACAATGTCTTTAGATAACATTTGAATTTTATTATCCTTGTCAACGTCTTTCATTCTTACTTGTTCAAGCTCTTCTATTATATCATTTTTAGTATTTATATTATTACAGCTTATTCCTATTTGACCCTTGTTGATTAGGTCAGCCAATTTGTAATAACATTGAGTTTTTAAGTTTTGATAGTTCTCTCCTTTTAAAGGTCTTGCATTATTCTGAAAACCTTTGCAACGTAAATAATCCTGAACACCTCCTCCAACACCATCAGAGTCAGTAATAATATTTCTCAATAATACTTGATTCTCTTGTTGTAATTGCTTAACCTCTTCCACAACCTCATTTACAGCGCTTTTAAGCATAGTTCTTATATATTTGATATGTAACCCTTCCCAAAGCATAATAACTGTTTTATCGCTTCCAAAACGAGCAACGTCGCAAGTTATATATTTCTCTCCTGTTATTCCTTTGTTTTCAAATAAAGAAACAATAGAGTTGTAGTCAATTAAGTTGTCTTGCGTTGCATCATATTCCCAATTCCCAAACAATAATCTCTGCTTTGTAACCTCATCAAGCTCTAATAATTGATTCTCATAATGTTTTGAAATATACTTATTATCACTAACTAGGCTTTGTATAAACTTTCTATAATGTTTTAGTTTACCCTCTTGAGCAGGTCTGTAAAAACTAGAATAAACCCAATTTTTTGCAGGATTGCATGTGAGTAATAGCTTTGGAATAAGGTTGTTTTCATCTAATTTATAACGTAATCTTGAAGCAACAACGTTTTTTGCTTTCTCTGTTATTTGATTCGCCTCATCTAAAAAGGCAGCCGTAATTTCTAACGATCCTAATGAGTCAAAGTTTCTGTCTGAAGGATATAAGAATAAATCTTTTAATATAATCTCAGAGCCATTGTAAAAAGTTATTATATTGCTAGAACCGTTGAACGTGTAATCTCTTAATGACTTGAGTCCCCAATGTTCACAACAGAGAAAAAATGTGTTTAGAGTAGTTTTTTTCAAAGCATCGAGCTTACTACGTCCCATTAAATAACGAGTTCTGGGATATTGCAAACACATTATAATTAAAAAGCTAACTCCTAACCATGTCTTCCCCCCTCCTGCACTTCCTCCAAACAATACTTCTTTTGTGTTACTATCAAACAAATATTCTAACGCTTCTTTCTGTTTGTCTGTAAACTCAGGATCTAACTCTAGATTATAATTGTTTTTTGTCTCTGTCAAGGTTTATATTGATTTTAATTCTTTCCTCTCCTGAAGTTAAATCAATCTCCTGCTTTTCATTATAACCTCTTTTCCTTCCTCTTGTTCTTAGAAAAAATGTTGTTGCCTGAACGCTTCCGCTTTCTATTTGTTTTTTTAAGTGAGTCTCTGCAAAATCAATAAACTTGTTGCTAATACTATCAACCTTTTGTTTATAGTCTTCGTCTTCATTATACCATTTATAATGTTGAGTTCTGCTTAATCCTGTTTTATTACAAGCCTCTGTTACAATACCTAACGAAACTTCTAAAGCTTCAATCATAGTTTCCTTATTGACCTGTGTTCGTTTTTGTTCGTTTTCCATACTAATATATAGAATTTATTGATATTCATTTGGAAGCATTAATCTTATGTTTAATTCACTCAATGCCCATATTCTAATTTGCTCTGCATACAACTCGAACTCTTTTGTGTTTAAAGCTGTTGTACTCTTTATCTTATTTAATCCTATTTTATTATCGTTAATCTCAATCATTTCCCATTCATTAAGAAACTTTGCTCGTAAAATATCATGAATTTCGTTTGGAAAATAACCCAAATCCTCACTCAAAGGCTGAACTATACAAGCCCAATAATAATTGTTCTGTACGTTAGATCGTGTATTACGTTTCTTTTTCACATCTACAATATAATCAGACTCCAATTCTTTTAGATAGTTTATTAGACTTTGCTTGTCTTTGTTTGTTTGTATTATAAATCTCATTAAAAGTCAAATTTATCATAAGCTCCGTAATCTCCTAATAATTTCTCCTTTGCTCCTTTCCAGATTTTATCATTCTTTTTTTCTAAAGAAGGCTCTGTCCTTATTAGGTTAGGGAAGCCGTTAAAGTCTTTTTCTACTTCTTGCATATACTCTCCGCAATCACACAAAGCCTCAACTGTTCTGACCTTGCCGTCAATTATTTTAATTGTTGCCTTCATTAATTCTTTTTTAGCTCCGCAATTATTACATTCAAATATTAACATATTTTATCCAATTCAAAATGCAAATGATTAATTGCTTTTCTAATATCTTGTTCGGCAGGACTACCCTTTTTCTTTCCCGCTCGTAAGATATATTTTAAGCAACTGCCTAGATTGTAACTTAATTCAAAATCCTCAGCAACTCTCCGAGCTTCTATTTTATGTTTTTTGCCTATGTAATATTCAGGAATTTTTTCTTCGTTTTTCATTTTTTCTGTCGTTTAATAAAGCGCCTGTTTTTGTTTCATGCTTTTCTAAGTTTTTTTTAAAATTAAAATAAGCTTCCTTTTCAATTATATATTCCAAATATGAAATAATAATAATACTTAAAAAGAAGAAACCTACAATTACTGATAAGATGATCCAAAGTGTTTTCATTTTTATATTATTTTAGTTTATTTAAAAAAGAGGGAGTTAACCCTTACAAAGTATAACCGCTCAGTTAATATTTATATAGGTTTTAACCCTCTTTTATTTTATACATGTTTTCTACAAGACTCCGCATTTTTAAATCTCCTTTCGAGTTCTTTTGTTAAAGTCTTTCTTATAAAATTTTCGTCTACATTAAATTTTTTCTCAATTAACTTATAACCATTTGCATGAGGATTGTTAAAGTAATATTCAATTATTTTGTTGCTCAAGATAGTTTTTTGTCTTGCTGTTCTATATGCTAATTTTATTTTCATTTATATTTTTCCTTTATTTTTCTCATGCCGTCTAAACAAGACTGAAGACAAGATCCGCAATTTGTATCTCTGTCAAAGTTAGTTCCATAAACTATATTATGCAATTCAATCATTTTTCTTTTAGCTTCAATGTTTTTTGCTGTTCCTGTTTTTATATCTTCCCAATTTAACAAACACTCTTCAACAATATCTTGAGGAACGTCTTCCACTACTATTGCTTTTGTTTTTAACCAAAACTTTTTTGGACACTCCAATAAAGCCAATTTAGCCTTCAGCTTCATGAAACAGAGACATTGTTTGCATTGACCTGTCGGAGCAAAATAGTAAATACATTCTTTACAAATTGAAAGTCTTGTCTTATAATCCTTTTCACTTACAAAAAAATTAGCCATCATTTAAATTGTCTTTTATTGTTTCTCTGACTCTGTCTATTGTATTAAAGAGACTGTTTCTGCTAATACCTGTTTTCTTTGCGAGTGAGTCAAGCGTGTTAGATTCGTAGTAATATAATTGAAAAATTTTGGAATCGTACCAATACATCTTTGAAAGCTCCTCGTCAATCATGTCAAGTTTTTGCGCGTCATAATTAACCTCAATTTTCTCAGGGTAATTATAAATTGATTGATATTTTAACGTATCGTCTGTCTCATAATAACTCGTAATTTTAACATAATATTTTTTATATTTATAATAGTATTTGCTTCGAGGACTCATATAAGCTCGTCTTAAAGCTACGGCAGCATAAGACAACAACCCTTTCTCTCCGTCTCTTTTGTATATGTCAGACAACACGTCTGGATTCATTTGAAGGAAATATAAGCATAATTCTTGTACAGCGTCATCAATATCGGATTTATTATGTTTACAGAATTTCCCTGCAATAACTTTAAACTCAGGAACTAAAGACGATATGACCTTATAAACCTCAATCATTTATCGGCTCTAATTTTTCTAACTTATCTACTGTGTCATGTAATATTTCATTTAGCAAAACCTTATATGACAAAACTTTGTTTTTATTTCCTTTTGTTTCTATTCCTGCTAAAAATCCGTTCGTCATTACTGAAAGATTAATAGGCAAAATCATAAGCCAATCCCAATAATTTCCCGTTTCTTGAACTCCCTTTCCGTAGTTATTATGATATTCAACCACTAAATCAAAGACCTTTTTAAAACTTGACAACTTTTGTTCAGTTGCTATTTCTGTTATAAAACCATTCATAACCGTAATGTAATTTTGAACGATGACTTCATGTTCCTTACTAGCATAAATCGGTTTTATCATGTTCAAATTTATAATTATTTTTTATTATAACCCTTTTTCTTTTTTTAAGTTTTCAACAAGAGACTTGTAATAAGTTATCTTTTCTTCATAATCAACTCTCGTCATCTTTATTGTTGTTCGAGATAAAAATTGTAACTCTTCCGCGCAACCGTCTCCGTATTTAGAGTCTAAATTAAGCCCAAATTTAAACTGTTCTCCTTGACCGAAAAGATTGTCGGCGGGGGACTGACATTGTACATTTTGCTCATTCCAACGAGTTGCGAGATGACGTCGAGACATGAAGTGACCTGCGTGAATCTTGGAA
>TARA_R110002020_G_scaffold100855_1_pt1 | contig 26609 bp, 23 predicted proteins | sample TARA_R110002020 | Tara Oceans TARA_R110002020 (sample SAMEA4396489) | marine metagenome | biome: Westerlies Biome; feature: [MES] marine water layer (ENVO:01000295) within the mesopelagic zone...; material: water (ENVO:00002006), including particulate matter (ENVO:01000060) such...
CATCATAAAATTGTCAGTATAATCTGATTTTAACAATAATTATAAGAACCCCTGCTGTTAAGCAGGGGTTTTTAGCTATAATATAAACATATTATTTATTCGTATTCTAGGTATATTTGTTAGATAAGACTTATAACAAAATGGGAGTAATAACGATAGATAGTTTAGCAAGAGGCAATCAGCCGCCTAATCAATCAGGTGCGTTGGCAATCACCATGAGTCAAGATTCTGTACATGTATTTAATCAAGATAGTTTTGTCGCCGATACAAACCCCGTATATGAGGATCCAGAAGGAGATATATTAGAGGCTATAAAAGTTGAGACAATTCCATCAATAGGATCATTAGAATTAAGTAACGTCCCTGTTTCTGCAGGAGATATAATTACATTAGTTCAGCTCACAGCAGGTGATTTAACTTATGTATCAAGCACTAGCGAAGAAGGATACGATGATAATGACATGACTTTTCTTGTCTCAGACATAGGCTCATCTACTTTCACTACCACTCCGTACAATGTAACATTCGCTGTAAAAGGTGCAGACAATGAAGCTCCTAATCAAGTTGGAGATGGCGAAGCTGATGTTGAGCTAGGTGAAACTTATGTATTCACTAGAGCGTCATTAACTAGCTTATTACAGCCTCCTTATGAAGATCCAGAGAACAATGATGCATATCAGTTAAAAGTTGTTTCTGTACCTTCTCAAGGAGAATTAAGATTAAATGGAGTTGTTGTTGTTGCAGATCAAATAATTGATTTCGACGACTTAAATGCAAACCACAATATAGATGATGGTGATTTTACTTATGTAAGCGAGTCTTTAGGAGATGGATTAGATGGATTTTCATTTATGATATCAGATACAGGATCTCAAGAATTTAGAGGATAATGGCAAATTTTAATTTCAACATAGCAGATTCAAGCAACGAACCATTTAGCGTTGTGTTAATCAGTGAAACTTCTACTGATTGCTCAACAGTATTACTTTATCAAGTAAATTCAACTACTGGTAATAGTATTACAATGGAGCTTGGACAGACATATTTTCATGGAGAGAATATAAAATACATTCAGTCTGATGTAGAAACTTTTTGGGACGGTAGTGAGATAACATTCAATTATCAGAATGATTTATACTTATCGTACTCAATTGGCAATTCAGGAGTGCCTGGTTATTTCAATAAGGTGAAATTCTATGTCCAAGACAATACTACATCTGCATCATTCAACTACGCATCATTTCAAACTATTCGAAAGAATGATTCTCTTGAATGCGATAATCCTACAGGAGATGGTGGAACTTACGATGAATTGACTGATACTCCTGACAATAAAGTTGGTCATGGATTAAAGTTAGTAAGAGTTAATGTAGGTGAAACTGCTCATGAATATGTAGATCCAGGATATTTAGGAAATGACTTAAACTACTCTGAAGTGTTTACTTTAAGCTATACCTGGGTAGTTGCACACAATTTAGGAAAAATTCCTTCTGTAACAATAATTGATGGGTCTGGAAACAGGGTTCATGGAAATGTTTCTTATACAGATTTAAATAATTTAACAGTAACATTTAATACAGCATTTGCAGGAACAATTTATTTAAATTAATGGAAATATTTGGTACAGATATAGATATAAATGGCAATGAAATAAAAAAAGCTAAAGTTGAAAACGTTTTAGCTTTACCTACTTTAGGGTCAGGCGATAGCGGAACTATTGTTTTTTACTCTCCATCAAAAACATTTTTTGGCTGGACAGGAACTGAGTGGAAAGCTCTAAATACATAGGTATGGAAATATTTAACAAAGATGTAAGTGTTTTAGGCGATCTAACAATATCACCATCAAATGCAATTGGAGACTTTCTTACAATAGATGTTTCCGGAGTAGTTAGATACAGAACTCCTTCTGAAGTTTTAAACGATATAGGTTCTAGCTCTCCTTTAACTGCAACAGGAGATATGTACGTGTACTCCACTTCTAATGGCAACGATAGATTGCCGGTAGGAAATAACGGACAACTTTTAACTGCAGATTCTACTGAAGACACCGGATTGACATGGAAAGATGCAGAGTGGCTTGGAGAAGCTCCTAATGATGGTCAAGAATGGGTAAGAAAGAATAAAGGTTGGGTATTAAATACTGGTGGTGCATCTGTCGGAGAATCCAATACAGCTTCATCTCAAGGAACAGGACAATCATTATATTACCAAAAGATTGGTTCAGATCTTCAATTCTATTCAATAAAGAGTGAAAACAACATCCTCGGAATATCTTTGAATGGTGCTACAAATGATATAGAGCTAACAGTTAATCAAACAGCTATAACAATAAATGAATCTCAAATTTCAGATCTAGGTTCTTACCTAACTGCAGGAGATAATATTTCATTATTAACTAATGACTCAGGCTATATAACAGATTACACAGTTACAGAGGGAGATGTTACCCAGCACGAAGATGCTATCACCATAACAGAATCGCAGATTAGTGACTTGACATATGTAACAAACAATAACCAGCTTATAAATGGAGCTGGATATATTACATCTTTTACAAATACTCAACTTACTGCTGAGCAAGTTGAAGATATTATGGGAGCTGCATGGATTAGCGGAACAAATACAACCTTTGTTTATGATGACATCAATGGTACTTTAAAAATAAACTCTACTGATACAGATACAACTTATACAAATCTTTCTGAGTTTACCAATGATGTAGGATACATAACTTCATTTACAAATACACAATTATCTGACGAAGAAGTTCAGGACATAGTTGGTGCCTTTATTTCAGGGTCAGGGGCGACATCTGTCGCCTATAATGATACATTAAATACTATTGTTGTATCATCTACTGATACAGATACTCAACGTACAGATGAAGAGATAATGGATGTTATTGCCACTGTTTTAGAAAGTTCTGGTGCAACAACAATTGTATATGATGACGCAGGTGATACTATCACGATATCATCTACTGATACTATGGCTGATGGATCTGAAACTATAATAAACTCCGGAGCAAATGTAACTGTAACAGGAAGTGGCACATCTGGAGATCCATATTCAATAGCCTCAAGCTTCACAAATACAGATAACTATGTAGATTCAGCAGCATTTAGCACAGCTAATGGTAATTTAACTATTGGTAGAACAGGAGCACTTGCAGATATAATTGTTAATCTTGATGGAAGATACCTGACTTCACAATCAGATTCTCAGACATTATCTTGGGTTCCAACAACAGGAGCTTTGTCTATAAGTAGTGGTAACTCTGTAAATTTAGATGGAAGATATTTAACTTCCTTTACTGAAACTGATCCTATATTTACAGCAAGTCAAGCATTTAATATTACTTCAGTAGATGTTGTTAATTTAGGAAATTTATCTGGGACAAACAGTGGTGACCAAACTTCTATTGTAGGAATATCTGGAACTAAAGCTCAGTTCAATACAGAATTAACTGATGGAAATTTTTTGTTTGTAGGGGATATAACAGATACTAATAATTATATAAGCGGTGCGTCATTTAATACTAGCACAGGTGACTTAACTATAACAAGAGAAGGGTTATCAGATATTGTAGAAAATTTTGATGGAAGATATCTTACGGTAGAAACTGATAGTCAAAACCTGACATGGACAGACGACGGAAACCTTTTGTCAATATCTGGTGGAAACTCTGTAAATATAACAGGATTTGCTGATACGGTTCATACACACGTAATATCTGATATAACTGACTTCACTGACAACAGTACAAACTGGGACGCTGCATTTGGATGGGGTGATCACAGTGGATTGTATATGTCTATTGACCAACAATTAGCCGAGACTTTCTCAATTAACAGTGGCGAATTTTTAACAGGATACAACAGTGTTAACGGACAGTTTTCTTCATCCGTAGTTTCTTACCAAGATTTAGATGATGTGCCTAACACATTCGACCCTTCTGCACACACTCATGTTATTGCAGATATAACTGACTTTACTGACAATAGTGCAAACTGGAATACAGCGTTTAGTTGGGGTAATCATTCTTCTGCAGGATATCTTACTTCAGTTGCGTTCAATGACTTAACTAATAAAATTAGTGGTACTGGTAATTACTCAACTAATGGTTATTTAATATCTGGTAGGGGTTCTGGTGGTGTTGCATTAACCACAAATGATGGTTATGGTAATGCTAATGTAACTTTTAACCATCTAAATGGGATACCGGAACAAAATGGTAATTCAGCAAGGATTGAAGTAAATACTGATTCTACATCTGACGCACATTTTAGTTTTGAACTTCAATCAAACGTAAGTGGAAGCACTATAACAACATTAACACAATATTTAAAGATTGATACTAATGGTATTGATGTGAATGGCACTGTAAATTCCAATTCATTTATAACCGATGGGGGAACTGCATCACAATTTGTTAAAGGTGATGGAACATTAGATTCAAATACATATTTAACATCATTTGATATTACCACGCAGACTGACCCAAAATATTTAAGAGCTGATGTTGATGATACATTTGAAAGCAGAATTACTGGTGATTCTGGTGCTGAATTAAGATTAGAAAATTCAACTGATGTTTCTTTATCTTCAACGGGTCACGCATTTCAAATAGGTCTTAATAGCGGTGCAAATATCGCTATAGGTATCAATGAAATTTTAGCTAGAAACAATGGTGCAACAACCAGATTAAACTTTAATACAAATGGTGGTGAAGTATTTTTAGGTGGAGAATTATTAGTTTCAAACATACCACAAGCAACAATTGATACCAATAAATTTTTAGTTGATGATGGGAACACAATTAAATATAGAACTGGTGCACAACTAGCTTCAGATATTGGTGCAATAACATCAATAGACGATTATTTGAGGTCTGATGTTACAGATATAAAAACATCTGGAACATTAACATTCAATGATAGTATTAGATTAGATTTTGGTACCAGCAATGATGTCAGAACACAATACACTGGAACTAATTTAGTGCAAAATCATGTCTCAGGCGATTATATTATTCAAGACAATGGTGTCGATAGATTTATATTTGAAAGAACAACTGGAAATGTAACAGCAAGTGCTTTTGTCACAAGTGGCGGGGTTTCATCTCAATTTGTAAAGGGGGATGGTTCTTTAGATTCTAGTACATACTTAACAAGTTACACAGAAACAGACCCTATTTTTGTGGCTCACACAACTTTTGATATTGGAACAGGCACAGGACTTTTACAAAACGACGGTGCTGGTAACTGGTCGTATGATAATAGTACTTATTTAACCTCGTTTGATATAACAACACAAACAGATCCAAAGTATCTAAGAAGTGACGTAGCCGATGTTAAAACATCTGGTACTTTAACTTTTAATGATTCTGTTAGATTAGATTACGGTACTGGAAATGATGTTAGAGTACAATATTCTGGCACTAATTTAGTGCAAAACCATATTGCTGGTGATTATATAATTCAAGATAATGGTTTTGATAGATTCACGTTTGGCAGAACAACTGGTAATTTTACTGCAACTAATAATATTATTGCAAACAATAAGATTGGTATTGGCACTACTTCATTAGCTAGTGTTCTTAATATATATGAAAATTCAGGTAATACAGGAACCACAGCGGGTTTAACCATTGAACAAGATGGTTCAGGTGATGCTGTTTTACAGTTCTTATTAACAGGGACAGCTAGGTGGCAAATGGGTATTGACAATTCTGATGGTAAAAAGTTTAAAATAGATAATGGTTCTCCAATGTCAGTAGGTTCTAATATGGAATTAGACAGTAGTGGTAATGTAGTTTGGGCAGGTACATCAACATCAACTAACTTTATATTATCATCAGATAGGAGATTAAAAGACGGGATAAAAGATTTTGATCATGAACAACACATCAAAATGGATGTTAAAACTTATGAATTAAAGTCTGAACCAGGAGTCAAGAGGACTGGAGTTATTGCTCAAGAACTTGAAAAGGATCATCCTGAGTTTGTAAGAACTGATAGTGAAGGAATGAAGTCTGTTGCTTATACAGATTTATTAATTGCTAAGATTGCTGAGTTAGAAGCAAGGTTAGAAAAAGCAGGATTATAATGGCAGTACCAGATACAACAACATTTAGCTTACAAGATGTAGTAGATGAAATTAATCCTACTACTGATGACTTGAATGATTGCGTAAGTGACGCAACCACTGGAAGTTATGATACAAATTACTTTACAGCTCCAGCAACTAGTTTGTTGGAGTTCAGAAACTATGGAGCCACTGTTACTACATGGGCAGATAAGGTTGAGGAAAATGCATCTTCTAGTAGTTATGATTTTGACGGAGATGTTACAGACTTTAATAGAGCTGGATTATTTTGCAAACCTGATGGAACTGAAATTTATGTATTAAATCAGAATGATGGAAAGATACATCAGTGGACTATGAGTACTGGTCACAACTTATCTACAATATCATATACTGGATCTAGTTCAGATGTGAGAACTAATTGGGCCCAAGGTGGTACTTCTGGTGGATTATGGTTTAACGCTACTGGAACAAGAGTTATGATTTATGATCATGGTACTTCAATTATGTACACTCATACATTGTCAACAGAATGGGATATAACATCGTTCTCAACAACAATAACAACAACAACTACATTCACTGCAGTATCATCATACACTAGAATAAGTCAATTTGGATTTACAGATGATGGAAAGAAATTAATAATGCCACATGGAGCAAACTCTGGAGCACTTTTATTAAGACTTTACTCTCTAACAACTGGATTTGATACATCTACAATTGTAGACTTATCTGGAGATGAAGAATTGAGTCTTCCAGCATTGACTTCTCCAGGTTTTAACATAGAGTGTGCGTGCTTCTGTTATCCAGAAGATAATACTGGAAATGATTGGATACTTACAGTTAAAAGAGATAGGGATGGTACTACTGAAGAATATGCTTACGAACAATATACTGGATACACCTCATCTGACTATGTATCATACTATGAAGGTGTTGTTGGAGGGAACTTAGAAACTCCATCGATATCAAATAATAACTATCTGTACACTGTTGAAAGTGGCAACAAAATAAGACAATATGATGTTACAGACTAATTACGGAAAACCCGTAATTAACTATAACACTTAATCGAATATTAACATTAAATAGCAATAATGACTTATTAACTTTATACGTAGAACTACGTATATTTGTAATTGTCAAGCACTAATTAAATAAAATGAAATCAGTAACATTATTTTTCAAAAAAATGACTATAACAAAAGTAATTCTTCTTGCGTTTAGTCCTGTAATAGCCATACTAGTAGATATGAAGACAATGCTAATAGCTCTTATGTTTATAATCACTATAGACATGTTGACGGGAATAAGGAAAGGGCTGCATCAAAAGGGATTAAAGTTTAATCCATTTAAGGCTATCTTTTGGAAGAATATAAACTCTGCTGGACTTAGGGCTACATGGAGAAAAACTTACGAATATACTATTGGTATAATTGCTTTTGCTGTACTTGACGGAATGGTGCTAGGCAGCGTGACAATAGGTTTGTTTAATAAAACCTATTCTTTATCCCAAATAGCTGTAATAGTAGCTTGCCTAGTGGAAGTGTATAGCATTCATGAAAACATGGAAGCTGTTAGTGGTAATAATTTATTTAAAAAAGTATTAAAAGTTTTACCTCAAAAAGTTAAAGGAATATTTAGTCAGAGAGGCAATAAACAATGATAATAGAACTTAGAAGAAATCAAGAAGGAAGCAATAAGACTCAAACTATAAGTAAGTTCCAGATAATTGACGAATGGAATTGTGTAGTTTTAGAAGGATATATACTTGAGTTGCCAGACAGGGACAATGCATTTCAAGTATCTAGGATTCCAGAAGGTGTTTACGATTGTGTAAAAAGGAACTCAGAAAAATATAATGATCATTTCCATGTGTTAAATGTGCTTGACAGAGATTACATTTTGATACATCATGGGAATTTTTATTATAACACAAGGGGTTGCTTATTACCTGGAGATAATATTGTAGATATAAACAACGATGGGAATCTGGACGTAGTGAATAGTAGGGCTACTATGGAAAGAATGAATGAGATATTGCCGAATGAGTTCCAATTAGTTATAATTAATTAGTTATTATGAAAATTGATGCGAGAGTTGTTTTGATGATAATTGTAGCCCTCTTCATTATTGATAGATATGTATTCAATGATAACAAGACGGTGGAAGATGTGACAGTGATTACACCAGAAGTTAACGGTACGGTAGAGAAGAAGTTGGACTCTGTTGTTCCTGATGTAATCTATATCGACAAGATAGTGGCGGGCTCCCCCAAGCCTGTCCGAAAAGAAATCATTGTTGACTCAACTTACAAGGCAGAATACGAAAATGCTATAAAAGAAAATGATTCCTTAAAAGCTAAGAATCTTTTTTTAGAGAGTATTGCCCTCGACACTCACGAGGGAACTTTGATTGACAATGATGACATCAAGATTGATGGAAGATTCTTGACCAGAGGAAAACTATTAGAATATGATATCGATTACAAAATCAAATCAGATACAATTACATATACACCTGACGTGGTATATAAACATCCGAACCTTTCGTTGGTATTAGGAACTGAAGTTTCTTTCCCTACCAATCCGTCCAATCTAACAAATCCTGCAATAGGATTTAAAGTTGGTTTACAGAATAAGAGAGGAGCAACTTGGAGTGTTGGTGTAAATACTAATAAGGATGTGTCCATAGGGTACTCAAAGACATTCAAACTATTTTAGCTATAACCCATAATAGTCTTCCGAGGCTTATTTTACTATTTTTGCTCTTAGGAGAAATTAATTTAAAATACAATTATGGAAGAATTAAATTTAGGTGATCTTGATTTTGATACATCAAGCCTTCAGTTATTTGACGAAGGAGTAGATATTAAGAAAGAAGATACGCCACCAGCAGGAGAAGCTGGTACAACTGGAGCGACACCTCCAGCATCTGATAATGATAATAAAGGTGACGATAAAAATAAAAACACTGATGGTGATGACACAGCAAACGCTGGTCAAGAGAGCGTAGCTACTCAGGGTAAAGACAATGATGATCAAGTTCAGGCAGGTAAGACTGCTAGTGGCGAAGAAGGCAGTAATTCTTCCTCTCCTAAACTGAATGAGACTGAACAGCTTTATTCCAACTTAGCTGCCGAATTTAAAGCCAAAGGAGTTTTACCTGAGCTTGACATTACAAAAATTAAATCTCTTCAGGATATTGAGGATGCTATCCAAGCAAGAGTTACTAATGGTTTATCTGACAAACAGAAAGCTATTGATGAAGCTTCCAAAGTTGGAGCTCCAATAACAGAAGTTTCTGAGAAGATAAATACTATTGAAAAATTAAAAGCCGTTACTCCTGAGTATATAAGGGATGAGAACAATGTAGAGTTTAGAAGAACTGCAATTGCTCAAGACTTTATTGAAAAAGGATATGGCGAGGAAAGAGCTAAAGCAATGGCTCAAAGAAGTATTGATGCTGGAACAGACGTTGAAGATGCAGAGTTTGCACTTAAAGGTCTTATTAAGGCAGAAGAGGATGGGTTAGCTGACATCATACAAACAGCTAAAGATAAGGAAGCTGATAGTCTTAAAGATATTAAGACTTACATAGCTGACACGCAGGAAGTGATTCCGGGATTTGAATTAACAGATTCTCAAAAGGATGAGTTATACAACCAGATCACCACTGACTTAGGAGGTAAAGATAATGCTTTTATGAAAGCTCATAAAGCTGATCCAATTGGTTCAAGAATTAAACTTGAAGCAATCTTTTTCCTAACAAAGGGATTGACAGATTTCAGTGCATTTGGAAACAAAACTGAAACTAAAATCTCCAATAATATTGAAAATTTATTAAGAGGTGCTAAATTTACTGACGGAGGAACTATTGATACTACAAGTAGTGATAGTAATTCTAACTTTGCTTTATCAGATCTTAAAGATTTTGAGATAGAATAATATTAAACAATTTATTAATTAGAGGTACGTCAAAAACAGGCACGTACGCAAAACACGCAAATTATGCAATTAGGTAGGTTCCAAGTAACTGACGCAAAAGCTTTTGCTGGTATGATCAATCCCGAGAACACTCTAGGTGCTATCTGGAAGACTTCACCAACAAAAATTAATGATGCTATGATCAAGTTACTAGCTATTAACAGAGGTAAGTCTTTGGAGAATATGCTAGCTAAATTTGAAACTAAGCAGGTGGATAATGATAATGAGTTCTATTGGGAACTTATTGGAAGTTCACGTAGAAACATTCCTTTAGTGGAAGCTTCTTTCCAAGGTGCAACTGTTACTGCAGGTGACAACAACATCGGTGAAGGTGGTCAAGAGTTTCAAGTAACATTTGATGAGCAATGGTTCTTCAAAGGTGAAATCATCGTAGGTGAGAAAAATGAAGTGTATCCAATTAGATTATTAGATGATGGCTATCCATCAGGATCTCAATGGGTTCATACAGCAGAGATTGCCGGATCTGATCGCTCAGGTATTCCTGGTGCTGAATTAGTAGCTGGAAAAAGATTTACTGAAGAGTTCGCTCCAGTAGGTAAAGGATTATCTAGAGAAGTAGGTGGTATTCGTAGAGTAACTCCAGTATCAATGAGAGGTGAGTTGACTACAATTCGTATCGATCACAAACTTCCAGGAGATGCAACTAACAAGCAAGTAGTAATGGGTATTCCTGTTGTTGACAAAGCTGGTAACAAGAAAGTATTTGGTGCTTTAGCATTGTACGAAGATTGGTTAGTTGAGCAAGAATTTTCTTTATACAAGAATAAATTCTTAATGTACGGTAAAACAAACAGAACTGCTGATGGTCAATACCACAACAAAGATGTTTCTGGACGTAGCATCAAAATTGGATCAGGTATCCGTGAACAAATGGAGCAATCTAATACTTACTTCTACAATGACTTCTCAATTGAGTTGTTAGAGGAAATCCTTTTTGGATTATCAGAAGGTAAGTTAGGATTTGATCAAAGAGTATTTATTCTTCGTACAGGAGAAAGAGGTGCTGCTGAATTCCACAAAGCTGTATTAACTACAACTTCAGGTTGGTCAGCTAACATGAGTACACCGGGAACTAACCCTTCAACTGTGAAGAATACTCAATCTCCATTACATAGTAATGCAATGAGTGCAGGATTCCAGTTCGTAGAGTATATGGCTCCAAACGGTGTAACTGTAAAGTTAGAAGTAGATGATTTCTATGATGACAAGATCCGTAACACAATCAAGATCCCTGGATCTAGTGGAGTTGCTGAATCTTACAGATTCGATATCTTTTACATGGGTACAACTGAGAATCCAAACATCCAGAAAATAGCTGTTAAAGGTGCTGATGAGATTAGAGGATACCAGTGGGGTTTCAGAAATCCTTTCACAGGAGCTGTAAACAACATGAATATGGGAACTTTAGAGGATAGTGGTACTATCACTAAGTGGTGTCAATTAGGAGTAGTGGTTTATGATCCATCTCGTACTGCATCAATCATCCCTTACGTATTAGCGTAAAAATCATTGTAACTTACCCTCGTTTGTTCGACGAGGGTAATGTTTACTCTTATATAATACAGTTGGTAGATCTGCAAACACTGCCACAAACAAGGAAGGAAGAATTTAAATAAGTATAAAATTATGGCAGCAGCAAAAGCTACGGCAAAAAAGGAGTCAATCCGTACAGACTTCTTAGAAGAGAAAATTGTATCGGTGAAATATATACCAAAAGAAACTAATGGCATCAAAGATGTTAAGCATGTTGCTTATGGTGGAATGTTAAATGGAGCAGAGATTGCAATTCCTGCACCAACTCTTGACAATGGAAAGATGAAGAATCTTTTAACAAGTGTTGAGAAAGCTGGATTAGAACACATATTGAATGGAGTTGATCTTTCAATTTATGGTTCATTCTGGAAAGAAGGTGGTGAAGCTTACACTATGGGAATCTTACCTATATATTTAGGTAAAGATGAACTTAGATTAGACATGAGTGATCCTTATGACTACATCAAATTAAAAGTATTAAAAGCTTGCCCTATTGTTGCTAACTCGTTAGATGAGATTAGACACAGAGCAACAAATAAATTTGTATTAACTTCTGCATCTGAAGAGATGAGCAAAGAGTTAGACAAGGTTGGAAACAAAGTTACAGCATACAAGTTGTATGTTAAGTACGAAGATGATAAAGAAATATTAAGATATGCATTGAGAAATCTTGGTAGAAATACTAATAGATCTCATAAGCTTGATTTCTTACAATCTGAACTTCATAAAGAACTGGAAAAGAATCCAAGTTTAGTAGTGTCTGTCATGGGTGATGAATACTTGAAAACTAAAGTTCTTATCGAGTCTTGTTGGGAGTTTGGAGCAATAAATAAAAAGGACAAAAAGTTTTACACTTTAGATGATGAGCCTATTTCTGATGGTGATGCACCGTACTTACAGGTAGCTTCTGAATATTTAGCAAGCAACTTAGGACAGGAAATGAGATTAGCATTAGAAGCTAAGTTGAAACATAACTTAAAATAAGACATGACTGCATCAGAAAGTAAAGAAGAGTTTAACTTAAGATATAATAATGCACTTGAAGGTGCTCCTGGACTCGATGTATATGAGATCAGTGCATATCTTACTGCCTCACAAGAGGAAATAGTTAAGCAATATTATGATGCATCAAAAAGTCCTGAAAGTTCATTTGAATTAAAAGAGAGATCTCGAAGAGTTTTAAATGAATTAGTTAAAGATGAAAAGATAACTTCACAAGTCAGCTCAACGAGAGGGCTTGTGGATGATTCTAAATTATATGAATTATCGAATGATGCAATGTTTATTGTATTGGAGACGGTAACAATGGACGGTTCGGTACAGAAAGTAATTCCTACAACACATGATGAATTCATGATTAGTTATAGAAATCCTTTCAGAAAGCCAAATAAGAATAAGGCTTGGAGAGTGGATATTTCAAAAGAAAATTCTAAAACAACTGTTGAATTAGTTGCTGATAGAGAAATTACTCAATACAATATCCGATACATTTCCAATCCCGACCCGATAATTGTTGGGGACCTAACAACTGACGATGAGGTTGGTGGACTTGGATTATCTATTAATGGCAAGACATCAGTAGCAGCTTGTAAATTAGCTGAATTGATTCATAGAGAGATTATAAATAGAGCTGTTGAATTGGCTGTAATTGATTACAGAGAACCTAGCCTTCAAAATAAGGTTACGGGAAATTCAAGAGTTTAAAATAAATTAGGATTATAGATACGAATCCTGTATATTTGAAACAATATTAGTATCAAAACAATTTTTTATTATTAATTAAAAACAATTATTATTATGGGATTAGCCGGACAAAATCAGGTTAGACACATGTACGTAGGTACAGCAGACGTTGCAGATTTAGCTGAATTAAAATCAGGTTCTGCAAACAGTTTAGTTTTATTGTCAGCAGACGGATCTGCTGTTGCTGCAGGAGCAGACTTTAAGCTATTTCAAAAAGATGCATTAGGAAACATTATCTCTAGTGACACCATCAAAGTAGATAATGTATTAGATGTAAGATCAGTAGCTTATACTGCAGCAGTAAATAAATTGGTAACTATCTCTGCATTGACAGTTGATGTTAATTCATTGTACACAGTAAACATCGAGATTCAAGGACATGGTTCTTTATCTCCAGAAGATACTTACTTAAAGCAAGGTTTTTATAAAGCTTTAACAGGTGATGATCAAGAAGCTATTGTTGATGGATTGATTGCTTCTTTAAACAGAAACTTTAGCCGTGAGGTTGGAGCTACTGCATCAAGTAATCCTTACTTTACTTTTGCTAAAACTGGTTCAGGTACATCAGCAGCTTTAACAGTTGAAGGTAAAGCATACGACACTAATTTTGATGGAGACAAAAAGATTAAGGTTTATTCTGATTTCAGTGTAGATATAAGTTGTGATACTTACCCAACAGTAACAATTACTAATGCAGCATTTGCTGGAGTAGGAACAGGTTACCAAGTTGTTGAAATGGAGCACTACTTACTTGGTGAAAGAGGTGATACTTACCGTCAGAATGGATATCCTTACAATATCAATGGCCCAGCTTTAGTTGCTACTGCAAGTGGATCTTATGATATCGTTGAGATAAGCTATTTCGATGAGGGTCGTGATGAAGCAAAGAAGTCTAAGAAGACCCTTTCTATTCCTATGCCAACTGCAGCAATACCAAATGCTGATGTTAATAGTCTGATTGGAGACTTAAACACTATCTTAGGTGCAGGTTCAGTAGATACGATCAAGGCATCGTAGTCTTAATATAAGATAAACAAACCATAAAGGGACATGGAAATTATTCCTTGTCCCTTTTTATTTATTAACATTTAAAAATAAATCATGGCAATTAGCGTAACAAAATTTATGGTGTCTAACGACCTTAGTACTATTGACCTTAAGGTTGGTTTTGATAATGCAGTTACTGGCACATCTTTATTGTTTTGGAATCAAGACACATATAGAGATCCTGCACAATCAGTTGATTTGACATCTTTATTAACAGGGTCTCAAGGTGAAAGTATATCTATAACACTCAACAACACAGGAGAATCAACATTCAGTGGAATGTACTTCCTTCAAATATTAGATAGCAATGGTGATGCAGTTGTTGTAGCAACATTCAATCTTACACAATATTATATTATTCAAGCAAAGCTTATTGCTAATGTTGATTTATCTTGCTTGAATTGCAACGCCAACTTTCAAAATGCATTATTATTTGATATGTATTTAGAAGCAACTAAACAGGCCTTATTGCTTGGTAGATTCCAAGATGCCATAGACAACTTAAAAAAATTAATCATAACAGTAGATACATCAGATTGTGACTCATGTAATGATATAGATCCAGTTGTTTCAACTGCAGGAAATATCGTTTCAGTAGGAGTATTAGATTGTGAACTAACAGAAGACGGAGCGTAATGGAAAGTAAGAATGCAAAAATATATGTAGCGTCAGTAAAGAATGTTTCTAAACAATTAGAATATTACGGAGATGCAGATATATCAAACATTAATTTACTTAAGTTGATATATAAGTATTCTTGCTATTGCGTTACTTACGAACAATTGCAGAGACTAAATACAATGGTTTCTCAATTACAGAATAAAGACAGTATGATCTGTTCTGAAATACAAGCTGCTAGAGGAGCTGATTATCCAAACGTTCTTTCTATTGTTGAGGTTGGCACTAATACTAATTCAGCACCTACATTAAGTGACAGTTCATTTACATTAGATGATCCAGATTACACTTACACATTCACTTATGATGATTTATTCTCAAGTTATAATGATGTTGATGGAAATGCTTTAGGAAACTTTATAATCAATTCTCTTCCAGCACAAGGTTCTTTACAGTACAATGGATCGGATGTTGTAGTTGATACATTATATTTAGATCCAACATTACTTACCTATACTAGATTTGGTATTGATTCTTATTCAGAAGGATTCACTTACAGTGCATTCGATAATGATGCTCAATTACCATTACAATCTAATATAGTTACTTGTACTGGAACTATAAACGAAATAACATCTAACAACGAAGCACCAACAGTGGGAGATAGAGCACAATATGCAGGCAATAGAGTTACAACAGTGTTTACTCTTGCAGACTTTACATCAGAAACAATAGCACCTTATTTTGATCCAGAGAATAATGACTTGGATGCAATAAGAATTGATGAGGTTTCTACTGCAAATACTGGGACTTATTACTACTTTGGTAATCCAGTTGTAGTTGGACAAGTTATAACTGCAGATGAGCTATCTAATGGAGCTTTCTATCATGAAGCACCAGATGCAAATGGAATCACAACTGATTCATTTAATGCAAGTGTTAGAGATAATGTTAACATGACTTGGGTGTCATAACTTAAAACTAAAAGAATGTTATATACAATAACTAATAGTGGGCTTCAAAATGGGAGGCCCACTTCAATAGGATCGAATACAATCAACATAGAGTCTCAGGCTATTCATACATTTACGGTTGCTAATTTTACTACTGAAACATTACCAGTATATTCTGATCCAGAAGATGATGCTCTATCTTATATAGAAATATTATCTATTACGACTCAGGGTATTTTAGAATTGAACGGTTCGGTAGTGAATGTGGGAGATCAAATTTCAGTAGCCGGATTGACAACGGGCAATTTAATTTACACTGCTAATCAAGCTGATATAGTTGGATATTCAGAGAAATTTCAATTTGATTGTGCAGATACAGGGTCTAATTCATTGAGTGGATTAAGTACTGGCATAATCACAATGGAAGTTGGGGCTGCAGACAATCTTCCACCAGACGTAATTGGCGATAAGACTGTAAATCTAAATTATGATTCATCACATGTATTCTCTGCTGCAGATTTCACAACTGAAACTACCCCAGCATACCACGATCCTGAAGGAGATGACCCATCAAAAGTAAAGATATTAGATTTACCTGATACTGGGACATTAGTATTTAATGGAAGCAATGTGGTAGCTAATCAAGAAATTACTGTTGCAGAATTAGATGCTGGATACTTAGTTTGGAATCCACCTGGAGCTGTAACAAATTCCATTAACACCACGTTTAACTTTGCTGTTTCAGATGAAGGTAGTGGAGAATACACGCAATAGATCATGGGAGTATTTAGATTAAGAATGAAAGGATTAATTATTGAGAATCCAGATAATGACAATGGAGATATAGGGACTATCACTGTAGAAGACGGGAACTGTATTGCAGAGTACACTATTTTGGTTGTAGTTAGTGGAACTTGTTGGGTTGAATTTGATATAAGTTCAGCAAATGTGGTTATAACAAAAGTTGATGAAACTCCATTTATTAATGGAGAGCAATTAACTCAATCCACTGGATATAATGTTACAATATACGGATGGAGATCTAGTAATGAGATCCAAAATGTATTAACATCATCGCTTACAACTAGAACTAAAGATTCTGAAGGTGGATTGATTATAGAGGAATCAACAATAGAAAGATACCACACTGGAGATGTATGTTAATACAGTAAAATAATCAAGTGTATCATATCGCTATGATAGGTACACTTGACTTGTTTATTTATTTTTCGTATGTTTGCGACTAAACAAATACAATACATTGAATGAAAAACTTAGATGTTATTAAAGATTTTTTACGAAATAAAAGAGGGTACTTAAAAAAAGGAAATGAAGCTTGTGCTTATGCACTCTTAAAGAAGAAGAATAAAACATTCTCATTCGATTTAATAAAACAAGCTAAGAAAGAAGTAAAAAAAGAACTGAAGTCTGGTGATGTAAAAATTACTGGAAGTATTGCAGAAGATTTTAGAGATCATTGCGTTGAGAATAGAAAGAAACTAGAAAACACACCATTTGCTACAACATTAGTTAAGAGTAAACAACCAAAGCTAGTGGTTACTCCATCAATTGCAGATCAAGAAGGAATGCACATCCTATTGGGATGTAATCACGTTCCGTTTCACAACAAAAGACTACACGCGGGTATTAGAAGATTAATGCGTGATTATAAGTACAACATAAAAGGATTTCATCTAATGGGTGACTTTGCTGATATCAATACTTTATCTTCACATGATAAAGGAAGATTCACAGCAGTACCTGGATTAACTTTAGATATGGAATATGACGCTTGTAATAAAGAGTTAGATCTCTTTGAGGCTGAATTACTTTCTGGAGTTTGGAAGACTTATCTTTATGGAAACCATGAGGATAGACACAACAGGTGGATGAACAACATGGATAACGCAAAAACACCTTTACTTTCTCCAATGGACGGAATGTTGTTAGAGGATAGAGGTTATAATGTAAAGAATAAATGGTCACAAGATTTCTTTAAGATTGGGAATGATTTTGAGATATTCCACGGAATATACTTCAGTATTCATAATGCTAAAGCTCACTTAGATAAGTTGAGAACATCTTGTGCATATGTACACACACATCGTATTCAGAACTATCGTGAAGGAACTATGTCTGCGTATAATATTGGATCTTGTGCAGACTTCTGGTCACCAGCATTTGGTTATGCAACAAGACCTATGAAAGCACAATGGGCCAATGGGTTTGCAATCAATATGATTGATGCTCAAGGAAGAAGTAATGTAACACAAATCTATGTTAATCCGGACGGAAGTTTCTTTTTCGGAGGTAGATTATATTAATATATAACAATGACTAAACGTGAGTTAATATACGTGGTATTTGAAAAGATGAACATACTCTCAGATGATAGCAATATCTCTGAAGAGTTTGTTTCGTCATTGATAGATACTAAGAGAGCAATGCTGTTAAAACAACAGTATGCAAAAAATGCTTGGCACATGCCAATTGAAATTAAGCAAGAACTTTGTCTTGATTTAAATCTAGTTGACAAAGTGTCTGGATACTCATGTGCAGGAAAGGTTCTAGCAACATCAGTGGCTTTACCAAGATCTATCAAGATTAAGGGAAAAGAAGGCCCGCTTACAGTTCGTAAGGCAGACGGAGGCGAGATAGCCATGAGCATAATTCCAATTGAAAGAGTTCCATTCTTATTCGAGAATAGACTTACTGCGATGATTACGTATTGTGCAGTTGACTTTGACGGGAAACTTTATATCATTTCTAAAGATAATAAGCATAAGTTCTTAAAAAGTATTAAGGTAACTGATATTTTTGAACATCCAGATAAAGCTAGTGAGTTAATGTGCAATGAAACAAACATGCTAACTCCAGATGCTTGGGATATTGACTATCCTATTGAAGGAGCTATGGCTGATGTGGTTGTAGAATTGATTGTCAAAGATTTGACAAGAACATTACAAATACCAGGTGATATTCATAATGATGCAGCAGATGACAGAGGATAAGAGGAATCACAGAGTAAAAACTGATTATGGGAGCATTGACTACTACAAGCACTTTGTACGCGTTACTGGTAATAGTTCTGTTAGTAGAGCTTTATTTGGACAAATAATAAAAGAGTTTAATAGCCATGTAAGGGAAAGAATCTCAACAAAAGGAGCTGAGTTTATATTCCCTAACCGGATTGGAAAGGTAGAATTAAGAAAGGTTAAGACTGAAGTCAAAATTGCTGAAGACGGAACTATAATTAATAATCTTCCAGTAAACTGGAGAGCCACCAGAAAACTTTGGAATGAGAATGAAAGGGCTAAAGAAAAGAAAACAAAGATACGATATACTAATGAGCATACAGATGGTCATACGTTTAAAATATTTTACATAAGATCAAAAGCTAATTACAAAAACAAAAGTGTCTATAAGATGCAATTCAATAGAGATATGAAGCGTAAGCTTTCTAAGTCTATATTTGCTGGACGAATAGATGCTTTCTTAAGATAACACTATGGCAGGAGCACAAAATGTAGTCAGTATTAAAATGGTAGCTGACAGATTAATGAGGAATCCTCTTATGAAGGATCTCAATTACGAATTTATTGTAGATAATGCAGTTGAAGTTCTTAGATTGTTAAGTGCTCCATCTTTATATGTTAATCGCAGAGAAGGATTGAATGTTGCAAATTACAGAGCACTAAAGCCTATCGATATGATTAGAGTATCAGAATTGGTTAGAACTGACCAGGGAGTTTCAATTCCACTTGTAACAAGTGAAAATGTATCACAAGAATTTTTTGGTCAAGGTGGTGATCAACCAATTAGAGCTACAAATACTTATAACTTAAACAGTAAGTTTATAAATCTTAACTTTGAGACAGGAACAATAGTTCTTACATATAAGGCTATCGCAACTGATGAAGAATGTTATCCATTAATATTAGATGACGCGGCATTACTTAGGTGTGTTGAATCTTATATTAAATGGAAATGGTTTGATATCCTTAATGACATGGAAATGGTGTCGGATAGAAAGCTTAATAAAGCTGAGACTGATTATTCATTTAATGCAGGTCAAGCTTCAAATAGCATCATAATGCCGTCTATTGACGAGATGGAAGCAATAACAAATTCAATCACCCAAATTCTTCCTAGCAGGACTCAACACTCTCAGAGATTTGAATTTTTAGGGCAACAAGAATTTTTGAAAATACAATAGCATGATTAGACAGCAAGAAATGACCTATCTCGGGATGAGTAAAGACTTATCAAGTGATAAGCAGTCAGATAAATACTTTGATGCCAAAAACATTCGTATATTAGCCACGGATCAAAAGAGTTCCTTCGCTGTTACAAATGAAGCTGGTAATGAATTCGTATTCTCAATCCCGTCCCCGGTATTTGACTTTGTAAATACACAGATAGATTACACTGTTGGGACTACTCAAAAAAGTTTGAACTATAAAACAAACTCAAGTACAATTCCAAGATGTGAATTAGAAGAACTGTATATTGACTTAGTGGCAAATCCAAATGAAGCTAAAGTTTCAGGTACTCAAATAATTATAGGAACAAAAGATTTAAGAGATTCAGCACTTATCATTACAACTGATAACAATGGATTTGACTGCTTCTGGGAACTTACTGGAGTAAATAGTGGCAACTTTGATTTAGAGTTAAGATACATGTCTAATCTTAGACTGTCTTCTCAGAACTTAGTTCAAATACTATACAATTACGAAAATTCAATTATTCAGAAAGTATATTTTGCTGATGGAGATAATCAATTAAGATTTTTTAACCTTAGACAAAGTGTAGAGAATGGAGATTCTCTTGACTTGGTTGACTTACCCAGAACTGTAATTGATACAGTAAGTGAGCTTGATTTAAGTCAAATACGAATAAAGTCTATTGTTAGTGGAGGTTCTCACACAGCAGGAATGATTCAGTACGCGTATGGGCTTTATATTCTTAATGGATCACAAACTACTATATCTCCATTGTCAGAGTTAAAACCTCTTGACAAAGGTGATGGATTAGGAGGAGGAAAAGTTAATGAAGTGTTAGGTCGCTCAGTGAATATTGTTATTCCAAATGTAGACCCAACATTTACACATATTAAAATATACTCAATAAAATATACAGCATACAATCAAGCTCCTGAAATACTATCGATTGTTGATAAGGAGATTGATAATTTCGATATGCTTACTTATACAGATGACGGTACGGGAGGAACAAGTGTATCTCAAGAAGAGTTTACTTTCTTAGGATCTAACCCAATAGTTCCAAGGCATATTGCAACTAAAGACAATAGATTGTTTCCTATTAATATAAAGGAGTCAAACTTTGATGTTGATTTAGATTGCAGAGCTTATTCATTTAGTAGCGGAGGCTCTTGTGTAGTTATGGATAACGCATCTCTTAATGAAAACGGGTCTATTTCAGCAATAAATACAACAATATCTTCAAACACATTCTTTCTTCCAGAAAATCATGATGCTATTAACAAAGATTACGACACATACAAATATCAATCTGATGGAACAACTTTAGGAGCTTCTGGGAAATATGTCGAAGTAGAAATTGTTCAAGCTTCAATGACTGATGACGAAGCTAAAGATTTACAGTTCTTTAAAGATAGAGAGCTTTATAGAATAGGTATTAAATTCTACAACAAAAGAGGTCAGACTTCAGAGCCTAAATGGGTAATGGATTTAAAAGCTCCATCAGGAAATTTAGAAGGAGATTACAATCAACTACGTGTTACATTAACAGACGAATTTAACACATGGTTAGCTGATAGCTCTAATTTTGATACTGAAGACAGTATTCCAATTGGATATAAAATAATTAGAGCTGATAGAACTTTAGCTGACCAGACTATACTCACTCAAGGAATGATTAATCCTACTATCGCGAACTATGTTCATAGAGGTAAAGATGTTTCATTCTCTCAAAGAAAGTTTATGGTTGAGGATCAGTGGTCAACAAAGATGCCTTCAATGGTTAGAGTATTTGAAACAGTCACTCCATTTGTTGCTTGTAAGGATTACCATGAGCTATGTTGGAAAGAAGTTTCTAACAATTCATTTGATCAATTAGGAGCAAGTAGAACTAGAGAAGGGTATAAGGCAGCATCTAGTTCTGACTGGAGAGCACAAAATTTACAATGTAATAGGTTAATGCAGATGTTCTCACCCGAGACAACATTCCGTGATTTCCAAATAGACGCTAGTTTTAAACTACGAGTATTAGGATTAGCTGAAAGTTCCGCAACAAAGAACTGGGGTACAGAAACAAACCCTACTTCACAAAATAATAGTGTTGAAGCTAAGTTTGAAAATGGAATAAATAGTTCTACTTCAGGAGTAACGGTGCAACAAATAACATCAAACCCTAGTTTCTTATACGATAAAGGATTTCATGGGCCAACAAATTCAGACCACAATAGAGCTATGTCTCAAGTGTATCGAGAGTTTAATGGAACATTTCATCCTGCATCAGTTATAAAGCAGTATGAAATTTATGGATCTCCAGAGGTTACTAACACTGGAGCAGATTACACAAACTATAATAATGATGAAAGGTTTAAGTATTGTAATCATTTGAAAACAATGCTTATTGATGACTTTGATAATAGTGATCATGTCAACAATGATGCTGAAGTTCAAATAAAAGGAACTAATTCTAATGGAGCAAAGTGCATAACATTTGTAGAAGGATCTGACGAGTATGACGATTCATTAGCTTCAAGAAAAAGTATTGAGCAAATGTATCAGGCAGCAAATATAGCTGAAACTAATGGTGTTCTAATTGCTGAGTTTTCTAAAGATGATAAACAACTTTATGTTGGAAGTTTCTATGGAGGAATGTCAAATGAATCAAAGAGTAATGCAACCTATATTGAAATAGGAAGTTATACTGAGATATCTAACAGCACTGTACTTATAGAGTCACCAGGAGATACATTTGTAAACACATACACTTTTACTAAATTAGTTTCTGATGATACTGATATAGCATCTCAAGCTTACAATGTTACAACTGAGATTGTATCTGTAAGAGTTGAAAGCTCAGTGGATTTAAAGAATAGAAATGACTTATCTCTTACACAATGGGATAACTCATGGCAACCAAAATATAATGAATACCAAGAGTATAATAGAGTTTATTCACAACAGCCAAAATTAAACTTATCAGTTAATGTTGGTTTAAAATTTAAAAAGATACAAGAGTTTGATACTCGTATAATGGCATCTAAAGAAAAGATTCCGGGAGAGTATATTGATTCATGGACTGACTTTTTAGAGAATGAGTCTAAGGATTTAGATGGTAAGTTTGGGCCCATTAATGGAGTCGTGAATATGAAGGATGAAATATTTACTCTTCAAGATTCTGGCGTTGCCCACATAGCTATTAATCCAAGAGCTCAAGTAGTGAGTAATGACGGTGTGGCATTGGAATTAGGAACTGGAGGTATAATCCATGATTACAAATACATATCAACATCATCAGGCTCTCTTAATAAATGGGGAGTTGTAACAACTGACAATGCATTCTACTTTACTGACTTAATCAAGAAGTCTATAATGAGCTGTAATGGATCTCAAGTTGTATCATTAAGTGATGCAGAAGGATTTCATAGTGAGATGATTAATAATTTAAACTATGATGACTTAGTTCTTGACAACCCAGTTTTGGGTACAGGAATGTCTGTTGGATATAGTTCTGTAAATGAAGATGTTTACTTTTCATTCTTGCAGTCAACAAATCCGTTTACTTTAGGATTCAATAAAAAAGCTGGTGCATTTGTATCTTATTATGATTACATCCCAGCATGGTATATAAATAAGGGTGATAAGATGATCACTTCAGATCCAACACATAATCAAGTTTGGGAACACTTTAAAGGTTCACCAAATCATTTCTATGGTCAACACTTTAAAAGTTCAATCACTTTACATGTTGCTCCTCAAGGAAATGAGATTATTCTTAATGGTGCGTCATACAAATTAGAGCTTACTGATTCTAATGGAACTGAGCTTCCTCAAAAAGGATTAACTGGAATTAGAGTCTACAATGACTATCAAGATTCAGGTGTTAAGACTATAACAATGAGAAAGAATGTATATAAGAAATTCCGTAATTGGAGTCTTAAATTCCCTAGAAATTATGATTCACGCGATAGACTACGTAGTGCTTGGGGATTCGCAGAGTTCTCATTTGAAAATGAGGATGGTAACAGGCTTATCCTTCATGACATAACAATTTTCTACACACAACATTAATACTGTATGATAAGGAATATTGACATAATATTCCTTATTTACTATATTTGCAATTATGGGTTATAATTAAATATTAAAAAATAAAGCATTGGGAGTAAAAGATATGGATATATACAAGAAAGAAAAGAAGCCTACGTTTAATGCTAAAGCATATAGACACGCTATTAGCATGATAGAATCTAACGGTGGAAAAATTTTGGATAATCCACGTTCTTCTGCAGCAGGTAAATATCATTTCCTTTATCACTTAATAAAAGATGATCCAGATATGAATGGCATATCTAAGAGAAACTTTATGAATAGACCTGATTTGCAGGAACTAATCATGGATAAAGCTCTTAATGGCAAACTTAAAGGATACACTTATGGACCAAATTATGCTAAAAGACTTAAATCTGAGTATAAGACTGACTATGATACTAATGACTTAACTGCATTAGTTCATTTCTTGGGCCCGGGAAATACAAGAAAATACTTAGCTGATCCAGAAAACTTTAAAGTACCTGGAGCAGTGAATGCTACTGCACAACAATATGTTGATAGATTCAGAAAGCATTTTAATAAATATAATGAGGATAATGTAGATGTAGATTTAGCAAATGTTGGTGAAATAATAGATTACATTGATGATGTGAAAACTTCTGAAAGAGAAGCTGCTGTTAAGCAGGTTGACAATACTAGAGTTGTAATGCCAAAAACTAAAGATGTTGGCCCGCAAGGAATACCTCATATTAATTTAAAACAAAGAGGACTTTCTCAACAACAGTCATCAGGGCTAAAAGTTCTTGAGAGCATGTCTAACAATTTTAAAGAAGGTGGCGTAATCACTGGAGCTGGCGGAGCTAAAGATTTAGTGACATTATTTGAAGGAGGTGGAACTCACGAACAAAATCCCAATGGAGGTATTCCTCAAGGAACAGGATCTAATGGTAAGCCTAATCTTGTAGAAGAGGGTGAAACTAAATGGAATGACTACATATTTTCAAATGCAATTGGCTTGGACGGAACTTACAAAGTAGGATACACTAGTTCTAATGTATTTGAAGGAGGTGGAGATGTCGACCCACCTGATAAGAATAAGAAAAAGAAAACATCAGAGTCAAAAGAGAATGCTCTTGCAACAGACCCAGCACCTGTTGGCCCAATAATGTCTGAAGCTTCTAAGTATCCAATAAAATTAACAAAGACTCAATCTAAGTTTCACACTAAAGGTAGAGATCTGTATATTGATGATATCCGTGAGAACTACACGGGTGTTCAAATTCCGTTCCAATCATCTGTTCCAGAAGGAGAAGTTGATTTTCAAAGAGCAGTTCAAGATGAAGGTTCTCAGGCATTTTTAGAAAGATATAATAATCCTTGGACTCGTGATAAAATGAAGGAGCAAACAGGATTAAGCGACTATGATATTGACAATATGATATTAAGAGGTCTTGAGGCCAAGAAAGAGATTGGTGGAAATGTTCCGGGATCTAAAGCATCTTATCACCACGAGGATCATGTTCTGAGAATAGCAGAAGACAGTAAGGATGACTCAAATATAGAGACTCATGAAAGAGTACATGCATCTGGATTTGACGCAGCTCAAGGTAATAATCTTTTAGAGATACTTGGTAATTCATTTGATCAAAAAGGAAGAGGATTACTTAAGAGGTTTGATAAGAGTATATTAAGATACTTAAATCAACCTCATGAAGCTTATGGAAATTTCTCTGAATTCAGAGAGAAGATTGGATTTAAGCCTGGAGAAAAGATTGATGTTGAGGAATTAAAGAAAAGAGTAAAGAAGACTGGTGCAGGTATGGAGAATTTCTATCGTGCATTCAGTGATGAAAATATAGTTAATGCATTAAACACAATTGCTTACCAAGATTCTGGTGAGACTAATAACGAATATAAAATAGCATAGTATGGATATAATGTCTAAATTTAACTTGCCTAAATATGTGAAGGGTAAAACTTTTGCTGAAGCAAGTGCACTTATTGCAAAGAAGTTCAAGGATAATGAAAGTCCTGAGTCTATTGCAACATTAAATGAACTACAAGATAGACTTAGACAAGCCCAAGAGTTTGTTAAGGCTGAGCAAGAGGCAAGGACTAAACCCAAGCAGGCGGCAACTGAGGCTCAAGCCCGCGGCTTGAACGAAGGTGCAGACGCGTCAGCGTCTGAGCCAGCGTCCAATAAGTACAATAAAGGTGGAGGATTATTCTCTAAACTCTTTGGAGGAGGTGGCGGTTCTGAAGGTGTTGCACCAGGAGGCCCTGATGTAGGAGGCTATATGCAAGCTGCAACTGGAGCTATGGATATTGCTAATAACATGTTTGGTA
>TARA_R110002020_G_scaffold92899_2_pt1 | contig 26583 bp, 42 predicted proteins | sample TARA_R110002020 | Tara Oceans TARA_R110002020 (sample SAMEA4396489) | marine metagenome | biome: Westerlies Biome; feature: [MES] marine water layer (ENVO:01000295) within the mesopelagic zone...; material: water (ENVO:00002006), including particulate matter (ENVO:01000060) such...
TGATCTAAGCAGGGCATAAATAATTTGACACCATCAACAGAGTGTATGTGACTTCCTGAGCAACCTTTAAACATCTCTGCATATAGTTCTGCCTCCTCTTTATTTTTAAATAAGGGTTCGCCGTCTAGACTTCCCACAGGGCTCAATTCATTGTCTAAAATTAGACTCTTTATTTTTCCTAGTGTTACCTCGTCTGGACAATCTTCGCAAACCTCGTCAAGTATATCAATTGGTTTTGAAGCCTCAATTAGTTTGTCTGTGAACCAGCCTTCTATGCTAAAGCCTCTGACCTCTTTATTTTTTATTTTTTCCCAAATTTCGGGGTTGTTTTCTGCAGACACTTGTACAAACCAAGTCCCAATCGGCATATTTTTAAAGCCCCATAAATTCGATTTGTCAAATTTCTTATCTTCTTTTATCCAACTTTCAACAACCGTTAGCCCACTTATATCCTGTTGATGTTCGAGGGTATGATTATTGTTTCGTAAATTTTTCATAAACAATTGTTGAGCCCTTTTTATAGTTTCCTTAGTAAAAAACACGTCATATTGTTCGTTAGTTTCTTTATCTAATCGATTAATTTTTTTGTCTGGAATCAATACCGCTCCAATCATCTGCTTCTGCTCCTCATCAACTTTTGCAAGTGATAAAAAATCGTCATTAAAGTAAACAAAGTTTTCCTCTATTGCAGGAAATTTGACCACAGAGATTGCCTCCACTCCAAAGATCTCTGCAGTTTCGTCTATAATTAGTTCAATAAGTTTCTTCATACTAATAAATATAAAAATTGTCTTTTTGTTTATAATGTAGACTGTATTTCTAGTTCTTCTTGCAATGCTTGAGCATTAGAAATATCATTCTCAACCACATAAGCCTGTATGGTTTGTTGACCACCTAAAGTTGGTTGTTCTATGTCCATCATATTGGGTACTAAGGAGCCTGTTAAATCTGGTCTGCTAGTGTCTATGTCAACATCATCAACCCCTCCAGGGTCTTCTCCTGTTTTTGCAAATACTGCCTTCGCATTTGCTATTCCTGCTAAGACACTAGAAACACCCGTAGCAATTGCTAATAAGTTTCCAGGAAAAGGAACACCAGCACCCGCCGCAATAGCACCAGAAATACCTTTTGCTGTGTCAATAATAATTCCCGTTAAAGCCATAGCCTTAGCCGTAGCAGAACCTTCTTTTGCTAACATACCAACACTGTCCGTAATTCCTTTTGCTGCACTCAGCCCAGCCTGTGCTCCAGCCATTTTCATTTTTAATGTCTCCGCATCCGCTTCTCGTTTCTTAACTTCGCCCTCTACAAAATTAGCAATCTCCATATCCGTCCACTCCTTTTTGGCTTCAACTATATTATAGCCCCACATTTTCATTTGTAATAAATTCTTTGACCTCTCCTCCTCTGCCTTCAATTCAAAAGCATTGTTGCTCGCTAGTATTTCTGCATTTTTTTCTCTGTTTAAAGAACTGATAGTTTTAACTGCCTCCCCCGCTTCAATGACTCCATCAATTAGAGCCTTCCTTGTTTTAGCCATTAAATCATCGTAGGTCTTTTCAATAGCCTTAACTGCGACCTCTTGGTCTGTTAAATTACGATCCAGAACAGTTTGAAAATCTTTAGCCGTACTCGCCCTTTGTTCGTTCTTTTTCTTAATATATTCGTCCAAGGCTTTTTGTGCCTCCTTCTCTTTTTGTATTAATTCATTCGTTTTATTAATCGTCTCCTGTTTAATAGAATTTATTTTGTTATTTAATTCTATTTGTTTTGTTGCAGACTCCTGTTTTATATTAGCCAATGCTATCTCCAATTCTGCCTCTTTGTCTAAATCCTCCTCAGTATTTTCTCCCAAAGCCATCTCCTCCTGTTGAATCCGTAATGCTTCTTCTGCATTTTCAACTCTTCTGTCCATCATTTCCTGTTCCTTTTGAAATGCCTCTTGTGCCGCCGCCAGTCGTTCTGCTTCTGTTTTTGTTATATCATCTGAAATCATTTTAAGTTGCTCCAACTCTGCCCTCTGTTGTGCAAATTCGACATTCAACTGTCTGTTACTGTCCTGTAATTCATTTGACCTCCTTCTCAGGTCAGCCATTGCTCTTGCTGTGTTAACTAATTCCTCAGCAAACTTCTTAACCTTTTCTGGATCTAGACCTGTAGACATTTGAAATAATGCATCGTTCATTCCTGCCGCCCCCTCCTTTATACCGTCCCAGTCAAATTTTAATGCAGACTGAATTATTTTTGCGACTCCCTTGACTATATTTGCCGCACCAATAAATCTATTTACAATGTTCTCTTTTATTGCACTTGCTAAATCTCTTAATGCACCCAGAGGGTCTGTAAATGCTTTTACAATCCACTCTCCCAAGGCAGCCACCGTATCAGTCACCTTTGTCATAATGCCCCCCAAAAAACCCATTGCAACCCTCATCTTTTCTGCACCTCTTTCCGTCTTAGTAAAATAGGTTAATAATGCACCAAAAGCAACAACTATTGCTCCAATACCTGTAGAAATTAGTGCCGCCTTTACACTACCAAATGCAACCCTTGCCGTCTTAGCCATTGATACAAAACTCGCTTTAAGGCTTCCAACAGAAACACCCATAAAACTAATGCCCTCAGTTACTTCCTGTTGATCTTTTTTTTGTTTTTCCAGATCCTCCTCTCGTTGCTTTGCAACCTTTTGCTCCTCGTCTCCAAGTTTTTTTATTTCCTTGACCGCTTGACCTGTGTCTGCTTCATATTTTATTGTTTTTTTTATCGGCATATTATTCGTATTATTTGTTTAAACATTCTCCTAAAACTTGTGTGGTATTCTTCCATACCGTAAACGAAATCCAACTCCTTGTTTTTGTAATCAACCAATTGCAATTGATCGATACAGGGTATAATCATTTTTGTTGTTTGTTTTATATAGTTTTCTAATTCCATAGTAATCTGTTTTGACCTTCAAAATTTATATATAGTCCGTCTTGAAACAGAGCCCAATTCTCTCCGTATCCTGACATTATATTTTTAATTAAATTAATATCCATATCCACACTTAATGCCCAGACCCGTTTAGTATCTGTCTGAGAGTCTTTTAGTCCAAATTTAAACTCTCCGTCTGTTACCGTTAAAGATAATGTGCAGGAGGTTAAAACAGCACCCTCTCTAAGTTGAAACTCAACCTCGCCCCCTGCCGTTCCTAATTGTACAACTCCTCCGTGGTCTGCTTTAACTACAAAGCCTGTATAATAAGCAAATGCCTCCGTGTGACCAATAGGGTATGTTGCATTGTGTCCACCTACTACTGTTGCTGTTCCCTTTACTTTCATTATGACATTGCAATTAGCAGGAGGTTTCAATTTTGGTGCACCCGAATCTCCTTCGGGGTAAGCATATCCTTCTGTTGTTCCTTCCGTATATCCAATTAAAACTATTCTGTGTGATTCTCCTTGTAATTGCGGTGTTGTAACATTTCTGTTTTTATATTTAATAACTATATCATCTCCCTGTGGTTGTAGAATTGGTTTAGTATATCTAGTTGTATCTGCTCCTCTGACCAGGGGAGTTTGTAATCCTCCTATTTTATTGTCTAAAATTCCTCTCAATCTGCCTCCAAGCAAACCCGTCAAAGAGTTTGTGTTTTTAAGAGTTATTGGTAATCTGTTTTTTTTAAATTTTGTCATATCTTTTGTTTAATCTGTTCCGCATAAATACACAGCACCCACTCCAGAAAAATAGCCCATATACAAGGGTGTGCCCCCAACACATTCGCAACACTCTGGTGAAGTTACTAATCCTGAGAAGTCACCTGTTATGTCTATTCCAGGTGTACAGGAAGGGTCTGTGTCATCACACCATAAATAATAAACTCCTCCCCAAATGTTGGTGTCGTTTAAATATCCAGGCACCTGGCTACAACCATTGCAATTATGTAATGTGTCAACAACTTTTAGCATTTTCACTTTAGTAGAAACTATTTGACCGACTTGGTAATTGGTTATTTCCAAAATCCTCCAATAAGAATCTTTAATAAAAATCTCGTCATTAAATTTAAATTGAAAAATATCAACTTCGTTTAGGTTTAAATAAACCTCCATCAATCTGGCTTCAGAACTATATATATTGTCTAGATATGGTTTCCAATATAAACCGTACAATGTATTTGCAAACCAACTACCGTTGTATGAGTTATAATTAAATATGTCCATTTCGCCTGCGATGGGTGGGTTACTATTCCAATACAAACTTTTGTTAGTGGGTAATAAAATAGAATTATTAGTAGTCTCGTTTGGTGTTATATCATAAGGTGTACACAATGGAAATGTGGTAAAAGAATGCGGGGTGATCACTGCCCCCTCAATTGCAGACTCGTGCATATAATATGTCTGTGCTGTATCATCTGTCCAATCGTTAACAGTTGTGGGCATTCCATTAAACCAGAATAATTTAGGTTTAGTTGATACTCCCGTATCTATCTCATAACCTCCTCCACTTAGTTGTTTGTAGGAGTATTCATATTGTACTACAAAATTAGAAAAATGAGGCCAGGTGGTGGTGTTACTATTGACATAGATTTTTTCGTTTATATATGGGCTAAAAATAGGATCGTTTTTTAATTCTCCGCTAGCAAACTGATTGTCCGTGACTCGTATATTTACTTTCCCATAGACATTTAAAGAGGGGTTTTCTTCTCTCGTAGCCTTGTTAGCCATATCCTCGTCCTCCAGGTCAGTAAAATTAACCTCCTTTTTTTGTAAACTCGTAGTGTCTGTTATAACAATCTCTTTGTTTGTATCTACTTTGTCCGTCCAATCTTTTAAACTACCTGTCTGTAAATAATCATTGTAAGGCTCTATAATTAAATTAGTCGAATCCTCAGGGTCAGATAAAACTATTAAATTAAATCTCTGTATAATATCCTTTAAAAATTGTGCTTGGCTAATTTCTGGATCAATACACATCGGCACATTAACCTCGCTCCCGTAAATCGGTATATCGTATGTTGACCATTGACACCTAATTTCAGACTTCCAATAAGCACTGCCTCCGTCCCACGGTCCCAAATTATAACCTCCAGAACTTCCTAATTGAAAATATGAGCCAGAGCCACTTCCGATTCCTTCGGTGTTGTTAACCTTAACTATAAAACGAAATGAGGCACCAATAGGTACATCATTAATGTCCAATGTAACACCAAAATAAGCACTATATCCAACCGTACCCGCAATACTATTTCCATAACTTGAGGCATAAATAATGTCTGTTAAAGGTGTGTTTGTTTCGGTGTCATATCCTTCAAGCCATACATCAGCAGTCTCGTCTGTATCATTGCACTCCGTCATATTATTACTCGTTGGTTTAAATCGTACTGAAATACTAGATTGAGTCGGGTGTTTCTTTGTAAAATAATCGTCAGTAGTATTCCAACAATCGCTACCGTTAGAATCTACTGTATTAGCAGGTACAACAAAGGTAGGCACATCGGGGCAATTGACACCATAAAAATCTCCAAAATAGCCCCAGGTTGCACTATTTCCAACTAAAACCAATCCGCCCGCCTCCTCCATATCTTCTGTATATAGGGGTACAGGCATTCCCTCCAAGTGGTTTCCCGTTGTCATAAATATCTTGCGGAAATTTACAGAATCTAAAAAACTAGAGGTAAACCTAAAACCCGCTCGTGCTATAAGCAATTCAATAATATGTCTAATCTGTAAGGCAGGTCTAAATTGTGTTATGTCAACCATATTATTGTACTGAACATCTGAGTTTGTAATACTACTCATATTTAAAAACGAATTGCTAGAAGGGTTAAAATAAAATTTGGGTTTAGTAACACTCATTGGGTACATCAATTTCTGTACATTAGCAACCGAATCCTGAAAGGTATTTCCGTCTGGCGAACTCACAAAAGTCGTTGTATTCCCTGTCCAGGAGTTGACCAGATTATCAGCATTATATATGTGGTTCATTTCTCTGCTGTATGATCCATCTTCGTTTAAAAATACATCTCGTAATTTTTTTTCTCCAATAGCACTAAATAAATCTGCAGCATTAGACATTAAAACCACCTCGTAAACTTGTGCCTTTTGGTATACCGCTTTTAATTGTAAAAATCCTTCCATTTGAGGCACCGAGCCAACAAATAAAGTAGCATTAAATTTCTTTTTAGTATCAAATACTAAGGTGCTTGCATTCACATTGTACCAATTTTGAAAAAAATTATTATTGTTATCTGTAAATGGTAATTTGAATGTTTGACTAAAAGTTGACTTTCGTGTGTCGGGTTCTTTAATATCTGAAAACCTATAATTAACACTTATGTTTGGTTCTGTTTGTAAATCTAATTGGTATGTGCTTTGAGAAGTAGCAGAGTCTGTGGCTTCTCGAAATGCTATTAGTCGTACTCTCATTAACTATTGGTATTAATTGGGTTTGCATATTGTATATTTAGTGTATACTGAATTAACTTGTCGTTAGCCCTTGTCTTTTTTATAAAAGAGGAATCTGTGACCACAACCCCCTCCGTATAAGTAGTATCTGAATTTTCCACAATATAAACATCAGTAGAAACCAGCAGAACCTCCAGCAATTCTGCCTGTTCTTCTGTTATCCAATCTGTACTTAATGTTTCCTTTAATGTTGCATTTGTCTGTCGCACCGTGCTCCCTCTCTGTGTATTATTATATCTCCAAACACTTTTGTTGAATGTTCCCAGCATGCTTCCGTATTTATTTCTCGTTATATCTAAGGTTTGCTGGGTTTTCATTGTAAAATTAAAGTAATCATAGCAACCAAAGTTATTCCTGAATGCTAGCCGTCTTATTTTAAATCCTTTGCAACCTCCTCCTTGTTTAATAAAATAATAACTTGCCGTTTTTGCTGTTCCAGCCCCCGTGTCCGTACTACTTCCTGTAATTGTATAATAAGCCCAATCTGTAAAAGCAGAAGGTCGTGCCGCCGTATCCAAAGTTTGCTCTTGTAAATTTTGTGGTCCACAACCAAAATATAATAATTGGTATTTATTTTCCATTGGGTCTGTAGGGTCTGGTGCCTCTGAATTATCGGCAATCCAACCCCCGTTGGCTTCTTTATTTTCTAAAAATACAGTGCTACCAACTTGTGATCCATCTGCCTCAAAATACTGTATTTTTATGTGGTATATCTGTGAGTCAAAATTATCGCCATCATTCAAAAAAGCAATAGTATGGTAATCCGTTTCTCTGACATAATTAATATAGCCAAGTATTCCGTGGTCTCCATTACTCTCAACTAAATTGCTTAAAAACTTGTCAGAACTTGAATCGCCAGAGTAAACATTCATAGCCGTGGATTGCACTAGTGTTGGGTCTATATTTCTGGGTGTCATTAAAGGTAAAGAAGCCTGCATATAATTAGCCGTATAACTCACTGCCCCCGTAGTACTTTCCTCAGGAATCGCATTGACCTCCTCAGAGTATTGTTGGTATCCTCTCACATATATTCTCTGTAGTTGTGTTTTTCCTGTGTTCCTGTCTCCATTGACACTAAAAACTTTGTCAGTAAATCCTGTGTTACCACCTAGTGTGTGTATCGCTTCAAAAGGTACACCAGTACAATTCTGGTCAAATACCGTGTCCACTAATTCAGAGTTTGCAATTCCTCTAATATCGAATATGGCCCTTGCCGTGTTTGCAGTTACATCAGAACTATAGCCGTTTCTCCTCTGTTTTATTTTTGCTAATAGTGTTCCGCTATTGTTATTAAGCCTGACCTCTAAGACCAATTGGTAATAATAATATGTAGCAATACTTGAATCTTGTTCTAATGTGAATGTTAATTGTGGTGTCCAATTTGTTATAAAGGGTACATCATTATTCACATCTTGTGGTTTTTGTACAAAACTTAAAGCCATATTTTAATCTTTTATTAATTTTTCTAGTTCATTTTCCAAATCATCAGCAACTGCCTGTAATATCTTTTTTTCATATTTCTTTGTTTCTTTTTCATAGGGTTTTGTAAAGAACAAAGATCTTGACAACCCTCGTTGTGCTATTGCTCGTCCAATAAGAAAAGCCGCACTGTTTATATTTTTTTGAGTTTTAGAAACAAATTTCCCTGCAGAGTTTCTTAATCTCAATGGTTTATTAGTTATCCAGCCCGCAACAACCCCCTCTGCTATATTCTTTTTTTTAAATCGAAATGGGCTCCCTTGACCTCTTGCTTTTCCGCTTCCCTTAAAGCCTCCAGAACCTCGCACACCTTGGTCAACAAATTCCCAGTATTCCTGTGCTCGTCCAAAACTCCACTCCACAGCAATTCTGTTTTTATAGTTTGTAACTGTATAATCAATACCAGAATATAGACTATTAGATTTGGTGGTTTTTTTCTTCTTTTTTAGAATAGCCTTAGAGTCTCGCATAACATCTTTGCCGAGTTTCTGAAATTCCTGTATTGTTTTATTAAAATTCATTTTTATAAATCATCTCCCGTGTACCAGGGTGTTATGCATAAATTGTTTGTATTATTCACTAAGACGGTTATGTCCATACTCCAGCCTGTCAGTAGGTTATCAAATCTTGCTGTAAAGGGACTTGCTGACACAGGTAAATCTAGTATTATTTCAGTAGGCACAATTGGTTTTCCTGCATCGTCTCCCGTCTGTACTTCATTTACACTGCTTAAATTTTGTCTAAAAATCGCAACAACATCTTTTAAGGCTAATAATGTTGTGTTAAAACTGTCATTCCTTGCAGTCCTTTCGTGTATTATTCCGTCTGAGGATTCCTCTAGCATATCTGCCCTTTCTGTTATTTCTTGGTTCAATGTCTGCTCCATTATGTAAAGAGTAAATGTATAAGTCATTGTTCCGACATCAATGACAGAGTCTCCTGGTTCGATATATAAAAGGGGGTATCCATTTGGCTCTAGTTTGTTTATGTCCACTTCGTCAAGGAATCCACAATGAAATGCTTTTATATAAGTTATTCTGTCTGCAATTGTTTCAAAAGTATTAACTATTTTTTTAAAATCAATCTCTGTCATAATTATTGTTTTTTGTATTATTATTATCTTGACTATAAGCCAAGTAAGTTAAAACCTCTAAAACGGGCAGTTTCGTTATTTTTTCTATGTTTAAGATGTTTTCATTTGACAAACTATATAATATGTTGTACCAGCCCCATTTAGTGTGCATATTCACACCTTTTGTGTCTTCTTCTCCAGTTCCGTCAAATAATTGAGCGAAATCTTTGCTAATTTTTCTCCTAAAGTCAAAAAAAAACCTAGCGAACCAAGGGCTATGTCCATTGGACACTGTTTAAATAATTCCTCTTTAAATTTTCCTGGATCATAAGACTCGATTGCATACATTTGGTTTCTGCTAAAAGTGACCTCTCTGTATAATATGCTCATTATAGTATGTAAATTCTCGATTGGATTTTTGCAATATGTTTCTAAGTCTATATACTCCCCTGTCGTCAATTTAGAAAGGTTAGGTATAAATCCATACTCCTTGCCCATAAACTGAAATCTTTTTTTAAATTTTGACTTGTCAGGTTCGTCATTAACTAATTGAGAAACTATTTTAGTTATCTCCAATAAATCAGTGTAGTCCATCTTTTTAACTATCTCCTCGCTAGTATTACACAATAAAGCCATGCTCTTAATGACCTTATTTTTTTCTGATCCTTTTTGTTTCTGTATTTTTAAATACTTTTGATATGTTTCGATTGTTATATCGCACCACTCATTCGGTATTGTTAATTTAACTTGTTTCATTACTTATAAATATAAAATTTTAATTTTTGTCTTTTATTCAAATATATGCAAAAAAAAAGAACAGATTTTATAAGGTTGCTCCTCGCAGTGACTTACTTCATTCCTGTTCTTTAATCTTTAAAGATTTTGTAATTAGTCTCAACATTGATTAACTGCTCTTTGCTCAGTAGGTCGGCTCAGTTGGTTAATATATTACCAGACTAATTTAAATGTTTTGAGATGTGTTATATTCTAAACTCCGCTCCTGTCGTATGTCCGCACATCTCTGACATTTATAAAACAAATATAAAGAAAATTTAATATATAAAACAAGCCTTTGTTAGTTTTTTTTTAGTTTTTTTTTAGTTTACTCAAGTAATCTTTTATAAAATATAGTATTTTCCGCTATGATTTACAGACAATTTGTTTAAGCATAAGTATCTTGTCGCATCAATTAAGTGGTCATTGACCTTGACAGGAGTATTTAAAACATCTCCATTTTTATCTGTAGCCCACTTGTAAGATCTAAATTCTTTAATAGCATTTAAACTATCTTTTGTTATATGCAATTTATATCTCCTCATTATATCAATGCCTAAATGTATGCCCGCTCCTTTTTTAGCAGGTTTCACATTAAGCCCAGACCTGTATAGTTCTTCAATAGCCTTCGGTTCTGCAGAGTCACAAATAATCTCGTCTTGCCTACTAACACCAAAACCTTTTATTTCAGTAGCCAAATCAGTATTGGTTAATCTCTTTTTGTATATCATCTCTTTAATATATAGATTGTCTTGTGATTGATATATTGACACCAGGGCGGAAGGAGAGTTCGTGAAACCAAAATCTAAGCCGTAACCAATCAATTTGCCCTGTACATCATCAACTAACTCAAAGTTTCTAAATATCATTGTTTGTATAGTTCCAATTTCTCCTAAGCCGTAAACCCTCCAATAGTCTGGGTCTAAATCTCTCAACCTCTCAATCTCTGCAATAGTATCTTTGTCTAAAAATGGATTTGCTTTGTATGTTGATTTAAAAAATGTACAATCATCTCTTGTTATTACTTTATCATATATCCAGGAATACGGATCAGATGGATTGTAGTCTAAATATATTTGCTCTGTAGTCCTTAATATCAGTTGTTGATAATCTTCGTATGTAAACTCGTTAGCCTCATTTAGCCATAAATAGTTCCGCTTCCTGCCTCGGATCTTCTGTGGTTGATCGACACTAATAAACTCCAATAGGTTTCCGTTGAGATTATATGACAATTCAGATTTGTTGTGAAACTCCTCCGAATATATCTCTAATTCTTTTAATAAATTTAAGACATCTCGGTATGCCGTACCCTTTAATGCTGGTAAGGTTTTTCTACATATTGTAAAAACTTTTCCTGTTTCGTTTAGGCATTTAATAATAAACAATTGACAAAGCGAATAGGTCTTTGAACTCCTTGTGCCCCCCTGCAAACAAGTTATTCGTGTGCTAGACCTATAAGCCTTGTGAAACACATTTGTTGTTTTAATCGTTTTTTGTGTCAATAACTTCTATTTTTAATTCTGTCAAAGTTTTCCCTCCACTCGTAATGTCAACCTCTGACCTCTCCGTATATCCTCTGTTTTTAGCCTTAGATTTTAAATAAAATATAATACTCGTTTCTTTTCCTCTAGATATATTTTTTATTAGTTCCCCCTCCACATAATCAATCTGAGCCTCCTTTATATCATCAACTGCCTTTGCAAATTCTGGATCTTCTTTTAAATATCTGTAATATGTTGACCGAGATATATTGCCCGCCTTTTTACAAGCATGGTATATAAGTCCCTGTGTTTCCGCTAATGCTTTTAGTAATTTTTCTTTTTTATCATTCATTTGTAATGTTTTTATGTTTTCTATATTTAACTAAACAATAGTTGTCGCATAAATTATCATTATAAGGCATATAGGTAATTACTTGCCCCTCAATTATATTATCACAAATAAAACATCTTTTTTCTTCTCTTTTTTTATTGTGTCCCATTTGTACTGTTTTATCTTTATTTTCTAGTATTTTGTTTAAATATAAATATGTCCAATAATCTATGTTTGTCATACTCCATTAATAGGTACTTTTAAAATTGGGTTAAAATCAAAAGACCTCTTGCTCCCTTTGTCTTGTGTTATTATATCTTTGCCCCACTTTTTTTGTAATAATTTAAATTGTCTTTTTTCTTCTTCTAAATTTCGATATGTAGCACAACCTCCTGTTTGCTCTGCTTGTTTAACATTATAGTGTGCATAATTAATTCTTAAGCAACCGCCGTATTTATATATATGTTGTAGTGTAATATCGTAATCCTCTTTTAATGATAATTGTTCGTCATATCTGACAGGGCTGTTTTTTAAGTGTGCCTGAAATGGTCCGCCTATATATTGTGTAAATCCAAGTGGTGTATATTCTCTATATGCTCCCTTGTCCATTATACAATTAAGACCAAAAAATTTATAACCTAATTCGTCACATAATAATGCAGATTTTTCGCAAAACTCTATTAATTCATTATTGTTAAATCTAATTTGTTTTTGGTTGTTCCAATATCCTATGTACGAGCAATCGTCATCTAATAAAATTAAGCAATCATTATCCTCAAATAAATTGTCTAAAATCCAATTTCTAACTCTGCACAAATTGCCCTGTGCTGAGTCTGGACATACAACAATGTTATTGCCGTTCTTTTTATATTCTTCTGCTTGACTCTCACAAACCACTAATGTGACTCCAGGGTAAACCATTTGTGTCTTAGCCTTCTCTGGTCTTTTATATGATGGTGCAAAAATTTTAACTTTCATTTTGAATCTTTTTAATAGCCTCTGCACCGTTTAAGACTCTGCCTATTCCACTAGACCAGGATTTCCCATTAGTCCGTCTAGCCGTTTCTGTTTTCAACTCAAATACAGTTTTTGCTTGAATCCAATCAATATCGTTATCAAATTTCAAAACAATATAATTATTGGTAATATCCAATTCCGTAGCAAATGGGTACTCTGTTTCTATATTGTCTGGAGAATCAATTTTGTCTATATTCAATCCAAGGTCAATATGTTTAAAACCCCACTCTGTAAGTTCGTCAATATCAAACTCATTAGCAAGTATATCCATATCAAAAGCCCCTGTGTTTTTATTTAATCTAACATTCAACTCTCGCTCCTGTTCTTTTGTTAAATCCAAAATTACACAATCAACATCTTTGTATTTTAATTCTTTACAAACCTTTAATCGCTGATGTCCGCCAATAACAGTATGGTCTTTATTAATAATAATTGGGTCGACTAGATCAAATTTTTCGATGGATTTTTTCAAGTCTTGATATTGTTTTGTGCTTATTTGTCGTGGGTTATAAGTGGCGGGTTTTAATTTTTTTATTTCAATTAATTCTATATTCATTTTTTAAATCTTTTGTTATATTCGATCATTGCATAAACTTGGTTGCATACATTTTCTAAATGTTGAATCCTGCAAAACATATTAAAACTGCTGTCCGTCTCAGCCTTAATGTGACAATCTCTGCAGACTCCAATTAAATTCTCAATGTAATCCTTCTCTTTTTTATTTCCAAATTTACTCTGTTTTTCTAAGTGGTGTATATCAACTGCTCTGCCTCCACACATTTCGCAAGGTATAAAATCTTGCTCTCCATACTCAAAAAAATTCATATAAACATTAGTGTGTTTTTTCAATTTTCTTCTTCCTAATGTTTAAATCATCTTTTGGCGATGACACAATAAATTTGCCCGTGCAAAAATAGCACTCCCCGTTTTGAATTAGTGACATTCTAACACATCGTAAGCAAAATCTAAATGTCTGACTCATAATTTGCAACTATTAACATAAACTTTAGCCAAATATGAAATTGTTTGTTTTACACAACTTGCACAACTAGATATTGTTTTATTAGCATTAAAAACTTTATTATATAATTTGACTAGAGTTGTTTGTTCTCCTTTTGCTAGACTGCCCCTCTCAATACTAGGTATTATTTTTCTGTACATTTCCATTTCGTCGGGAGTAAATTGTCTAACTTTTTTATATGGAAACATTTTGTTGAGTGTTTTTTTTCGTTCTTCACAACCGCAATCGTCTCCTAGAACTTTTTTAGCCAATTTATCGACTCCTGTTTTTTTAAAAATTTTTTCTAGTGAATCGCCTACTCCCCTGCTCATATTAATGCAATAATAAATAAAATTATTAATACTGCACCCACTACGATCATTGCTTTGTTGGCTATTTTTTCTGTTTTATCTTTCATTTTTTAAGTATTTTTTTACTTTATTAATTGAGTGGTATATTGTATTTCTATTTATTTTGGTTACTTCACTCAAACTATTTAAACTGTGATTGTCAGCATAATATATTTTAAATAATGTTGAGTCAAACCAATGTAAATCTTTTAGTTTTTCTTCGATCCAATTTAGTTTCTGCTCTTTTTTTTCTGCCTCATTTTCTTCTATACTCTCTGTTATATTATTGTTTATTTCTGAAACACAAAATTGGTAATACTTTTTATACTTTTTAAAATATCTGCTGGTCTTTGAATAATACTGGTTGACCATAATTCTTGCGACATAAAATGTCATTTGTTTTTTTTTAATTATCTCCTCCAATCTCTTGTTGTCACATTTGTATAGTTCTTCAATCACAAAATGTAGTAAATCCTCCTCCTCGCCATTTCCGTTAGTTAAATTATAAGCCATATCTCTTAGTTTTTCATAGTTACTAGTAAGATATTTATTTAGCATAATTTAATTACAGAGGGCACATTTTTTAACTTCAGTAAATTGTATTCTAGATAAGAAATTTTGCTCGTTTCTATTTCTGCTATGTTACAAAATCTTTTATCAATACATTTATAAATATAATTTAATATGTTTTTGTTTTTTTTCAAATCTCTTAAAATAAAACTTAGTTCAGCACCAGAACTAAAAAAATTATAAACAAATAATTGTTAGTATCTATATAATTATTGTAAATATCTCCATTTCTACTAGTGAAAAGTGTTTGTTTAATTCTCATTGATCTAAGTATTTGTCTATTGTTTCAATTGTTTCGTCTATTCCTCTGCATACCGCCGCAAAATATCCATTGTTAGACAGTTTCTCTATCCACTCTCGTTGTTCCTTAGTTGGTTTATTATATCCAACTTTTAACTCTATTGCAAGTCCGTGGTAGTTTCCTCGTGGTTCGTATATAAATAAATCTGGAAATCCTTTTTTGTATCCAGATTTTTGTGACTTGATTCTCTGACTAAAATGCATTTGGTACTGTCCGCCCATCGAGCCACAAAATAAAACATTTTTAAAGTCTAAATAATTACAAACTTGTTTCTGTAGGTGGTACTCTTTCATTTTTGTTTAATTTTTGTCCACACCATACCAGCAGAAGGCGAGTATTTACAAGTCCAGCCAAGTGACTTCAAATGATCCTCATATAATTTCCTTTTTTCGTCATCTAATTTTTTATATGTATATGAATCAAAATAGTCTGGAAATTTACTCTCTGACTTATTAAAACTCGAATTAGCCCACCTGCTCAATCTTCTTTTTAAGTCCCAAGTTTTTTCCATTTCAAACCTCATTTTTGTTTGTGACTTATTGGGTTCTGTCCAGTAGTCTATAAAGGCTTTTTTATCTGTAATGTCTATATCATCAATCTTATAAACTTTTGTTTGGAAGGCTTTAAGCCTTGTAATAAGTTCTTTACTTTTATCTAATGTACTGTTATCTTCTTTATTATACTCTACTTTACTAGCATTGCGATTGGATTGCGATTGGATTGCGGTCGCATTCCATCTCTTTTTAGCATTCTCTTTTGCCTTATTGGATTTGTTATTTATTTCTTCAATCTGACTATTTAATCTCCTAGAATAAAAACAAGTTTTTTCAATAATAAATAAATCAAAGTCCTCAATGACCTGTCGTAATATACCAGGATCACACTGTAAACCAAAAGCAAGGGTTTCAAAATCCTCAATACAAAGTTTGTTTTCTTCTGTAAATAACATTTCCAGAACCGCCCAGAATATACCGTAGCCCTCGTATCCTAGTTTGGCTCTCATTTTAATAATACGGTAATCATTTCTAGCAGTAGAATCGTGGTTAAAATAAGTTTTTTTCATTTCTGTTCTTTTTTACTAAAATACTCAATTCTTTCATTTAAATTCATATTTGCAATTTTAGGATCATCTGTTAACTCCATCCTCCTGCCTCTCAGGGTGTAAAATAATTCGTCTCCCTTTTTCAGAGTAACATTTTCCCAGCGATACAAATAACCCCAATCTCCGTTGGTATATTCAATTTTAAATCTGTATATATCACTACTAAAAATCCCGCTGATGGATTTAATTTTTCCTTTTTTTACTTGCATAATTATAATTTTATGAATCCAGCCCTGCTACGCGGGTTATTACACAGTATCGAAATACTGACACACTGTCGCGGTTTATGCAGAGCCTTCTTCAATTAACATTTATCTTTAAAGGTTTCAGCCTCGTAACCCTTCCAACAATCATTGCAACAAAATCCTCCGTCTTCTTCTGGATCAACCTCTCTGTCTCCACAATAACCGCACATTTCTGGTGCATACTCACAATGTTCGTCACATTCTGAACATATTAAATAGTCATCTATGACAGGAGCACCACAACAATCACTCTCGCCAGATTGGGTTGGTTGGTACTTATACCTTTTGTCGTTAAAATACTCTTTTAATTCTTCCATTATCTTAGTTTATGTTCCGTTGTAAATTCTCCTGTTTTCATTGACTCAATTAATGAATTTAATTCTATAATTTTCAATCTCGTCTCTTTTACTCTGGTTTGATAATGTTTAACATCTTCTGTTGACTCAGAAGCATTTAATTTCTCTTTATAAAATTTTTTATACTCCTCCTCTTTTTTTATAACATCATCTAGTGCACATATTGAAATAGCCAACTGTGACACATTCATTTTTACTTTCTTATATATTTCAGACATAATTTTATTTTTAAATTTATACTCTTTTTGCTCAAATCCTTGAGCAGTCATTATTTCTCTGCTACTCATTATTAATACAATTTATTGACTTTATAATCTAATTGTAAAGCAACATAATTAATATGTTTAGTAGTAGATCGACTCCAGAACTTAGAAACCAAAACAGATTTTTTTTCGTGATCAATAGTAGCAACTTGCGTTCTGTATGAATAGATATATTTTCTGTCACTATCAACATATAAATTTGTATGGTATTTTTTTTGTGTAAACATTATTTTTCAATTTTTAAATTAACAATAGCACAAATATATATTAAATTTTGTTAATATCAAATAAAATTTATTTAATCTTTATTAACAAACTTATTAACATCTTAATCTGTACTCCTTCACAGTAGCACTCTTTCCGTATCTTGTGGGTACTGATATATATTTTGATTCTATTGACACACCAGACTCTTTTAAATCTCTAATAGTCCCCTGTAAATCTCCGATACCCAAATCAATCATTGCAGATCTTGTTGTTATTGTTTTTCCTTTACTTAGGTAGTCAAAAACTATCTGTTTGTGAGTACCCCATTTAAAATTTGTATTCATAATTCTTTAATATGTTTAATAGTTTGTTCTTTTATATAATTAATTGTTTGTGTGTCAACCCAGGACAAAAACTCGAATGCACTAAAAACTATTGTTTTATCATCTCCGTTCTCATCTTTTCCGACTATATAAATTTCGTTGTCTGAGCAACTAAAAGTATTGATATCGTGGAAGTGGCTATATTGCATTTCTTTCATATTTATAGTATTAAAAAAGCCCTCTGTTACAAGGGCTTTTAGTTAGTAATTAAGCAAATGGTAATTTTTCCTGTGGCCCCTTGATCAATTTCTGATACATTTCGTAAGCCTTCTCATCAATTTGTCCTTCTGTTATTTTGCCGTGACAAAATTGGAGATTTGCTATGTTTAAACCTTGTGCAAATCTTATATTGTCCTGCACATCGCTATTATTGTTTCCTCTCGGTTGAAAAGTGTTGACAGGTTTGATTTTTGGAAATTGACCATCTACAAACTCGTAGTCGGTTGTTTGTCCCTCTGAAAATTTACAGTCTTTTGTTTTACTTAAATTTTCTCCAATGTCTCCGTTTTCCATTTCAATTTCAAACTTGTACATCAGTCCGTACTGACCTTCCCAAGTTCCATTGCCTGTTACTCTCGTTACTTTAGAATTTTTTTGCATAATTTATTTATTTGATAGTTATTAATTCAGTTAGACTCACATTTAAAATGCGACACAAATTATCTGCCTCCGTTAATTTAAACGAGCCCGTGTCTTTCAATTTTGATAGCATAGTAGGGTACGAAAAATTTAAAGTTTTAGATAATTCCTTTTTATTGATACATTTTTTAGCCATCGCTAATCGTATCATTTCTTGCCTTTTTTCATTTTTAGTCATAAGCAATAATTTTTAAAATTCTATCAAATATAATAAAATTTTTTAATATAAAGAAAAATAAAGTTAATAATTATTAAATTTTTTAGACAACAGAACCTGTCTCTGTATTTGTGGGTAATACAGGTATTATAGAAACCCCCGTGTTATATAATCTCTATTTTAATGTTTTAATCAACTCAGTAAATCGTCTTGTTATACCTTTTGTGTCATAAACTTTATTTAAGTTTTTATCATAGGTATAATAAGCACAGAGTTTGAGTTCTTCACTATATATGTGGTCTTTTTTCATAATGTCATTAATAAATTTATGGGTAATTTTCCGTTATTCAAAACTACCGTACAACCAATTGCTGGCTTTTTTCCGTGTTTACAGTAAGCCATAGCATAGGTTTCGTGGTTTATTCCACAACCAACCTGTGTCCCATATACTCGAAACCTCTGACCGACATAATGCTCCGTATATGCTTGAGTATGCAGGTGTCCTTGTACCGTATTCATCATATCCGCCCTGCACTTACTTCTTGCCGTTCCTCCTTCTCCGTGAATATATTGTACTCCATTTTTCACATATCGTTCCACAAAACACCAGTCGGGCACCTCCAAAACCTCCTTGTATGACTTGATCCACTTAGAAGGTATTGCAGAGGTCTGTGCTTTTCTCATAACCATTCTGTCGTGGTTTCCAATTATAACCTTAGCAACAGGAAAAGCCCTGTACCATCTTCCAATACGTTTTATTGCATATTCCAACTCGTCAGCACCACCCATACCATCTGCTGAGGTCTCGTGGTAACTAGAGTAATGGTTGTCTATAATGTCGCCAATAAACACAACCTCATTGCAACTAAATTCTCTGTATTTTTCAATACAGAAATCAAGGTATTTGTCTAGTGAAAATGGTTCGTGTAAATCTCCTATTATGAGAATGTTATTGACTTCTTTATGCCGTAGATTTTTTACAAAGTCGTGTTCTGACTTTGTTAGCCTGAGTCGATATGCTTTTTGTTCTTTTATATTTTTTTAATTTTTTCAAAACTCCTGCCCCCAAAGTAAGCACCGATTACCGTAATTAATGTTAATTGAAGCAGGTCGATCCAATTCTCTTTGACTTCAAAATTTATAAATCCTGCCTCAATAAAAATTAGTAATATAGTTGAAACCACCAAAAAAGCCAATGTTAATGGTCTTATGTTAGCAGGTAGCCAGCCCGCTTTGTTATCAGACTCCCACCGTCTCGTTATTTGTTCTTCTGCATTAGCCCTTGCTTCTAAAAATATCTGTTCAAATTTAATTTTTAATTCCTTCCGTTCTTCGTCAGTAGTAACTATGTTATCAACCAAGTTGTTAACATCAAGCGACATATTTCCGAAAAGATTTTTTAAAAATTTCATAAAGAATTGTAGTTAAGTGATGGTCTGTAGTTTGTTTTATTGTCTATGTCCTTATATGCAACAAGTATCTGTCTTCTATTATCTTTGACCTTCCAACTCAAATGCACCCAGTCTGGGTAGTCTGGGTTCACATACTCAGTCGCATCGCCAAACTCTAGTATGCATTGGTCAAATTCCAGATTCTCCATTATTAAAGCCTCCCAGATTTTTATGTTATCCATTTTCCCCCTTCTAATATATTGTAGGTCAACCGCCTCCGCTTTGCAATGTTGTGAGTTTTTTGATCCAAATATCGCATTTAATTCTTTTGACCTATAGCCACTCGTTACCCGTAGAGCCCCCAGTCGTTCCCGTAGAGGTTGTAAGAGTTCGGTGGCTAATAGGGTCAATTTATAAACCTCCTCTGTTGAAGGGGTATTGTTTATTCCTAGCCTTCTTGCCGTGTTTGACCTTGTTAATTCGCTTAATGTAAAGTTTTTTGATAATCTCATTGAAATTTAGCCATTATAACTTTGTCAATCTCCTTCTGTAATTCTTTTTTTGTAACCTTAATAACCATCATTATGTTGCCCTCGAATCTAACAACCTCGTCTCCTTCGTCAAATATAATTATGGTTGGTACTGCTATTATTTTGTATTTTTCCTTTAAATCCTCATTGTCGCAAATAATAACATTGGTTGTGTCGCAATCTTTTAAAACTGAAATGTCAAAATTGTTATCTGCATTCCACTCACTGTTAAAATGGATTACAGACACCTGCGAATAGCAAACACCATAAAAGAAAAAGAGAAAAGCAATTAGTATTAAAAATAAGTTTTTCATTTTATTTATTTAATTCATATAGTCGGGTATCAATCTTGTCCAATTTATTCTCTATTTTTTCCAAACGGTCAGCATTCGACATTATAGTGCTTCGTATTAGTTCGTCCTTCAATTCAAACTCCTTCTCGCTGATCGGCATTTTAGGTAAGGTTTTTGCTATCTCCACTTCTGCCCTTAATGTATAATAGGTCGCAGATAGTGAGATTATAAAACCCGTAACCATTATAATAGTTTTTAGGTCAAATATAAATTCCGACTTGTCGTTAAATTTCATCTGTTACAACCTTTGTCTGCAATTCCTTGACTCACTAATAAAGCAATCGCAATTAGCACTATGTTATTAATCTCTTGGTCAGTAATTCCAAAAGACTCGCTAAAAAACAAAATAAATAAGGTTGCTACTGCATACCAAAATTTTTTGCTTAAAAAAGCATTTTCAAATGTGTCTAGTATTTTTTTAAATAAATCCATATTAAATAATTATTAAATTAATTCCAAAGTTTATTGTATAATTTTCTCGTCCAAAATACTTTAAGTAATTCAGTTGAGAATATAACGAAATCCATCTTGTGACCTTTAAATTTGTTATAAGTCCAAAATCGTAATCGTTTGTCGTTGTTGCATATTCTGTAAGTCCGTAATTATATAGAAAATAATTTCCATAAATAAGAATAAAAAAATTGTCCAAGTATTTGTAATACGATATTCCTAAAACACTTGACAATGTATTTTGGTTTCCCTGTGTTTCCCTCCAATCTCTATTGTACTGCCCCACCAAATCTGCATAAATTTCCTGCATTTGTCCTGTTGAACCAGCAACAGAATCTCCTGCCTCATTGATCCAAATAGTATAGCCCTCCTCCCATCTGTCCATATATCCGTTGTTATTATCATCAACAAACCCAGACTCCGAATAATAACCTAATTCGTTGATTGTAGTATTAAAATCATTATAATTTGGAAAATCAATTTTAAAGGCATTTGTGTTATATATAGGATAATTCCTCAAAACAAATCCAATCGTTGCTCTAAGGTCTTTAAAATCACGTTTAAGCCGTATGTCACAAGCCTTGTAACTAAGATCGACAAAACCATTATCCGATTGCTGGATTTTTGCTACATAATTTTCTGCAACATATCTAAGCCAAAAATCATAGTTTTTGTATTCTAATCCTCTGTCTTTTATTTTTTCATATTGTATAACATATTCCAATTTGTCTATTGCAGACCTAAATAAACTCGCATTTTTTTCTGTTCCGTCATAATAGAATTTAGGTTTCTTCTCAAATTTATATCGTGATATTTTTTTAATTCCTATTTGATACCTGTAATTATAACCATTTTCAGAAGTTGTTTCTATTAATTGATTGTTTATGTATTCATAATTAGAAACTGCAGGAGCAACAGCATTAATACTTGCACCACCATAAATAGTAGCATATTTATAAAATTGTCCAATTGACAGCAAAGGAAATAATAATATGCAAATAAAAAATTTCATTATGACACCTTTATTAGTTGGTAAGTGGTGTAGACATCAAAAGTGGAGGTTCCGCTTAAATTCATTCCGTATAAATACAATCCTTTGCTATCTATATTTCCCGCATAAGTACCGTCCGCACTTGCTGCCGCATCCGCACCAAAAACATAAGTCCTGTCTGCTGTTTCACTTTTATATAAATCTCTCTGTCTGACTAAAAAATTTGAGGTGCTAGAACTGTCGTAACTTATATAGACATACCCTGTTGCCGTTGAAGCACTGACATATTTAAAAAGAATTGTCATTGTAATAGGCTGGATTGCAAACCCAGTAGCAGGTGGAGCAACTAAAGTTAAAGGGTTAGAGAGCAAATCTAAATTTCCAGCCACCTTGTCTGTCTGTATTATAAAGTGGTTTCTGGTTTGTTTTGATGTCCCCGCAGATGAGCCCGTAGTATCAGAAACATCAACCATCATTAGTAAGTCGTCACTTGCTAAATTATCACTATACTGTGTCTTGTCTGTTAATCTTTGTCCCGCCATTTTTTAACTTTTTAATGTATTTTTTTAACTTTTTAAAATTCTTCTTTGCTGTAGGGTATTTTTTTCTAATCATAGACTTTTATATTAGCCCCTTGTAAGAAATTTTTTAATTTATTACTCATTGGGTAGACAGGAGTAAGGTTTAAATTAGAATAATAGTTGTTTGTAGTCGGGTTTAAATCTGCTCCTGTATTCGTGTTATATTTAGGAAATAAACTTGTATTATTTGTTAAGTAATCAATCATTCTCTGTCTGTAAAATTCCGCCGCATTTGTAGCCGTATCCATAACGGGTTTTAAATCTTCGTACGAAGCACTACTAGATTGATCTGTTGCACCCATAACCACAACAGCATTGTTCACAAAACGTAATCGTAAATAGGGCACCAATTCGACAAAAGAGTATTGCACCAGACAGGGCTGTATATAAGTTTCAACCAGGGTCTTGTTATTTAAATTATCTCCCAATGTTCCCCCCTGTATATGTGTTTTTAGATCAGTGTCCAAATCCGTCCCCAAAATTGGTAGTATATGCATATCTTGAGCCAATAATATGTAAGGCATTATTAAATCAGAATCCACCGAACCACCAATTGCAGAGTCTTTTTTTAACCTGTCCGATGATATATAAAGTGTATGTTGTATAGCCATAATTTTTTATTTTCTTCCTGGGTATTTCCACCAATTATTGCCCGACTTTGCCGCCTCCTTAGACTCCTTGCTCCCCCTTGGTGTTGGTTTATAACTGCTGGGTATCGATCCCACCTTTTTGTAGTCGCTAATATCCTCAGGCATTTCGTCTCCTTTTTTAACTGTGGTTGATTTTTTTAATCTGTACAGCACTTCTCTCCAGGCATGCAAACAATACACACCCCCCTTGTATTTGAAAAGGTCGTAAGCCCTTCCTTTGTGACCAAATGACCTGTTCACTCCATTTCTACTTGCCTTGTCAATGTCCTCTATTCTATAAACAACACCCCGCCCACTCCTTGACATCATATTTTTGCAGAAATCTCTCGACTCGCTAGACATTGGTTTTCCAGAGGGTGTCGTTGTTCTTTGACTTTTTTTAAAGTATTTGAATCTAATCTTGTAAAATGATTTATCTAAATAACTGAAACCACTTGGTTTGTCTTCTATTACATCGGTAGCAAATTCTTCTTTTTTATTTTCTTTTATTAATCGTTTAGCCCACTCGTCGTACGGTTCTTCTTCTCCTTGGTCTCTTTCGTCCACAATCTCCCAGTCCTCGTCAATCGTTTCCCCTTCCAAATCTTGCAACATTCCGCCAACATCATCGTCAGACATTTCAATAAAATCCTCCTCTTTTGTAACCCCTTCTTTTTCTTGGTCTTCATCTGATTGAGTTTCTGTAACTTCCAAATCAATGAAATCGGCTGGTTTAAGAGTTTTAAAGTATAAATCAAGTTCTATGTCATTGACTTTAAAAATCTTCTCTAAGCCATTAAGCAGTATATTCTGGAAGGGTATAATAACCGTATTGTTAAACAGGCTGTATGCGTCTCGTAATTCTTCAGCATTCGATCCTAAGCCACCACCTTCTGCTCGTATTCCAAATAATAGTGGGCTCGTCACTCTGTGTCCAGAGAGTATTTTGTTTACTACTTCCTTAGATAAAAATTGGTAACTTTCACTTGCACTGTTTGAATCAATTGGTATTATTTCTGGTGCATTTTCTTTGCCGTCATTGAACGAAATTAAAATGCGACCAGAGTTCCCGCTACCTGAGAATTTTTGTTGTATTTGCCGTTCAATAGTTTTCCGTTCCTCTTGTGACGGTACTCCGTTAGCAAAATTTATAGCCATACTCGGAAACATTCCGTTAGATATATTAGCCAAATGAAATTGAGCAATTTCTAAGTCCAATTGAATGTAATCTGTACTTGCTATGTAATCTGGTGCAAAACCATAAAATAAGGCAGGGTTTTTGTCTCTAATCATTAAAATTTGACTTGCCTCTGTTCTGTCTGTTGAAGAAAATGCAGAGTAAGGTCTGGGTACATATTCCTTTTTTTTATGCTTAGACCAATCAGCACTGTAATAATACTTCTCAATCTCTCCGTCAATCATTTTTCCGCTTCGTATATACTGTGCTCCAATATGTGAGATTTTACTGATTTTTTTTCTGTCTCGTGACCAAATCACATTGACATAGCAACCCCCAAATAGTTTTAAGTCCATTGCTAGGTCTTTCAAAACATCGTCAGGCGAATTAAATAATAATTCCGTTAATCGTAAATACGACTCTTTTGTAGCCTCTGAATCATCAACATTAGTTGCCCCCAAACCCTCGCCATATATCATTGCACCAATTGATTTAACTAAAGCCCCATTAATTGCAGAGCCTAAAAACAACTCCAGCAAATAATTGGGGTATAAATTATCCTCTCCAAAACTAATCCAATCCTGGTTGATCTTTTCCACTATATGTGGTATGTTATAGTGTGATAATTCTATAAAATTTAATTTCATTTTTTCCATTATCCGTAAGTTACATATACAGAATTGTTGTCTGTATTATTATTCGTGTATTCTTTATAATCTACTTGTAAAAAATAATCTGTTCCGACTACACTATTTGGGTACATAACCACCTGAGTGGTAAGCAATGTGCTTAAAGCATTGTCAGGGTCAAAATCTCCTCGCTCCTCCATTTCATAAATTTTCAAATTATAATATCCAAGAGGAAAATCTGCGACTCCTATATTAACAATTGCCTTTGTTGAACTTGTTAAATCCTCCACTCCTGTTTGGTTGTAATAATACCGTAGGTATATATATCGCTCTGCATGATTTAGGTTGACTCCACAATTAATTCCAGAGGAGCCCGTTGCATCGTAATTGTTAAATCTCTTTATTTTTCCTGTTTGTTGTGACTCTAATTCCATTAAAAAATGCGGGTAGGTTAAAAAATAATATGTTATTCCTAGGTACTCAATATCAGAGTAAACAGGATCGGAAACCATATTTTGCACCGCAGGTATATTTGAAATATCGGAAAAGGCATAAATTGAGTTCTCGACTCCTCTAATTCTCCAAGCAGTACTCATTTTTTTACGTGATTTTTATAATACTCTATTTCTAACCTTATAACCTCAGGAGCATTCGTCAATTCCTCCTCTGTGACATTGAGATTATATTTAACAAGGTTCCAGCCTCCTGTCCTTTTATATTCCTTCAATGTCATTGTCTTTTATTTTTTTTGATTTTTTAGGTTTGTCCTCCACAAAATAAAGATCCAAAATTGATTGACTGAGATTTTTAATGTGGTGGGGTTTTAATGAACATAAAGGTCGTCTAAAATGTGGTATAGTATGTCCTTTGTATTCTTCTTTTAATTTCCAAGCCATAGTATATTCTTTATTATAAATATAAAAATTAGTAATTTGTTTTTAATTGTACAAAAAAAAGGCACATAAGTGCCCTTTTCTTGTCTAAAATAATTGAGTATAGAGTGTTTTTTTATCCTCCCGTAACAGTTAAATCGCCACTATCTGATAGTCCGTTAAAAGGTACAGCAATTCCAGAACCTCCCGTTGTAGGATCAATCCACATCATAGGGTCTAATTCTTCTCCAACTAGAGTTAATGTATAACCAGACATATCGCCCCTTGCACCACCTGTAACAATCGTTCCCCCAGTAGCCTCGCAACCATTATCAAAACCAATTAAGAATAAATTTTGGTTGTTATCCTCTACATATACCTGCACCCGTGCTTGACAAATGAGTTTAATTTCATTTGTTTGTGCTACCGTTAATTTGGGTAATGTTAGAGATAATGTTTGAGTAAAAAATGTCGTTCCATTTTCACTACTAGAATTTACAGTAGTATTTAAGTTGCTAGCACCTGGTCTTAACAAATACCTAAATACCGTGGGTGTTGCAACTGCAGCACCTGCCGAATCTAGCCAATTTGTAAATCCTCCACTATCTATTTGGTTAGTGTCAGTACCATTATAACCAGCAACTGCCCGCATATTCGATATATATTCTTGACAGAAATAAACCGCTTTAAGACCTCCAATACTGTCTTTGCAGTCTACACTATAACCTTTTGTTAAATCACAAGCCATTGTATATTTTTTTTTAAAGTTTTATATAAAGGGGGGTATATTGCAACCCCCCATTAAAATCA
>TARA_R110002020_G_scaffold303939_3_pt1 | contig 26573 bp, 29 predicted proteins | sample TARA_R110002020 | Tara Oceans TARA_R110002020 (sample SAMEA4396489) | marine metagenome | biome: Westerlies Biome; feature: [MES] marine water layer (ENVO:01000295) within the mesopelagic zone...; material: water (ENVO:00002006), including particulate matter (ENVO:01000060) such...
AAAGTTTCTGTTGTTTCTTCTATGATGTTTGTCTTTTTAAGTTTGGGTATAGAGCCTATTTTAGAGAATCGTTCTGTAATTATGCGCAGGCGGTCTACATCTTTATTTATTTCTTCAATGTATTCTGGGTTTACATTTTCTGTCTTTAAAATTTCTGTCCAGCCTACAAGCGAAGATAGCGGTGTGCCTATTTGATGCGCGGTTTCTTTTGCCATACCAGCCCAAAGTAAATTTTGTTCTGAAGCTTTTGAGGTTGCATAAAAGAAGTATATAACCGCCACAAAAAGGATAACTACCACAATAAGTGCAATGGGGAAATACTTTAACTGGTTTATGATAGGCGAGTGCCCGTAGTATGCATATTGTAGCGGCCCTTCTTTCATATCGATACGTATGGGTTCATTTTCTGCCTCCATACTGCGTATTAAATGATTGGCTTCTTCCTTGTCATTTAATACCCTGTCTGACACATTGAGACTATAGAAAATGCTGTCATTTTCATCGGTTACAATAATGGGCAAGGTGGTGTTTTTAAGGTTTATCTCTTTGTATAATTCCGCGTAAGCGTAAGAATCTGCAGCGTTTAGACCCTCGAGAGAAGTAGCCCAGATTTCCATTCTGTCGCGTTCTGCCTGCTTGAGTTGATCAAAAAACAGAGATACATTCCACAGAATAAGGCCAATGATCAATATGGCGGCAACAATAATAAACCAGCGGGAAAAACGCTGATCTGGATTAAACTTCATATAAACTGAGCTTTGATTAAATATAAAGCAAATAAGAGAAAATTATTGTAATCAAAACGGTTTTAAGTTGCTCGTCATATTCATACCTTTGTAAAAATCAAAAAAATTCTATGCTTACAATAGATCCCAAAGATCTTTCTACGGGAAAACTACATGGCTATTTAGTGAGTTCAATAGGACCGCGGCCTATAGCTTTTGCAAGCACAGTAGATGCAAAAGGCAATGCAAATCTGGCGCCTTACAGCTTTTTTAATGTATTTAGCACAAACCCGCCGGTATTGATATTTTCTGCTGCCAGACGTGTGCGGAATAATACAGTAAAACACACGCTAGAGAATATTATTGAGACCAAAGAGGTTGTTATCAATATTGTGAGTTATGCCATGGTACAGCAAATGTCTCTGGCAAGTACAGAATTTGAAAAAGGTGTAGATGAGTTTGAAAAATCGGGGTTTACTAAGGTAAAATCAGATTTTGTGAAGCCATTTCGGGTTAAGGAATCACCGGTGCAAATTGAATGCAAGTTGCGTGAAATAATAGCCTTAGGTGAAGAAGGAGGAGCAGGCAATCTTATTTTATGTGACATTGTGAAAATGCATATTGCAGAAGATATTCTGGATGCAGACAAGAAGATAGATCAACATAAAATAGATCAGGTAGCGAGAATGGGAGGCGACTGGTATAGCAGAGCAAATTCCGGACTTTTTGAAGTGACGAGACCTGTGCAGGACATAGGTATAGGTGTAGATCAAATACCAGATGAAGTGCGATTAAGTCCTATTCTTACGGGTAACGATCTTGGTAAATTAGGCAATAGCAAAAACCTGCCTGTAGATGATGAAATTCGGTCTTTTTTAGCCGAAAATCAGCCGGAGCGTGAACTGGTTTCTACCGGTGATCGGGATCGCATACACAGAAGGGCGCAGGAGTTTTTACATGAGAATAGAACAGGCGAGGCCTGGAAATTATTATTAGCGAAATAGCTTTCGGGAAGGGAGCACAAATACAATTTTTATGGAAGTACAAGGTAAAGTAAAGTTAATAGGAGAAACACAAACATTTGGAAGCAGTGGTTTTCGCAAGAGAGAGATTGTAGTTACTACAGAAGAGCAATACCCACAGCACATTATGGTTGAGTTTATTCAGGATAAAACTGACTTGCTAAATAACTTTAAAGTAGGACAGAACGTTAAAATAAGCATCAACCTGCGCGGTAGAGAATGGGTGAGTCCACAAGGTGAGACAAAATATTTTAATACAATACAAGGCTGGAGAATTGAGAATCTGCAAGCGGGCAGTCCTTCTGGCGGTAATATACCTCCTGTACCACCAGCAGATCAATTTGAGCCGGCATCAGACTTTAGTGATGATGATCATGATGATCTGCCTTTCTAAAAAACTATCGGCTTATATTTAAGAGGCTGTCTAAAAAGATTAATTTTCGTCAACCTGAGCTGCCACACTGTTGAAGTGTTGTTTCGGGTTCTTATAAACATTGTTTTAATAACGATGGGAATAAAGAATGACGAATACACTACTTTTTAGACAGCCTTTTTATTTTTAATTACCAATCCTGAGTCTTAATAAATTCTCAGGATCTCTTACATAATATATGCTGCTAAAAGAGTAATTTAGTTAGTGTACCCAAATTAATAATTATCATATATCTACGCCCAGATCAACCTTTTCCTCATCCTTCACAGGCGAGTGAAGAAGGCTTACTGGCTTTAGGCGGCGACCTGTCTATAAAAACACTGGTCAATGCTTATAGTACAGGCATTTTCCCGTGGTTTAATGTAGGGCAACCTATTTTATGGTGGTCGCCAGATCCCAGAATGGTACTTTTTCCAGAGAAGATAAAAGTCTCAAAATCTATGAGAAAAGTGCTAAAGGAAAACACCTTTAAAGTAACCCACAATGAGAATTTTCTTGACGTTATTCTCAATTGCAAGAGAATAAAAAGAGAAGGACAGCTCGATACATGGATTACTAACGATATGGTCTCTGCTTACCTCGAACTCTTTGAAGAAGGCATAGCAGAATCTGTTGAGGTATGGCAGGACGATGTTTTAGTAGGCGGTTTGTATGGGATAAACTTAAAAGACAAAAAAGTGTTCTGTGGTGAATCTATGTTTGCTAAAAAAAGTAATGCCAGTAAAGCCGGACTAATTTGGCTTTCGCGAAAGCTAACAGAACAAAATTATAAGCTAATAGACTGCCAGGTTTATACAGATCACCTTGCGAGTATGGGTGCAGAAGAGATAGACAGAGACCAGTTTTTAGGGTTTCTGGAGTGATTTTTGGCCTTTAAAAGCGATTTTTTAGGAATTCATTTGTGCGACTTCGCTGTGGCGAAAACAACTCACCTCGTGGTCATTTACCATTCCCGTGGCCTGCATGTGGGCATAGACAACAGTAGAGCCTACAAATTTAAATCCTCTTTTTTTCAGGTCTTTGCTTAGGGCATCACTTATAGCCGTTGTGGGCGGTGCGGTTTTATAATTCTCAACGCGGTTATGAATGGGAGAACCCTCTACAAAACCCCAGATGTATTTTGAAAAACTGCCAAATTCTTCCTGAATTTTCATGAAAAGCTGCGCATTAGTAACAGCAGACCTTACCTTAAGTTTGTTGCGTATGATGCCGGGATTCTGGAGAAGCTCTTCCAGCTTATCTTCCTTATATTGAGCTATCTTCTTATAATCAAAATTATCAAAAGCTTCTCTAAAGTTTTCGCGTTTGCGCAAAATTGTTATCCAACTCAAACCTGCCTGAAAAGTTTCCAGAATTAAAAACTCAAACAAGGTTTCATCATCATAAACCGGTACGCCCCATTCTGTATCGTGATACGCTTCATAAAGAGGGTCACCTAGGCACCAGCCGCATTTTTGTTGGGTCATTATTAACAATTTTTAGCGACTAAAGATATTATTTTTGAAGTGATATATTTTAAATCTCAACAGTAACTTTGCTGTTTCTGCATACTAGTATAATGATTAAAACACAGATAGAACAGGAAGAACTTGTAAGACAGGCTTTAAAGAGAAGTATTTCTTACGCAGACTACCGCCTACTGGTAGACAAACACGCTTCTACCTTCACAAGTACAGGTCATACACAAACCGAAGCGCTTTCTAATTATACCATTCTTAATAACAAAAGGATGAAAAGGTGGGATAAGACCCTCAAGTTAGATCCAGAACACAAAGCTCAAATAGAAAAGTTTGACTACAAAATGAACTGGCTTGTACTTACTGAGAGCTGGTGTGGGGATGCAGCGCATACAATTCCTGTAATGAATGCGCTTGCTAATTGTAATGAGAATATAGAATTGAGTATTGTGCTACGAGACGATAACCCCCAATTGATGGATGCTTTTCTAACAAATGGTTCTATGTCTATACCTAAACTTATTATTCAGGATGACTTGTCAAAGGGTGTTTTAGGAAGTTGGGGACCTAGACCATCTACTGCTACAAATCTGGTTGAAGATTATAAAAGCAAAAATGAATTATTGACGCCTGTTTTTAAAGAAGAATTACAAATGTGGTATAATAAGGATAAAGGGCAAACTACAGCAAGCGACATTGTAAATCTAATCGAGTCGTTTTATCCTCAAAACGAAATTTAAAATTAATTTTTATCCCTGAAACTCAAAAGTGATGCTGCCTAATTGAGTAGGTTTGTCTCCTTTATTAAAAAAAGCGCGTTCTGCATATTGCAACGCCTGATCTACCAGGCAACCATCTGAAGTTGTAGATGCCTTTTTGTTATATGATGTTTTTGTTACTCTGCCTAAATCACTCACCTCTATATTTATTACCACTTTACCCGTACCGTCACAGGTATAAACGGGGTTAGGTATTTTAACCGCATCACGGTCATTTAAGATATAGGTCACTGTACTTCTGCGACTGCCTGAAGTGCTTACTCTGGCTTGCTCTTTATTAGTATCATCACCACTGCTTTGCTTCTCTTGAGATTCTGCTCTTAGCGCTGCGATCTTACTTCTGTAATCTGTGTAGGCCAGATCATTGTCGCTCTCTGTATTTTGCTCTTCTGCCTGAGAAGCATTTTCCATGGCGTCCTGCAATTTGTCCTGCTCTTTAAAGTATCGGTTAGCCTCTCGTTGTAAACGCTCACTGTTATACGCCTGGTGAGTGAGTTTTTCGCTTTTAATTTCTTGTTCTTCCAGTTCCTGTTCTTCTTCAGGAGTGATTTCTGGCTGCTCTTCTACAATAGGAATGGGTATAAATTCTTCCTCCGTTTTTTTGTCAAAAGGCTTTATAGTGATAAAGAAAAATATAAGAATGAGAATCCCCGCACCGCTAAAGGTGATCAATAAAGATTTATCCTGGGGGCTTATATACATAAAGGCCAAAGTTAATAAAACTGAGCATTTATAACTCTTAACAGATTGCTTTAAAACAGATTAAGAAGATAAAAGCTCTTAAAATTTGGTGCTTTTTAAGCGATATTTAGCTAAAAATAACCGATTTTCTACAAGTCATTTTCAATTTCAGCTTCAAAAGCTTCAATGGTAACGCCGTTTCTCACATGAAATTCTCCTATGCGTGTACGTCTTAACGCAGAAAGATGCGCGCCATTGTTTAAAGTTTTGCCAAAATCGTGAGCAAGCGAGCGTATGTAAGTGCCTTTGCTGCAGCTTACGCGAAAATCTACTTCGGGAAGTGTTATGCGTGTGATTTCAAATTCACGTATTTCTACCCGGCGAGACGGTATTTCTACCTCTTCACCTTCGCGAGCATATTCATAAAGTCGTTTGCCATCTTTCTTTAAAGCTGAAAAAACCGGCGGAAATTGGTCAATTGTACCAATAAATTGATGAGTAGCGGCAGTTATGCCTTCTTCAGTTAAATTTTCTGTAGAGAAAGTCTGGTCAACCTCAGTCTCGAGATCATAAGAAGGTGTTGTTCCACCAAACATAAAAGTGCCGGTGTATTCTTTTTCCTGCCCCATAAACTCATTGATACGCTTCGTGAATTTGCCGGTGCAGATAATTAAGAGTCCGCTGGCTAATGGATCCAGAGTTCCGGCATGGCCCACTTTTATCTTTTTTATATTGTAGTTTTTCCTAATGAGCCACCTTACTTTGTTCACCACCTGAAAAGAGGTCCAGTTTAGCGGTTTGTCAATAAGGAGAATTTGACCTTCTTTGTAATCTTCAGCGGTCATTAAACAATAGTTAGTTCTTGTATGAAGAAATGAATTATAAGAATAGCTGTGCCTGCAATTATACGGTAGTAACCAAACATTTTAAAACCGTGTTTACTCAGGTAATCTATAAAAGATTTTATTGCGATAAGTGCCACAACAAAGCCTACAATGTTGCCTATGATCAATAAATTAACCTGATCACCGCTTAATTCAAAACCGTCTTTATAATAATCGTATGATTTTTTAACTGTAGCTCCCAGCATGGTAGGCACTGCAAGAAAGAACGAGAATTCTGCTGCCGCTGTACGCGAAAGTTTTTGAGACATACCACCTACAATACTCGCACCGCTGCGGGAAACGCCGGGGATCATAGCCAGACATTGAAAGAAACCTATCTTCAGGGCTGTGAGATACGAGATGTCTGTTTCTTCGGCATCGCCAAACCAATCATCTACTTTTAATAGAACAAAACCACCCAAAACAAGTGAGATCGCTACCACAACAGGGCTTTCAAGCAGGCTGTCTATAATGTCATTAAATAATAATCCTAACACAACAGCCGGAAGAAAAGCTACAAACAGTTTGTAGTAAAAATCCATTGACTGAAAGAAGCGTTTAAAGTAAAGAACAACCACAGACAGAATAGTTCCTAACTGAATTACGATAGTAAAAAGCTTTGTAAAATCTTCCTGAGCAATACCAAAAAAGGAAGAAGCAATAATCATGTGACCGGTAGAAGAAACCGGTAAAAATTCGGTTAAACCTTCTATAATCGCGAGAATAACGGCTTGTAGTGTATCCATCTATTTCTTTTTGGCTTCAGGGTTTAACAAGATTGCATAAACTTCAATCCCAAAACCCAGCAAAACCAAAGCGGGAGCAAGGCGTATACGTCTCCAGCTATAAATATCCGGATTAAACACATTAGGGTCATCGCTTCCGCCGCCAGACATTAAAATAAAGCCAAGAGCGATCACGCCCAGACCTATAAGCATTACTGTATAATTTTTCTTACCAAAGATGAAACTGCTTCTATGCAGTTCATTTTGCTTTTTTAATTTTTGTTTCTTTTCTCCCATTTTCAATGGTTTAAATTTCGCCAGGAGCGAATATTTTATCTAAAATCTTAATAGTACAGTTCGTCTGTCTTTAAGTTGAGGAACCGCTGTGTTGCCAGAAATGTGCTAAACCATGCTATAATTATTCCGCCAAAGAAAATACCTGCAAACAGGGCAATTAACATCATCTGGTCATGTAGCAGATCAAGCTCAGGAAAAGTACGGTTTAAATAAAACAACACGGCGGCCATTCCTGCTAAAGCCAGAATCGCGCCTATAATCCCCAGTTTTATACTTATCCAGATAAACGGGCGGCGTATAAAACCTTTTGTTGCGCCTACCATTTGCATGGTTTTTATTGTAAATCGTTTTGCGTAAACCGATAGCCTGATAGAACTATTGATAAGCAATACCGCGATAAATGTAAAGACTCCGCTAATAATAAGTATCCAGAGGCTTATCTTTTTTATGTTGTCATTTAATAAAGAAATGAGCGGTTGATCATAAGAAACCTCTTCTACAAAGTCTTTGCTCGATATATTGTCTGAAATTTCTTTAACCTGAGTTGCGTCTACAAAGTCTGCTTTTAAGTAAACGTCTATTGAATTTTGCAGCGGATTATACCCCAGAAAATCCATAAAATTCTCACCTATCTCTTTGCTGTGCTCTTCTGCCGCTTCTTCTTTTGAGACAAATGTGGTAGACTTTGTGTAATCTGCCAGAGCAAGACTTTTCTCAAGTTGTTTTATCTCAACATCCTTAGCAGAGTCTTTTAAATAGATCGTCAACGCGATCTGCTCTTTAAAATGATCTGCTACTTTCTTGGTGTTAAGAACCAGTAATCCTAAAAGGCCAAGTAAAAAAAGCACCAATCCTATACTAATAACCACCGAAAAATAGGAAGAAATCAGTCGGCGTTTTTGATACTTTTCAAAAGATGAAGGCATAAAGGCTGTAAAAATTTTGTGTAAAAGTAATAAAGTTAGCTGTTTCTTAAACGTATGCCACTTCCCATTTTGTATTTTAGACTGTAGAAATACATTCAATTTATTAATAGAGCTCATTTTTCTGTATATGCATCAGTAAAACAGCAGATTAGGGTAAACATCAAACAGCATCATGAATATTTTAATATATGGTATAGGCGGCGTTGGCGGTTATTTTGGCGGTAAATTAGCGCAAACTGGGCATAATGTGACATTTATCGCGCGTGCTGCTCACCTCGAAGCAATTAAAAAAAACGGGCTACAAGTTAAAAGCGTTAATGGTGATTTTACGGCAAAGCCAGATCTTGCCACAGACAATCTGAGCGAGATCCCAGAGCCAGATCTGGTGATTCTGGGCGTAAAATCCTGGCAAGTTTCCGCTTCCGCGAAAGCGTTACAACCTTATCTCAAGCCAGAATCTGCGATTTTGCCGTTACAAAATGGTGCAGATAATATAGAAAAACTGCTGAAAATCGTGCCAAAAAACCAGGTTTTAGGTGGTTTATGCCGGATAATTAGTTACATAAAAGAACGCGGAGTTGTTGAGCATCCTGCCTTTGAACCCAATGTGATCTTTGGCGAAATAGACAACAGCAAATCAGAGCGAGTTCTAGCGATAAAAGAGGTTTTTGATGAAGCGGGTTTTACTAATAAAATAGCAGATGATATTGAGGCAGAGATCTGGAAGAAATTTCTTTTTATTTGCACCATAAGTGGTCTGGGCGGTTTAACCCGGGTTCCCATTGGTAAAATACGCGAGAGTGAATATCTGTATAAAGTGATGCAGGATACAGCTAACGAAATTCTTGCGGTAGCTAAAGCGAAAGGAATAAATATTTCAGAAACTGATGTTGAAAATACTTTTAAGGGAATAAACAATCAAAATCCTGAAACCACCGCTTCTACGCAACGCGATATTATGGATGGTAAACCCAGCGAACTAGAAAACTTTAATGGCTACATCGTAAAACAAGGACTCGAATTAGGCATTCCCACACCGGCAAATAAAATGATCTATGAGTGCCTGTTGCCCATGGAAAATGAGGCCAGAGCCGGAAAGTAATTCAACGGTCATATTCCCTTAATAATCGTAAATTTGCGCCCTTATAAACGCATACCCACAAGGATAATGAAATACGATTTTAACGCGATAGAAGAAAAATGGCAACAATATTGGGCAGAAAACGGCACTTTTCAGCCTAAAAACGCCAGTAATAAGCCTAAATATTATGTACTCGATATGTTTCCTTACCCTTCGGGGGCGGGACTTCACGTAGGTCACCCATTGGGTTATATCGCCAGTGATATCTATGCGCGTTATAAAAGACATAAAGGTTTTAATGTTTTGCATCCGCAGGGTTATGATTCTTTTGGGCTTCCGGCAGAGCAGTACGCTATACAAACAGGTCAACATCCTGCCCTTACCACAGAAACAAACATCAATCGCTACAGAGAGCAACTTGATAAAATAGGTTTTTCATTTGACTGGAGTCGCGAAGTACGCACTTCAGATCCTGAATATTATAAATGGACGCAGTGGATTTTCATTCAGCTTTTTGAAAGTTGGTATAACAACGATACAAACAAAGCCGAACATATAGATACGCTTATCGCGAAATTTGAGTCGGCTGGAAATGCTGAGGTAAATGCTGTTTGCGATGATGATATCGAGAATTTTTCAGCAGAAGCCTGGAAAGCTTTTAGCGAAAAAGAAAAACAACAAATACTTCTAAAATACAGACTCACATACCTCGCCGAAACGGAAGTAAACTGGTGCCCCGAGCTGGGAACCGTACTTGCAAATGACGAGATCGTAAACGGAGTTTCAGAACGTGGCGGTTATCCCGTCATTCGCAAAAAAATGACGCAGTGGAGCATGCGCATCTCTGCTTACGCACAACGCTTACTTGATGGTCTTGACAAAATAGACTGGCCACAACCACTTAAAGACACACAAACTAACTGGATTGGAAGGTCGAAGGGGGCTTCCGCATTTTTTAAATTACATGATGAGACCCTGAAACAAGTTCAGGGTGACGCGCGTCATTCCGAACTTGTTTCGGAATCACACATGGGGATTTCAGTATTCACAACTCGCCCTGACACCATTTTTGGGGTAACATTCATGACTTTGGCGCCAGAGCACGAGTTGGTTGAAAAAATAACCACACCAGAGCAAAAAGCCGAAGTAGAAGCCTATATAGAAGCAACTGCAAAACGCAGCGAGCGCGAGCGTATGGCAGATGTAAAAACCATCACCGGTGCTTTTACCGGCGCTTATGCAGAGCACCCTTTTACAAAAGAGCCGGTGCCCATCTGGATAGGCGACTACGTGCTTGCCGGTTACGGGACTGGAGCTGTAATGGCTGTGCCTTGTGGTGATCAACGGGATTATGATTTTGCGAAACACTTTAATATCCCCATTAAAAATATATTTGAAGGTGTTGATATTTCTGAAGAAGCCTATGCAGCGAAAGACAAAACGCCTTTAACCAATTCAGGTTTTCTTGACGGACTTTCTTATGCCGAAGCTTTACCAAAAGCTATCAACGAATTGGAAAAAATAGGTCAGGGAGAGGGAAAAATAAACTACCGTCTGCGCGATGCAGTTTTTAGTCGGCAGCGATATTGGGGTGAGCCGTTTCCGGTTTATTATGTAGACGGAATGCCGCAAATGATAGATGCAAAACATTTGCCTTTGCGCCTTCCCGAAGTTGAAAAATACCTACCCACAGAAGAAGGAGAGCCACCGCTTGGCCGCGCCGATGTCTGGGCGTGGGACACAAATAAAAATGAAGTGGTAGCCGTGCCTAAAGGAGAAAATCCCCCTTTGGGGGTTTGGGGGCTCGAACTCAACACCATGCCCGGTTGGGCAGGTTCCAGCTGGTATTTCTTCCGGTATATGGATGCACATAATGAAGATGAGTTTGCTTCCGCGGAAGCGTTGAAGTATTGGGAAAATGTTGATCTGTATATTGGTGGTAGCGAGCACGGTACCGGACATTTATTATATAGCCGTTTCTGGGTAAAATTCTTAAAAGATCGCGGCTTTGTAGGCGTTGATGAACCTTTTAAAAAGCTCATCAACCAGGGGATGATTTTGGGCCTAAGCGCAATGGTTAAAAGCGTTTCTTTAGTAGCCTCTATCGATACAAATCAGAGAACACAAAAAGAAAGATTGCAAATTAATGGAATTATTGATTCTAATCTTAAAAGAAATATCTGGGTATCCAAAGAGTTTTATCCAGATTATCAAATTTTAAATCAGGAAATGGCTTCCTATTTCAAAATAGAAAAAGATAGAATTTTAAAAATCTTAAAGGATGAAGGATTGCCTGTGGAAGAAGTTTATATTGAGGTAACTCCAACCCCAGATTACTTCTTGCGTGTTCCAGTATACTTTGTGAATGCTTCTGATGAATTAGATGTAGAAGCTCTAAAAAATGAATGGTCAAACGTTGCGAATGATATATTTATTCCATTTCAAAATAATAAATTTAAGGTACATAGAGAAGTAGAAAAAATGTCTAAATCAAAATACAATGTCGTCAACCCTGATGATATTTGTGTGGATTATGGGGCAGATACGTTGCGAATGTATGAGATGTTCCTCGGCCCGTTAGAGCAGGCAAAACCATGGAATACTGCAGGAATAACCGGCGTACATAATTTCCTTAAAAAACTCTGGAAATTGTATCATTCCGGCCCTAACGAATCATTTTTCGTAAATGATTCCCCTTCCACAGGAGGGGGCAAGGTGGAGGATAAAGAAGCCATGAAAACGCTTCACAAAACCATTAAAAAAGTAGAAGAAGATATAGAGAATTTCAGTTTTAATACTTCTGTTTCTACATTTATGATCGCCGTTAACGAACTTACAGCCGTGAAGTGTAACAGCCGCGAAGTTTTAGAACCTTTGGCTGTGCTTATTTCGCCGTATGCGCCACATATTGCCGAAGAATTATGGTCAAAATTAGGCCATAAAGAGTCGATTTCTACCGCTAATTTCCCGATTTTTGATGGTAAATACCTGGTAGAAAGCAGTAAAGAATATCCTATTTCGTTTAACGGAAAAATGCGTTTCACGATGGAGCTTCCTCTTGATCTTTCAAAAGATGAGATAGAAAGCGCGGTAATGGCACATGATAAAACGCAGTTCTATCTGGAAGGACGCACGCCTAAAAAAGTAATTATAGTACCCGGTAAAATTGTAAATCTTGTAGGTTAATGTGGGAAATAGACATCATTGAGGTCATAGGACTTATTGCGGCGGTTTTTACAACGTCCTCCTTTGTGCCTCAGGTCTATCATTCTATTAAAACCAGAGATGTAGAAGGTCTTTCACTTACTATGTATATGGTTTTCTTTACCGGTGTTGTGCTGTGGACGATCTACGGCTTTTATAAAGACAGTTATGCCATTGTGCTGGCAAATTCTATTACGGGTTTGCTCGCATTTGTTTTGATAATTCTCAAAGTGAAATATGGTAAACGTAAAAAGTGATTTGTTTTTGTAGCTAAAGAATTAAATCGCGGTCAAAAAGACAGACGTAGAAATTGGCTTGAGATTTGCTTTACAAATTGTAGATTAAACTCAATTAAAAGAAAAAACGATGATTTCAGGAGGATATATGGGTTACTATTTGCTTGTAGGTGCAATTGCGCTTGTGAGTTGGTTAGTAAGCAGAAAATTAAAAAGTAAATTTAAAGAATACTCTCAGGTTCATTTACAAAACGGAATGAGCGGAGCTGAGATCGCCCGCAAAATGCTAAGCGATAACGGCATTACAGACGTTGAGGTAATTTCTGTACAGGGACAGTTGACAGATCATTACAATCCCGCCAATAAAACAGTTAATTTAAGTGAGCCGGTTTACACACAACGCAATGCAGCAGCAGCAGTGGCTGCACATGAGTGTGGTCACGCGGTACAACACGCTAAAGCGTACAGCTGGTTAACCATGCGATCTACTTTAGTGCCGGTTGTAAGTGTAGCTTCTAAGATGTCTATGTTTGTAATCTTTGGCGGGGTGGTGCTTATGTCAATAATAGGTTCAGGATTAGGAATGACTGTTGCTTTAATTGGTCTTGGTCTGTTTGCTATGGGAACTATTTTCTCATTTATCACCTTGCCTGTAGAGTATGATGCCAGTCACCGCGCTTTAGCCTGGTTAGAATCTTCTAGGATGCTTACGCCTACAGAACATGCGGGAGCTAAAGATGCTCTTAAGTGGGCTGCTCGTACTTATGTTGTAGCAGCTATTGGCTCGCTGGCTACACTACTTTATTTCGCTCTGCAGATTTTTGGCGGCAGAAGGTAATTTTTAGTCAATCTGAACCGGTTTAAGATCTCATAATTTGTCAATTGTTGAAAATTGGGATTCCGAAATAAATTTGGAATGACGGTAATAAAATTTGAATTATAAAACCTCGAAAAATATTGTCGGGGTTTTTATATTTTAATCTGTCTTTGTATTTGTTGATCTAGTGAAATAAAGGTTTCGGTACGTGAAACTCCTTCTATAGCCTGTATCTTTTTGTTAAGTAAGTTCATAAGATCCTCATTATTCTTACAGAGAATTTTAATGAAAATAGACCAGTTACCGGTCGTATAGTGGCATTCTATTACTTCAGGTATTTCTTTAAGCTGCTTCACGGCAGCAGGATTGCTCATGGCGCGATCGAGATAGATCCCTACAAAAGCCATTGTGCTATACCCCAAAATCTTGGGATCAATGATAAATTTTGAACCAGAGATAAGTCCTGATTTTTCCAGCTTTCTTAATCGTTGATGTATTGCTGCGCCTGAGATACCTACTTTACGAGCTATTTCTAAAATAGGTTTACGTGCATCATCCATCAATTGACGTAGAATGATTTTATCTATTCCGTCAATGGCGATCTGCTCATTTACAATTTTCACATTTTCAGGGTTTAAACCGGGTTTACTGCTTTTGGCTGTTAAAAATAGTGAAAAGATTATTTTATGAAACTTATTAAGTTAAAAACATTAAAAGAACATTATTAGGGCTTAAGCGCCCAAATTCAGCGGGTTATAACCCAGATATGGCACCTCATATTCTTTAAAGATTATATTGTGCTCCTGCAATTCTTTTAAAATGGGCTCGTATACTTCTTTGCTAATAGGGATTTGTACACCTGGATTTTTGATGTGCCCGTTAAGAATACGTAAGGCTGCAATAGCAACCGGTAGACCTACGGTTTTTGCCATAGCGGTATTTGTTTGATCTGTCCCTACACTTACCATAGTTGCATCTATTTGCTTTTTTACACCATCGATCTCATAACCAAACTTGTGATACATCACGATCATATCTTTGTCGTCTGTAGCAAGTGTCCATTTGTCTTCAAGTATCTTTTGTAAACATTGAGCAGGTGTAGCATCAACGAGACCTATTTTCTTTTCAGGATTAAAAATATCGAGCTCTATTAGTTTGTCCCACAGCAGATCGTCCTGATCTATTTTAATATTGTGACGTAGTTTAAGTTCAACTGAATCTGTATGTGAGTAAGGCAGAAAAAGGTTTATGAACTCCCTGTAACTCATATTTTGCGTGTCTTGCAGCGTATAGCTGTCGTCTGTCATACCCAGTTGCACAAAAACATTCCAAGCTCTGCAAAACCCAACCCGTCTTATTGTGCCACGATACAAAGTCAAAATATCCTGTAACCCATAAATATCGCGGTATTTGAGCGAATTTCGGTTAGCATATGCCTCAAAACGACCGTAGCCTTCAACATCAAGAAACTCTGTTCTTCTAAATAAGCGTTGATACGGAATATACTTATACGTTCCTTCCTGGATAAACTCTGCAGCGCCTCCTTGCCCTGAAAGCACCACGTTGCGGGGATTCCAGGTGAATTTATAATTCCAAAGATTCGAGTCACTCTCAGGAGCTACAAGTCCGCCTGTAAATGATTCAAAGAGAAGCATTTTTCCGCCTTTTTCGCGAATACGGTCAATAACTTGCATAGCGCTCATGTGATCAATACCGGGATCAAGCCCCATCTCATTCATAAAAACAAGACCTTTTTGCTTTACAATGGTGTCAAGTTCCTGCATTTCTTTGCTCACATAAGAAGCGGTAACCATAGAAATACAAAAAGCAGCACAATCTCTGGCAACTTCAATATGCAAATGTGCGGGAAGCATGCTTATTACCAGATCACAACCCGTTATTGCTTCTTTGCGCTCTTCATTTTTAAATATATCAAGCTCAAGAGCCTCTGCATTTGGGTGGTTTTTTGCCAGTTTTTGAGCGTTTTTTAGTGATTTATCACCTATTTTTAAAAGGAGTGATTCATCTTTAGCTTTTGATAATAAGTATGCTACAAGTTGAGAAGTTGATTTACCTGCACCTATGATCAAAATTTTACGCATAACCTTTGCTGTTGTATGTTTGTATGACACCTCACTAATGTAGGAAATAGATACAAGCTTAGAAAAAAATTATGAACAGGAAACTTTTGATTTTAGGCGCAGTTTTAGGTTTTACTGCGGTTTTGTTAGGAGCTTTTGGCGCTCACGGACTTCAAAAAATTGTAGAACCGGCTGCCGTAGATTCATTTGAGACAGGAGTGCGTTATCAAATGTATCATGCATTTCTGGCATTGCTTGTGGGTGGTGTATTTACAATTAGCGCTAAAGCGAAAAAAACCCTGTTTTACCTCTTGTTAACAGGAATTTTATTGTTTTCGGGGTCTATTTATCTGCTTTCTACGCAGGCCGCGACAGGGATAGATTTTACTTCAATAGCTTTGCTCACTCCGTTAGGAGGTTTGTTGCTTATTTTAGGATGGGGAGTATTGATCGTTCAATTTTTAAAAAAGAAAGACTAAACCTTTTCGCATAAAAAAAGCCTCTCATTTTACAATAAGAGGCTTAGATTATAAATTAAAATTCCTTATTTTTTATTGTTTACTTCATCTATGTAACGTTCTAAAGCCATAGTCATAGATGGTGTTTCAGGAGTAGGTGCCTGAATGTTGATTTTTAAACCAGCTTCTGCAGCTGCATTAACAGTTGAGTTGCCAAAAACTGCTATACGCGTATCTTTCTGTTCAAAATCTGGAAAGTTCTCAAACAGTGATTTAATTCCGCTAGGGCTAAAGAACACAAGTATGTCATAATAAACATCTTTCAGGTGTGAAAGATCGCTTACTACAGTTCTGTAAAAAATCGCCCGTTGCCAGTTGAGTTTCAAGTCATCAAGAGTTTCCGGAATATCTGGTTTTAAGGCATCTGAAGACGGAAGCAAAAATTTCTCATTCTTATATTTTTTAAGAATAGGTGCCATCTCTGCAAAGGTGCGCTTGCCTACATAGATCTTGCGTTTGCGGTAAACCACATACTTTTGAAGATAGTAAGCAACTGCTTCACTCTGGCAAAAATATTTTAGGGTATCAGGAACTTTAAAACGCATCTCTTCTGCGATTCTAAAGAAATGATCTACAGCATTACGGCTGGTTAGAATGATCGCTGAATAGTCTTTGAGGTCGATCTTTTGATGACGGACTTCTTTCCCTGGTACACCCTCCACGTGAATAAAGGGAATAAAATCAATTTTTACGCGTTTTTTTTCTTCTAGTTCAAAATAAGGAGAGTTTTCTACTTTTGGCTCTGGTTGGGAGACCAAAATTGTCTTCACTTTCATAGAGTTCAATTTTAATGCTTATACATCGATGCTAAGCAACTTAAATAAAATGAAATAGGGGGCAATTTCAAAAGCGCAAAGGTACAAAATAAAATAAAACAGATTACTGTAGATCAACTTTTCATATTTACGCAACGTATTAAAAAGAGTGATGGCGTTAAATACAAGTACTATCCCTATAATTATCCCAATTACATAAAGAGGTGGTTGTAAAGAATAAACAAGCATCGCATTTATGGGTATAAGAAATATCGCGCCATAATTGCGGTAAACAAATTTGTAGTAGTGATAGGTGCTTAATTCTTTCTCACCATCAAATAAAACCGCAGTCATTTTCTCAAGCAGGTATTTTACACCTATAAAGAGACCGTAGAAAATAAAGATTCGCAAAAACATGAGACTGGGCGCCACTGTAAAGCTTAAAACTTCAAATTTTGCTATTATGAGATAGATGAATAAAGAAACAGATAAAAGCTGTACTCCAAATAACAGCAAGTTAAAAGGGGTTTCAAATTTTACATTCTTACTCGTTTTTAAGAGGTATTTCTCGTTAAAGGCAAGCTCAGCAAAATCAACAAAATAACCTTCAAAGGCCAGCTTTGCAACTGCCAGTAATATTAAACAGAACACCAGTATTAAGGTGATCCAGTCATTGTTGATTAAGGTGCGCTCTATAGCTTCCAAACTGCCGATTTTAGTATAAGCAAAATTAATACAATTCACGGGTTTTGATATGGTGCACAAGTAGTTTATAGAATCAAAATAATTACATTTGCCTCAAATACTTTTTGATGGCACGTTCGCTCGTCGTAATCCCTACATATAACGAAGCAGAAAATATTGAGAAGCTTGTACGTAATGTTTTTGCGCAGCAACGCACGTTCTCTATACTGGTTGTAGATGATAATTCACCTGATGGGACTGCAGAGATAATAAAAAGCCTGATGCAAGAGTTTACAGGGCATTTATATCTGTTGCAAAGGTCTGGCAAGCTGGGTCTGGGCACGGCCTATACAGCGGGATTCTCATGGGCTTTAGCCAGAGATTACGATTATATTTTTGAGATGGATGCAGATTTTTCGCATTCACCTAACGATTTGATACGCTTGTATAACGCTTGCGCGAAAAAAGGGGCAGATATGGCAATAGGCTCAAGATATAAAACAGGTGTTAATGTCGTGAATTGGCCTATGGGGCGTGTGTTACTTTCTTACATTGCGTCTAAGTATGTGCGCTTTATCACAGGGATGGATATTAGCGATACAACAGCAGGTTTTGTTTGCTATAAGCGAAAAGTACTAGAAGCCATAAATCTGGATAAGATAAGATTTATGGGGTATGCGTTTCAAATTGAAATGAAATTTAAAGCGCATTTATTAGGATTTAAAATAGAAGAAGTTCCGGTTATTTTTGTAGATCGTACCCGAGGTACGAGTAAAATGAGTAAAAATATTATTTCTGAAGCCGTTTTTGGGGTGATACGAATGAAAATCAAAAGCTTGTTCAGCAAGTATGAAATTTGATATGGAAAAGGTTTTAATTAAAGATGCCAATATTGTAAACGAAGGCGAGATTATACAAGGCGACGTTTATATTGAGGACGGGATTATAATAGAAGTAGGGAAATACATAAGTGTAAAATCTCCAGATGTACACATTTTTGATGCAGAAGGGCAACACTTATTTCCCGGGGTGATAGATGATCAGGTTCACTTTAGAGAACCCGGTCTTATGCACAAAGCAACTATAGAATCAGAATCTAAGGCAGCAGTGGCAGGCGGTATAACTTCTTTTATAGAAATGCCTAACACATTGCCGCAAACGACCACTATAGAAAAGCTGGAAGATAAGTTTGCCAGAGCGGCTAAAAGTTCGCACGCCAACTATTCATTTATGTTTGGCGGTACAAACGATAATCTTGAAGAGATTAAAAAGGTTGATAAAAAAACAGTAGCCGGCCTTAAATTATTTTTAGGTAGTTCAACGGGCGACATGCTTGTTGATGACAGTAAAGTACTTGAGAAGATTTTTAGCAGTACAGATCTGTTAATCTCTGCCCACTGTGAAGATGAGGCTACTATTAGAAAAAATCTTGAGATCTATAAAGAACGCTATGGTGATGACATTCCTATTAACATGCATCCCATTATTAGAAGTGAGGAAGCTTGTTATATTTCATCATCAAAAGCTATAGCTCTTGCTAAAAAAACCGGGGCGCGTTTACATGTTTTCCATTTGTCTACGGCTAAAGAAACCAGTCTTTTTAGCAACAAAATCCCCTTAAAAGACAAGAAAATCACCGCAGAGGTTTGTATTCATCACCTATGGTTTACAGATGCTGATTATGATGAGAAGAAAACCCTCATTAAATGGAATCCCGCTGTTAAGACCAAAGAAGACAAAGAAGGACTTTGGGAAGCCCTGCTTGACGATCGCATAGATGTTATAGCTTCAGATCACGCACCACATACGCTTGAAGAAAAGAAAAACGTTTATACTAAAGCTCCCAGTGGCGGCCCGCTTGTGCAGCATGCGCTTCCTGCTATGCTCGAGATGTATCACAGAGGCAGAATAAGCCTTGAGAAGATTGCCGAAAAAATGAGTCATAATCCCGCAATCCTGTTTCAGATAGAAAAACGTGGTTTTATAAAACCCGGATATCATGCAGATCTTGTGCTGGTAGATCTTAATAACCCATGGACGGTTACAAAAGACAATATTCTTTATAAATGCAAATGGTCACCTTTTGAAGGCAACACCTTTAAATCTCGTATCTCGCATACTTTTGTTAACGGTAAACTGGCGTATAAAAACTTTAAAGTATACAATGAACGTTTTGGGCAGCGATTAACCTTTGACCGATGATAAAATACATTTTCTTTTGTATCGCTCTTTTGTGTTTGAGTTGTCAGGATGTAGAAAGACCTGAAAAACCAGACAATCTTATAGATAAAGATAAAATGGTAGATATACTTTACGATGTATCACTAATTAATGCAGCGCGCAGTTACAGTGTACCTAAATTAAAAGTTGCCGGGATCAAACCAGAGAATTTTGTTTACGAGAAATATAACATAGACAGCACACAATTAGCACAAAGCCTAACATACTATACAGTTGATTTTAATACTTATGGTCAGATTTGGGAAAGAGTAAATGAACGGCTTGAAAGCAAACGTACCGAGGTTGATAGCATTAAAAAGTTAAACGATAGTATAGCGCGTGCAAAAGCTCAACTTTTAAAAGATGAGGGTAAAGATGTCCCGCAAAGAAGAAACCCAAATCTTACACCTCCTGAAAGAAGAGAGGTAAATGACTCAATTCTTTAGCTGGCTTTTAAAGTGAGAAGCGATTCTTTCTATACTTTCTTCGATTGGGGTGTATTTAAAAAAGAGCTGTTCTTTAATTTTAGAAGAATCATAAGCAGTATCAGTTAAAGCCGAATTTGCCGTAGATTTTGTAAGTCGGCGCCTGGTGCCAAAAAAAGTGTTCAGGAACCAGTCTATTCTCCAGGCCAGGTTTAATTGCCACGATTTTAGCATGTTTTGAGGCGATTTTTTGCCTAAACTGGCTGATATTTTATCAAAAAGGGTTTTAAATTTTAGATTTTCGCCCACAAGGATAAAACCTTCATTTTTAATTTCGCTGGCCATTAAAGTAAGCATTGCCGAAACCACATCTTTAACATCAACAAAACCTGTACTTCCGGGAACGCAGTATTTTAACCCTTTCGCTATTTGCGAAAACATTTTACCGCTACCAGAGTTGTAGAAACCTTCTCCCAGAATGACGCCGGGATTTACGATCACAACGTCCAGACCTTCCTGTGTACCCCGCCAGACTTCCATTTCTGAAGCATATTTAGAAATACTATAAACCGAATTCTCTTTGTTGGGATCCCAATGAGTTTCTTCGGTTACTGCGGTTCCATTTTCAGTTTCGCCCAGAGCGGCAACAGAACTTACATAGCAAAATTTCCTAACCTTACAGCTTAAGCTCAGGTTGACCATATTTGCAGTTCCCTCAATATTTATTTTTTGAAGTTCGTGCAAACGCTTCGGATTAAAAGAAACCAAAGCTGCGCAGTGATATACACAATCTACATTTTCAAAAGCATTGGTTAAAGCCACGACGTCTGTCACATCTGCCTGCACCCAATCTATTTTTTCAAAGTGCTGTTGAGCTTCTTTTTCGCCGTGAGCTTTCCAGCGAAATAATTCTAAAACAGGCTCTTTGCTCGTTTCGGTACGATACGTAGCTTTTATAGGTAAGTTGCTGGTTTGAGTGAGCTCCCACAATAAATGAGAACCTACTAAACCTGTTCCTCCGGTGACTAAAATCATGCGGCTAAGTTAATGCCTCCCGAGGGTATAATTCCCCGAGGATTGCCTCGAATATAAAAAGAATTTTCCGATTCATAATTCGTGAGCTTGCGCCGAGTTTCTTGATTAAAAGTGCATCTTCATAATTAATCAATTCATTAAAGCATACAAATTGATTTCTGTAGGGCTTAAAGCATCAATATATTTATATTTGCGCCGCTTAGTTTAAGTTGAAAATATTTACAAGACATGATCAGGAATTTTATAGAAGAGTTGCAGTGGCGCGGAATGATACACGACGTGATGCCGGGTACAGAAGAACATTTAATGGAAGAGATGCGTGCTGCATATATAGGTTTTGACCCCACGGCAGACAGTCTGCACATTGGTAATCTTGTGCCTATCATGCTTCTTGCTCATTATCAACGTGCCGGGCACAAGCCTTTTGCGCTGGTGGGTGGTGCGACGGGAATGATTGGTGATCCTTCTGGTAAATCTAGTGAGCGTAATTTGCTTGATGAAGCCACTTTGCGACACAATCAGGAAGCGGTTAAAAAACAACTTTCTCAGTTTCTAGATTTTAATTCCGGCGAAAAAAACCAGGCGGTAATGGTCAATAATTATGACTGGATGAAAGAATTTACCTTTCTTGATTTCATTCGTGATGTGGGTAAACACATTACGGTAAATTACATGATGTCTAAAGATTCTGTCAAGAACAGGCTTTCAGGAGAGTCTACAGAAGGAATGTCTTTTACCGAATTTACCTACCAACTCGTGCAGGGTTACGATTTTTACCATTTATATAAAAACGAAAATTGCACGCTGCAAATGGGCGGTAGCGACCAGTGGGGAAATATTACCACGGGTACAGAAATGATACGCAGAATAGGCGAGGGCAAAGGCTACGCGCTTACTTGCCCGTTGATTACAAAGTCAGACGGAAGCAAGTTTGGTAAAAGTGAAGGTGGAAACGTTTGGCTTGACGCCGAAAGGACTTCACCTTATAAATTCTATCAATATTGGTTAAATACCAGTGACGAAGATGCAGCTAAATACATTAAAATATTTACTTTCTTAGGTAAAGAAGAGATCGAAAAATTAATTGCAGAACATAACGAGGCGCCACACCAGCGCAGTTTACAAAAGCGTTTAGCTGAAGAAGTGACAGTAACCGTTCATAGTCAGGAAGATCTGGAAAATGCTGTAAAAGCATCAGAGATCTTATTTGGAAAATCAACCAGTGCCGACTTAAAATCGCTTAATGAAAAGACATTTTTAGATGTTTTTGAAGGAGTTCCCCAAGCCGAGATAAACCGTTCAGAAATCGCCTCAGGAGTTGAAATAATCGCTCTTTTAGCTGAAAAATCGGGATTTCTAAAATCAAACGGCGAAGCGCGCAGAGCTTTAAAAGAAAATTCAATTTCAGTAAATAAAGAAAAAATCTCTGAAGATTACACGGTAGAAACAACCGATTTGATCAATAATCGTTTTGTGCTGCTACAACGCGGGAAGAAAAATTACTTTGTGATTCGGGTGGTTGATTAATTAACCTGCTTCTCGATACAAATTTACCTGTGCTATCGCTCCGTTAAATTCACTCGAAGTGACTTCTCGTGTTGTCTGTTCGAGTTTTTTTTTCGCTCAAAAGCGAAAGAAAATATATCCGGAACATAAGAGATTTATCAATAATCGATTTGTATTGTTACAACGCGGTAAGAAAAATCATTTTGTGATTTGGGTTGTTGACTTGCCTGCTTCTCGATACAAATTTACCTGCGCTATCGCTCCGTTAAATTCACTCGAAGTGACTTCCTTGTTGTCAGTTCGAGTTTTTTTTTGCTCAATGCGAAAGAAAATATATCAAGAACAGTTGTTTAATAAAAGAATAAAAGGTCTATGTACTTCTTAATGTCCTGCTTTTTTAATAAATTGCATTTGCAATATTATTTAATCTCAATTAGGAATAATGAGTACATCACTTAAATCTGCAGGAAGCAAAAGAATGACTAGTAAACCAAAGTCTTCTTCTCTACTTAGTAAAACTGCTAAAAGTGAAGCTAATTGGCGAGTAGGTCGATTAACGTATAGCCAGGCATTACCTGTTCTTGATTTCCTGAATCTAAATCAGGATGAAAAGGCAAAAATTTTAGATGTTAATCCTTCCACAGTATCAAGATGGAAATCAGCAGATGGTAAATTGGGCATTTTGAGTTCTAAAATGGTATATGATATAGAAGAGCTTATTGAAAAAGGAATTTCAGTTTTTGGTTCTGAAGAGAAATTTATTAATTGGCTTGAGATGGATAATTATGCGTTGGGAGATGATAAGCCTAGAGAACTTCTGCAAGATCCCAGAGGGCTTGAACTTGTTGATGAAGCCTTAGATGCATTAGCTTGGGGAAGCTATATTTAATGATTTTTTATAGAATTTATCAGGATAGGGAAAATCATTCTGCTTTGGGATGGGGTCCTGGTGGCGCCAGATGGAACAGGCCTGGTACACCCTTAATCTATTGCAGCAATAGGTTATCGCTAAGTATGGTAGAGCATTTGTCAATACGAGGTGCAGCAGTTTCAGATTTTGAATGGAAGATTGCAGAATTAGATATTCAATCAGAAATAATACGCCTAGAAAAAGAAGATCTACCTGAGTTTTGGTATAATCGCCCGCATCCTAAAAGCACACAGCAATTGGGTACATTATGGGCGCAACAGCTAAATTCCCTGGTTCTGGCAGTTCCTTCCGCCCGTCTACCTTTAAATATTTATGAGAAAGAGTATAATCTTTTAATAAACCCTTTTCATCCCGATTTCAGTTCTATACAAGTTGTAAAGGATGAGGTGATACAGTTTGAACTAAATCAATAGTTATTTCCGTTTTGTCAGTTCGAATGTTTTTTTTCGCTCAAGGCGAAAGAAAATATATCGTGAACTTCTTCTAATTACTTCTCTTTTTCAATTTCGCCACCGGACTCGTATCTCGATTTTTATAACCATGAATGCCAGCTGCGATAATCAATAAAATGCTTCCGCAGAGCGCATAATAGGCGATAGCATCAATGCTGCCATTATGTTTGATAAATAAGGCAAAAAGCGCCCAGGCGCCTACAAGTGCAAATTCACGCATATTACGCAGATTGATCATAAGCATGTTGATGAAAACCGTAATGGTGATCATGATCATCGTCCAGACGATCTGATTAAGATGAGAACCGGCAAAATCGATTTTCACCAAAAAGGAAGCGATATTGGCAATGGTCGCTACGGCAATCCAACCCGAATAAAAGCAAATAGGCCACCACACAAAAGCGATCACTTTTAGCGGCGCATCCCAACGTTCCATGTTTGTATTGATTACAACTTTGAGTAGGCTTACTAGTATTCCAATCATTATCAATACCGAAAGCCCGATGTATTCATAGGTAAATGCAAAAACCCACGCAGTGGTGAGAAAATTGGCGAGAGCAAACCAATAACCCGTTTGCTCAATAAAATCGGAGTTTTTATGGCTAAAAAAGGCTCTTCTTACTTGAAAAACGGAATAAGCGATCAATCCTAGAAAGATGACTCCCCAGATAGCAAAAGCATAATCGGCTGGTGTAAACAGGTTAAAATACTTATAACTTACTTCGCCGTTTGTAGTGTCATTAAAACGCAGGATCTGCGAAGCAGCATTTACGCCAATAACCAGAATTACCGAGAATAGATTGAGTAACGCGAGTTTTTTCTTTTTCATAGTAGAGTTTTAAAAACTGAGATCAGCTTCTCAAAATCCTCAGCCGTATTGTAAACATGTGGTGAAACGCGGATGGCATTCCCACGATAAGAAACCAGGATATTTTGTTTAGAAAGTGCAGCCTTTACTTTGTCTATAGAAATGGTTTTCGGTAGATAAATACCAAAAAGGTGTTGCCCGCGATAAGCATCTTCTTCAATATAACACCCCATTTCGCGTAAAGCGGAAACAGCTTCCTTAGAAATTTCCTTACAATACTCCTGAATGGCCTGAGGTGTCCATTCTATCAACTGCTCAATCGATCTGGTAAGCATGGGTGTTAGCACAAAATTACTTGATTCTCCTACAGAAAATCTTCCTGCTCTTGCCTGATAATTTTCCTGGTAATTTGTGAGCAGTGAAAAGTCTTCACTGTCTGCGCGATTCATCCAGTTGTGTTCAATGGGGTTTCCGTTATGGAGAGATTCGGCATAATAAGCTACGCCAAGCGAATATGGGCCAAGCAACCATTTATAACCGCCGCAGATCACAGCATCAGGTTTGATTTCTGCTACAGAAAATGGGAAAGCACCTACACTTTGTGTACCGTCAATGACTAATTTACCGCCGTTTTTATGCACTTTTTCACCGATTTTTGCCAGTTGAAACCGGGTGCCGTCTGCCCAATGGCAATGTGCTAAAGCAACTAAAGCTGTATTGGGATTAATAGCTTTCAGGATTTTTTCATTCCAAAGTCTCCCTCGTTCCTTTAATTCCTTTGGTGGTTCAATATTGATGATTTTCGCACCGGTGCGCTCTGCCAGATGCTGCCAGGAATAAATATTACTGGGAAACTGCTCATGCGCTACTAAAATTTCGTCAGTTGATTTTAAATCAAGACTGTTGGCCACGTTTGCCATTCCGTAAGAAACCGAAGGTATGATCGCGATATCCTGATAATCAGAAGCGTTGATCAATTGAGCAAAGCGTTTTTTTAACGGATTGCGAATTTCAATAAAATCCTCAGGCGTGATAGAGTAGGGCTTCGCTTTTCGCTTTAAGCTCTCTATTCCCAGTGCAGTTACACTTTTAAGCTGGGGAGACATGTACGCGCCGTTGAGGTATGTGATATCTTCATCAAGCTCAAAAAGATGCTTTTGATTTGTGAGCATATAAATTAGTTAGTTACTAAAATTACCTCATTTTTAGTTATTGCAAAAACCTGATCGCCGGGTTTTGGGTCTAAATAAAAATTGCCCGTAAAGGTGCCAAAAGCGGGTAAAATAAGCTGATTTTCGGTCTTGAAAAAGCAGGAAAGTTTAAGGCTTCTACCGCCAAAACCAGACAGTCTGATTCCCGGATGAATGTGACCTGAGAAATTAAAAAAGTCTTCGCGTTCTTCAGGATGGTGTGTAAGCAGAAAGTTTTCTAAAACCCATTCTGAATGTATGCGTATACCAATTTCTTCATATTTAAGAGGCGAAATAATATCGTGATTACCGGCTATGAGAATAATTTTACGTTGCGTTTGCAGCACCCAATTTTCAAAAAGCTGCCATTCAGAATTTAGCGAACTATGAAATAAATCACCCAGAAAACAAATGATTTTAGGCGAAAAGTGATTGACGACTTTAGTAAGCTCAGTAAAATTTTTATGAATTGCTTTTGCAGGAACGGCACTACCGTATTTCCTGAAATGGGAAACCTTGCCCAAATGTACATCTGCAATAAGCAGCATATTCTGTTCTTCCCAGAAAATCACTCCGCAGGGATGTAAGCCGAATGTGTTGTCATTAATTGAAATTTTCTCTGTCATAGCGCCTGCAAAGTTCTGCTTTTTCATTCAAAAAATAGGCTTTAAAACTTATGAGTGAATGGCGATATAAATAAA
>TARA_R110002020_G_scaffold108231_1_pt1 | contig 26569 bp, 16 predicted proteins | sample TARA_R110002020 | Tara Oceans TARA_R110002020 (sample SAMEA4396489) | marine metagenome | biome: Westerlies Biome; feature: [MES] marine water layer (ENVO:01000295) within the mesopelagic zone...; material: water (ENVO:00002006), including particulate matter (ENVO:01000060) such...
GAAAGTCTTGGCAGATGCTGAGACAGATGAGATTCTTGGCGTTCATATGATCGGTCCTAGAACTGCGGATATGATAGCTGAAGCTGTAGTAGCGATGGAATATAGAGCATCTGCTGAGGATATCGCCAGAATGTCTCATGCTCACCCGACTTATACTGAAGCTTTCAAAGAGGCTTGTTTGGCTGCTACTGATAATAGAGCGCTGCATATTTAATAAAATTAGTACCCTTGCTGATTTAAGCCATTCGGAGAGATTCGAGTGGCTTTTTCTTTTTGAGGAAAAATGAGTTATTTCCATCATGAAGTTCAAAATTGCAATTATTGGAGCGGGAAACGTGGCATGGCATTTGGCTCCAGCTTTGGAAGACGCAGGTCACGTCATAACGGAGGTTTATGCACGCACATTAAAGAGTGCAGATAATATCACCGATCGTGTTTATGCTGGTGAATCTAAAGATGATCTCGATTTTTCAGCCAGCGAGGCAGAGATCTTTATTTTGGCAGTTAAAGATTCCGCAATTCTTGAAGTTGCAGATGAGATAATTTTACCGGAAGATTCTATTCTGGTTCATACTTCTGGATCTGTAGGCTTAGATATTTTGAATTATAGCTCCGCTACTTACACAGGCATATTTTACCCTTTGCAGTCCTTCACCAAAGGCAGAAAAATAGAATTTGATGAAGTGCCATTTTTGCTGGAGTCAGATGATGAAGAGACTTTGCAAAAACTCAAAAAGCTAGCTAAAAGCCTATCCCCTCTGACTTATACTGTGAGATCAAAAGATAGGAAAGCGATGCACATCGCAGCTGTTTTTGCCAGCAATTTTTCCAATCACATGATTAGAATAGCGGAGGAAGTGATGCACCGGCAAGGGTTGGATTTCGAAATGCTTAAACCGCTGATAATCGAAACTATTTCAAAAAGTCTTCAAATGGGAGCTAAGGCTGCTCAAACAGGTCCTGCAATTCGGGAGGATTATGAAACCCTGGAAGACCATCATCGCTTTTTGAATTACAATGAATCAATAGCAGAAATCTACAGATTGGTCTCCCAGGATATTATTGATAGCTAATTAATGGTTCCAAGTTCCGAATTTCCCGGCTTGGTAATCAGCGTAAGCTTCTTGGATTTGCTTGGTGGTGTTCATTACAAATGGGCCTTGAGCAACCATTGGCTCATTGAAAGATAAGGCATTACCTAAAATCAGAACTGAGTCATCGGTAGCTTCTACGCTAATTGCTCCCTCTTGATTTTCAAATTCCACTAAATTCCTGAAATTGACTTCTTCGCCGTTGACCTTCAATGTACCTCTCACGATGTAGAAGAAAATGTTCTCATCCTTAGGGAGTGATTTTTCAAATTTCCCTCCTTTTTCCAAATATATAGTACTCATCGTGATTGGGAAGTTTCCCTCAAAAGCACCTTCAGTTTCTTCCCACTCTCCGAATAACTGCTGGACCTTTACTTTGCCTCCATCCAATTCAAAAGTTGGGATTTCTTCTTTTTGCAATCCGACATAACTCGGTTTCATCATCTTTTTATCCGCAGGAAGATTTAGCCAAAGTTGAAGGATTTCTAAGTCTCCTCCTTTTTTCTTAAAATCCGAACTACTGACTTCAGCATGTATCAGCCCGCTTCCTGCCGACATGTATTGAACCCCTCCTGGACCAATCACAGACTCATGTCCGGATGAATCTTTGTGCATGATATCTCCAGCTAGTATAAAGGTCACTGTCTCCATTCCACGATGTGGGTGCGGACCAAAAGGCAAGCCTTGATTGTTGGTTGGATAAGTTTGAAAACCGTGATGGTTTAGAAAAATAAATGGGTCTAAATGATCCAAAGTCCTGGTAGGCATAGGACTATAAGTCACTAAGTCTGCAATAGGTCTATATTCTGCTTTATGTATTCTTTTAATTGGCCTCATGATAGCGCTAATTTATGTATATACATGTAATGGTTTTCAAGTGAATTTGGTTTGCCTAAATTCAACTTATTTTGGAATATCCTTGAGTCTAAGCTCGAACAAGTCTGTTCGGCGATCCTTACGATTTCTCACGCTTCCAAATTGCTCTAACTCTCGTAATAGGGAAAGATCAACATCCGCAATCAGAGTCATTTCATTATTAGGAGTTGCTTCAGCTTTAATACCATTGCTCGGGAATGCAAAATCACAAGGAGTAATGACCATAGACTGTGCGTATTGCATATCCATATTGTGAACCTTTGGCAAGTTGCCTACACTTCCGGCCATAGCTACATAGCATTCATTTTCTATCGCTCTTGCCATTGCACAATTGCGGACTCTGGAATAGCCATTCTGGGTATCTGTCAAAAATGGGATGAAAAGAATATCCATTCCTTCATCAGCTAGAATTCTGCTTAGTTCCGGGAATTCTGCATCGTAGCAGATCAAGATCCCGATTTTACCACAGTCGGTGTCAAAAGCTTTGATTTGACTACCACCTTGCATTCCCCAGACTTTTGCTTCAAGCGGGGAAATGTGCAGTTTTTCATACATTTCAACAGATCCATCCCGTTTGCAGAGGTAGCCTACATTGTACAGCTTATCATTCTTGATCTTTGGCATGGAGCCAGTGATGATATTGATATTGTAGGAGACCGATAGCTGCGCAAAACGCTTCACGATCTCATCTGTATATTTCGCTAATCCACGAACAGCCTGAGCTTCGCTGAGATGGTTGAATTCAGCCATCAACGGAGCATTGAATAGTTCTGGGAAAAGGGCAAAGTCAGAGCGATAACCAGACACGGCATCGATGAAATATTCCGCCTGTTGCATCAGTTCGTCCAGATTTTCATACAAACGCATCTGCCATTGAATCAAGCCCAAACGAACGATGGTTTTATTGGTGGAGGCTGTTTTATTTGGCTTTTCGTAGAAAATATTATTCCATTCCAGCAAGACTGCAAACTCACTTGATGCAGCATCACCTTCCAAATAGTTCTTCATAATCCGCGCTGGATGGAAGTCATTTGCCAATTGGAAATTCAAAACCGGATCATAAATCTCCTTAAGTTTTACTTTTTCCAAATATTCCTTTGGCCCCATTTTATCCGCATACTTGTGGTAATTGGGGATTCTTCCACCAAATACGATTCCTTTCAGGTTCAGTTTCTCGCAGAGTTCTTTTCTATAGTCATATAATCTTCTTCCAAGTCTCAATCCGCGAAATTCGGGTTTGATGAAGACGTCAATACCATACAACATATCTCCTGCATTGTTATGGTTGTCAAAGGTGAAGTCCGTCGTAATATCTTTGTATGTATGCTCACCTTCCAGATCAGAATCGCTCACAATAATCGAAAGCGCACAGCCTGCTAGCTTATCGTTGATGCGAATGACTACCTGACCTTCTGGAAATTTGGTGATCAAACTCTCAATTTGACTTTCTTTCCAGTACGAACCGGGCATGCTTCGGTATGCTTCTATCATTGCCGATTTGAGGTCGGCGTAGTCCGAAGGTTGTAGATAGGATAATGATATGTTTTCTACTTGAGTATTGTCCATGGGTAAGTTGCTTGTGGTCTGTTGGCTGCTAAAGGGCTGCGATATTAATCTAATTCTTTGTCAATTCTAAGAATGGTCTGAAGTAAGACATTCGCTCCATTTGCAATGTCCTCTGGAGATGAATATTCCTGCGGGGAATGGCTGATTCCATTTTTACTTGGGATAAAAATCATCCCGATTGGACCCAATCTGGCCATTTCTTGTGCGTCATGTCCTGCACCGCTTGGTAAATACATCGTGCTCAGACCAAGTGTGGAGGCAGAACTTTCAATTGCTTTTTGAATAACGGGATTGGCAATTGCTGGCACGCTAGCCACTTCTTGATGTACAATCTGGAGCTCGGTACCATTTTCCTCAGCAAATGTCATCGCTTTGCTCTCAAGTTCTGAATAGATTTTCCAGATTTTTTCGGAAGAAAGGTCTCGCAACTCCAAATTCAAAGTTACTTCACCTGGGATTACATTTCCAGCACCTGGGAAAGCTTCTATTTTCCCTACGGTTCCGACCTGAGCTCCAGCGTATGAATTGACTGTTTCATTCACTGCCAAAATAAATTTAGCAGCAGGAAGCAAAGGGTCTTTTCTCATGTTCATTGGAGTGGTTCCAGCGTGGTTTGCCGTCCCTTTAAACGTGAATTGCCACCATTCTATGGCGACAATTCCTTCAACTACTCCGATCTGCTTTTGGCTTTTTTCAAGGTTTCCACCTTGCTCGATGTGAAGCTCAAGGAAAGCAGCTATATCGCCCTTTTCTCTCTTTACTTCCATTATCCGATTTGGATTTCCTCCTACTGCTCTGATTCCTTCAGATTGAGTCTGTCCACTACTACTTTTTGTTGTCAAGGCTGCTGCAGAAAGTTGTCCAGCAATAGCGCGACTGCCAACTACTCCGCCTTCTTCATTGGTGAAAAGAATAAGCTCTAAGGGATGCCGGGTGGTGATATTTTTTTCGATCAATGTCTCCAAGACTTCAATGGCACCCATTGACCCAACCGGCCCATCGTAATCTCCACCGTTTGGGACTTCATCTATATGAGAACCGAAAGTAATGGGCTTTAATTTAGGATTACTTCCAGTCTTTTTTGCGATAATGTTGCCTGCAAAATCAACAGATACTTTCAGGCCAAGCATTTCTAATTTTCCTATTAAAAATTTGCGGGCTGCGATATCATGGGGGCTGTAGGCAACTCGATCAGAACCGCCCGCCGCATTTTTTCCATAGGTTGACAATTCATTAATAAGACCAGAAAGACGATTTTGATTTACTAGAATTGATTGAGTTTCTTGAGCTGTTACTGAAGAAACAAAAAGAACTAAAAAGAGTAGGTAAAAGAAGTGTTTCATAGTCTTTGGTTCATGTTCCTCAAATTAATAACCTTATAAGTTAGCTTAAACTGCTTTTAAACAAAAAAATCCTTTCCATGGAGGAAAGGATTTTCTAGTTTTCTCAACTTTATTATTTCAACCAGGCTAGTTTAACTTCTTCTGGAGCCTTCATTCTATCTGCAAGCCTCATGTATCTATCTGAGAGCTTCACTAGGTAATCTTGCGCTTTTGAAGCTACATCATTCAAGCCGGTCAGGCTTTCGATTTTCCAAAGGCTAACCAAATGCTCTATAATTCTCGCATAATCCCAACCGGTATAAATTCCTACTTTCTGGGTGATCGCTGAGAATTCTGTAAAAAGCGAAGGGTTTTTCCCACCTTCTCCCATCAATACTGCTGGCATCACAATCTGCTTTCTCATCAATTTTTCGAAAGCTAAAATCGCTCCATTGGGATCGATATCGAATATTGCAGACATAAAGGATTTGTATGCTTTCTCATGTCTAGCTTCATCACCTGCAATTTGCTTACAAATTCTACCTAAAACTGGGTCTCCAGCGATATCTGCGAGTTTGCCAGTATTTACGTGGGAAACCTTAGTAGCTCTTTCCTGAAATGAAGTATAAACAATTGCCTGATAAGGATCGCCTCCTGTATTAGCATCAAAACCATTCATGAGTAATCTGTGAATTGTTTGTTCCACAGCTTTCATATCCACCCTTCCAGTCATGTAGAGGTATTTATTGAGAAGATCACCATGACGGTTTTCTTCGGCGGTCCAAGATTTAGACCATCTCACCCAGCCAGAAGGAGAAAGTAAGCTTCTTTCAGGATTGATTCCTTCCAAAAGGTTGAAATACGTTTGATAGCTTGGAAGCGCTTCTTCAGTAATCAAATTCCCTACAAGGGAAGTAAAAACTGTATCGGGAATGCCTGCAGATCTTTCCTGAAGGAGCTTTATTTGATCATGAATATCCTGATCTCCAAAGTCGGGTAGGAAATCTGATGGTTGCCAGCATTTGTCTGGATCAACTAGGATATTATCTACGGCTTCGCCAACAAGACCATCCAGCTGAGAGATAACCTCAATGTTTTTTTCTAGTTCGTAATCTATTTCTCCTGATTTCATCATGGATAAATTTATGTCCGAATTATGGCTAACTCGGTACGGTTTTGAATTAGGACAAATTTACTCACAATTGGACAAATTACTTATAGAAAGTACCTATCAATGATTTGTCATTCTATAAGTCCCCAACTTACAGAGTTTTAACTATGCTAAACATGATATTATTCATGAAATTTGGCATGTTTTGCTTTTCTGTGCTCCAAAAAGGGTGAAATTCTTTTAGATGCCTGTTCATTAATATAAGGAAAAATCAGCCTTTCCCGTTCACCAAAACCAAAAAAGCCCTCAAATGAAGGCTTTTTTATATTGAAGATTTTCTGATTTAATAATCCAATTTATAAGCTACTACTTTGTTTTTGAAGAAAGTAGGAACCAAAATAATGCTGTCTTCTGGTATAAAACCTATATCTGCTGTATTTGAAGAAGCATCTTTAGTGTCTAATAGCAGAGTCTCTCCTTCTGAATTTACGAAGTAAATTTCTCCAGCCCAGCGAGAAGCCACATACTTACCGTCTCCCAAAATCACAAGTCCATCTCCGCCAGTGACAGTGCTGTTCATGATCATGGCGGTTCCGTCAGAGTTGAGTGTAACTAGTCCAGACTTATCCAAGCCATATAATTCCCCATCTTCTCCGATAGCTATGCCATTTATAGATTCATGACCTTCAGTCACAGTAGAAATAGTGCCTCCATCAAGCATGTGTACCTTACCTGTGTTCATATCGGTGAAGTAAACTTTACTATCATAAGTTGCCAAATCATTAAGAAACTGACCGCCTTCTACAGGATATTTATTCGTGATTTCACCTGATTCCAGGTTGACTTCGACCAATTGATCAATGTCGGTGACATACAAGTTTCCATTTGCAATGCCCATTCCTTTTGGTGCATTCAGACCAGTGACCCAAGCCTGAGTGACTATGTTTCCTTCTTTGTCAATGATAGAAATAGATCCTTTACCATCTTTATCTGTAGGCTGCCCTTCTATGTTAGAGACATAGATTTTCCCAGTCGAAGCGTCATATAGAACTGATTCATTAGTGGTCAATGTCGAATCTGTCTCCCAAATCTTAGTAAGTGTAGGTGCTTTTACTTCCTCTACAACTACCTCTTCGTTTGTTTCTTCAGTTTTTTGAGGATTACATTGCGCAAATAACAAGGTGGTTGAAATACCAAGTAAAAGAGATTTCGTGTTGATTTTCATAAGCTAGTTTTTAAAAGGTTGGGTTAATAGTTTGAAGAAATGTCAGTTCGACTGTTTTATTGACGATTTATAGTCACCAAAATCTATCTCCTTTTTTTATAAAGTTCGAAATTTAAAATTGAATAGTAAAACCCCATATATGGTATTTGTTTAAATCAAGGTTGTCTAGCGTCTATAACTGTGGTTTATTTTTGCTTAAATGAGAGTTTTTGGCTTTAAAATGCTTTTTGTTAGCCAATAAATTTAGCAATTGTGCCTTTAATGGATTAATTCGCGCTCCCAGAAAAAATCTAATTATCTTTCCTACTGTACTAACCCACCAACTTATGAGAAAACATTTAAACTTAGCGATTATTGCCAGCTTGGCATTGGCCTGTTCACCTCAGGAAAAGACAGAGGAGATTGATTACACTCAAATCTCCGATGAGGAACGTTTGGAAGTTGCTACCCAGATTGCGCATGAGACTATCATGGTAGACGGTCATGTGGATTTACCCTACCGGATGAAGGTAGGTGGATTTACACTGCAGCGTGAGATTTTGGACGTTTCAGTCCGTACGCCAGATGGGAATTTTGATTTTCCTAGATCGAAAGAAGGAGGGCTTGATGCGCCTTTTATGTCTATATATATTCCTGCTGGCTTGCAACAGACTCCAGGTTCCTCGAAAGCGTTGGCAGATTCACTTATTTTAATGACTGAGCGTTTGGCTGAGACTTTCCCAGATCAATTTGCTATGGCATATAGCCCAGCCGAAGTTGAGGCTAATTTTGCTTCTGGCAAAGTCTCTCTTCCGATGGGTATGGAAAATGGATCCGCATTAGAGGATGATATCTCAAATGTGGAATATTTTCACGGAAGAGGTATTCGCTACATCACATTAACTCACGGAAAAGCTAATCTAATTGGGGATAGTAGCTATGATACGGTGAGACTGTATAATGGCTTGAGTGAATATGGCGAGAAAGTAGTAGCTGAAATGAATCGAGTGGGTATTATGGTCGATCTTTCTCATGTTTCGGATGATACTTTTAAGGATGCGTTGGCTATCACAAAGGTGCCCGTAATTGCCTCTCACTCTTCAGTTAGAAAGTTTACTCCAGGCTTCGAAAGAAATATGAATGATGAGCTTATTCAGGCTATGGCTAAAAATGGAGGAGTGATGATGATTAATTTCGGAGGTACTTTTATTGACTCAGCATATGCTGCTGGAGCAGACAAGGTACGTGAGCATTTGATTAACTATATGGCTGAGAATAATCTTTCAAGGGGAGATTCTGCTGCTCAAGCGTATATTTCTGAATACACAGCTGCTAACAACCCATTCCCAACAGTGCAGCGGGTTGCCGATCACATAGATTATGTGAAGGATTTAGTGGGAATTGACTACGTAGGTTTGGGTTCTGATTTCGATGGCGTTGGGGACTCTTTGCCTACTGGACTGAAAGATGTGTCTATGTATCCAAACTTAATTGCAGAGCTATTGAAGAGAGGTTACACTAGAGAAGAGATTGAAAAAATCTGTTACAAAAATGTATTCAGAGTATGGCAGGCTGTAGAGGATTATGCGGTTTCCCAAAAGGGATAATCATTTGATATAGCTCTTTATTTGGACCCTGTTTCATAAAGTGGAACAGGGTTTATTTTTAAATCCAATTTTTGCTCTCTCTCCCAGACTTGGCTTTAATAGTTCTTCTATCATTTGATAGATATGATTAATGTGCTGGTTTTGATTTGACTCGGCATCTTGTAATGCCTGAATTTTGTTCTGTAATTCTGAATAATTAAGTGCCCATTCTCTGATCCTGACGAAAGTCTGAATAATAGAGATATTTACCTGGATGGCTGGCGGGACTATTCAACACTTAAGATAACATCGCTGCTCCTTGCTCAGTGAAAACATAGGGAGGAGTTCGTTGACCTCCCCAACTTGAGGTCACATTTTGTGACTTCAAGTTTTGCCACTCTTCTTCAGAAAGTTGAAACATGAAGTCTAAAGGGAATCTGTCAGGGTTTCTTTTGAGGGATTGATTTAAAGCTTTCGTCTGTACACCATACATTTCTGCCAAATTAGAATCCAACATTACTTTCTGGTTACGGATATTGTGGATAAGCTGGAGTACCTGCTCTTCATTTAAAAGCTCGTTCATAGAAGATGTTTTAAAAAGTGTAGACTAATATAAGTAAACGAGAAATTTTATATGCGCAATATGTCGTTAAACCTTCCTCATCAGAATATTATTCTGTCAACTTTTCCGATTTAGTCTAATTAACAGAGGTTATTCGGTCATTATGACGGAAAAAAGTAAGTGGAAGTAGTTTTGATAGTAAAGTGGAGAATGGGAAAAGAGTTTAAAATCTCCGCTTCCAATAGAAGAATTTAAGACACCACTATTAACCAACTATACAATGGACTTTAAACAATTCACTATAAAATCTCAGGAGGCGATACAGAAAGCTCTTGAGCTCGCTACCGCGGCTGGTCAGCCCAACATTGAGCCAGCACATTTGCTGAAAGGAATTATCTCAGAAGATGAGAATGTCACTGAGTTCTTGTTTAAGAAACTTGGGACCAATAAGCAGTTTATTTCTCAAAGACTGGATGAGCAGTTGGCGCGACTACCGAAAGTAAGTGGTGGTCAACAGCCCCACTTATCCAATTATACTAATCAAGTGCTTACAAAAGCGAAGGATTATCTAAAGACTTTTGGAGATGAATATGTGGCAATAGAGCATTTGTTACTAGCTATCCTCGCTGGCGGTGATGCTACTTCACAACTATTGAAAGATCAGGGGATTGCTGAAAAGCCTTTGATCGAAGCTATCAAGGAACTTAGAAAAGGAAATAAAGTGACCGATCCAAACGCAGAAAGCAAATACCAGGCGCTGGAGAAATACTCCAAGAACCTGAACGAAATGGCCAAGAAGGGCAAGATTGACCCGGTGATTGGCCGAGATGAAGAAATCAGAAGAGTACTTCAGATTTTGGCAAGAAGAACTAAAAACAACCCAATTCTACTCGGCGAGCCGGGTGTGGGTAAGACGGCAATTGTAGAAGGCCTGGCGCAAAGAATAGTTTCTGGTGATGTGCCTGAAAACCTAAAGTCAAAGACATTGATTTCTTTGGATATGGGTTTACTGGTGGCAGGCGCCAAATACAAAGGAGAGTTTGAGGAGAGATTGAAGGCTGTCATAAAAGAAGTGACCGATGCCGAAGGAGAGATCATTTTATTCATCGATGAGATTCATACGCTCATTGGTGCAGGCGGAGGTGGAGAAGGAGCGATGGATGCGGCCAACTTGCTGAAACCAGCTTTGGCTCGTGGAGAACTTCATGCAATCGGTGCTACTACGCTAAAAGAGTATCAGAAATACATCGAAAAAGATAAGGCTCTGGAGAGAAGATTTCAGGCTGTAATCGTAGACGAACCTGATGCTGCCGATGCGATTTCCATCCTTCGAGGAATCAAGGATAAATATGAATTACACCACGGAGTACGTATCAAAGATGACGCTGTGATAGCCGCAGTTGAACTTTCTCAGCGATACATTTCAGATCGTTTCTTGCCGGATAAGGCAATTGACTTGATGGATGAAGCTGGCGCTAAATTGAGAATGGAAATTGATTCATTGCCTCAGGAATTGGATGAGTTAAATCGTAGAATCATGCAGCTGGAGATCGAGCGAGAAGCTATCCGTAGGGAAAAGAACAAAGATAAAGAGACAGTTTTGAGCAAAGAACTCGCTGAACTAGCTGAAAAGCGTGACAGTGTCAAAGCGAAGTGGGAAAGTGAAAAAGCTGTTATTACTGGCATCCAAAGAGAAAAAGAACGAATTGACAATTATAAAATTGAAGCTGAGCAGGCTGAACGATCAGGGGATTTTGGTAAAGTCGCTGAAATCAGATATGGAAAGATCGGGGAGGCAGAGCAGAAATTGGAGTCATTCAAAAGCCAGTTGAAAGAAATGCAGGCGGGTTCGCCTTTGCTCAAAGAGGAAGTTGATCAGGAGGATATTGCCGCCGTTGTATCTAAATGGACTGGAATTCCAATGAATAAAATGATCCAATCTGAGCGTGAGAAACTACTGCACTTGGAATTAGAACTTGGACACAGAGTAGCAGGTCAGAAGGAAGCAATCACAGCTTTATCGGATGCTGTGAGAAGAAGTCGTGCCGGATTGCAGGATCCCAAACGCCCGATTGGTAGTTTCATCTTTATGGGGACTACAGGAGTTGGTAAGACTGAGCTTGCTAAAGCCTTAGCGGAATACCTCTTCAATGATGAGAATGCAATGGTCAGAATCGATATGTCTGAGTACCAAGAGAGACATGCGGTAAGCCGTTTGGTGGGAGCACCTCCGGGCTACGTAGGTTATGACGAAGGAGGTCAATTGACTGAAGCGGTGCGTAGAAAACCATATTCTGTGATCCTTTTGGACGAGATCGAAAAGGCGCATCCAGATGTGTTTAATATTCTACTGCAAGTATTGGATGATGGAAGATTGACTGATAATAAAGGTCGAATCGCCAACTTCAAGAATACCATTATCATTTTGACTACCAACATCGGATCTCATTTAATTCAAGAGCGATTCGCAGAAATGGAAGAGTGGAATAAGGATGAAATCTTGGAAAAGACCAAGACGGAAGTTTATGAGTTATTAAAAAAGTCAGTGCGACCTGAGTTCTTGAACCGAATTGATGAGACGATCATGTTTGAACCGTTGAACAAGCAGGTGATTCGTAAGATTGTAGATATACAATGGAGAGAAATTCAAAAAAGGTTATCCGAGTCGGGAATTGAAATAGAGGCTACGAAGGAAGTGCTGGATTATTTAGGTGAGATTGGTTTTGATGCGAATTTCGGGGCCAGACCGCTGAAGAGAACTATGCAGCGATTGGTGCTCAATGAGCTTTCCAAGCAGATCTTGTCTGGTTATATCAAAAATGATTCGGCCGTGATGGTGGATCTGGATGCAGATAAGCAAGTCTACTTTAAAAATGTGGGCTCAGAAATAGAAGTATAATTTAGGTTAGTGGTTATGGTTAAAACCTCGGAGCGAATGTGCTTCGAGGTTTTTTTGTGGGAGAATTTTTTTACCACGGTGGGCACGGAGGACTACCCAGAGGGCGCAACTATCCAGCACTAATTTTTAGAAATAGCAATTATTAGGATCGATCAGTGAGGAAAATTGCTTTTAGACTGACTCAATTAATGTGAATTCCGTCAGTTGAAGCGTATTGTGTATTTGATTACCTTGGAGAATGCTCGAGTACTACTTCCAATGTCCATACTGTCTTGCAGAGATCTCAATGCTGATAGATCCTACTATTTCGTCACAGAAGTATATCGAAGACTGTGAAGTTTGCTGCAACCCAATAGAAATTCAACTTCTATTGGAAGAAGGAGAGCTTGTTTCTTTTGAGGCAAAATCAATCGAGCAATAACTTATTTAGCTTCCTTTTTTAAGGTGATTTTACCCAAGTCCTTGGGTAATTTCTTGGTGTTAACCATTATCTCTGTGGATTCGTAATCAATCATTGAGATTTTTAAGGTTATAGTCTCTTGATTAAATTTTTCCAAATCCAACCAAAAATTACCTTCTATATCCGTAACTGTTCCAGTGGTTGTCTCTTTGACGAGGATGACGGCGCCTGGAATTGGTTTCTTATCTGGAGAAAGAATGAGACCCTTGACAGTTTTTTTGTCAAGTAGTTCTTCCGTATCAGCGGTAGATGTAAGTTTGGAAATAGAAAATGCAAAACCTCCAATAAATAAGAAAAGTGCCGTGAGAAAACCAATCTTTACCTTTCTCTGGTAGCGCTTGTGGGAATTAGTCAATGTATTTTTCATAGTTCTACTAAATTTTAATAGTAAGAAAAATAAAATAGTTCGTAATTCCTAATTATTTGATTTTTAATTGACTGGCGTGTGTGTTGTTAAATAATTGGTCAACAAAGTATACAAATGCAGACTTGTTCCTTCTCCCTCGTAGATACCATGAGAGCGATTAGGATATGGCATCATCTGGAACTGCTTGTTATGTTTGATCAGTTCATTCATGAGCATTTCGGCACCTTGGTAGTGGACATTGTCATCGCCTGTCCCATGCACGATCAATAGGTTTCCTTCTAAGTTTTTAGCATAGGTGATAGGAGATCCTTTTACAAAGTCCTCCATATTTTCCTGAGGAAGTCCCATGTAGCGTTCCTGATAGATGTTGTCATAGATTAGCTGGTTAGATACTGCAGCTACAGACATACCTGTCTGATAGACCTCAGGAAATTTGAACATCAGGTTTAGTGTCATCGAACCGCCACCACTCCAGCCCCAAACTGCAACTCGGCTTTTATCCAGATAAGGAAGCTTCAATAATTCCTGAGCTGCCAAACCTTGATCTTGCGCATTGATCACACCGATTTTTCTGTAGATGCTCTTTCTCCATTTGCTTCCTTTCAAAGCCGGTGTTCCCCGATTATCCATATCGATAACAAAGTATCCTTTTTGCGCTAGCATAATATTATAAAGCCCAACTTGTGTGTCTGTGGCAACAGTGCTCCATGGTTCACCATACACATGAAACAGGACCGGATACTTTTTTGATTCATCAAAATCAATTGGGTAAATAACCCGTGCATCAAGCGTGACTCCTTCTGATGTTGTGACTGTGGTGAATTCAATTTCCGGAATTTTAAGGGATGCTAGTTTATGCTTGAACTCCTCATTTTCCACCAATGACTTGAGTACATTATGCTTAGGTAGTGACACCAGTCTGACTGTCAGCGGATCTTCAGTGCTTTGATGATTATGAATTGCCGTCTGCCCATTTGGGGCAATGTCGTACGTATTTACACCTTCAAAAGCTTCTGGAGTCACGCGTCGAAGTTTCCCTTTTCCTTCCAAGTCAATCGCATAGAGGTAGCGCTGCGTTGCATTGACAGGTGAAGCGATAAAGTAAACTTCTTTGTCTGTAACCCCGCCAAAAGAGGCTACATCAAACTCTCCTGGCGTAATCAAGGTTTTATTGCCCGTGGCGATATCAATTTTATAGATATGTCTCCATCCATCATTTTCGGTCATTCGTAGAAATGCTTTTCCGGTATCGACTAATGGTAAACTATTGTCGCTCCAGCCATTTTTGGAAAGATCCGGATAGGCCAAATCCACCCAAGTTTCTTCAGATTCAGTATAAATCTTCTTCAGCTCAGAAGTGGAAGGTTTGAAAGTCCAAATGGTCAGTAAGTTTTGCTTTCGATTCATCTGCTGGATGAGGAGTAAATCTTCATTGATCCATTGCATTCCGGGCAAGTAATTTTCTTTTTCGGCTCCAGGAATAGGGATCCAAATTTTGTCTTTGGAAGCCAAATTAATCAGGCCGATTTTTGCGCCAGCAGGCTCTTGACCTACCTTAGGATATTGAAGCGGAATAGGCTTGGAATAGACAGAGTCCGTATTATTGATCATGTAAAAAGTGCCAATTTGGGAAGCATCTATCTGCCAAAAAGAAATGTATTTCGCATCTGGGCTCCAAGCGAAACCATCCCTTTTACCAAACTCCTCCTCATAGGCCCAATCAAATGTGCCGTTGATGATTTTATCAGTTCCGTCAGAAGTTAACTGAATGATTTCGCCTGTTTTGAAATTTTCCTGATACAAATTGAATTTTTGCACATAAGCGATATACTCATTATCATCAGAAAATTTAGCGAACATCAAGGAAGAGGGTTCGAACTTGCGGCCGAGCTGTTTCAGTTGCTTTGACTCAAGATCATATACAAAGTAGTCGCCTTTGGTATTTGACCTCCATACACGACTTGAGTTGGTGAAAATTAGAACTTTCGTACCATCGTCAGACAAACTGAACGATTCGATCTGGATTGGTTTACCACTGCTTTGCACTGCTGAGCCAGGAACAAAGACACTTCTATCCAAACTCTTGCTGTCCCATCTCACCAGTTCATTCCCGTTCTCCACAGTCACATAAGCGGCTCCATCTTCGATCCATTGAATTGGCTGAAGCCTCTCCTGAGCAAACTCCCTTGAATTATAAACTCTTTCTAGGGTTAAGAGAGAAGAGTCTTGAGCTAAAGTTTCACCAATGGCGAAAAATGCCACAAGTAGGAGGGACAAGTGTTTGATTCTGCTATTCATGTTTCTGGGGGATATTCTGAAAGATAAAGTTAACCCATATCTTCAAATCGAAGCCATAGTGTTAATATTCCAGAAGAATCCATCAAAATGAAAGGGATTTGAATGCTAGAGATTCCACCAATAGGTGAATTTCAGTACCAGAGAGCGGTTTTTAGTATAAAAGGGAGCAGGTAAGTAATTGTCTGTGTAAACCAAAAACAAATCTGAAGCTGGCTTGAATCGCCATTGAAAGCGAGTATTTAAATTGATGTTTTCTATCTGCTCGTTATATTGGACAAAGGCCGTGAAGAAAAGGGTATTCGTCATCGTTACATCTACACGTGGTCCGACCAACCAAAAGCTAGTGGTGTTCCAAGGTTCTGGAAGAAGGATTTCATTGTACGCTGCCGTCATCGCTAGACTTACATAGGGCTGAAACCTGTAGCCTAGTTCGGCTGTCGCGTTGTAGCGATGTCCATCCGCATAATAACCTCCAAGTCTAGTGGTAAAAGCGTAGGTGAACACACTTTGAGGTTTGGAGGTGTATTCCGCACCGATTGCGTACCACTGATGCTCGGTGCCAGTTGCAAGGGTGTCTCCGCTATAGTTAGTCGGGTCAAAAGGGCGCTGAAGTTTCACATAATCTGTACTCGTCCACAGCATAAAAGTGCTTTGACTTCTCCACTTTAGATTGTAGGCGAGAAAAGTTGTATTATCAGTTTTCTCTCCGTCTTTATTGAAAAAGAAAGTTGTACTTACATCAGGTCCATGGCTCAAGATTTTTTCGCTTTTTGGAAACCAGCGGTAGCCGACCTGGGGGTTGATTTTATAAAACCCTCTTCTCGGAACGTATCCTACTTCTGCGGTGTAATTCTCCGAGACATATTCATGTTGCCAATTCCAAGTTAGATTTCCTGCTGTGTATTTTAGATTGGCAGCATGGACAAAACCATTCCCGACATTGTCTGGACCAAAACTTTGGAGTACCATTGCCTTACCTGTCCAGAGATTATTTGAGGAAGCGAGATTATATTCCAAACCCACGTTTCGGTTGAATTGGGAATAAATTGGCGCTTCAGCATCTGGATCAGGATTGTAATTCAGTGATTGCTTGTTGATAAAAAGTCCAGTAATATTTGAGCGAGCCCCTACTTGTCGCTGCAGGGCTAATACGGTGAAGTTCTGTGAAGGCAACTCGTCTTCATCCACTTTGCCGGTCTGCATATTCATTGCTCCGACCCGCCAGTTTTTGTTGATTTTTCCACTGAGTCTTGCTCCAAATTGTATAGGAGCATTGAGGCCAATCCTTCTGGAGAAAAATGGTCGGATTGTGCTGTATCCGAAGCTTGCAAATAAGTCTCCATTTTCCAGAAAAAACTGTCGTCTTTCGGGGAAAAACAATTCAAATCGGTCAAGATTTGTGACCTGCCTATCCACTTCCACTTGGGAGAAATCAGGATTGACGGTTAAGTCCAGATTAAGAGAAGATGTCAATCCAATTTTAGCATCCATTCCTATTTCTTTTCTATATTCTGTAGGGCCTCCCTCCGAAACTTCTTTACTGAATCCGCCCAAAGCATAAGGGATCACAGAGATATTTGCACCAGTTTGTGGAGGTGCTTCATCCCAAACAAGTATTCCCGTATAGGCTAAAGATGCGGAAGGGAATTGGCGGGGAACAGGAGCCCAGCCTGATTTCTCGGTTGTTTTTAAATCAAGTCGTGAAAAGTTGATTCCCCATTCCGTGATTCCTTTTTTATATCGAATGGATTTGAAAGGGATTTTTGCTTCAAAGACCCATTTGTCATTGTAATTCGTGACTTTGGAAGTCCACTTGTTATCCCAGCTGAGATCTACGCTTCCGCCGTTGTACATGATGCCATCCCATTGTGCTCCTGCTGCATTAGCTCCAAAAGAAAACCCGTTTGTTTGATCATCAAATGGGTCCATAAAAAGCAGGAAGTTGTCATTCTTTCCAAAAGAGAAATCCCTTCTCAGTGATTCCACCATATAAGGTCCGTCGACTGCATGGAAATTTTCTACCAGCAAGTAAAGGTTCTCCTCATCGTAGGTCATTCTTACATCAGTTCTGACTTTTGCAAAGCTGGTGTCCATCGGGGTGATCATGAAGAAATCTGTTGCAATCTCCGCATCTAGCCAAGCTTGCTCGTCCACAGCTCCGTCAATTAAGATTTCTGAACTTGCTTTTTGTATATGAAGGCGGTAAGAGTCATTGATTTTCTGCGCAAAAAGGACTGAGCATGCTCCCAAAATAAAAAGGGCAGTTAGTATAGGTTTTCTCATGTCCTCATTGGGCAAATAGGTAATTCTTGATTTGGAAGTGCTATTCCCGATTTCATTATTGCTTTAATCTATAGCTTAAAGTCAATATCAATTGTCGGCGCTGGAATTGGGAGTCTCCTTCTGTGTAGAAGTTTGTCCCTTCGCTGATGAATCTATTTCTCCGCGAGTTGAAAATATCTGTGACATTGAAAATCAGATTTCCTCGGTCTTGGAACACACTTTTACTTGCCGATAGATCTAAGAAGAATATTCCTTTTCTAATTCCCTGGACTGTTTTTTGTCTTGCATCATAATTTGCTCGCAGCTGAATATCCAATCCATTAGCAATTGTGAATCGAGAGGTCTGGCGAAATAGCCAAGAAGTAGTCTTCGTTTTGTAGCCATTTTGGATGTTTGTCCCATCGATGTTGGCATGGAAGAAATTGACATTGAAGTCCAGTTTCCACCAGTCGTATAGCTGGTAATCGCTACTGATTTCTACTCCAAAGGAATTTTCTCCATTGAGGTTATAAGGCAAAGTTCTTGAGAATCCTTGATTATCCACAGAGCGTAACCGTTCTATTTTGTCGTCTGTGCTTCGATAATAGACGGTGGTGAATAGTGTCCCTTTGTCAAAATACTTGATATGTCCCAATTCAAATGCATTGGTGTATTCTGGGTTCAAATCAGGATTTCCACTGAAGAAATTCCGCGAATCTGAAAGGGTTACGTAAGGACTGAGATCATTATACACTGGTCTCCTAATTCGACGACTATAAGAAAGCTGGAATGCATTTTCCTCAGAAATATTATAAGTCAGGTGAGCGCTGGGGAAGAAATTGGTATACTTTCTTGGGTTCTCCTCATTTGTCTCTTCTAATATTGTTTTTACGTCTGTGTTCTCCACACGCAGACCCGCTTGATAACTCCAATCATTCGTTTTGTTTCCTACAATCCCGTAAGCGGCCATGATATTTTCATTGTAAAGGAAGACATTGTCTAAGCCAGGAATTGGAGCAAACTGCCCATCATCACCTTCTTCTTGAACTAGGTAGTCATTTTTCATTCGACGAAAACTAGTCCGGAAACCAGCTTCAAATTTCCCTTCTTTGGAAAATGGCCTAACATAATCAAGCATGGCTAAGTATTGATTTTCGTATTCGTCATTCAGCGAAGTTTGGACTTGTTCTAAGTCGGGATTTTCTATGCCTTCCGGGGAAAAAGTTTCTTGGGTGAAAATCTGATCTGAATTCTCCCAGTAGTTCAGGTAGGTGAATGTGGAGGTTAATTCATGGCCTTTTTCATCGAATGTTTTCTTATAGTTAGCGCTGATTTCTGAATTCGGCTCCTGCTCAGTTTCATCCTGTCTCCTGAGCGTATAGCTCTGTAGGTTATCAATGGTGTTCCAGGAGTCTTCGTATCTGATATCGGTGATTCGGTGTGCATCGCTGCGCCTCCAGAGATAAGATAAAGTCAAGATGCTGTTTTCGCTAAAATAATAATCTAATCCGCCACGGATATTGTTATTGAGGCTTTTCACAAACCCATCGCGGGTTTGATTTAGAATAAAAGTAGTGTCTACACCATAGGTTTCTTGGTAAAGTTCACCCACATTTGGAGAGCGGCGATGAGTCAACCCATAGTTTATAAACCAATTTATTTTTTTGTGTCTGTAGTTTAAGTTAGCAGTGAATCCTAAGTTCGTAGGCACTCCTCCCACCACCTCAAAGGAACCGTTGAAACCTTGGTTATTGTCTTTTTTCAGGATGATATTTATTACTCCAGCCATACCTTCAGCTTCGTAGCGTGCGGATGGGTTGGTGATCACTTCAACCCGCTCAATCATATTGGCTGGTAACTGTCTGAGTCCGGCACTGCCTTTGAAACTCACCAAGCCTGATGGTTTTCCGTCAATCAAAATTCTCACATTTGCCGAACCACGCAGCCGAACATTCCCTTCTGGGTCTACAGCAATTGACGGTAAGTTCATCAGAATGTCACTTGCAGTTCCTCCTGCATTTGCCAAGTCTTTACCCACATTAAAAATCCGCTTGTCAAGCGAAAGCTCCATAATGGTTTTTTCACCTTGGACTATGACTTCATCCAAATCGCCAGCAGTTGTTTTTAATTTTATTTGGCCAAAATCCTTTGAGGGAGATTCTTTGGAAATGGTGAAAAGCTCCGACTTATAAGGTTCATATCCCATGAATTCCACTAAAGCATAGAATTGCCCATTGCTTAGCTCAATTTCAAAAGAACCAGCATCATCAGAAAGCCCGCCTGAAACCAGACTGTCGAGACCCGAATAGATGCCGACAGTCGCAAAGGGAAGAGGTGAATTGGAGCCGTCTTCAATAATAATCCCTGTAAGAGTTCCTTTTTTGGAAGCTTGCTGTCCAAAGAGTTGCGTTTGTATAGTAAGAGTTAGGCACAGCAGGATGTAAATCTTTCCTGAATAGCGAGTTAAGTCTACAGACATTAGATGTCAAATTAGGTTTTGGGGTTTTTCGATTTTATTCCAAAGTAAATCCTGTTAGAATTTAAAATCTGCAAAAGATATTCTGAATATGTTGTATATCCAGTTAAAAATTGATCAAAGGTCGAATTGCCTAGATGGGAAGAAAATACTAGATAAAGCGATTTTAAGATTTGTGAGTTAGCATGAGCAACGTCAAGCCTATTGTTTTCCAGTAAGAATTCCAATATTAAAGCCTAAAGTGGGTTGTGGCACAGCATCCCATCCTTCAAATCGATACCTGTCAGGGAAATAAAATCCATTGTTTCAATAAACTCTAGATCTTGGATTTAGAGAGGCTTTCAATACCTCCAGGTCTCTGTAGCGCCTCCTATTCCCAGACCTACAAATGAATCAAGAAGTATGTTTTCAGACTCAAAAACCTCCTTGCCAAATTTCAATCCAGTTCCATAGACCTGAAATTTAATTCTTGCTTGATCATACCAGAAATCACTTTCGAATCACGTATAAGAATCGTCCTCTCTTAAAAAGTTTTTGTCCGTATAGAAAAGCTCAAGTGCCCAATAATGTCTTTTGGTGTGGAATTTCAGCTCGTTTTAAATTTTCCGAAGTGAAAAATCTTTGTTTTTATTTCGTTCAAATGAATTACAATGATGCCGCCATTTATCGCTAATTCTGTCTAAACACTGAATTTTGGGTTGAAAAAATAATCAAAACTTCCTGGAACAACTATAGTTTCTGATTCTAATAATGCAAGTGGCGAACCTTAATTAAGAGTTGTTTTTCAAATTCCAAGCTCTGTTGGCAAAATGCTTCAGATGTAAAAATGACGCTAAACCAGAAAACATAAAAAGCTGAATTGTTCTATCAAACACGATACAATTGAAATTTAAAGTAAAACATGTTGATTCATTTTCTCTTAAGCAATTGCGAAATAGTTCTTCCCATCCAATCTAATTTTTCGATTGGTCCAATTAGCGACCCATGTATCATGTCCATTACTGGTTGACCAGTCGCTTTAGGCTGATTTGGATATATCAGGATAAAGCTGTGCTTGGTTAGGTAAGTATTAATCAAGTGGGGTACGCGCTCGAGCCTAGGGTGGTAAGAAGCGGTTCCTTTTCTACTAAGTACCATGATCAAATTATCATCCGGCTTGAGTAGAAAGTTAAGATTTGCCATTTCATCCCATTCGGGAAAAGGCCTGAAATCTACTCGAATAGGGTGCTTTTGCAGGATATCTAACAGGCATACTTTTGTTTCTTCTTCAGTATAAAAGATCATTCTGGCACCAGTATTTCTAGCGATATTCCAGATTTTTACCAGCCAAAAAGGAAAGCCAAGTTCCTTTTCTGCATTTGGAGGGATAAAAACCAAATGTCGTTTGTGAGTATCAAAAGGTTGACTGGACTTGTAAATAAAGGTGCTTGTATTACACTTGCTGAGAAGCCCTTCAGTAAGATCTCCTAAGAAACTGTCTCCAATTTCAGTTTTTTCATGTAACCCAAGCACAAGATCTGTAATCTTATTTTCATGAATGACGGATGAAATACCATGCTCCACATTCGTGTCGTACCTGAGTAATTCATAGAGAAAATGGTCGGTAGCACTAGCTGTCTTACTTGCTTGATTGAGTGTTTTTTGAGCTTTCATCTCAGCATTTGCATCCTCCAGAGCTGGATTAATTATGCTGAGTGCATAGAGATTTGATTGCTTTTGAGGTGATTTTATCATAATACTCAAATGAATCAATTCATCCGAAGTCTCTTGATTGCGAACTGGGATCAAAATTCGCTCTGCGAAATCTTCATTTGAATCCAAATCTAGGGGAGAATCTGCTAGAGCAATCCCCGCGGCTCCTTTTTGTGCCTCAAACGAAGCAATCGTGCAAGTGACCAAAATCATGACGATCGTCCCATTTAGTACATATTCTGAGAGCAATCGGACAGGTTCACCATTTGCATCAGTGCCGGTGATGATATTAAACCCAACTAACACAGCGGCAAGTGTAGCGGCTGCTTGAGCATTACTTAGACCGAAAATGATTCTGCGTTCGTCCTTAGTGAACTTGAATGTTTTTTGCGTGGCCAGCGCAGCAAGGTATTTAGCTGTAGTAGCGACCATCGTCATAACTATCGCTACGAAAACTGTTTCCCAACTTTGAAAAAAGCTACCAAAGTCTACTAACATCCCGACGCCAATCAGAAAGAATGGGATAAAAATGGCATTGCCCACAAATTCAATCCTATTCATCAACGGAGAAGAATGAGAAATCAGTGGATTAATTGCTAATCCTACTAGAAAAGCTCCAATAATTGCTTCCACGCCTGCGGCTTCTGCCATGACCGCACCTGCAAATACCAAGACCAAAATGAAGATGTATTGGGAGACATTATCTTCGTGTTTCTTTAAAAACCACCTGGCTATTTTTGGTAGAATCAGGATGACAACCAGAGCAAAAGTAATCAGCGATAAGATTAATTTGACCCAAAAGAAAAGCGTTACTTCTCCTTTGGACATGCCCACAATTACCGCAAGAACTAGAAGTGCAAGGGTGTCGGTGATCAATGTGCCTCCCACAGTTATATTTACTGCTCTATTTTTTGCGACGCCCATTTTTGAAATCAATGGATATGCAATCAGCGTGTGAGAGGCAAACATACTAGCTAACAAAATAGAAGTAGCCCAGCCAAAATCCAGTAAAAATAAACCTGCAACAATCCCTAAAGTCATAGGAATTAAAAAAGTGTACATCCCAAAAATGAAGCTCTTTTTACTGTTCTTTTTGAAGTCGATAAGGTCGATTTCCAGGCCTGCCAAAAACATAATGTAGAGAAGCCCTGCTGTGCCAGACAAAATGATTCCATTGTCTCTTTCGATTATATCTAATCCATTGGGGCCAACAACCGCTCCCGCGAGAATTAAACCGAGTAATGGGGGGATTTTTACTTTATTTAGTAGAAGAGGTGCGAGTAGTATGATCAGTAGTATCAATAGGAATTTGATCACCGGATTGGTAAGAGGCAATTCCGAAGGAAATATAAACTCCATGATCATCTGGCTATCTTTTACTATCAAACTTCCATACTAACTAAATATGTGGTATATCCTAAATAGGCAATTAGGAGTATCGCAGCTTCCCATCGATCTAATTTTTTCTTTTTACCCGTGAACATGGCAACGAAAAGGAAAATTGTCCCACCAATGAGGATGTAAATATCTAAGTTGAATGCTTCTTTGAATGCTAGTGGACTAATTATCGAACTAACTCCAAGAATTAAGAAAATATTGAAGATGTTTGAGCCGATGATATTACCTATGGCGATATCGTTGTTCTTTTTCATAGATGCAACTACTGAAGTGGCGAGTTCAGGTAAGGACGTTCCTGCGGCGACTATTGTCAAACCTATTATTTTCTCACTAACGCCTAGTGATTGAGCCATTGCCACAGCATTGTCTACTACAAGTTTTCCACCTATTACCAAACTGGCAAGGCCGATCAAAATTAAACCCCATATTTTTGCGTTGGAATAGTCTTTTTGCTCGATTATTTCCCCAGTAGGATCAGCTTTAAGCTGTGTAAAAACATAGAAAAGGAAGGCCGCAAAAAATATAAGTAAGATTATCCCATCAATGATAGAGAGCCCACGCTCGTTATTCTCAAGGTAGTTATTGGCAAGAAACAATAGAATTATGGCTGCTAGCAGGGAAAATGGAATCTCTTTCCATACAGAACTTGACTGAACTGTTAGCGGAGTAATTAAACCTGCAATTCCGAGTATAATGAAAAGATTGAAATTATTTGATCCAATCACATTTCCAAAAACAATGTCTGGATAGCCTTGTGTAGAAGCTACTGAATTGACAACCAATTCTGGAGCAGATGTACCAAAAGCAACAATTGTTAGTCCGATTGCTAGATCAGAGACATTGTGTTTTTTTGCTAAAACGGAAGCTCCATCAACAAGCCAATCTGCTCCCTTAACCAATAAAAGAAGTCCTGCAATAAGGATGATACCTTGAAGAATCATAGAATATAAGACTTCTGGTTATAGCCGATTGGCTCTCAGAAATCCACCAAAAGTAAATTGAAATTTGCGATGAATTTCTAGATCACTGCATAATTATTTTTCCAATGAAATATAAGTTATTCCCAATTAGCTTTTATTTTTTAAATTTCAGAAGCCACTCAAAATCAACATTATGAAACGTCTTTTTATTCAGTTAACTCTGCTTTTCTTTTGTTCCACTTCCATAGTCTGTGCCCAGAATGAGATGCCAAACCATATCAAGGACAAAATCACGTATCCGGTATTGGATTTTCACCCTTGGGTTGGAGTCATTCCGATATCAAATCCCGTTTTATCTTATGATAGCTCAATAGACTACAAAGTTGCTTTAGATCTTTATGGTAGAGTTAAAGATTCTACGGCCATTCACCCAGTTATTTTAGAAGTTGCCCGGACATACAATCTCCATGTGGAAAATGGAGTACCTGCAGAGAAGATTCAAATCGCAGCAGTAATTCATGGCGGATTAGTCCAGGCTATTCTTTCTGAAGAGGAATATCAGAAAAAATATCAGACAGGCAATCCTAATCTGGTTGCTTTAAAGGCTTTGGATGGGGTAGGTGTTAAGTTTTATGTTTGTGGCCAAAGCATGGGGTTCTATAATCTTTTGCAAGAGCATATTACCCCATTGGTAAAGCTGGCAGTCTCAGCCAAAACGGCTTTTGTTACCTTAGATCAGAAGGGGTTCACGTATCTAGATGTAAGTGCAGATTAGTTTTTACTGTTCTAAAATTTGCAAAGTGGGGGGGATCTCGATTTTGCATGATTTGAGCTTTTATACGGTGAAATGGTAGCAAAGATGAATAAGTGGACATGCCGTAATCCAGCACTTGTCAAAAAGTGAAGACCAAGAAAATCAGGTAACTAAGTTCAGAATTACAATTCAATGGAGATTTGGCTTTAAGTTAAGCCTATAATTGGAGGTGATTTTTTTGGGTTTAGCCTTACTGTCCTTCTTTGGCTGAGCTACGGAGGGATTTATTATGGGCAGCTTCAAGACTGATGAGGTCTCGTAAAGTTGATTAAATCAAAGTTGTTTTCTTTAGAGAACCGATTAAAAAATAAAAGGGCTCGAAATTAATCGAGCCCTTTCAATAGTATAAAGCTTGAGAGTTATACTTACTTCACTTCGAAGCTTGCTCTTCTAGCCATTTGTCTTGCGTCAGCAGAGGACTTGTCTACACTTGTGTCTTCGCCATAACCTTTGTACGAAAGTCTAGAAGCATCTACTCCTGAAGCTACAAGAAGGTCGTATACTGATTTTGCTCTTCTTTCAGAAAGTTTCATGTTGTAATCTTCTGGGCCTAATTCGTCAGCATAACCTTTGATTTCAACATTTACTCCTGGATTCTTTTTCATGAAGTTAGCTACATAGTTTGCAGAACTCGTTGAGTATCCAAGTGGCTTAGAGCTATCGAATGCATAGTAAACGTTCACGTAACCATCATTGATTGCTTTCTTGAAGAAGTCAAGTTGTTCTTTTACTTCTTCAACTGGACATCCATTTGTAGATGCTGGGCCAGGAAGGAATGGACATTTATCCATGTGATCTGGAGTACCATCGCCGTCAGAATCCAACGTCATACCTGCAGAATTAACTCTAGCTCCAGCTGGTGTGTTAGGCTCTTTATCCAAGTAATCTGGTACACCATCACCATCAGAGTCTTTCAACATATCTTTGATACCATTGATCTGAGTAGCAAGCTCTTCTTTAGTTGCATATTTGTCAGCAGCAATATACCAGTCAGCGTGCTCTTCATTTTTACCTAGGTAAAACTGTAGGCCAATGGAACCAGTCCACCAAACTCCGTTAGCTCCATGGAATCCAGGATCACCAGGTCGTATTGCAGTTGAACCATCCCAGGTAACAGTTTGTCTACCGTTGATAATGGTACTGATATCACCTACTAAAGCGATGCTCTTACCTAGTTTCAACTGAGGAGTTACACCTACAATGAAATTATATACATCATCAGTATAATCATTGTAAAGATTTTCCTGAGGATTTACATTACCAATACCAGCTCCGAAGTGGCCCAAAAGACCAAGTGATCTAGTAAAAGATTCGAAATTCATGATTCTTCCGAGGTTTGTAACAGCCTGAAGATCTAAGCGATAATACTTGGTGTCAAAAGTACCAGTAGTAGCATCGTCAGCTCTTGCTTCTCTCATTGAACCGAAACCGTAATCCAGTTTCAAACCAAATTTCTCGTTAAACATGTACCTAGCTCCAAACTCAACATGTCCAAGATTGAACGATGGTGAAAGGAAGTCCTTACCAATAGGCGCCATAGGTTTGTTAAAACCTCCGCCCACTTCAAGGGAGAATTTGTCGAATTCTTGTGCATTCGCTCCGAGTGACAAAGCTCCTGCAATAATTGTTGATAGTATTAGTTTTTTCATAACAAAAAATTTTTGT